>Ga0208849_1000885_pt1 | contig 24492 bp, 26 predicted proteins | sample NGESurdeep072012_10_FD_184470 | JGI IMG/M metagenome (GOLD analysis project Ga0208849, IMG submission 184470) | Arctic peat soil microbial communities from Barrow, Alaska - NGEE Surface sample 53-3 deep-072012 (SPAdes) | ecosystem: Environmental > Terrestrial > Soil > Wetlands > Peat ... | reverse complement strand
CGTAGATGGCCGGCGGCTCGATGCCGAATGTGTCGGCCAGGCGGACGAACAGGCTGAACAAGGCCGCCACGTAAGCCGCCTCCGCGATCTGCTCATCGGTCCAGCCTGCTTTGCGCAGGCCCTCGACCTGCTCGTCGGTAACGCGGTAGGCAGCGCGCGCTATGGTGCCGGCGAATTCCAGGAGGAGGTGCTCGCGGGAAGGCAGTCCTGCCGCCTCGAGATCACCGTTGCGGAGAGCTTCCGCCGCCACTTCGAACTCTGCACCCTGCAACTGCAGGAACCAGGTGTGAGAGCTGAGTCAATACCTGCAGCGGTTGATCGCCGAGACGTACGAGGCGATCATCTCGTGCTGGGCCCGGTTGAGCGCCCCGTCGGTGAAGTGCATGCGCGAGGCGGCCTGGATGGCGGCCAGGAAATCAGGCCGCAGGCTCATGGTCTGGAGGATCGGCGCCACGATGCCGATCGGGCTCTGCGCCCTGGCGATCGCGTAAACCTCGGCCAGCGGCCCCGTGGCCTCTGACTCGGCGACCATCCTGATTCGCGCCACGAAACCTATAACGGCGCGGAGCCGGAAAGGCTACTCGGGACCGTTCCAGCCCCAGCGGGGTACCGGCAGCTCCTTCGGAACCTGTGCCTCGGCGGGCGTGTACGACATGACCTCTTCCGTCGCCCATTCCATGTAGGCGCGAAGCGCGGCCCTGAACTCGGACTCTTTGGGCAGACCGGAGTCATCCGCCGCCTGCGCAAAGCACGCGGCGAACCGCTGCCCCCAATCATCCGCCGCCCCCGTGCGAGCGTGCATTTCGAGCATCCCCGAGTGACCACCACGCCGCTCCGAGTAGCGCGCCGGACCGCCAAATACCTCAGCCCAGTAGAAAGCGAGATTCTCTATGTGCGCTGGATTGAAGCCATGGGAGAAGGCATGGCTGATCTCAGGTTCCTGGAGGCAGCGCTCGTGATGAGCGGCCGCCAACGCGAGGAAAGCGGGATCACCGCCGGCGAACTCATAGATAGAAGGTCGGGCCACGTCAATAGTTTCGGGTAACGGCAGTTTTGGGCGCATTTGGTCGTAACACGCTCTAGCCGGAGGGTGGTTGATCGGTTGACACGCGCAACAGTCTCTCGCGCCGCCTCGTGCGCAGGTCCCCGTTTGGTGGATGCTGCGCTTCATGAAACACAAGCTGGTCCGTAACAACGACGTGCATCCCCACAGCGGCTTCAACAAATGGCTCGCCCTGTTGATCACAAACGGCGTCGGCAACATGTGGTTCTTCTACGTCCTGATCGTATTCATCGGAGGCTGGATACTGCTCTCGAAGCTGGGTCCGCTCAGTTTCGACCCCTACCCGTTCGCGCTCATGCTGCTTATCGTCGGCGGCATATTCCAGGCCCTGGCTATGGTCGCCATCATGGTCGGCCAGAACGTCCAGGCAGCCGCGAGCGACGCCCGCGCAGAAACCGATCACGAAACACTGGAGGCCATCCACACGCTGGCCGCGCAGTCGATCCATATCCTCGAGGGTCAGAACAAGATCCTCGCCCTGCTCCAGGGGGAGAATACGAAATCGCCGTGACTCGGGCGCAAAGGCCGAAACGTTAACTAGCGGTTAGGGCACCACAGTTTGTGTTGATAGCGGAACGGGTCCTTATTGGGACGACTTTAGAACCGCCCTCCAAATGCCTTAGCGACGCCTGCGAGCGCTCGAAACCTCGTCGTCGGCGCGCTGGATCAGATCATCCGCCGAGTCGCCGGCCTGGAGCCGGGCAAGACCGACCGTGATGGAGGCGCCGGAGCGACCTGCGGCCAACATCGTGCTGACGGCCTCAAAGCGTCGACGCGCGTGTTCGACGGCGATGCCTGGCAGCACGCATACGAACTCATCGCCCCCGACGCGAGTGATCACGTCGTAGGAGCGCAAGCAAGTTCGCAGGGAGTCGGCGACGGCGATGAGCAGCGCGTCCCCCGCGGCATGACCTCTGGTGTCGTTCGTGACTTTGAGCCCGTCCACGTCGACGTAAGCAGCTACGAGCTCTCCGCTGACGCGCTGGGCTCGATTGATCTCCCGCACGATGGCAGCCAGCCCGGCGCCGCGGCGGCTCACTCCTGTCAACTCATCGGTCCCGGAGTCTTCACGGTCCTTGGCAGCCTGCGCGCGATCTTCCGCTGCAATCTGGCGGTCGTGGCTGCCTTGTGCGCGATCGTCCGCTGCAACCTTGCGGTCGTTGACGGCCCGTACGCGGCTGTCCGCGGCATCAGCGCGTTCCGAGGCGGCGCGGGCTCCAGCGTCCTCCGCGCGCTGACGGTTGCTCGCCGCGCGATCCCCTGCAGTTCGATCGGACTCACCGGCCGCGTCGTCACGCGCTTCGGCCTCTCGGTCACGCAGCCCTGCCGCGACGTCACGGTCCCGCGCGGCCAGCCCAGCCTCGCGACGGCGCACGGCCGTCAGCTCGTCAGTCCCGGAATCCTCGCGGTCCTTCGCCGCCTGTGCGCGATCGTCCGCCGCAACTTTGCGGTCGTTGATGGCTCGCACGCGGCTATCCGCGGCATCGGCGCGCCCCGAGTCGGCTCGAGCGCCTTCGTCTGCCGCGCGCTGACGGTTGCTGGCCGCGCTGTCCCCTGCACTTCGGTCGCGATCACCGGCCGCGTCGTCACGCGCCTCGGCCTCTCGGTCACGCAACCCCGCCGCGACGTCGCGGTCCCGCGCAGCGAGCCCGGCCTCCCGACGGCGTACCGCCGTCAACTCGTCCGTCCCGGAATCCTCGCGGTCCTTCGCCGCCTGGGCGCGATCGTCTGCTGCAACTTTCCGGTCGTTAATGGCTCGTTCGCGGCTGTCCGCAGCATCAGCGCGGCCCGAGTCGGCCCGGGCGCCCTCGTCTGCCGCGCGCCGGCGATTGCTCGCCGCGCGATCCCCGGCGGTCCGGTCGAACTCACCGGCCGCGTCGTCACGCGCTTCGGCTTCTCGGTCACGCTGCTCGGCGGCGAGGTCACGCGCCCGCGCAGCGAGCGCCGAAGTCTCGCGATCCTTCGCCGCCTGCGCGCGATCTTCGGCTGCAAGTCTGCGGTCGTTGATGGCCTGGGCACGGTAATCCGCAGCTTCAGCTCGCCCCGAAGCGGCCTGGGCACCTTCATCTGCCGCGCGCCGGCGATTGCTCGCGGCACGATCTCCTTCAGTTCGGTCAAGATCACCCGCTGCGTCATCACGAGCTTCGGCCTCTCGGTCACGCAGCCCGGCCGCGACATCCCGGTCCTGCGCAGCCAGCCCCGCGACCCGACGGCGCGCGCCTGTCAGCTCGTCGATCCCGGAATCTTCGCGATCCTTGGCGGCCTGGGCACGATCTTCGGCCGCCACCTTGCGGTCCTGGATGGCCTGGGCGCGGTTGTCCGCAGCCCCAGCGCGCCGCGAGGCGGCCTGGTCACGTTCGTCTGCCGCATGCTGCCGGTCGGTCGCCGCGCGATCTCCTGCGGTTCGGTCAAGATCGCCGGCCGCGTCATCGCGCGCCTTGGCCTCTCGGTCGCGCAGCCCGGCCGCGACGTCACGGTCCTGCGCAGCAAGGCCGGCCTCCCGGCGGCGCACTCCTGTCAGCTCGTCGGCCCCGGAATCTTCGCGATCCTTGGCGGCCTGGGCGCGATCCTCGGCCGCAACCTTGCGGTCATTGACAGCCTGGGCGCGGTTATCCGCGGCCTCGGTGCGACCCCATGGAGGTCTGGTACCTTCGCCTGCCGCCCGTTCACTCTCACTCGCCGCGCGATCCCCTGCGGTTCGGTCGAGGTTTCCCGCCGCGTCATCACGCGCTTCCGCCTCTCGGTCACGCTGCTCCGCCTCTCGGTCACGCACGTCCGCAGCCAGATCGCGGTCGCGCCCTTCTAAGTCACGCTCGCCTGCCTTTGCCAGGGCGTCTTGGCCTTCATCAGCTCCACTGGGGTCCTGATCTGGGAGGGTTGTGCCTCGCGTCCGTCCTTCGGGCATATAAGTGGTCCCGGCGCTGGCCAGCGCGAATGGCCCTCGAACATCGGACCTTCGCCATAACAATTGCAGCAACCGTCGCGGGAAATCGGAGGAAATTGGGGTGGCTAGCGGGATTTGAACCCGCGACAGCCAGATCCACAATCTGGTGCTCTGCCATGCTGAGCTATAGCCACCACGGTGCGGGCCAGGAGCCGCCGGCTCTGTAGGAATCACGATTCTACCCGCCCCGGTTGTCAGAGAATGGGAGGGCGATGGCAACTCAGGCCGAGTTCGACCAGATGATCAAGTCCGGGGAGCTGATCGAGTCTCCGAAGGAGATGACCCCCGACTACCTGAAAGAGCTCAAGCACACCCTCATCGTCTCCGGTGACACCGAGCTCATCTCCGCCCCGGCCTACTACCTCGCCGCCAAGCGCGCCCCGTCGATCAACGCGTTCATGACCGGGATCGCGATCATCCAGGACGAGCTGGCCCACGCCCACATCGCGTACCACATCCTCGAGGAGCTCGGCGAGGACCAGGAGAAGCTGATCTTCAGCCGCGACCCCAAGAGCTTCCGCTACCCCTACGCCTTCGACGTACCCCTGGACAGCTGGACGGAGCTCGTCGTCGCCAACGGCATGTACGACCAGGCCGGCTTCTGCCTCCTCGGCGACATCCACGACAAGTGCTCCTACGGACCCTGGAAGCGCGGGCTCAACAAGGTCATGGCCGAGGAGAACTTCCACCTGCGCAACGGGCGCACCTGGATGAAACGAATCAGCGCGGCAGGCGGCTCGGCGAAAGACGAGCTCCAGCGCGCGGTCGACTGGATGTTCCCGCTGAGCGTCGAGTGGTTCGGCCTTCCCGATTCAATGAAGATGCATTCCACTCAGCTCGAGTACCGCCTGAAAGGACTGACCAACGACCAGCTCCGCCAGTGGTGGCTCTCGACGGTCGTTCCCTACTGCGAGCAGATCGGCATCAAGGTGCCCGCGCACAAAGAGGTGCGGGACGGCAAGGACGTTTGGGAGCTCGACTATCCGTTTCCGTGCGAGTTCGACCCGGAAGAGAAGCGCTGGGATTTCAAGCAGCCGAGCTCCTGGGACGACGTGCTGGTCCGCTGGCGTGCGCGCGGCCCTCGCAACATCGAGATGGTCGCCATGTTCCAGGAGGAGTTCCACAAGTTCCGCAAGACGCACCACAAGAACGGGTCATGATCCAACGTTTGTGGGCTGCGCTCTCCGAGGTCCAGGACCCCGAGATGCCCGTGAACCTGGTCGACCTCGGCGTCATCTACGGCATCACCGAGCAAGACGGTGTCGTCGAGGTCGACCTCACGTTCACGGCGATGGGCTGCCCGGCGTCCGAGTTCATCCTCGACGACGTGCGTGAGCGGTTGATGCGTGAGGCCGGAGTAACCGAGGTGCGCGTCAACATTGTGTGGGACCCACCATGGACGGTCGCGCGCATGACCGAGGCCGGGCGCGACGCGCTGGAATCCTGGGGCCTGGCGGTTTGACGATCCACTACAAGCGCGTGAGCGGGGACGCGGTCGAGTACGAGGTCTTCGCCCGCAAGACCCGGGCGGAGCCCCTGCACCAGGTGGGCAGCGTGGTCGCCCCGGACGACGACCTCGCCATGGCGTACGCGCGCGCGACGTATGACGAAGAGCGCTGGTGCGAGATGGCGATCGTGCGCAAAGAGCACGTGATCGAGCTCTGGCAACCAGGGGAAATATGAGAGTGAGCCTGTCCGATCTCGTCCTCAGCATCGCCGACAACAAGCAGATGCTCGGTCTGCGCTACGCCGAGTGGGCAACGCGCGCGCCATCCCTCGAAGCCGATATCGCCGCGGCCGCGATGGGGCTCGACGATCTTGGACACAGCCGCGTCCTCTATGGCTGTCTCGAACCGCTGGGCGCCGATCCGCGCGGACTTGAGCGCGAGTCGGATCCCGCGAGCCTACGAGCCCTCCCCTACTTCGACGAACCCTGGACCGAGTGGGCACAGTTCGTGGCCGCGAATGCGGTCCTGGACACCGCTTTCACAGTGATGATCGAGGCCTGCGTCAATGGCGAGGTCGAGGTGCTGCAGCACCGGCTGCGCAAGATGCTTCTGGAGGAGCGCTATCACTTCCTGCACGGCCGGAGCTGGCTCAAGTCAGGGATCGACGCGGAGCCGTTGAACCGCGCCTGGACCGAAGCCATCGAATGGTTCGGGCCGCCGGACGGTGAGGTCGCGGAGCTCCATCGCGATGGCAAGCTCAGCATGGGGCCGCGTGAGCTGCTGGCCAGGCTCGAAGAGCGGCTCGAGAGCAAAGCGCCGAACGCTCGAGTCGACTGGAAGGGGTGGGATCCCCTGCGCCGGAGGAGCCGGCCCGGCGCGATCGATGAGCAGACCTTTGGCATGCTGCGCGGGCTCGAAGAAAAGAAATTTGCCGCCACGAAAGAAGCCTGAACCTCCGCCGTCAGATCCTCGCTCGCGCCCTCGATGCCCTCACTGCCACGCTCGTGACGCGGAGGTCATCTCGCTTTTCGGCACGCAGGCGATGACGCTCCAGTACCGCTGCCGCAAGTGCCGCACTCTTTTCGAAGCGATCAAGTACGACTAGACGTCGCCCTCTTCTTCCGCCTCCCCGTGCGATTGGCGGCGGCGCAGGATCGCGAGTGGAATGCCGGCCAGCACCACGAGACCGATGAGCACCGCCACGACGATCGGCAGCGCCTGGCCGCCGCCGACGCTCACAGCTCCAGGCGGCGGAGAGGCTGATGCATACCCGGCGGCGAAATAGCCGAAGAGCTTGGTCGTCGTGACGATGGTGAAGGGCTGCGCCTGCTGCGCCGCGCCGATCGACTTCCACGGACCCCCGGGGTCGCTGGCGAAGTACACGTCCGTCGGGGCGGGTTCGAGATTGGAGTAGCGCAGCACCAGGTTTGCGGACTTCACGAGCGAAGCTGAGGCGGTGATCTGATAGACGTTGGTCACTAAACGGATGCCCGCGGGTTGTGGGCAGGTTGGCAGCGGCGTGACGTCGACCGAGATCGTGGTTTTGCCTGTCGAGTCGAAAGCGCCGGGCAGGAACCCGATCACCACCTGGCCGTCGTTGCTGAACGCTGAGTTGGCGTCGCTCACCCCGCCGATCACCTTGATGTCCAGGTGGCCGGAGCTCGGCTTGAGGTTGGCGCCGGCCTGCGGCGGCGGACAGGTCCAGTTGTAAGGCTGCACCGGGCCGAACCCGTCGTAGAAACCCGGGGCGACCATCCAGGCCGCGACCATGTACGCCGTCACGGCCACAGCCAGAAGTGCGGCTCGCCTCACAGCGCCAGGTCGGCGATCACGTGGCCGATGACGGGCCCCACCAGGTCACGGCAGGCCCAGCGCCAGAGGGCGAGCAGCAGGCCGGCGGCGGCCACTGCGCCAAGGAATGCGGGCGGATGTGAGAGCGCGTGGGCCGCGGTCCACAGCGCCGTGCTGCCGATGATGGCGAGCGGCGCCCCGCCGACCTCGTGGAGCGCCGCATACAGGGCGCCGCGGAACGCCAGCTCCTCCCCGATTGAGACGGCGACGGCAGCGAACGCAAGGCCGGCGGGCATGATGGGCACGGAGCCCGACCGCACCGCGGCGGGAAGCAGCAGCACGGCGCCAAGCGCCATGCCCCCGAGGATCCTCAAACCGAGCCTCGACGTGCCGAGACCGAGACGGTCGGCCGGCGTGCCCAGCGCCACGGCGCCCAGAGCTGCGCCTCCGACCACAAGGGCGGGAATCGCCATATACGGCTGCGCTTGGATCGAGGCGCGAGCCCATTCGATGCACAGCACCAGAGTCCCGACGAGAGCCGCCCGCCCGCCAGGGTGGGTGCGCCTCAGGACAAGGCTCAACGGGTCAAGCGTTCAGGTGCGGCGTAGACATTGAAGCGATCGCCGCGGAGGAACCCGACGAGAGTCTGGTTGAACTCGCGCGCCAGCGCCACCGCCAGGCTCGACGGTGCGCCGACGGCGGCCAGGACCGATATGCCGGCGCTGATCGACTTCTGCACGATCTCGTAGCCCGCCCGTCCGCTCACGACCAGCACTGAGGCGGCTGCCGGCAAAGCCCCATCGAGGAGGGCGCGGCCCACGACCTTGTCGACAGCGTTGTGCCGCCCCACGTCCTCGCGCAGATGCAGCAGCTTTCCATCCGCCGTGAAAAGACCTGCGGCATGCAGGCCTCCGGTGCGATCGAACACTCCCTGGCCCTGGCGGAGGAGCTCGACGAGCCCGGGAAGCACAGAAGGGTCGACCTCGAGGCCGTCAGGCAAAAGGGCGAGGTCGCGCTTGAGGTCCTCGATCAGCACGGTTCCGCAAACCCCGCAGGCCGAGCTCGAGAGCATCGACCGCTCCGGCTTGCGTCGCGGCTCACCCGCGAGGTGGACGTCGACCTGGTTCGATTCAACGAGGTCGGCCTCGACACGAATGCCCGTCTCGGTCTCCCCCGCCTCGGCGCTGATGCGGACCAGGCTCACCTCGTCCAGCGCGCGCACGATGCCTTCCGCGAACATCAGGCCGAGGCACAGCTCGACGTCCTGTCCGGGGGTGCGCATGACCACCGACAGAGGCTTGCCCTCGAGCATGAGCTGCAGCGGTTCCTCGGTGACCACCGCGTCTGGTGATTCGGTCCAGTGCCCGGCCGACCACTTGCGAACCTGCAGCCCCGGAGCGGCCGGCTTTGTCATCACGCGTTTGCGACGCGGAGATTGCGAGCTGATCGCGTGACAGCGGTCGAGATCGCAAAACCGCGCCACGACGTCACACGCTCCGCTCGGAGCTCCATCGCCGAGGGCAGGTCACCCGGTTCCATGCCGTATCGCTCGGCGATGCCGGATGCGTCGGCGGCGCCGCCAAAGGTGCCGCGCACGCACGCGCCCACCATCAAAGAAGGACGGAAGCGGTGATGCGACTCGACCACGAGCGCGCCGGGCGATCCCGCGCGGGGCCGGCCTGGGGCCGGTGCGACGGTGACCTGTCCTCGGTCCACGTCCCAGAACGCGGGCCGGATGAAGGGCATGCCGGCTTCGATCCAGCACGCGTATCCGCGCGAAACGCCCGCGAGCCTGCGGCTCACGTCGGCGGGGACCGCCGGAACGCGCGCCGCCTGGGCCGGCGGGAACTCGATGCCCTCGATGACGTCGGCGTGGCTCGGTCGCAGTCGCATGACCACGCGGTTGTAAGGCAGCCACTCACGCGGCAGCCTGGTGATGTCGAGCACGTATCCGGCCACGAAAGGGGCATTCTTCAGCGCGTAGCCGGCCATGCCCAGGACATAACCCGGCCCGTCGAGCATGGCGCGCACCTGGCTCGTGACGGACAGTGGATCGAAGACTTCGATCGCGCCGCGTATCAGCACCGCGCTCGAGCCGCCGTCGACCAGGAACGCGGCGCGCGGGTCGCGCCGGGCGAGCATGGTCTTGGCGGCAAAGCGCGAGGTCGTCATCCAGAGCGAGCCTGCCGCGAAGCTGAACACGGCCGGGTTGACCAGAGGAAGCCGGCCGGCGCGCAGCGCGAGCATGCCGATCGAAGATTGCCCGAGGATGGCGCGAGCATCGCTGGTCAGCCGCATGCGCCCACTTTAGGGCTCTTCCAGCTTGTCGCGAATGCGCTCCAGGGCTCGCTGCAGCCGCTGCCGCACCATCCAATCCATCCGGCGCGCGATGGCCGCGCCTAAGAACGAGGCCGGGGGCTCATAGGCGATCCGGAGCTCGATGCGCACTCCGCGCGAGACCTTTTTGAAGGTGAAGCCACCCTCCTGCTTGATCAGGCCCGACTCGGAGACCCAGCCGATCGCGTACGGCCGCTGCCATCGATTCAGCCGCAGCACGCTCCTGAGCGGGAGCCCGAGGGCGACGATCTCGACGTTGTAGCGAGCGCCGACCCCGCGCGTCTTCTCCCCGATCGGCTCCCACCTGCTCACGCCATCGAGCACTGCGGCGACGTGCCGGTGGTCGGCGAAGTAGTCGAACGCGCGCTCCGGCGGGCACCCGGCGGTCACCTCCGCCATGAACTCGAGTCGGGCCATCCCAGCAAGATATGACTGTGATGCAGGTGGAGGACGGCCAGGTCTCGACGCAAGACTCGGTCGCCAGCCCGCGAACACCCACCGGCCGGGAGCTCCACGACGGTTACATCAGGGACCTCCAGGACCTGACTTTCGGGCTGGTCCGCGGCCGGGCACGCTCGATCTACGTCGGGCCGCTCGAGCTCCTGCGTTTCGGCCCTGCCACGGTGACGGACTCTGCCGTGGATTGGCCGATCGAGGGCGGGATCACGGCCCGAGCGCCGGGCGGGCACTTTCGGATCGAGGCGGCGGGGGGTCGTTTGATCGCGTCGGTGGACCGCTACCGGCCGCGACTTCCACTACCCGTTTATGCCGTGACCCAGCTGCCCGTCCATCACCTCCTCATCCGACTGCACCTGCTTCGTGTGCGCGGCCGCGAACCCGCTCCGGGCATTCCGGCCAGGTCGTCCGATCGCAGGAGGGCGGCCGCGGTGGATGTCGCTTTCTGCATGACGCTCACCGGTCTTGCCGGCAGGCGGCTGAGGTTCGGAACGCTGCTGGGCGTCGCCGCGGCCTACCACGTCGCGTGCTGGAGCATCTCAGGTCGCACGCTCGGCGGCCTGGTGATGGGTCTGCGCGTCGTCGCCGTCGACGGCTCGCGACCGACCTTCACGCAGTCCACGATCCGCCTGCTCTTGCTTCCAATCTCATGGATCGGCAATCGCCGCATCCACGATGAGCTCGCGGGCACCGACGTGGTCGTCGATTCACCCACGTAGGATTTCGTCCATGGCCAAAGCGGTGGACCTCGTTATCTTCGGTGCCTCCGGCGATCTGTCACAGCGCAAAATCCTCCCGTCGCTCGGCCACCTGGTGGCGCGGGACGGCCAGAATGTGCGCGTCATCGGCGTGGGGCGCAGCCCCAAGTCGACTGAGGATTTCCGCGCGCTGGTCAAGAAGGCGAGCGAGAACGACCAGCTGACCGCAACGGCCGAATGGGTTCACCTCGACTACGCCGATCCCTCGACCTTCGCACCGCTGAAGGAGATCGTCGCCGGCCCACCGACCACCATCTTCTACCTCGCCACGCCGGCCGAGACGTTCAGCGAGATCCTGGCCGGCCTCAGCGTCTCAGGGCTCGTCGCGAAAGAAGATGTCACGCGTCGGATCGTGGTCGAAAAGCCTCTGGGACATAACCTCGCCTCGGCGCAAAAGCTCAACTCGCAGCTGTCTGCCGCCTTCCAGGAAGAGCAGATCTTCCGCATCGACCACTACCTCGCCAAGGACACTGTCCAGAACATCATGGCGCTGCGTTTCTCGAACTCGCTCTTCGAGCCGGTTTGGAACCGCACGCTGATCGAAACCATCCTCATCACCGTCGCGGAAGAGGAGGGCATCGGCAAACGCGCCGGTTACTACGACCAGGCGGGCGCCGTGCGCGACATCATCCAGAACCACGTCTTGCAGCTCCTCGCGCTGATCACCATGGAGCCGCCAACCACGTTCGATGCTGAGTACGTGCGGCGGGCCAAGCGCGCCGCGCTGCGCGCGATGTCGCCCATCGATCCTGGCATGGCGGTGCGCGGGCAGTACGAGGGCTACCTCGAAGAGGACGGCGTCGACCCCGACTCGCGCCGCGAGACCTACGCCGCGATGCGCGTCGCGATCGAGAACTGGCGGTGGGATGGCGTGCCGATCTTCGTCCGCACCGGCAAGGCGCTGACGCGACGGGTCACCGAGGTCGTGATCAAGCTGCGCGACGCTCCAATGCTGAGAATCGGAGGCCGGCGCCAGCGGGGCATCCCCACCCTGATCGTGATCCGGATCCAGCCTGATGAGGGAATCTCGATCCGGATCGGCGCCAAGCGGCCGGGGACCCGATTCGAGATGGTCCCGGCAGGGATGCGCCTGGACTACGCGCGCCTAACCAAGACCGCGCTGCCCGACGCTTACGAGAACGTGCTCTCGGAGGTGCTCGCCGGCGGCCACTCGGCCTTCCCCGGAGCGGAGGAGATCGAGCTGTCGTGGGAGATCGTCGATCCTCTCATCCGAGCCTGGGAGGCCGAGGGCCATCCGGAGACTTACGCCGTCGGTTCGTGGGGACCGCGCGCGGCGGACGACATGGTCGCCGCCGGCGGCGGCGGGCGGTGGATCGTCAGCGGCGACGAACCAGGGACAATATGAGAAGGAACCCAGATGGTTCCTTCTCATGACTCATCCTCCGATAAGGATCGGATTTTCGGAATAGTTTCTCCTCGCATCGCGCGGAGGCAAAAGGATTGTGGGTGGACGGCCCGGCAGAGCCGGGCCTACCGGCAACGCAAGCAATAAAAAAGGGGCAGCGCGGCTGCCCCTTTGGTTGATGAGCTGACGATCTAGGCGCGAGCGCCGCCCATCTTGTTGCTGCCCTGCATCCAGAGCTCCGGCTTGTTCGGATAGAGAACGAGGACGACGACGGCGACGATGATGGCGATGACAAACGGGATGACGTCGAACCGGCCGATGCTGATCACGTTGAAGATCTGCCAGACGACTTCCAGGATTGCGTACAGGATGAGAGCACGGACCCAGCTAACGTTGGCGATCGGGTCGAAACCGGCAATCATGATGCCCGCTCCAAATGCGACCCCCGCCACCGATGCGGTGACGCCTGCCCAACTGTCGAACTGAAAGAACGTGCTGCCGATGAAGCCCAGACCTGAGCCCATCACGATCAGCACGCCCATGACCCACATCAGGAGCTTTAACGCCAAGGGATTCCACTTTGCCACTAGATGACTTCCTCCATATGACCGCTGGTTGTTGATTCGTTACACAGAGCGGCGGTCGTTTCAGTGCAACTTGTACTCGAAATGCACGCGTTTAGCAACGGCAAATCACGCAAATACTTGCGAACCGCCGCGCCAGACCCTCCGTGGCTTCAGTCCATAAGCCCACGCGAAGGCCCCTTCGTGCTCTGCCTCCCACAGCACCAGGTCGGCCAGTTTGGCGGGCGCGATGACCCCGCGGTCAGACCGCGAAAGCGAAAGCGCGCCGCCGAGCGTGGCCGCGAGGAGCGCCCGCTCGGCCGAGAGCTTGAACACGCCCACGGCAAGGGCTACGACAAGACTCATGCTCGTGATGCCGCTGGTGCCCGCGTTGTGGTCGCTGGCGAGCGCGATGACAGCTCCCGCTTCGGACAATTCCTTAATGGGCGGGAGCTTGCCGATTGAAATTGCAGTCCCTGGCGCAAGGGTGGCCACGACGCCGGCTCGCGCCAGGGCGATCGCGTCACCTCGGTTCGCGCGGAGCAGGTGGTCGGCTGACACAGCGTGGAGCTCGGCCGCGAGGCGCGAACCACCGGTGCGGGCGAGCTCGTCGGCGTGGATCCGGGGAATGAGCTTTGCCTCGATCGCCGCCTTGAGGACCCGCCGCGACTGGGCCACCGTGAAGTAGCCGCGGTCGCAGAAAACGTCGCAGAAACGGGCTCCCGCGAGGTGGGCCTCGGCGCACCAGCCGGCAACCTCCGTCGCGTACGTCCCGAGCCGAGCCCATCGGTCCGGGGGGAGGGCATGAGCCGCCAGGAACGTCACCTCGATCCGCGGCAGATCCTTGCGCTGGCCCAGGCGCGTGAGCATCCGGGTCGTCTCCAGCTCGCCTTCGCGATCGAGGTGATAGCCGGTTTTCGCCTCCACCGTCGTCGCCCCGCCTTCGAGCCATGCCCACAGGCGTCGAGCGGTGGACTGCTCCAGGGCGCTGAAGGTCTCGGCTCGCGTGGCTCGAACGGTGGCGCGGATCCCGCCACCGGCTTTTGCCACTTCGGCGTACGAGGCCCCCGCGCTACGCATCGCGACCTCCGCCATCCGGTCTCCCGCGTACACCGGGTGGGTGTGCGCATCAATCAGCCCGGCGGTGACGAGGCCGCCTCCGCAGTCGTCGTCTTCGACGACGGCCTCCAGCATCTCGTGCGGTTCCTCGCCGTGCTTTCCGCACCACGCGATCTTCTCGCCGTCGCAGATCACCGCCGCATCCTCTATGACCCCAGCGGCCGTGCCAGTGAAGAGGCGGCCGATGTTGCGAAGACGCTTCATTTAGAAACCACAGTCTTGCCACCGACGACAACGTTGCTCACGTCGCACGCAGAGTAGCCATAAATAAGGTATGCGGGCTCGAGTTGCCGCCAGGTCGAGCGGCGCGGTTGGTTGAGCGTGATGAAGTCGGCAAGCATTCCTGGGCTCAACTCTCCGGCGTCCCAGCCGAGGGCAAGCATCCCGTTCGCCGTGGCCGCGCGTAACAGCTCTTCGGGTTGGTGGATGACGCGCCGTCCGGTCGCGCGGCGTTGATCGAGCTCCAGCGCCCGCGCCTCCTCGAGGATGTCGATTACAGCATTGGAATCGCTGCCGACCGTGAGCGGACATCCTGCGTCCGCCAGCGCTCGAAGCGGCCCGACTCGATCGCCGAGGTCCCGCTCGGTGGTTGCGCACGCGCAGACATTCACGCGCTGAGAGCCGAGCAGCGAGATGTCGTGCTCGTCGACGTGGATCGCGTGCACCGCGGTCAGGTCGGGGCCGAGGATTCCCTCGCGATCCAGCAGCTCGGCCGGCGAGCAGCCTTCCACCGCACGGCATTCGCCGACCTCAGCCGGTTGTTCTGCGAGATGGATGTGAAGCGGAGCGCCACGCTTGCGTGCCCACTCGGCAACGGTGCGCATGGATGCCGGGTCGACGGCGCGCACGCTGTGGATCGCGGCCCCGATGCGCACGCCAACTCCATCCTTCAGCTGCTCGACACGTTTCACCCAGTGCTCCACGTCGCCGTCGGAGAAAGAAACCTGTGCGTCATCGAGGGGCCTGCCATCAAGCCCGCCGCGGAGGTAGCATGCGTCGATCAGGGTGATCCGGATGCCGATATCGGCTGCGGCCTGGATCAACGCCTCGCCGAGCTCGTTACCGTGGCGGTGCAGGTAGTGAAACTCGCCGACGGCGGTGATGCCGGCCTCGAGCATCTCTCGAAAGACCCATGACGCGTACTTGAGGTAGGCGGCCGAATCGAACTCCGCAGCGGCGGCGTACATCTTGCGCCGCCAGTCCCAGAAGTCGCCACCGCCGCCCGACTCGGCTCTGCCGCGAAGGACGTCCTGGAACGCGTGACTGTGGACATTGGCCAGGCCAGGTATCGTCCACCCTTCGAGAATCGTCGCTTCGGGCGGGGGCGGGGCGTTTTCGGTCACCGCTTTGATTCGCCCGTGTTCCACCTCGATCACCACGTCCCGGGCTGAACGGCCCAGCCACGCTTGCTGAGCATGCCAGACCCCGGATTCGTTCATGTCAATCGCGCATCGGGATGCGGACCCCGCGCTCTTGCGCCACGGCGATCGCGCGGTCGTAGCCCGCATCTGCGTGCCGCATCACGCCTGTGCCCGGATCGTTGGTCAGCACGCGTTCCAGCTTGCGCCCTGCCTCCTCCGACCCATCGGCGACGACGACCATACCCGCGTGGATTGAGCGCCCGATGCCGACCCCGCCCCCGTGATGCACGCTGACCCACGAGGCGCCGCTCGAGGTGTTGAGCAGGGCGTTGAGGATCGGCCAGTCCGCGATCGCGTCCGAGCCGTCGAGCATGGCCTCGGTTTCGCGATAGGGCGAGGCAACAGACCCGGAGTCGAGGTGGTCGCGGCCGATCACGATCGGTGCTTTGACAGCGCCCGTGCGCACGAGCTCGTTGAACCGCCGGCCCGCGCGAGCCCGCTCCCCATATCCGAGCCAGCAGATGCGGGCGGGCAGCCCCTGGTACTTGACGTGTTCCTGTGCGGCCTCGATCCACCGGACCAGCGCGGGATCGTCGGAGAACTCCTCGACGATCGCCCGGTCGGTGACGGCGATGTCCTCGGGATCACCCGACAATGCGACCCAGCGGAACGGCCCCTTGCCCTCGCAGAACAGAGGACGGATGTAGGCCGGAACGAATCCCGGAAAGTCGAACGCGCGAGCGCTTCCGCCCAGCCGGGCCTCCGCACGCAAGCTGTTGCCGTAATCGAACACCTCGGCACCGCGGTCGAGAAACGCGACCATCGCGTCGACGTGCACGGCCATGCTTTCACGGGCGCGCCGAATGTATCCCTGCGGATCATCGAGCCGCAGCTCCTGCGCATCCTCAGGTGAAAGGCCGGCCGGGATGTAGCTGAGCGGGTCGTGCGCCGGAGTCTGATCGGTGACAATATCGACTTCGAAATTGCGCGCGGCCAGCGCCGGAACGACCTCTGCCGCGTTGCCGTGCAGGCCGATCGACAGCGCGCGCTTCGAATGCTTCGCGTCGAGCGCGAGCTTCAACGCGTGCTCGAGGTCGTCCGCGCGAACGTCGAGATACTTGTGCTGCAACCGGCGCTCGATGCGTTCGGAATCGGCCTCTACGCACAGGGCAACGCCGCCGTTCAGCGTGATGGCAAGGGGCTGCGCGCCACCCATCCCACCGAGACCCGCGGTCAGGGTTATGGTCCCCGCGAGCGAGCCGCCGAAGCGCTTGCGCGCAATCGCTGCAAAAGTCTCGTAGGTTCCCTGGAGGATGCCCTGGGTGCCGATATAGATCCATGAGCCGGCCGTCATCTGGCCGTACATCGTCAGACCAAGCGCTTCGAGCCGCCTGAACTCGTCCCAGGTCGCCCACTCGGGCACCAGCATCGCGTTGGAGATCAGCACGCGCGGGGCCCATTCGTGCGTGTCGAAGACGCCTACGGGCTTGCCCGACTGCACGAGGAGTGTCTGATCCGCCTTGAGGCGGCGCAGCTCGCGCACGATCGCGTCGAACGCCTCCCACGAGCGCGCGGCCCGGCCGGTGCCGCCGTACACGACGAGGTCCTCGGGCCGTTCGGCGACCTCAGGGTCGAGGTTGTTCATCAACATCCGCATGGCCGCCTCCTGCGGCCATCCGAGACAGGTGATCTCCGAACCGCGGGGTGCACGTACCTCTCGCGTCGCTCCCATCATTGCAAGGGCCCGGTCGCAGACTCGGCCGCCTTGAGGACCGCGCCGCTGCGGATCAGCTCCTCCGCCGCCGCCAGCTCCGGCGCCAGAAAGCGGTCCGGCCCGACCCCCGGCACGTGCTTGCGCAAAAGGTCTCGCACCGCTTCCGTGGCCGGGGCCGCCTTGAGCGGGCGCCGAAAGTCCTGCGCGCGCGCGGCGGACACCAGCTCGACGGCGAGGATGTGCGTGAGGTTGTCGAGCACGGTGCGCAGCTTCAGCGCCGCCCCCCAACCCATCGAGACGTGATCCTCCTGCATGCCCGAGGTGGGGATCGAGTCCACGCTCGCGGGCGCCGCGAGGCGCCGGTTCTCGGCCACCAGCGCCGCAGCCGTGTACTGGGCAACCATCAGGCCGGAGTTGACGCCGGGCTGCTCGGCGAGGAACGGAGGGAGTCCTTCGGACCGATGCGGATCGAGCAGCCGATCGACCCTGCGCTCGGCGATGGCTCCCACCTCGGCCGCCGCGATGGCCAGGAAGTCCGCGGCAAACGCCAGCGGCTCGCCATGGAAGTTGCCCGTCGACTCGACCTCGCCGGTCTCGAGGACCACCGGGTTGTCGACCGCCGACGACAGCTCGATGGCTTCCACGCGCCTGGCGTAGTCCAGGGTGTCACGCGCGGCGCCGGCGACCTGCGGGCTGCAGCGGACGGAGTACGAGTCCTGCACCGCATGGTGCGAGTGGCGATGCGAGGCGACGATTCCCGACCCACGAAGCAACCGGGTCAGATTCGCGGCGCTCGCGAGCTGGCCGGGATGCGGACGGATCTCGTGGAGCCGGGCCTGGAAGGGCCGATCCGTCCCGAGCAATGCCTCGGCCGACATGGCCGCGGTGATGTCCGCGATCCTGAAGCAGAGCTCGGCGTCGGCGCAGGCCAGGGCCAGCATGCCGAGCATTCCATCGGTGCCGTTGATAAGGGCGAGGCCCTCTTTGGTTTCGAGCTTCAACGGCTTGATCCGCGCCGCCTTGAGCACGTGGGCCGCCGGCCTCACCTCGCCCGCCGGATCCTTGACGTCGCCCTCCCCGACGAGGGCCAGCCCGATATGGGCCAGCGGGGCCAGGTCGCCGCTGCAGCCGACCGAGCCGAAGCGCGGCACGATCGGGGTGATCTCGGCGTTCAGCAGCGCAATGAGCGTCTCGGCCAGGACCGGCCTGACCCCGGACAGACCCATGGCGAGCGTGCGGGCGCGCAGCAGCATCGTTGCGCGGACGACCTCGGTGTCCACGGGGGGGCCCATCCCGGCGGCATGGGAACGGATCAACGCGAGCTGAAGCTCCGGCTGGCGAAGCGGAGCGACCCTGGTCCCGGCCAGCGCGCCGAAGCCCGTCGAGACGCCGTAGACCGGCTCCCTCGAGGCTGCGGCCCTCTCGACGCGGGCCCGGCTCCGCTCCATCCTGGTGCGGGCCGCCGCCGCCAGCGCGACCTTCTCGCCATGACGGGCAACGTCCACGACCTGACCCTCGGACAGCCCGGCGCCGCGGAGCGTGACTGTCATCGAGGCAAGGCTAACGTATGTTCTTGAGCGCTTCGCGGCGGCTCACCAGCCGCCGCCGCCATCTCAGCGCGCAGTTCTTTCGCGCCCCTCACCCAGGCCCTCCCCCCTGAACGGGGGGAAGGATTAGAGGAGAGAGCCTTAATTGACCGGGGCTGGAATGAACCGGGCGCGCGTGAAGGAACCCTCTTCGAGGTCCACCACCCACGTCGAACCCTTGTCGAAGCCGCCGGTGCCCGGCTTGATCACTCGCTGCGTGACGAGCTCCTCGACCAGCTCCCACACGATGTCGCCGTGAGTGCTGAGCACCGCATGGTCGAGCTCGGGATGGCCCATCACCTGCATCGCGCCCGCCAGCCCGTGGCCTTCCGCGAGCATCGAGGTTTGCTTCACGGGGAGCTTGCGGACGCGAGCGAGCGGTTCGACGGTCTGCACGCACCGCAGGAACGGGCTCGAGAATACCGCCGTAATCGGAAACGGCTCCAGGACCGCAACCAGCGCCTCCGCCTGCTTGGAACCCTTCTTGCCCAGCGGGCGGAGCCGGTCATCCTCGGGCCAGTTGCTCCTGCTGCCCGCTTTCGCGTGCCGTATGACGTAGAAGGTCCCCACGAGAGGTCAGGGCATCCACTGGCGCAGGCTCTTGCGCTCCAGAGCCTTCCAGGTCTTCGACCACTTCGAGCGGGCGTCCTCCGCCGCGACGTGCTCCATTGCGATCAGCTCGCCCGCGACGAACGCACGCCGCCCGCTGATTCGAGCGCTGCGCAGCCATGACTGGGCGGTGACGCTGTCCTGGTGCTCGCCAAGGATCGTCTGCAGCTTGGCCGCGGCGCGTGCGAAGCCGGCTGCCGCGCTGCCGGCGACCGGGGCCACGGCCTCGGCGGCGTAGCGCGCGCGCTTGGCCAGGATGCGTATGCGATGCAGCTCCGGGTCGGTGGGAGTTTCCGGCAGCTGCTTGACGGCCGAGCGCAGGCGCCGCCACGGACCTGCCGCCAGGGGGGGCAGCACTTTCAACGCCGGCTCGTCCGCCTCGGGCAATGTGGCTGGTGAGTGTGCCGCCATCACGAGTCGCTCGAGCAGGTCGATGTAGCGAACCGACCCCAGCTCACCCAGCAACTTTGTACGCAGAGTTTCGATCTCGAGCTCGAGGATGTGCAGCAGCGAACCGGCCGACCTCAGGTCGCTCGGGGGCAATGCCTTGGCCCGCTCGTGTAAGCGTTCGAGCAGGACTTCCCGGTCGCGCACGGCGCCCAGGCCCAGGGCGACCCAGGCCAGCTCCGAGCGCAGAGGCTCGGTCCAGTCCGGATCGAGCAGCGGGCCGAACGTCCGCAGGTGCGACCTCAGCTTGCGCGTCGCGACGCGCGCCTGGTGGACGGCCTCAGGGTCGCCGCTGGTTCGGATGAGTGGGTCGTGCTTCAGCATTGATGCGATGCTCTCGGCGAACACGTGCTTGATCACCTCTTTCGCGGGCGGGTCGGCCTGCAAGGGCTGCGCCGCCACCTCGGGCGCTTCCATGGCGCGCGGACCAAGCGCGCGGATGTGCTTCGGCGTCGGGTCCGGCGCCCCCGCGCCGGCTCCGCGCAGGCGCATGACCAGCGGATCGATGATGCCGCCGGCCGCGCCGTTCTGCTGCGAGCTCACCTCGACCTCGATCTCGCGGAACCGAGCCGCGACCCGCCGGCCGTCCCGCACCGAAACTTCGTCGTCCACGACCTCGGCCACGCGTGCTCCGGCTGCGTCGACCAGCCTCACCCGGCGTCTCAGCGTCGAGAGGCGGGCGACGGGAACGAGCTCCGCTTTGCGGACGTACGCGCGCACGATCGCCACCGCCGCTTCGGGCGGTTTCTTGGCGCCGCCTTGAAACACGAGCTCATCGCGCTCGAGAAGCTGGCCGGTGGCATCCGCCGGCGGCAGCTTCAAAGTCCAACCCTCGCCCGCGCGGTGCCTCAGCGAGACGCCCCATCGCGCGAGTCGCAAGTCCGGTGTGTCGTAGTACACGGTTTCGAGCCGGACGGCCTCCGGCGGTGTCACCGCCACGCCGTCGATAACGCCGCTCAGGTCAGGTAGGTGGAATGCGGGCCCCGCCCCGAGCTTCACCTCCCGTTCAAGCATGGCCGACGCCGTTCACCAGTCCATTACCACGGGCGCTTTCCAGGGCCAGCTCCTGGAAGCGCTTGTGCGAGTTGAGACCGCGAACCGTCGGCACACGCTGCCAGGAGCCGTCCGCGCAGAGCTCCCAGGCCAGGACGTCGTCGGCCAGGGCGATCTCCAGGATCTGGGACAGGCGCTCGCGCAGCTTGCGATCGGAGACTGGTACGACCGCCTCGACCCGTCGATCCAGGTTGCGCTGCATCAGGTCGGAGGACCCGAGGTAGTACTCGGCGTCGGCGCCATCGCCGAAAGCGAAGATGCGGGAGTGCTCGAGGAACCGCCCGACGATCGAGCGCACGCTGATGCGCTCGGACAGCCCGGGCACTCCGGGGCGCAGCGAGCACATGCTGCGGACAATCAGGTCGACTCGGGCGCCCGCCTGCGAGGCCGAATACAGCGCGTCGATGATCTCCGGATCGATCAGGTTGTTGACCTTGATAATGATCCGGCCGCCCGGCTTGCCCTCGCGCTCGATCAGCTGCGTGATGCCGGCGCGCAAGCTGGTCGGCGCGACGAGAAGCTTGCGGTAGCGATGCTGGCGGCTGTAACCGGTCAGCAGGTTGAACAGCTCGGTGACATCCGCGCCGAGGTCGGCGTCAGCGGACAGCAAGCTCACATCCTCATACAGATGGGCGGTGCTCGGGTTGTAGTTGCCGGTGCCGACGTGCAGGTAGTGCTGGATATGCTTGCCCTCGCGCCGCACGACCAGCGTCACCTTGGCATGGGTCTTCAAGCCGAGGAGTCCGTACACGACGTGCACGTTGGCTTCCTCGAGAGCCCTCGCCCAACCGATGTTCGCCTGCTCGTCGCCGCGCGCCTTGAGCTCGACCAGCGCCGCGACCTGCTTGCCCCTTTCAGCGGCACGGATCAGAGCCCTCACGATCGGGCTGCCCGGGCCTGACGTTCGGTAGAGCGTCTGCTTGATCGCGAGCACGTCCGGATCGCTTGCGGCGTGGTCGATGAAGGCCTCCACCGACGTTGCGAACGAGTCGTACGGATGGTGCGCGAGAAGATCGCCGGCGCGCAGCACCGCGAACAGGTCGGGCACCTCCGCCGCCAGCCCGCGCAGTCGCGGCTGCGTGGTCGGAGTCCAGGGCTCCTCTTTCAGGTCGGGACGGTCGAGATGCGAGAGCGCATGCAGGCTCCCCAGGTCGAGCAGGCCGGCCGCCTGGTAAACGTCTGTCGGCTGCAGCTCGAGCTCCCTGGTGAGCAGCTCGAGGACTTCGGGAGACATGCCCGGGTCGACCTCGAGACGCACCACACGTGCGTGGCGGCGGCGGCGGCGAAGCTCTGTCTGGATGGCGGCCAGCAGATCCTCGGCGTCACTGTCGACATCGTCGAGGTCGCCGTCTCGCGTGACGCGGAAGGGATGGTGGGCGACCACCTCCATGCCAGGAAACAGCGCCTGCAGGTGGAGTGCGATGACGTCCTCCAGCGGGACGTAGCGCCGGCCCTCGACCAGAGGGATGAACCGCGGCAGTACCGGCGGCACCTTCACGCGCGCAAAGCGCTGCTGGTGGCGCTGCGGGTCGCGGACCATCACCGCAAGGTTCAAGGACAGGTGCGAGATGTATGGAAACGGATGGCCCGGATCGACCGCGAGCGGCGTAAGGACCGGAAAGATCTGCTGCCGGAAAACGCTGTGCAGCTGGCTCAGCTCTCGCTTGGTCACCTTGTCGGCGCGAACCAGCTCGATGCCCGCCTCGGCGAGGGCGGGAATGATGTCGGTGTTGAACAGGCCCACCTGGCGGTCCACCAGGCCCTCGACGCGGGCGCGGATCGCCTTCAGCTGTTCGAGCGGCGACATGCCGTCGGGCGACGCCACCGCCACCGCGGCGAGCACCTGCTCTTTCAGCCCTGCGACGCGAACCTGAAAGAAGTCGTCGAGGTTCTGGCTGAAGATCGCCAGGAACTTAACCCGCTCCAGCAGGGGCACCCGGGGGTCCTCCGCCATGGCGAGGACACGCTCGTCGAAATCGAGCCTGGACAGCTCCCGATTGAGGTAGCGGGGGCTCTCCGGCACGGCAAGAGAGCCTCCCAGAGAACCTGTTGGAAGGGCTGTTTGATCCGACTCGGCCTGCACTCCCACCACCACGAATGGAAGATTACCGCCTGCAGCTCGAGCCTAGGTTAGGGACTGGTTAAGGAGTGCCTCGAAGGCGGGCGAACCGGGCGGTTGCTAACGATAACAAAGGGCCGATCCGCCAGCGGTTACCGGTCGAAGGTAGCCTGGCTACCGGATCCGAACGATCTCCACAAGCGGACCGGGGGTTGGCCCGGCCCGCCTCAGGAGCTGCTCGTCTTAGCCGAGAGCGGCCACGACGTTGGAAAAGACGTTGGCGATCTGGTTCCCCATAGTTAACAGAATGACAATAACGACGATCGAAACGAGAACCAGGATCAAGGCATACTCGACCATTCCCTGGCCGCTCTGACGAACGGCACCCCTAAGTTTCATTTTTACATCCACCTCCTTTCTCGCCTGTGCGAGCGTGTCGAACGGTAACTTGTCTAACGCTCGGGTTCAGCTTTCATTCAGGTTTTTGGTTCAACTATTTGTAATGCCTTTCATGAGCCTGGCTAATATGTCGGCGTGGCCCGGCCTTCCTTCAGCCTCGAGCAGGTGAGGTCCTTCGTCGCCGTGGCCGAACACGAGCACATCTCGAAAGCGGCCGCCTCCCTGTTCCTGACCCAGGGCGCGGTCACCCAGCAGGTCCGGCACTTCGAGCGCGCGCTGGGACTGCAGCTGCTGGAGCGTGACGGCCGCGGCATCCGCCTTACCGACGCCGGCCGAACGCTGGCCGTCGCGTGCCGGGCGGCGCTGCGATCGATGCAGGTCCTGGAGGACACGGCCGAATCGATGAAGTCGCTGCAAGCAGGCTCGCTACACCTTGGAGCCAGCCCGACGTGCGCAACCTACTACGTGCCCTCCCGTCTGGCGGAGTTCGCCAAACAGCACGCGGGGATCAAGCTCAACATGACCGTCGCACCTTCCGCCGACCTCAACGGCCAGGTCCTGGCCGGAGCCTTGGACTGCGCTTTGATCGAAGGGGAGCCGGACCCCGAGCTGACGGCGGTGGTGCTGGATCACGACGAGCTCATCCTCGTCGCCCATCGGGATCATCCGCTAACGATGCTCCTCCGGGTCACCTCAGCCGACCTGGCCCAGCACCGCTACATAGGACGGGTCCCGACCTGGGCGGCGGAGCGAAGCGTTCGCGAGATCCTCGGCGAGGCCTTCGACCACACGGATACTTTGAACCTGGGGCATCCCGAGTACGTCCGTGCGGCAGTGCTCGCGGGACTTGGATACGCGACCCTTCCACGCTTGGCCGTGGCAGCCGACCTCGAGTCGGGTTTGCTGAAACGACTACCGGGACCATCCAGCCGCCGTCCCATCCGCGCGATCCGCCGCCGAGCCACCGGTGGTCCCGCCATGGAGCAGTTCTGGCAGCTCCTCGCCGCAGAAGCACCGCCGACGGCTGCTGTCTCACCAGCCGAGCGCCCCTGAACCGCCAGAATCTACGCCGTGGAAGAAGTCATCAATACCAAGGGGTTGAGGCGTGTTTTCAAGACACGCGCGCGAGCCGTCGAAGCGGTCGCCGGCGTGGACCTGCACGTGCGCGCGGGCGAGATCTTCGGGTTCCTTGGACCAAACGGGGCGGGCAAGACGACGACGCTGCGCATGCTGGCCACGCTGCTGCCGCCCAGCGGTGGCTCAGCAACCGTAGCGGGCTGCAACCTGCTCACGCAGCCTGACCGGATCCGAGAGCGCATCGGTTACGTCGGCCAGGCGGGCGGCTCGGACCGCGAGATCACCGGACGCCGCGAGCTCGAGTTCCAGGGCCGGCTCTATGGCCAGTCGTCGGCGGCGGCC
>Ga0208849_1000884_pt1 | contig 24492 bp, 23 predicted proteins | sample NGESurdeep072012_10_FD_184470 | JGI IMG/M metagenome (GOLD analysis project Ga0208849, IMG submission 184470) | Arctic peat soil microbial communities from Barrow, Alaska - NGEE Surface sample 53-3 deep-072012 (SPAdes) | ecosystem: Environmental > Terrestrial > Soil > Wetlands > Peat ... | reverse complement strand
CCTCGCCCGCGATAGCTCACTTATGCGCTGCTTCTCAGCGCGTCGCCCGATCTCTAGCGCCGCCGCTACGTCGGCATGGCAAGTCCAGCCACACGCAACGCAGCAGAAGCGCCTTCTTCGGCGACTCTTCGGGTCGACGCGCAGGCAACGCCCGCAGGTCTGACTCGAATATCTCGCGTCCACGCTGACCACTTCGCGAGCAGCATATTCGGCTTTCTCGCGTATCAGCGCCGCAAATGTTCCAAATCCCGCATCGAGCAGGACGCGATTGAGGCCGCTCTTGGCCGCAACGTTACGGCCCGGTTTCTCGATTGTGCCCTTGGCACTCCGGGTCATCCCACGAAGATCCAGGGCCTCAAGACCGATCACGTCTGCGGACCGCACGATCTTATAGGCCGCTTTGTGTAAGCCGTCGAGCCTGGCGTTGGCTTCGCGTTCCTTCGCTCGCGCAAGACGCCGGGCCGCGGCGATCCGGCCCGGATCGCGCCGGTTCAGGCAACGACCCTTCGCATCTTTGACCGTGACCGTATCCAGTGCTCGCTGATGGCCCGACACGATCCGCCGGAGGCGCTCGCCATGGTGGCCGTTGCGGATCAGCACGCCCTCGCTGGTCGCAGCGAGCACGTGTACGCCACGATCGATCCCGACGACCTTGCCCGTCTTCGGCAATGCTTTGGGTTCACGTTCGCACTCGAAGACGGCCCACCAGCGGCCGTTCTTCTCGGCCACGAAGGCGCGGCCGAAGTCCGGGATCGCGCGGCCTTTGCGCAACCGAACCGAGCCAACGCCGGGAATACGCACCCGTTTCTGTTCCTGATCGAGTTTCAGCGCGCGGTCGCCGTGCGGGAATTCGAGCTGCTTCCAACGCGCTTTCGGCTTGAAGCGGGGGTAACCGGGCGTCTCCCCGTGCTTGACGCGCCGAAAGAACGCCGCAAACCCAAGGTCGAGCCGGTGCAACACCGCGTCCACGCACTCGCGGTAGACCGCGGCGAACCGGGTGTCCTCTGCGCGGAGCGCCGTGATCTCCGCATATTGCATCTTCGTTGTAACGCGAATGCGACGAGCGGTCCAGGCGTAGCGGCGCTCATCTAGGAGAGCGTTGTACGTCTGCCGCGTCACATCGAGCATGAACTCCAGATGCTCGGCTTGGGACCTCTTGGGATAGAGACGAACGCGGTGCATCCAGCGCATATGTTCATGCTAGCGTCCGAGTGTGCCACCGTGGTGGCACACTCGCGGGCGAGGAGACACACGCTTCAATCAGTCAAACGCCCCGAGCAGCGAACGCGCTGCGGCTACGCCTTCGCACTGTTGCGCCCCACCGATAGCCGGATGGGTCCCCGGGCGGCGTCGCTTACCTCACTGTTCGCTGCCGCGGGAACACCAACTCAAAGAGTAGTGGGAACATCAACCTTCAAAGTCTTCAGAGCATCAACAATAAGAGTGGTGCGGACACCAATATCAGCGCTATCGGCTCAGCTACGCTTCAAGCGGCGCACAACGTCCTCGTGCAGAGTAGCGGAGCGGCCGCTATCAAGGGCAGCACCGTGGCGATCTGCTGCCCGGCGCGCTAGGAAACTTTGGTTCGTAAGCCGCCTTCGCCCCCCCGGCGGCTTGCCCAGGCAGCACCCTAAGTTCCCGGCGAGAGGGCGGTCGCCTTGGGGCGAAGCACGGCAGGAGCACGCTCAGATCATAGAGCAATACACCGCCCCACCTTCCGACTTCTGACGAGGTTTCGAGCATGCGTTTTGTTGGAGCCCTGGCCTGTTTTGTATTCGCGATTTCGACAAGTGCGCCGGCGCGAGCCGACTTCATTACGATTCCGTCAAAGCAGACGACGGCCGGTTCTCCCATTTTCATCACGCAAACATCGGTCTTCGTCGATCCGAACAATGCGAGTTCATTTCGCACGTGCGTGAGCTTCAAGAACATCGCTCAGAAGCCGGCAAGCTTCGTGACGTTCACTTTCAGATTTGACGATATGCTCGGGAGCCCGATTGCCGAGCAAATCCTGCACCGCAGTGGTTCCTTCGGTCCGGGGATCGTCATTGAAGGCAAGATGACGGCATTGGGCGGCAACTCGGATTCGTTCAACAACTGCGTCAATGTGTCGATGACGAGCTTGCAACCGGCCCTGGAAACCGTCGGCGTAACCGAAGTCCGCTTCGAGGATGGAACGACCTGGAAGAAGGGCGATCCGATGCCGGGCGCTCAGCCGGGGAACCAACCCGGGGGCGGCGGTCCCGGAAACTTAGCGGTGAACGTGAATGGCGCGACCGGCGCCGGTATCGACCTCTCGAGCGCCGGCGGAACGTTCGGAACCATTGCGTGGGTGCCTGGATCGCGCAGACTGATCGCTTCGGACCTCGACGAACAGAACCAAACCGATGCCGACTACGGGGCCCTCTCCAAGTGTAATGCGCTCAACGGCGGCGGCACTGCCTGTAAGGTCGTCGTGCGAATGTTCGGCCCTCAAAATAGATGCGGCGCACTCGCGCTAGATGACGCCAATGTCAAAGGCGCTTCGGCCCGCGGCTCGAACTCGAACGACACGATTAAAGCGGCGCAGGAGGCGTTGGTAAAGATCGGTGGCACGCTCGCAGCCAACAGCATCGTGACCGTCGTCTGCAATACGAAGTGAGAACTACTTCGTAACCCTGCCGGAAACGACCGAACGAAAGTCGCCGCTCGGCTGAGACGAGCGGCGGCTTCGGTACACAGGGGTTTTCTACGTTAGGATGTCGGGCCTAGTTGTGGTTGCGCCCGTTGTTCTGGTTGCGTCCGTTGTTTTGATTGCGACCATTGTATTGGTTGCGTCCGTTGTCTTGGTTGCGACCGTTGTACTGGTTGCCGCCGTTGTACTGGTTGCCGCCGTTGTACCGGTTTTGCGCGATGTAACGGACATGCCCGTTGCGATCGAATCCGCCGCGGTTGTAACCGTCGCGGTCGTAGCCGTATTGGTCGTAGCCGTTGCTGGAGAAGATCAGACCGACGAGTGCGGCCGCGCCGATGATAATATTGCGGGTCGAAGTTGCGCCGTTGGCGCTAGCGGGTTGAGCGTTCGAGAGGCCGAGCGTGGTCACCATGAGCAGCGCGGCCATTAGGATCGTGAGTTTGTTTTTCATGAGTAGGGCCTCCATCTGAATGCATCCTAGTCCCGAAGACTGAGGTGCCTCTGGTGAGACCCTGGGGCTCGCCTGGGAATGCCGTTGGTTCCGCTTCCAGCGACTTATTGATGCGTGAGCGTGAACGTCCCGGTGTTGCTTTTCGAGCACTGGAAGGCCTGGTACGTCCCCGAGATCGTTGTTCCGCTCAGGGTCCCGACGCCGAAGAACGGGCACGTGTTGCTCGGATTCGGAGTGCCAATAATCGTGACCTGAGAGTTCGACACGAAACCGTACACCGGACCAATTTTATTGAACGCTGCGTTTGAATACGTGCTCGAGTACGTCCCGCCGAGTTGAATGCCGTTCTGCGTCAGCGACATGCTCAATGAGCCGCCTCCGGCAAGGCTATCGGTCAGCGTGCCGCTATAGCTGCCGGCAATGTTCGCGGGCGACTGCGCGGCCTGCAGGCTGAACGAGCCGCTATTTGCAGTCGGGCAGTTGGGAGACGCGTAGGTTCCCGCAATCGATGACCCCGCGATCGTGCCGTTGAGCGTCAAGGCGCAAACATTCGTTATGTCGGTCGCGAGGGTCGCGGTGATCGTGTTCCCACCGACCGAGCCAGTTAGGTTCCCGGCATTCGCAGAGGTCGCAGTTCGGGTCACCCAACGCCCCCTGACTTGGGACCCTTTCTGTACCAGCGTTAGCGCCATGGCGCCGCTGCCGCCGCTTTGATCGGTAACGGTTCCCGAGTAGCCTCCGGAGACCCCGCTGCTGCTGCTGCTGCAACCGGAAGCGAACAGCGCGATAGTGGCGGACGCGATAAGCACGGCGCGAGATTGCATACAGTTTTCTCCCTGTCGGCGCCAGCGAGTGGTACCTGCGGCGCGAAGCCCCAAATCCATTAACCGCAAGAGCGCCGTTCCCTGTCGCTCTGGCGCGCTAAACAAGCTCTCGCGTCGTCTGGGGCTGCGCGATCTTTCGCGTCGTTGGGATCGCGCTCAATCACGGCTCTATGTAAGCCGGCTTTAGCACCTCGACGCTGGTCGGCGCGAATTTACGTACACTACGACGACATAAAAGCCTGGTTGGCGGCTTTGATTGCGCCGTCGTCTGAAGCTGGCTGAGCGTTCGCGCTTCCCACAATCAAAACCGATCCCGCGAAAGATAAGACAGCGATCCTTAGTATGCCGCGCAAATTCATGGGCTTTCTCCTATCGATGGTGATAGCCGAGACGTTCGATTCCGGGTTCTCGGTTTCCGGTGACGGGCGCCGTCATGAGTTTGCGCGTGAAGTACGTCATCGCGAGGGCGGCCGTGAACGACTGTTCCTTGATGTTGGCACCTGACCCGTGGCCGCCTTCGGTCACCTCGTAGAAGAAATACGGAATGCCCATCGACGCGAGTTTCGCGGCGAACTTGCGAGCATGCTGTGGTCCCACGCGATCGTCTTTGGTGGTCGTCCAAATGAACGGTACCGGGTATTTGACACCGGGCTTTAGGTTGTTATACGGCGAGATCGATGCGAGAAACGCGGCTTCGTCGGGATTTGCAACGCTGCCGTATTCGCCGACCCACGATGCGCCGGCCTGAATCTTCTCGAAGCGCAACATATCGAGTAATGGCACCTCGATGTCGACGGCGTTCCATAACTCGGGATGCTGGGTAAACTCGACGCCCATCAGCAGCCCGCCGTTGGAGCCGCCCTGAATGCCCAGGTGTGCCGAGCTCGTGATCTTTCGAGCGATGAGATCCTTCGCGACCGCCGTGAAGTCGTCGTAGATCACCTGACGCTTGGTCTTGAGACCAGCTTCGTGCCACGCGGGACCAAACTCGCCGCCGCCGCGAATGTTGGCGACCACGTAGACGCCGCCGCGCTCCAGCCACAGCTTTCCGATCGTCGGATCGTAACCGGGTGTCAGTGACACGGAGAAGCCGCCGTATCCGTAGAGTATCGTCGCGTTACTACCGTCGAGGTTCATCTTCTTCGGATGAACGATGAAGTAGGGAACTTGGGTCCCGTCCTTCGACGTTGCGAAGTGTTGCTCGACCTCATCTTTCGAAGCGTCGAATCTTGGCGTCTCGGCTTTGGCCCGAACGAGCGCGTCCGTGTTGGTATCGGCAAGCACGAGCGTCGAAGGCGTTAGGTAGCCTGTCAGGTTGAAAAACACGGCGGAGCCGGTTTGATCGGCGCCGGCCAGCTCGATCGAGGAATTGTCAGGCAAAAGCAGCCGGCGCGTCGTCCAGCGATCGTGCGCCACCGGGGTGTAGATGAAGGCGCGACCCTTCACGTTATCCAGCAGAGTCACGATGAGACGGTCGCGTGTCGCAGCCACCCCCTGAAGCGATTGGCGTGGACTCGGCGCATAGACCAGCGTCGGCCGAAGATGGTCGGGATCTTTCGTCGCCGCCGCCAGGTCGACCGACACGAGCGCTCCCGAGGGGAACGTCGCCGAGCCAGTGTTCCACGAATCGCTCAGTTGAATCAACAGCCGGCCAGCGATGAGTTGTCGAAACCTCGACTTGAGCGGCATGTTTAGCTTGCGTGGCCCGGCCGGCGTTAGAAGGAACTTTTCCGTCTCAAAGAACGATGGCGCACGCTGAACGAACAGCGCGTGGTGACCCTGCCCATCCCGTAGTCCGAGGGATTGCACGCTCACGTCGGTCTTCGAGCCGCGGAAGATCTCCTGTGCGCTCGTCAGCGGTTCACCGCGTGCGATGCGCTTGATGACGAATGGATAGCCCGACGCCGTCATGAGTCCCGGTTCCCATTCGCGGGCGACCAGCAGCGAATCGGCATCGGCCCACGTCGCGCTCTGCTTGCCGTGCGGGAGCACGAATCCGTCGGCAACGAACGCTCCCCGCGCAAGATCGAACTCTCGGATCGTAACGGCGTCTTCACCGCCGTCCGAGAGAGAGATAAGGCAGCGCTTACGACTCGGCGAGTTGCAATTTGCGCCGAACCACACCCAGTTCTTCTGCTCTATCTTCGCAAGCTCGTCCAGATCGAGAACGGTCTTCCATGCCGGCAGCGCGCGCGTGTAATCCGACAGCGAGGTGGTGCGCCAGATACCGCGCACGTGACTCGCGTCTTGCCAGAAGTTGTAGACGCGCCCGCCGATGATCTGCGGATACGGAATGCGATCCTTCGCTTCGCCGATCTTTACCTGGGCGGCATAGAAAGCCGCAAAGCGAGGATCTTGCTGCAACACGGCCAGCGTCTTGGCATTCTCCGCCGTGACCCACTCGGTCGCGCGAGCGCCGTGTACGTCTTCCAACCAGAGAAACGGGTCGGAAGCTTGCTGATCGGCGGCGGTCGCGGACGTTGGCGACGCCTGGGCGCCGGGCGTCGCTGCGCCCGCTCGCGACGTCACGTTGACGGACAACGTCAACAATGTGAGAAACGCAACCAGACGAAACGGAGTCGAAGCGTAGTTCTTTATCATCGCTCGATGCATTGCGGCTGGAGCAAATGGCGTCCTTCACAGGACGAGATCGGGCGTACGATTCGCCTATGCTGGTTCAGCGCGCTTATGCCTCGAGGTCGCTAAAGCGAGACGCGCCTGCCGGATATGCTCCTTGCGAATGCAGCTTGGTCCAATCGAAGGCTAGCACTGCGAGGTATTCGAAATTCTCGAAAACCGCCGTGCTTCCGCGGATCGCGCGTGTGCGCTCGATAAGCGGCCGCAGGATGCGATAAACCGAGAGAAAGTTAGAGCACCCAACGTCCAGCAGCGATCGTCGGTCGATCAAACCGTACTTGACATATGCCCCGAGCTGCTCGTAGTAATCGCACAGGTTCAGCCAGGCATGCTCGGTGCGGTCCTCGAGGCCTACCGCCTCAATCGAATCGACGTACGCCGGATCTTTAAGCCGCTCGGGCAATTCTTTCCGAACGAACTGAACCCACGCTTGCATTTCCGGCTTCTGCCAATCTTGCAGAATCGTAAGCAGCGCGGTCATCTGATTGCTGGCGCGAAGGTGCCGCAGTTGAACGATTGCAGCGATGGCCGTAGCACCGATGACCGCGAACGTGGCGCCGGCAAAGGTCGTATTGAGAGCTTCGAGCGTCATGCGACCCCTTTTGCGGGACGCGCTTAATAGCCTAGTGCGGCTGTAGCGCTTGGAGGCCGAACCAGGCCCGGGCACGGCGTCACGCTCGGGAAGCCATGGCACGTCGACGTTACCGGCAACCTCGCAGTACGTCGTGGCCCCGACCACGTATACCTATAAGAACCACGGCAAGCCGGTGGCGGAGGCCGGCGTGTTCACCCTCGTCGTGAAGCGAACGGCCGCGGGCTGGCGCATTACGTCCTGGGCGTGGGCGGATCATTAAGTCACGACGGCGATAGGCTCGCCACACTCGGATACCGGCAAGAACTTTCTCGCGTCCTCTCGCTGTTCGACAACTTCGCGGACTTGAAATCACAGCGTCACGGAGCCCGGCGCGGGGGATCTCCTGCGCCGAGAGCGTAGCAGGGCGCCGTTCACCCGGAACGAGGCACCCTGCGCCAGGCTGCTTGGCGCAACGCGCGCGAGCGCCATCAATGTGAATTGACGATGGCATCTACTGATTGGGTCAGCTTGTGGCGATTCAGATAAGGATCAGCAGCGTTCGCGAGAAGCCTAGCGTCCGCGGCTGCGGCTAGGTCGTAGAGGCTCTTCCATTTAGGGCCCGCTTCGCCATCGTCCATGCACGCCAGAAGCATGCCATCAAAGAGCGCTCTCTGCATGGCTGCGCTCGGCGCATCCTTGCTGACCAAAAGGATCGCGACATGCGGATCGCTACCCAATCCCACATAATGCACGACCGGGTCGTACAAAGGCATCTGTGACGCGGGCACAGATTCCACGTGAACCTGGCTGCATTGCGGCGTCAATTCGCAATGGACTGCTTTCAGAAGCGCCTGCACGTCGTCACTCCCGAAGGTGGGGCTTTGCGCTGCTCCCGGACCCGGGGATTGAGCTAGCGTTGGCACCGTCAGCAGCGTTACAAGAACGGCGAGCAACGGAAGGCCTTTTATCACGACTTCTCCTTGCGTCGAAAAGTCAATTGACCTGAACGGATCGGCATAGCGCAAATTACTAGAGGGCTGCCTATTGGTCCCCTTACGCGGTCTAGAAACGCCCCCGCCCGAGGCATGGCACCAACGCCAAATCGGCGGCGAAACGGATCCCGCAACGGGATGCGTCTTGAAGGTACGGACGGAGCGACGACGCGCGATAGGGAACCGCTCGTAAATGACGGCGCTCTTGCTCTTGCTGACGCTCATGAGTTCGATCGGACCGGCAGTTTTTGCATCACGAGATCCCGAGACCCCTACGCCCGTTGCGACCGGCGCGTCGGCGCCGGCCGGCTTCCCAAGCCCTGCGCCATTCGGCACCTGTGCGACGCCTATAACGAAGGCCAACGTTGACGCATTGATCGATCCTGAGATTCCGGACTGGATGCGCAAAGAAGTAGCAACCTTGATTTTAGATATGGTTGCCCAGACCGGCTGTTTTCGCGGTGATATCGCCTCAGAAGACAAGGATGGGCGATTCATTACTAGCAGCATCGCTGCATTGCGATCGCACCAACGCGAAACGGCCGGCGCCTGGCACCGGCTGAACGCCCACACATGGATAAGCCCTTCTGGTGATACGGTTCCAATGGAGGACTCGCCGACTCCGCCGGCGCTGCTCGGCCACTGGACTTGTACGAACGACTATGGTGGCGGCCGCGGATCGTACTACTTCGGCCCAAATCACCGCGGTCGAAGTTTTTCAGGTGACCGAATCGAGGAGTTCATCTACCAGTATGACGTCCCGCAACACAACCTCTACCTCGGCTACGGCCACAAGCAAGGGATGGCACAACGCATTGCCCTCAGCCCTGAGACGATGGCGATGATCGTTTATGGGTACTACCACGAATGGCGTTGGACGCCGATGTCAACTCAGCCCCTGCTGACATGTGGCAAGACATTAAGCCCGCGCTAAGCGAGCTTGTCTGACAACGATGTTCAGGTAGGTCCGCGCGTGATCGTTACGGAACGGCCAGCCTGAAATCGGAAAAGCGATCCAGGAATACCGACTTGATTTCCAGACAGTTTAACGTACTAACTCGCGTCGTTGTCGCGTTTGGATTCATTGCGGCGCTCCTCATGGGCGCAGCTTCGGCTGCTGAAAAGCCGCTTGTTGCGGTGATGCCCGTATTCAAGGATGCGCCCTATCCCGACAATCATTCCGAGCGCTTGACTCAGCAGCTCATCATCGAGATCTCAGCAACCGGAGCCTTTCGGGCCAGAGCCGCGCATTTTATGTGTGATAGCGCGGAGCTAGGCGCCGAACACATTGGCGCGCGCCTTTACGTAGTCAGCGAGGCGTCGAAAAACGAACGCCACATCACGATGGGACTCTATCACGTCGGAAAGAAGTCTCCGTTGCGGACTGTCAACGTTGACATGAATGCGTGGGGGATACCGCAACCCGCAGTCGACGATCTGATGGATCAGCGACAGTGGCTTGCTTCGCGTAAGCCCAGTATTACTTGTTAAGTCGATAAATCAGGAACAGGCGGAGCGGGGGCGACCGGCGTTCGCGTGCACGACTTACCAAACGTGGAGCCGGTCACGTACCACTGAAACGTGAACTACAAGAAGAGCTCGCCGATCTTATTGGCTCTTCCCTCGGTGAACCAGACCGTGTTGCTCGGGCCGGTTGCAATGAGCGCCGGGCCGGACAATGCAGTTGGAATCGTAAACTCGGTGATCGTCCCCGTGGGCGTGATGCGGCCAATCTTGTTCGTCGTTTGGTTGACGCCGGGTTCGGTGAAATAGAGATTTCCATCGGGACCGTTAGCGATGCCGTAGGGCTGCGCGTTCGCGCTGGGAATCGCAAAGGTCGTGAGCGTGCCGGCCGGCGTGATGCGCGCGATCAAATTGCTATCCGCCGCAACCGCCCAAACGTTGCCGTCGGGCCCGTTCGTGATCCCACGCATGACGTTCTGAATCGTCGGCGAGAGCGTGAAGGTCGTTGTAGCGCCCGTTCCGGTGATCATTTTCACGACGTTGTCACCGCTAAATGTATCGAACCACATGTTCCCGTCAGGACCGGCCGTTATCAATTCCAGCTGTAAGTTGGACGGGTTTGTGTTGGAGGCGTAACTGTGCAGCAGCGCGCCGGCCGTGGAGTAGACGTCGACTTTCATGCCATTGAATTCGGTCACCCACAAGTTATTGTCGGGGCCGGCCGCAATCGAAGATGGATCGGTCGCGGCGAAGATCGTAATCGTTCCGGCGGTCGTGACGCGCCCGAGATGAGCCGACTCGTCGACGAACCACAGATTGGCGTCGGACCCGGCGACGATGTTGCCCGGAAATGCGCTGTTGGTTGCCAGCGGAAACTCGGTGATGACCCCGGCCGGCGTTATCTTGGCAACCTTATTGGTGCCGGTATTGGATTCAGTGAACCACATGTTGCCATCGGGACCCTGCGCGATCCCGAACGGCCCGGAAGCGGCGGTAGGGATCGCATATTCGACGATCGTGCCGCTGGGCGGTCGCGTGGCGACAGGATTGGGAACGCTCCCGGACGTTGAGTTACAAGCGCTAAGGCCCAATACGAGCGCGGTGGCTGCTAACTTTCGCATTTCGACTCTCCCCTTCGGTACGAAGAAAACTGCGATGGCTTCCGCGGCAAAGACGCTGAAACGTTGGCGTTTAGCATAGGCGTCCAAAAACCTCGGGTCGCAGCCGCGCCTTGCTTCGACCCAGCGAACAAGGTAGCCCCGCGACGAGCTGGCTAACGTCCCGTCGATTCCTACGTGGTTTTCCTGGGGCCGACAACGCTGAAGAACACGCCGGCCAGAGTCGCCGCTTCATCGAAGAAACGTCGCAATTCACCGGGATCCACTCGCTGGCCCGCGCGATATAGAATCAGCGTTTCCCCCGTCCCTTCCAGCCGCCATCGCTTCTTCGGATCGAGACCCTCGAGATAGGAGAGCAGGGCCGGCGTGAAGGCCTCGCGAGTCCCCAATTCATCGGGACTGTGCAGCTGATAGCGCTGTGAAAACTCGGGATGCGAGTCAAAGCGAATCTCCGTGTGCAGAGATTTGGAGATGCTCGCGTTTACGGGCGCGAGCTCGAACTCCGGCAGCACGAATCCGCTCTTCGAAAACGTGGCGACGGTCTGCGTGTTTGTGTGGGTTTCTCTTTCGCCGCCCGTCAAGAACGAATAGTCAAACAGGCTGGCCCGCAATTCGTCCGAGCTACCGGTCATGATGTTTTCAAAGTAACGCACGCTCCCTTTTTGAAACAAGCCTGTCTCTAGATTGGGACCCTGCTCGGGATCGCTCCATTTGTCTCCTTCGAACGAGAAGCCAATCTCCTGTGCAACGCGAGTAACGGCCTGGCTTCGTTTGCGATCTCGAGCGTTGCTGATCACGAAGTAGATAACGAGCACGAAAACGAGAAAGACGGCGATGCCGACGAAGAAGACGATCTCGGAAGGATCGAGGGTAGCGATCAGATTCTCAAAATCCAAGAACGCGCCTCAAGTCCTTTCACTCGGCCTTGTAACCGGGGGCGCAGTATGCGATGCGTCGCTGGCCGTCCCAGACTGCAAGTATCACGTGCCCGTGCGCGCTGTAGTCGACGGTCCCCTCACTCAGGCGGCTGAGTGCGGCTCGCTCTCCCGGCAGATTGATCAGAAACGCGCGGTCGGCAAGCCGAAGGATCGCAGCGACGCTCCAAAAGCCCGCGGAAGCGACTTCAATGGGGCCGGTTGTGCGGAGAAAGATCGTTTCGTTGATTTCGCGGCCGTACGGTCGCGCCGCGATCAGCGAGATCGCGGCAATGAGTGCGCCGGTGACCGCTCCGATCAGTGCAAATATGGCGAAGAAAGAGCCTCCCTCGCCCGGGGCGTGATCCACCATCGCAAGCACGACGCCTACAAGAAGGAAGAACACGAAGAATCCGCCCGCGAGATAAAGTGGGACCCGTCGGCTGCGATCCGCCTGACGCTTGATAACCGCCGCCGCCTCGGGCGACATCGGTACTGTCACGGTGAAGGTGGCTGTCGCCGCGGTCGGGGCGGCCGCGCTCGCTCGCACGAGGCCCTTCCCGGATCTCGCGAGACTCCAGCCCGCGCTCGCCAGAAAGAGCGAAACTAGCCACGGCAGTACGCCGAGATGCGCTCCGCCGATTTGCGCAAACGCAAATAAGACGAGAAATAGAATCCCAACGACCAGCAGCACGTATCCGAAAATGCGAATCTCTTTGCCCTCAAGCGCCCAGACCCAGGTGGATGTTCGCGCCGCCGATTGACGCATCCCGTGAGATTTTTGGGCCGCGCCCAATGGGGCCTTGAATTACTACGGCGCCTTGGTGAAGTCGGGAGGTACCGTGAAGACCGTGTCGTCGCTTTGAATAGGGCGAATGTGTCCGGATTCGACCTCAACAATGGTCGTGAAGTCAAAACCAGCTCCGGCGGCGCCACCCGTCTGATGTTGGAAATGTTTTCCGATCGAGTAAAGTGCGAGGCGCCATGGAGGCAGTGCTAGCCCGCTTTCCGTTATTTCAAAGCCATACTTCTTCTTGCGTAACCTTTCCATCCATGCTTCAAAATATGGCTCCAGCTCGGGCTCATAACGTTGCGGCGTACCGTAACGAGCCAACCATGGAGCAGCGACGTCAATGCAAGCGAGTTCCGGAAGCGGTGTTGGCAAGAAATAGTAGGTCCAGCTGTCTGCGGTCGTAATTGACAGCGTGGTCGCGCCCATGCTCGACGTGCCCACCTGTTTATCCAGCGTCTTACATTCATCCGTGAGTACGCCAGCAATCTTCCGTGGGCCGAGAGCGGTGCGCTCGATTGTCGTCGATGACGTCATTTTAACACCGGTCCCGGCTTCCCAGGCAAACGCTGCATCCATACCGTCGTTATATGGGGCGTCAAGCGATACAACGAGGTAGGTCTTGGCGCCCAAGGCTAGCATCGTCGCCGTCCGAGCATTGCAATCGACGATCGTCACGTCTTGCATGCAGACGTCCTCAACGCGCTCCCTCTGTGTCGTTATATAGCGCCGTTTGAGCGAAGAAGCGCAATTGGAGTTCGGGAGTCCAGCTCGAAAGTCAACGTCGAAATCTTCCGGTCGGAGAGACGGCTCCTCGCTGAAGACTAGCTTAGTTACCGAATCGTAAGCGATGCCAACCGTCGACTCTGCCGCCGTGGCAGGGGACACGCATCCGAGCGCGAGCATCGCTACAACGCACGTAAGGACACGTTTCATGTGCTCATAACTTTAATTGAGAACTGCGTGAAGGCATGACCCCGTTTTCTGCGTGGCGGAAGGGCCGTCCCGCGCCGATCGGCGCCGCGTTGCGAAGACTTAAGCGCCGTGTCGGGGGCCCCCGTCGCGCGGACCGCGCGTTAGCTGCCGCCCTTGCTTCCTCGCACCGCCCAAACTCGATGGGGTACGTCGAAGGGGTCGGCTGGAAATTGGTGCGCCAGCGTCGCCGCAAGAGCCGCATCGAACACGTCGACCGCCTGCGCAGAAAGGCTCGCGCCGACGCCGGCGCTCGCTCTAATACGCCCGCGCCACGCCTCGTGACTATATGAGGCAGCAACGTCGAACGAGAATGTCTCGATATCCGCGAACTGAGCGATGGCCATATCGGCAAGCCATCGCGGATGGATTCCCGCGCCTCCGCCCATGGTCCATTCGGGATTGTGTGTTGCGATAAGCTGCTCAGTTACCGCGACGACGTTGCCGGCTAATGGGATCCAGTCGAAATGCGCGATGATGAGGGAGCCTCGGGGACTCAGGAGTCTACGCGCTTCGGCCGCGGCGCGCCGTCGATCGAACCAGTGCCAGCACTGTCCGGCGATAACAATGTCGAACGCTTGTGAAGGAAGACCCGTTTCTTCGGCGCTCGCTTCGATGTACTTGATTTTGACGCCGGCTTCATCATCCAACCGCGCAGCTTCGAGCAACATCGATGACGCGGGATCCAAGCCCGTAACCGCGCAGTGACGCTGTGCAAGTCCGCGGGCGACGGTTCCTGTGCCAGTCCCCAGGTCGAGCACCTTCGCATCGGCCTGAACCCATCCCGATGAAAAGAGCCGATCGAAGAATGTTTCCGGAAATCCAGCGCGGTGACGCCCATAGTCCGGAGCCGTCTTCCCAAAGTCAACGTTCACGCTCAATTCGCTCCTCCGATTGTGATCGACGAGTGCACATCTTGCGCCTTCATTAAGCCGGCGATCGGGCCAGCTAAGCCTCGCGAAACCTTGGGCCAAGCGCGCCGCCAGTTAGGACTCTAGTCGACATCAGTACGACGGAGGGTGTCGCCGACCAAGAGACTGCGACCTGATATGATCGCTTGGATCGTTCCGTTGCTGATTTCGTCGTTGGTTAACCAACGTGTTAACCCATGAGTCGTTTCCACGGAACCGAGGACGACTCGGGTATAGTGCATCGAGTTCGCTGCAGAGACTATCGCATCTATTTCGGGATCTGGTGAGTTTGGATCGCCGAAGGAACTGCCGACTACTTGAACAACGGTAGCTGGAGTTGCACTCAGTGTGCGCATTATCCACAAGAGTGTCTGGTGTCCATTGGAGTGGATCCAAAGCAATGCGAAGTCGGGACGCACAGTTTGAAGACGTGTTGACAACGATGCTGCAAAGGTCTCGGTGTCACGCCAGTCCAGGGAAAAAGCTGAATCGACAGGTACCCCGAATGAGGGGGCAACAGATCGTGCATTCCTGGAGATAAGGGTCATTAGGTGACTCTCGCGCTTAATGAAACGCGTCGCGTCAGAGAGCATTCCGGTGCCGCCAACTACCAGCGAATGGTCAAAGGACATTGGCAAAGCCCGGGTGCGCTAACAAGCGACCGACCTTGCCGCCCGTAAACCGCTTCGTCGGTCGGAATCCTTGAAACGTACAAAAACCCCGCTCTAATTTCTGGTGGCCAATTAGTGGCCGGAGCCCTGTCGGGCGCTGACGTTTCCTTGTCGCGGCGACAGACGACATCACCGTCACCCGAGCTTGAGTGAGCCATACTGTTCGTCGCGGCGCGTCAGCTCTACGATCGCATCGACCGTCTTGTCGACCGTCTGCTTTTTCGCGAACGCCACGAAACGAGGTGGTAGGAGATAACGCGCCGGTTGATCTGGCCTTAGGGATGTCTGGTCGGAGCCGGAGCGGGGGGTGGAGTGGCGACGGTCTGTAGCGGACCCGTCGGAAGCACATCGATCAGAAAAACGATCGAGCCCGGAGCCGAACCAACGGTTACGATGTTCGATGCCGAGCCGTACGGTGAGATACCCGTGACCTTGTATTTCGTCGTGTTCCAGCCGCCGTTCAGTTTCGCCGAAACGGTAAGCGGAAGGCCGCTCGGCACTCCTTTGATCACGAGTTCGCATCTCTGCCACGAGCCGCTCAACCCCGGGCTGCCGCTGCCATTTCCGGCGGTGCCGGCCGGTGCCGTCGGCGAGCCCTGAGAGGGCGGACCAACTTGAACGATTGCGCTCGTCGAGAGCGCGGCACATCCGCCGCTCGGGGCGCCGAAACCATATTGCCACTCGACTGTCACTGCGACGTTGCCGTTTCCGTGCGTCGGCACGTTGATCGGTTGAGAAAGGAGGAGCGCTATGCCGTTCGTGCTCGTCAAAGTCCCCGTGATTTGAGTGAAGCCTTTGCCCGCCAATTGCGACAGGTTCAACGGCGCGAGAAGAGCGTTGGCCTGGCTCGTGAGATTCACGCTAGCGGAGTCGAGGGCGCTTTGCGCCATCGCCTGGTAGTTCGGTCCACCGAAGAAATTGATCACCGAGCCGAGGACTTGGACGATGCCGGCCGACAAGTTTTGGCTATTGACGTGCGCATTGGAGATGCTGCCGATCACCGATTGCGCCGCCAGCGGTCCGGTGCTCGAGGGAATCGGGATCGTGACCGAAAGTGTGGCGTCGAAATTTACCGAGAAACGCGGATCGGCTCCTGAACCAAGAACCGTGGGTTGCGTCGTGGTCAGTTCGAGAAGGTTCCCCGTAATCGTGTAAGCGATGACAAAAGCTCCTCCTTGCATTCTGACGTCGAGCGACGTCGGCGCCGCGCCGAGGGAGCAGATGAACGCATTTGGGCCGCTGGTGTCGGGATGGGCCGTGAATCCATTTCCCATACTATTGGCTGCGGTCAGCCCGGCTTTGATCTTGCTACAAATCGTCGCCTTCTGACCGTTGAAGGCGGTGTTCAGCGCCGTCAAAACGAGGCCCGGAAAATTAGCGGTCGTAGTGACCGGACCAGCCGCCGGGTGCGTGCCGTCCCAAGCGGATGTCGTGACCTGAACGTCGCCATGCGACGATCCGGCGAATGCAGGCGACGAGATCGTAACCGCCCCCGCCAGAAGCGCCACGCTAGCGAGTACCGCTTGGAAGCGGAGCAGGTGCGGCATATCGACCCTCCTCATGAAGCTGAGAAAACGAGCAGCAACGACGTGCAAACTACGACGCAGGGACGGGGCAGACGCAGCCCTTCGTCTCAGAAGCCTGCCGACTTCTAATTTTATCACACACTCCGGGACTACATACGTTAATTAGGACGGCTTCATGCCGGCGGGGCCGCGCACCGTCGCTTCCAGCCGGTACATTTCGGTGTAGACGGTGAAGGGCTGGAGCGTGGTGGTGGTGCTCGTCGTCGAGCCGGTGTTCGCGGCTGCTGCGGCCCCACCGCTTACAACGTCTTCGAAAATCGAATCCCAGCTCGATCCGGAGTTGGACGTTTGAGTAGTTGTGACCGGCACCTGGACCGTTTTCGCGATCTCGGCCCATGAGATCTTGATCGTCTTTGAACTGCCCGTCCCGTTGATCGTCGACGAGCTCGCGTGCGGGGACGTAATGTGAACGAGTTTGACGGCGTACAGATGCCAATGGTCCGGAATCTTTAGCGTCCAGATGTCAGCCCCGCTCGTCTTCGACGAATCGACATGAATTCCGACGGCGGGATGGGGCGCTTGGGCGATACAGACGCCAAGGCCGGCACACTCATTGTTGGTCATATCGGTGACCGGTAAATCGACGGGGTCGCCGATCGCCGCAATGAACTTGGCGTTGAAGACTCTCGACGTGAGCGTACGTTTGACTTGAACGTGCATGATCAGGTCCGGGACGCCCGAGACGGTCGGCAATTGCACAGTGATCGCCGTGGGCGTCCAGGCTTCGTTCGTCACCTTCAAGTCGCCGTTCGGAAAGCCGCTGATCTCTACGGATCCGCTATTGCCGAAGCACGCACCCTCGACGACCAGATAGCCGCCCGACGTCAACTTCCCTTTGGCTTTGAAGATCTGCGGCGGAATCGTTCCAGCCGTGCACTGCTGCGCCTTGTCGGGCTTGAGCACCGATGCTCCGGTCTCGGCTTGGCTACTGGTCAGACCGGTCAAATCGATGTTGGTTTCGCCGACCGGTTGACCGTCAGACGGAGGCGGTGTGAACTCATCGGTGCTGGTACCCTTCGCGGAATACGTTAGCGATACGATCTTATCGCGCGACGAACCCGACGCGAGCGCCGCCTTCAGCGAATTCGGCGTCAGATGAGCGTTGCCCGGCGCCAGCGACGGCGGCGAGGCAGCAATGGTCGCAATGAAGGCGAACGTGCCGATAACGACCGTCGCTAGGCGCCGAGATGCGTAGACTCGCATAAGCATTTCCTTATCAAGACGGTTAGCCGGGATTCCCCATGCAACCATCCTATTCAAGTCGAAGCCGGATGACTCCGGTATTTTTCGGCGGCCTCGGCAAGCCGGCCCGTCGTCTTAGTGAAGTCTGCACCTGTATCCGTTTACAACGATGCAGGCCGCGCAGCCTGATGCACGGTCGCGCCGCCTGCAGCGAGGCGCAAAAGTTGGTGCGCGCCGAATCCGCGGCTATTCAAAGGTTTCATGCGCCAGGTTTCGACTGCTCCTCGCTGACGAACTCGCTAGCCATTGGCGCCGGAATACATCATGTCGCCCTTGGCGTCTCACTCGGCGTAGCGTTCGGTGTCGCTGTCGGCGCGACGTTACTCCGGCTTAAAATCAGGAGGCACTCCAAAAATTGCGTCGTCGCTTGAGATCGGCCGAATGTGTCCGATTTCCGTGGCGACTTGGCCGCCGGCTCCGCCAACGACACCCGCGAATGCGCGTGTCAGGCGCATGGTCGTAAAGAGCGCAAGCCGATCAGGCAGCTCGACGCCCGATTTCTCAACGTTCGAGAATTGCGCAAGGAAGTCTGCCTCCGGCGCGTATACGACGGCCTCGTCGGAACAACTCAAATGCGCCCTCGCGACGCCCGAAAAGTAGCTGTCGACCACCGATTCCATCGAAGTCGGGAGGCCGCCAGGGATCTCGATCGTTTGAGTCGTGGTCGTCTCATAAGCAGGCACGGAGATGTCACCCAGACGACGGGTTCCGAGCGCACGGCTGACGGCCTTACTCTTCAGACCTGAGAAGTCGAGAGAACCAGCAATTTCTGCACGAGCCGTCGCGAGCGACTTCACGGAGTAGGTCTTCTTCGCAAGATTGAGGGTCGTCACTGTCCGGGCCTCGCAATCGACGATCCACGCGTAACCCATCGCGATGCTGTCCTTGCGACCTTTCGAGGTCGTGATATAGACGTGGGTGATATCGAAGCCGGCGATTGGTCGCGCGACGGCCTGAAAGTCCGCATCAAAGGATGCGACGGTCAAAGTCGGTGGCTGTACAGGAACTGCGAGCTTCGTGACCTGATCGTAGGCAACTCCGACCGTCGCGCTGGTTCGGGCATGTGGGTGGGCTGCGACTTGATCTGCCGATCCCGCGGGCCGAAAGCCCGACGGGATTGCGAAGATCGGATCGCCGCTCGAAATCCGTCGTATATGGCCGGTTTCGACGATGTTTAGCGTTTCGTTTCCGGTCATGAAATTGTGAGCGGGATTCGGAAGCGTCATTGTGGAGCTGATGGTCGTCAGCAGCGGCAATCGCCCCGGAACACTTTGAAGACCGGTTATTTTGATGTGCGGGTTCGATGCGTTGTCGTATTTTGGGTCAAACCGGCTCGACCGCATCGCGCGTGCGCAACGCGACGTCGGGACGGCGGTGTTTGAGTAATACGTGGTCGTCACGGTTGTCGAGGTCGCCGTCCCGGTGGAGACCGGGCTGCTATAACGTTCCGTCGACTCGTAGCCCTCGGCGTCGATGTCCTCCATGCGTTTGCTCCCGAGCGCACGCGTGTCGATGGTCAGCGAATAGTCTGAGGCTTCAGTCTTCGGCTTCTCAGGCCCGGGGAAAGCGGCCGAAGGAAACTCCCCAAGCGCATCGAGCGAGAGCACGACGTAGGTTTTCGCACCGAAGTCGAGCATCGTTACCGTGCCCGCGTCGCAATCGACGATCGCGGCCGTATTGCTTAACGGATAATCCCCGCGCTGCTTGCTCGGCGTGATGTACAATCGAAACGCGATGCTCTGCGGGGTACGCGCAGCACTTGCATCGACGATCTCTCTCCTTGAGACCTGGTTCAAAGCGGCTCGAGCATCTGCCTCAAAGACCGCAGGCGTATAGGTAAAAGGGTCGAGACCGATACCTGACTTCGCAACCAAATCGTAGGCGATCCCCGTCGTAGCTGCGCGCACGGGCACGGCAGCGACGGACAAACACACGACGAGGATCATCGCGAGAAGTCGCATTGCCGTGATGTCTTCTCCTTAGTGCGACCCGCCCCTAGCACTCGCACTGTATGAAGAGCTTTCGCGCCTTTCTATCATTGCCGATGGGCACCCGCTCTGGACGAAGTGTCTCCCGCGTCAGCAAGCGCGAGCGCCTCGCGAACGGATGATCTCTGATTTAGCGGTGTCGGACGGTGTAGACTACGACGAAGCGGTACGAGCTCCGTACAGGTTCGCAGCGGAAGATGAAGGGGGCATAGGTTGACTTAGCAGCCCTGCGCCTGACCTCGTCGTCGAGCCCGGATGAGCCGCTTCCGCGCAGGACTCGGATCGCCTCGATGTCGCCGCGAGGGCTAAGGACAACCTCAACCTCCACGGTGCCCGACCCCGGGGTGCGCGCTATTGCTGAAAAGTCCGGCGGTGCCTCCACTACAAAGTGCGCTTGCTGATACGGATGCTCGCACGAAGGCACCGGCTCGTCGCCGCGCAGCGTCGCTGCCGCAGTTAGCTTCGCCCCATCCGAGAACAACTGAACGAGTTCTCGTCGGGCTTCGCGCTCGGAGGCAGTGGGCCACACTTCGTGTGGGCTAACGGGCCGAAGTGCGTCTGAAACGATGAGGCGCGAAACGATGCAAGGCAGCCTGAGGCCGGTATCGCTCGCGGCTGGAAGATCTGCGAAAGCAGCCTCGATGACATCATCATCGGGCACTGTGAAAAACGCCGGCGCCGCGAAGAGCATCTCCGATTTAACGGATGGTTTCTTGGCGAACACTTGCGCGGAGAGTAACAGATTATACGAATGGGTATGAGTAAAGAGCGTGACAAGCACGTCTATCGGACCGGCTGCGAATGCTACCGTCTCGACTGCATACGTGCGCGCAGCAACGGGAACGACTCGCACAGCTCGAACGCCGCATGGGTAGGATAGTGGGTCGGCGCGAGCGTTCTCGGCTCGGCCCGGCGTCGCGGCTAGGGCGATCGCTAAGCTGGCTGCGAGGACTAGCGGACGTGAGCGAGCCGGCATAGGCTGCCCTTCCATTGTTGGCGATGGCACCCCTCGGGCGGCGAAGATGATAGAGAAGCGCGGATCGCGATGCAGAGATACGCGATCAATTTCTCGCAATTCCCGCCTCGCTAAGCCAAGACGGTCGTCGCGTGTTTCGTCAAGGGCGGCTGCGGCGACAAAGATCACCGCGGCCTTCACCGCGGATCTCGCCAACGTCAGACAGTAAATAGAATCGCCGCACCGTAGCAGAGGCTATTTTGGGGCGGGAGAGCGCCGTTTCGTAACGATCAGCAGCGGACCCAACTGGAATCCTTGTCGGACAAGACAAAGAAGCCGAATTCAGCGTCCTTTCTCTGCTTCAGAGAGACGCGCGTCTTCTTGGCCTGCCTGATCCTAGCATCGAAATCCCGATACAGCTTCAAGACGCCTGGATCGGCATCGGGCGCAGATTAAGTCCCGGCCGGGGGCGCCGGGAACATTTTGTACGGTCGCGCGCCTCTTACGAGTAGACGATATGAGAAGAAGGCCGTGACGCGCTGGGGACCGCCCGAACTCGTCTCCTCGGCGCTGAACCGCAATGAGCGGGCCGTCGAGGAGCTGATCGCCGCCATTTGGCCGGGCTGCTTCCGTCTGGCGGCGACGATCCTGGGGGATCGCGACCTTGCGCAGGACGCCGCTCAAGAAGCGTGCGTCATCGTACACCGGAAGATCGGCAGCCTGCGCTCGCCCGAAGCGTTCGATGCCTGGCTCTATCGCATCATCATGCGCCAAACGGCACAGGTCCGGCGTCGGCAGCGCGTGAGCGACCGAGTGGCCGGGCTTGCGCCGTCGGCCGCCGACGATTCGACGGCGATCGACGTGTGGCGCGCGCTGGCCGAACTCTCGCCCGAATTCCGGGAAGTCACAGTACTCTTTTATTTCGACGACCTCAAGACCGAAGAAATCGCCGCGACCTTGGGCGTGCGACACGCGACCGTCAGAACACGGCTGGCGCGCTCGCGTGCCAAGTTGCGCCACATTCTCGGCGACTACGAAGACCGGTTGGATCCTATGACTGGAGAGACACCGCAACATGCCGTATGATTTTTCCGTAACGGGCAAGGCCGCGAGAGAACGGATCCCCGTTCCCAACCTTTCGATGGAGGCGGTCCGCAGCGCGTCGCGCGCGGCGACACAGCGGAATCGGAGGCAACGGTTCGCATTGTGCGGGTTGATCGTGCTTGCCGCGCTGGGCGCTACGGTGGCGGCGGCGAGAATCTACGGCGGCGTACACATATGGCTCTCTGGAGGGAAAGCGGCCGCGACCGTTCGTTCGATGGTCGTCCTGAAGTACCCGATGGCTTCCGACGTCCAAAGAATAACATTGAGCGCGACGTTTCCGGTCGTCATGCCCATCGGCTTACCAGCGGGCGCGCGCATCCGGCAAATCATGTATTCGCCGTCCGCTCGCCCCAATACGATGTTCGTGGAATTCCAGTCCGTCACGGGTGCAGGCAAGGGCGGGTTCTTCCTGCTCGACCCGTCTTCCGTAGATCCGGACGCGACGACGCTGCCGGCCGCGACTCGGCCGTTGCTGAGAGAAATCCGGCAATGGAAGATCGGCGGCGAAACGGTGCTCGTCGTGAACACTTTTGCGAACGACGCATCGATCAAGGCGCAAATGTCCGCCACGTCACCTTCCGAAAGTTTGGCGGCGTCGGAAAATATGCTGTGGCGCATTGAAATTCTCGGCCAAGCCACCAGCGCGGTAACCGATCGGGCCGAACGTCTCGCGCCGCCGTCGGGTCGCAGTGTCCTGCTCGACCGAGCCCATTTGAAGTCGCTGGTGGGTCTGCTTGCCCAGAACAAGCCGATGCTCGATGCGCGCGAGGTTTTCCTCAACGACATCCCCCAAACGAGCAACGGGCCGGACTACATGAAAGCGAAGTACGTTTGGCCGAGGATCGTCGCGATCGATACGCACGGCCTTCGAGCGATCGCCGCGGCTCTGCGCGCGAGCGGAAGGACCGTGACGAGCTGCGACTGTGAAGCGCTGTTCGACCGGCCGAATGACGCGGCGTACTGGATTTGGCTGATACCGCGTACCGGATCCGCTCCGGCGGCGAAATTTTCGGTCGACGCCACCACGTTCGGCGTGACGCAACTGCGAGCGTGACCTACTAGCTGCTCCGATCCCAGCGCCACGCCACTCCCAAACCGGTCCGCGCTGAGATTAGGTCTCATCGCAGCCCGCAACCCAGAGCCGGGCCCCGCGCCGGGCTCTAATCCCCGGCGATCGCGGCTGCTAAGCTCTTGGCTCTTGAGTCAAAGTAAAACGAGGCCGCGCGCCGGGATGCGTGGCGCTGCGATCGGAGCGGCTTAGCATCATACCGCGGTAGCGAACAGGAGGGTAAGCGACGCCGCCCGGGGACCCATCCGGCCATCGGTGGGGCGCAGCAGTGCGAAGGCGTAGCCGCAGCGCGTTCGCTGCTCGGGGCGCTTGACTGATTGAAGTGTGTGTCTCCTCGCCCGCGAGTGTGCCACCATGGTGGCACACTCGGGCGCTAGCATGAACGTATGCGCTGGATGCACCGCGTTCGTCTCTATCCCACGAGGTCCCAAGCCGAGCATCTGGAGTTCATGCTCGACGTGACGCGGCAGACGCATAATGCGCTGCTCGATGAGCGCCGGTACGCCTGGACTGCTCGTCGCATTCGCGTTACAACGAAGATGCAATATGCGGAGATCACGGCGCTCCGCGCAGAGGACAGCCGGTTCGCCGCGGTCTACCGCGAATGCGTGGACGCGGTGTTGCACCGACTGGACCTTGGGTTTGCGGCGTTCTTTCGGCGCGTCAAGAACGGGGAGACGCCGGGCTATCCCCGCTTCAAGCCGAAAGCGCGTTGGAAGCAGCTCGAATTCCCGCACGGCGACCGCGCCCTAAAACTCGACCAGGAACAGAAGTGCGTGCGCATTCCCGGGGTTGGCTCGGTTCGGTTGCGCAAAGGCCGCGCGATTCCGGACTTCGGCCGCGCCTTCGTGGCCGAGAAGAACGGCCGCTGGTGGGCCATCTTCGAGTGCGAACGTGAACCCAAAGCATTGCCGAAGACGGGCAAGGTCGTCGGGATCGATCGTGGCGTGCACGTGCTCGCTGCGACCAGCGAGGGCGTACTGATCCGCAACGGCCACCATGGCGAGCGCCTCCGGCGGATCGTGTCGGGCCATCAGCGAGCGCTGGACGCGATTAGCGTCAAAGATGCGAAGGGTCGTTGCCTGAACCGGCGCGATCCGGTGCGGATAGCCGCGGCCCGCCGTCTAGCACGGGCGAAGGAACGGGAAGCCAACGCCAGGCTCGACGGCTTGCACAAAGCGGCCTATAAGATCGTGAAGTCCGCCGAAGTGATCGGTCTTGAGGCCCTGGATGTTCGTGGGATGACCCGGAGTGCCAAGGGCACCATCGAGAAACCGGGCCGTAACGTTGCGGCCAAGAGCGGCCTCAATCGCGTCATGCTCGATGCGGGGTTTGGAACGTTTGCGGCGCTGATACGCGAGAAAGCAGAATATGCTACTCGCGAGGTGGTCAGCGTGGACGCGAGATATTCGAGTCAGACGTGCGGGCGCTGCCTGCACGTCGACCCGAAGAGTCGTCGAAGAAGGCGCTTCTGCTGTGTTGCGTGTGGCTGGACTTGCCATGCCGACGTAGCGGCGGCGCTAGAGATCGGGCGACGCGCTGAGAAGCAGCGCATA
>Ga0208849_1000883_pt1 | contig 24502 bp, 26 predicted proteins | sample NGESurdeep072012_10_FD_184470 | JGI IMG/M metagenome (GOLD analysis project Ga0208849, IMG submission 184470) | Arctic peat soil microbial communities from Barrow, Alaska - NGEE Surface sample 53-3 deep-072012 (SPAdes) | ecosystem: Environmental > Terrestrial > Soil > Wetlands > Peat ... | reverse complement strand
CCGTCATCTACCAACACGCGAGTGATCTAGGTGGTCGACGAAATCGAGATTACGATGTCGACCCGGCAATAAACGCGGCGTGGCGCAACGCTAGTTTTAAGAATTATGCCGATTACACCCTCGGCGGCGCTTACGAAGCGGGAATTGTCCAATTGGCCAGCGTGGCGCAATCGTTACGCGTCGCGTTCATGTGCTCCGAGGCGCTTCCGTGGAGGTGTCACCGCTCGCTCATCGCCAACACCCTCGTCGCGCGCGACTGGGCTGTGCATCACATCATGAGTGCTGGAAAGGTGATCGAGCACCGACTCGGTGCTTGGGGGCCCGAGCCGCTCGTCGTTGACGGTCGAGTCACCTACCCGGAACCACACGACTGAACCACAACGTTCAAACCGCACCAACTTTGTCGCTCATAATTTCCCGGAGCGAACGAGCTCGAGCAACGTACCATTAGCAATTTCCGCTCGACTAAATGTTTGAAAGGCATCGTCGATGTCGGGTGCGAGTTCGTGGCGGCGAAGATCTATGACCTCAATCTCTCTCGATGGAAAGCACCGTGTTGACCGAATCCCCTCGTTGTTCCAGGAACCTTACGCACCACTAGTTGGTGCCGGGGCGAATGGAAGCTGGTCGAGGTCGGGGCTGCTCTCTTTCACTTGATCCACCACCTGATCTGCGTGACTCTGGCCTTGCCACTTCTAGTGCGCCTTTGTCGACTGGACAACGTGACTCAATGTAGGTGCCTTTGTGTTCCATCGTGCGGATTGTTGTGGGTTTCGAAGAGAGCATGCACGTTCGGTGGGTTCTCAGGCTCGAATCTTTTGCATGCCATGTTGTTCCTTTGTCATTGCGCGCGGTCGTTCAATGTTTTCTGAAATCAGTGGCTATACGTCCCTGGATGTTTGCTCAGGATTGCCAAAGACTTTTATGGTTACTAGCGTGGATCATCGTGCAAGAGGCACTTTCGTTGCCTGACTGTGATTACGAGTGATGAACGTTCGACGCCGCCCCGTGCGCTTCGCCTTTATAACATTGGGAGATGATTCGCACTCGTTTCACCGAAATGTTCGGTCTCCAACACCCGGTCATGTGCGCTCCCATGGCCATGCACAGCGGCGGGACGCTGGCCGCCGCTGTGTCCGCTGCGGGTGGCATGGGCTCGTTTGGGGGCATCCACGCGAGCGGTGAGGCGGAGTGGGTGCGCTCGGAAGTTGCGCGAGTGCGAGATCGGACTGATCGTCCGTTCGCCATCGGGTTCATCACGCCATTCCTGTCCTTCGCCGAGAGTCAGTTCCAGGCTGCGCTCGACGCACGCCCCGCCGCCATTGCGTTGTCGTTCTCTGATCCGGGCGAGTGGGCCCAGCGAGTTAAGGACGCGGGCCTGCGGATCATTTGTCAGGTTCAGGGGTTCGATGACGCTGACGTCGCGGTTGAGGCGGGTGCTGATGTCCTTGTCGCGCAAGGTACGGAAGCTGGGGGGCACACGGGAACGATGGGCCTTCTTCCACTCCTCGTCGGGATTGCCGAGTGTTATCCGGAAGTGCCCTTGCTGGCCGCAGGAGGCATGTCCAGCGGGCGCGCACTCGCGGCTGCACTGCTTGCTGGCGCGGACGGCGCCTGGCTCGGCACCGCCTTCCTCGCGACGCCTGAAGCTATCGAGGTTGGCGACGATTATAAGGCGGCGATTATGGCGAGCGATGGTGGAGACACGGTGTTCACCCGTGCCTACGACATCGCGTCGGGGCTACCGTGGCCGACCGACATCGGGGCGCGAGTCCGGCGTGACGCCTTTACCGACGAATGGGCCGAGCACGAGGCGGAGCTCCGTCAGCACCGCGACGGCGCTACGCCAGGGGCGCCGCTCTACATTGGGCAGTCCGCCCGCTTCGTCGACGTTATCCGACCAGCTGCGGACGTCGTCCGACTGGTGAGCGAGGAAGCGGAGCGATTCCTCCTTGAGCGGCCTGGACTTTTGCTGCATTAGTCGACAAGGTGACAGCTAAAACGACATCAGTTCCTTCTTTTGGATCGCGGACTCCGGACTCCTCGTACTTAGTTGGGGCCAATCAGTGCTGCTCGGCCTCAATGTCAAAAGGCAGCAGTGGGAACTACCGGGCGGGGCAGGGGAGCCAGGTGAGTCGGCCCAGGCCCACGGTGCATGAACTGCTTCCCCAGGAGTGTTGTTCGAGCCTGGTGCGCGGAGGTAGAGGCTCGATGGCGACGCATTTTGAGGCGCGCATCCTGCGGCCACAACCCAGCGCCGAGGATTAGAACCTCTCGGTGCATTGGTACCCCCCAAACTCGTGTAGTCAGAATAATTCAGCCCACGAAAGCACGGCCTCAGGTGGGAGCGCGAACATTTATCTCAACGGAGGTAACTTCGGATTAGTGAGCGATGGGAGGGAAATGACCGAGGCCGCGGGGGTGCAGACCAATGAGGTGGAGAGGCGGCGCTGGAACGACGCCTACTGGTCGACGGTTTGGCCCCGACGCGAGCAGTTGACCAATGCCGTCACCGAGATTCTGCTCGAACACCTTCGCCTTCAGGTGGGCGAGCGAGTGCTCGACGTCGGAAGTGGCGGCGGCTTGACCTCGATCGAAGCGGGCCGGCTCGTCGGCGCGACCGGGAGCGTCCTTGGTGCCGACATCTCTGAAGCTCTTGTCGATCTCAGCCGGCACCGCGTCGAGGAGCGGGGCGTTATTAACGTGGACTTCGTCGTCGCCGACGTGCAACACGATCGGTTCGAGCGTGCACCGTTCGACGTGGCGATGAGCCAATTCGGCGTGATGTTTTTCGACGAACCGGCGGTCGCGTTCCGAAACATCCTCAATCACGTCACCGCAGGAGGACGGCTCGGTTTCGCGTGCTGGCAGCCAATCGATCGCAACGCCTGGCATATCGGCAACGCGATCGGCCCATATCTCCCCTCGCCGCCCACACTCGCCCCTGGTAAGAGCTCGACGAGTCCGTTCAGTCTCGACGATCCGGTCCGGACCGCGGGGTTGCTCGAAAGCGTCGGCTGGAGCGAGGTGATCTGCACGACGTATGAGAAGACAGTCGTCGTCGAACGCGACGCGATCGTCGACGACGATCAGCCGAGCTTCATGGGCGTCTCCGATGTGGACCTCGAGAAGGCTCGGGCCTCGCTCGAGCGCCACCTCGCTGGCCTTCGTCGCATTGATGGCCGCTTTGACGCGCCAATCGCGTTCCAGATCGTCACGGCCTCCCGGCCGCGAACGTAGCGGCGCCCTCAGAGTCCGAGGGCGTCAGCTCGTCGTTTCCACCAGTCTCCTATAGGCCGATCGTCTGGGTCGGGTCAGGTCGGTGATTGGCCCTTCAACGACATGCGCCTGGTTCGTGTTGGGGGAGTCAAGGTCCACTTGTGTGATGTTGTGAGACATCGCGGACAAACGAAACCCTGAAGTTTGAGTTTTCTTAGATTTGGCCATCGTTTGGTAGTTCACTTCAGGGTTGAGCGCGATCTCGCGAGGAACTCGCCCGACTCGTCAGCGACGCGAATGTGCTCATCGATGATGGAGAGGTGAACGTGTCGTCGATGTTCGCGAAGTTCGTCGGAGGCGTTCACCCGGCCGAGCCGTGAGAGCGGCGGCGATGGACATCTCGCGACAAAGGTCACCAAGGGGACATCGACGCTCAGGAGAGCGCTTCCACCAACCAGTTGACGACGGTCTCTTCCATGTAGGCGCGATCTTCAGTTCTTCGCGGGAGGTGCCGTTCCTTCGGGAAGAGGAGGAGCGCGTAGGGGACGCGGTGCTCGATGAGCCGGTTGATCAAGCGGGCCGTGTGGCGGAAATGGACGTTCTCGTCGATGCCACCGTGCACCAACATGAGTTTCCCGCGGATGTTGTGGGTGTGGGCGAGTACGCTCGAGCGTTCGTAGCCGTCGGGGTTGGCGCCGGGCGTGCCCATGTAGTGCTCCGTGTAGTGCGTGTCGTAACCGTCGTGGTGCGTGACCGGCGCGCCCGCCACTGCCGCCTTGAACACGTCCGGCGCCCTCGCCAGGGCCATCAGTGACATGTAGCCGCCATAACTCCAGCCATAGATCCCCACGCGGTCTGGGTCCGCGATCCCTTGTTCAACGGCCCAGCGGACACCGGCGACCTGGTCGTCGAGTTCAACGTGACCGGCGAGGAGATGGATCGGCGCCTCGAACTTGAGACCGCGCCGCGACGTGCCGCGATTGTCGACCACGAGGACGGTGCACCCGAGTCGAGTGAGTGCCTGGGCCCGGAGCATCACCGTACTCCGCCAACTGTTCTGGACCAATTGCCCCTCCGGACCGCCGTAGACATACACCACCAGAGGCGGCGGTCCGATGTCCACCTCGGCGCCCTGCGCACGGAACGTCATCGCGTTGAGCTCGGTCCCGTCTGCTCCCGGGATCCTCGCGATGACCGGAGGATCTAGATCCAGTTCAGCGACTCGGGGGTCCGCATCGGTGTATATCGGTCGGGCAAGGTTCGCCTCTGGCAAGGCCTTGAGCACGACAACGGGAGGTCGGTCGAGGGAAGAAAAACTGTCAATGAAGAGGCTCATTCGACGGCTGAGAACCACGTCGTGGACGCCGGGCTCCGCCGTCAAGCGCCGGCTGATGCCGCCTTCGAGTGGGACACAGTAGAGGTGTTTTTCTGTCGAGTCGTCCATTGCCCCGGTGAAGTAGACGAGCCCACGCTCTTCGTCCACCGCCCCCAACTCGTCGACGGCCCACTCACCCGAGGTGAGCTGCGTGATGAGCGACCCATCGGGACCACGCACCTCAAGGTGCCGATAGCCCGAGCGCTCTGAGCTCCAGAGGTAACAACCGAGAGGATCACTCATCTTGAGCGGCTTGAAGTCGTTGTGGAGATTGATCCACGGCTCGACCTTTTCGATGTGAAGTGTCGTTGACTCGCCCGTGGCCACGTCGAGGCGCTGGACGTCCATGGTTTTCTGGTCCCGCGCCTCGACCTGGACAGCGAGTGAGCCGTCAGGGAACCACGCAACCCGTGCAAGGTACGCGTCGCCAAGATCGGCGCCGGACTCGCCAAGGGACATCCAGACGGTCGCCCCTCCCGCGACAGGAACGACGCCAAGGTGCAACCGAGCGTTGTCCGCTCCCGCGAACGGGTAGCGATGGTCCTCGAACGTGCCACCGTTCGGCCCGTCACTTCCCTGGTGGGCGATCCTGTAGATCGGGATGTGTCGCTCATCGACCTGCGCGTAGGCAATGAGACTTGAGTCGGGAGACCACCACAAACCGTGGTCGCGTCTCATCTCTTCCTGGGCGATGAACTCGGCTAGCCCGTTGAAGACACCGTCAGTGGCCGTATTCGTCAGGCGCACGAGCGGCGCCTCCGCAGCGGTCGCGTCCGCGACGTAGATGTCACCGTCCCGGACGAATGCGAGTTTCAAGCCGTCCGGTGAGAGTTGGGGGTCTTCAACAGGACCGCCGTCTCCGGCGCGGACGACGAGGAGCCTTTCGACAGCGCCGACGTCGGTCGCCCCCGTCACTGCTGCAGCCGCGAGGCCCCGCAGGACGAAGACCCCTGCAGGCAGCGGAACCATGAGGACGTCGCCCTCTTCGGCCCAAGTGGCCGACGTGACGCCGAGGCTGACTTCGCGCGCGCGCTCACGGCGCAACCTCTCTTCGAGCGGCAGATCTTCCTCGCTGGAGGCGACGCCATCGAAACGCACCTCGACCGGCTCCGAGTTGTCGCGCGTGAGATCGAGGGCGTAGAGGCGTTGGTTGAGTCCGAGCTCTGGGCTGTGCAGATAGGTGAGCACTCGGTCTTCTGGCCCGAACCCGAGTTGCCTCGGAACCGCAGTCCCGGGCTGTGGCAATCGTGCGATCTCTTCGTAGGGGATAGGACGCTTCACAAGCGCAGACTACCGAACCCGCCCTACGGTGTGCTCGTTCGCTCCAACGTATACGCAGAGGGGGTACCTCTCACGATCAGCAGGGTTCGAGTGAAGTGCGCTCGCGGTACGAGAAGGGTATTCAGGTGGCTCGTCTCGGTCCCAAAGACGCGGCGTCGTGCCTGAAGAACAGCGGTGCAAGAGAATTCGAACATAGTCTCGTTGCCCCACTCGTGGTTTTGAAGATAGGTTGCAGGGACTTCTGTAACGTTCGTTTTCCTGATCGCACAAGAGAGGAGACATTCAGTGACCGACGAGCCAGCCGATCTTCCTGCCACGTCACTTCTGCACAGCGACGCGCACGCTCGCAACGGTGCCGTCGTTCCTCCCATCGTTCAGGCGGTGACGTTCGCGGCCGCGTCGAATGAGGAGTTCCTCGACGTCGCGACGAGAAGTTTCGCTGACGAGTTCTACCTCCGCTACGGCAACCCGAATCACACCCAAGTCGCCTCAGTGGTGGCCACGCTCGAGGGCGCCGAGCGGGCCATGGTCACCGCGAGCGGCATGGGCGCCGTCTCGACGCTCGCCCTGGCTTTATTGAAAGCTGGCGATCACGTGGTGGTGCAGCGTTGCGCCTATCCGGGGACGACCACACTCACCACGGATCTGCTCGCGCGCTTCGGGGTAAGCGCCGACCTTGTTGGTCAAAGTTCACCCGAGGAACTCGAATCATTGGTACGTCCCTCGACCCGGCTCGTGTTCGTCGAAAGCCCAAGTAATCCACTCCTGGGCATCACCGACCTTCGTCGATTCGCCGACGTCGCACACCGCGCCGGCGCACTGTTGGTTGCGGACAACACCGTGGCCACACCGTTGAATCAACGCCCTCTCGATTTCGGCGCTGACCTGGTGTGGCACAGCGCGACGAAGTACTTGGGTGGTCATTCGGACGTGGCTGCTGGAGTCGTAGCTGGCTCTGAAGAACTCGTCGAGCGCGTGTGGCGCACGCACCTCACGCTCGGTGCGGTGCTCGGGCCCTTCGACGCGTGGTTACTGTTGCGCGGGCTGCGAACGCTGGACGTGCGCATGGCCCGTCATAACGAGAACGGCGACGCCGTGGCCCGTTTTCTTTATGATCACCCCGACGTGGTCTCGGTTTACTACCCGGGTCTGTCGTCGCATCCTCAACACGATCTGGCCGCGAGTCAAATGACGGGGTTTGGTGGTCTCGTTTCTTTCGTCGCGCGCGGTGGCGCGGAGCGCGCCGACCGTGTGCTTGACGCCCTGCGTCTAACGACGCGCGCGGCCAGCCTCGGTTCGGTGCACTCATTAGCCTCGCGTCCGGCAGCCATGTGGAGTGGCCGGCGCCCTGGACCCGACGAGGACATCGTCGATGAGGCGCTGATTCGATTCTCCGTGGGTATTGAAGCGAAGGAGGACCTGGTTGCGGACCTCGCGCAGGCGCTGGCGTTGACGTCAGAGAACCTCTGAGATCGATTGAAAGGCCAAGCGGAATGAATGAATGTATCTTTTGCCAAATCGTTCGCGGCGACGCCAAGTCCTGGAAGGTGTACGAAGACGATGCCACGTACGCGTTTCTTGACGCGAATCCTTTCAGCGAGTATCACGCTTTGGTTATCCCCAAGGCTCACTACACCGATGTGTTTGAACTGCCCGAAGAGCAACTGGTGAAAGTCACGCGAGCCCTCAAAGCTGTCGTAAGCCTGTATGAATCAAAACCGGGTCTGCGCAACGTTCATCTATATAACAGTTCTGGCGTTGACGCCCGGCAAGACGTCTTTCACGTCCACTTTCACGTCGTTCCGCGCTCGGCTGGCGACGGACTAAACCTCAGTCGAACGACGCACCCCGAGTATCGGGAACGATTCGACGAAATGCTGGAACGTCTCGCTCCGCCTACCTAGGTAGGCGAACCCGAGAAATTCTCGGTGACGATTAATGAGCCGATCCCGATATCGTGTGATACGCGTCGTTGACGCACTAACTCGCTAACTGAACATGGCAGCTTCGCCGCTGTAGCGCGACGACGTTGGACCCACCACAACGAGGAGATGAATTTTCATGACATCGACGACGCTTCCTGGTGGAACGTTCAACTTGGCCGAAGGATTGACGATGACTCGCATGGGGTACGGCGCCATGCAGTTGGCTGGCCCGCACGTTTTTGGCCCACCCGCCGATTACGATGGCGCACTCGCCGTACTGAGCGAAGCGGTGGAGATAGGTATTACGCACATTGACACCAGTGACTACTACGGGCCCTACGTCACTAACGCGATTATCAAAGAAGCCCTGTATCCGTACCCCGACTCGTTGCACATCGTCACCAAGGTCGGAGCCTTTCGAGACGCCCAGGGCGGCTGGCCACAAGCGCTCGCACCCGAGCAGTTGCGAAAGGGCGTGCTCGATAATCTTGAGCACCTCGGTCTCGACGTCCTCGACGTGGTGAACCTTCGCGTCGGAGGATTCGACAGCCCTGCTGATGCCTCTATTGGCGAAGCATTCACTGCGCTCGCTCAACTCCAGCAAGAAGGATTGATCAAGCATCTCGGCGTCAGCACTGTTAGCGTCGATCAGATCGCCGAGGTGCAAGCGATCGCGCCGATTGTGTGCGTGCAGAACTTTTACAACGTCGCCCACCGAATCGACGACGAACTGATCGATTCCCTCGCCGCGCAAGGTATCGCCTACGTCCCCTACTTCCCGCTCGGTGGCTTCTCTCCTCTGCAGTCTGAAGAGTTGAGATCAGTCGCCGCCCGACTCGGGTCCACGCCAATGGCCGTCGCGCTGGCGTGGCTCCTGCAGCGCTCTGCGAACATTCTGCTGATCCCCGGTACCTCGTCCGTCGCGCATCTGCTCGACAACGTTTCTGGTGCGTCGTTGACTCTTAGCGAAGAAGATCTGAGCGAACTCAATAGCATTGGCGCGTGAGCGCGATTCAAGGGACGCCCACTACGACGTAGTACCTCGGTTTCAACAAACGAATTGCGAGAGCCGTTTGACTGCTCGCGCCTTGAAGGTTCTTGAGACGCGATGTTTACTCGTTCAGCGCTGAGCGAACGGGACGACCAGCGGCCAAGGATGCTCCCGCTCGGCGAGGCGCGCCAAGTCCAGAAGTAACGGCTCTTCATGGTGGCGACCAATGACTTGAAGCCCTACGGGCAGACCGTCAACGAGGCCCGCGGGAATAGAAATGGCGGGATTACCCGTGAGATTGGCGGGAATGGTGAGCGCTCCATTGTTACTAATAGCTCTCCCGAAGCCGTACTCGGCGACCATGTCGACCTTACCGACGGTGGTAGCCATCGGTCCGGCCGCCGCGAAAGCCACGTCAGGATTTGTCGCGGCGAAGATGAAGTCCGTATCTTCGAAAATATCGGCCATATGTTCATTCATGTCGATTCGAAACATCTCGGCGGCGCCAGCGCTTTGAAGATTCAGTCGTGACGTGGCCATTCTCATGCTGATTTGAATCTCCGGCGTCAGGTCGTCGTGACAGCCTGGATACCTATCCCCCAGCGCTCCGGCCAGGCCAATTAAGTTCGAGAGCGACCACTCGAAGCCGCCGTGAGGAATATGAATCGCAAGGTCGACTCGTTTGAGTTTGGCTTTGGCGATGAGTGACTCGGCGAGTTCGATCAGCAGAGCGGTTTGTACGGGTTCGACCACCGCTGAACCCAGATCAATGGAAATCACTGCCCGCTTGCCGGTGAGATCAAAGGTGTCGAGACCAACTTCCCAACCACTCACGCGAGGCAGGCTCAAGGTATCTCGAGGATCAAAGCCGTTGCAGTTGTCGAACCAGCGGGCGGTATCACGCACCGAACGAGAAACACAGCCCACGGTCACCGTGAGCGGCGGTTGCTGGGCGTGAGGACCTCGTGGAATGCGTCCGAACGTCGACTTCAAACCGAACAGACCGGTAAAGCCCGCGGGGATTCGAATTGAGCCGCCACCGTCACCACCCGAAGCCAACGGGAAGAGTCCACCAGCGACCGCTGCTGCTGAACCGCCCGACGAGCCGCCCGGTGTTCGCTCGAGGTTCCACGGGTTACGCGTGGTTCCGTGGAGTTTGGTACTCGTGCAGTTGATGCCGCCGAACTCCGACGCGGTCGTTTGCGCGGCGATGATTGCACCCGCCGCTCTAAGTCGAGTGACTTGGGTACTGTCGAACTCGGCGACACGGTCTCGAAAGACCAGCGAGGCCTCGGTGTAGGGCCACCCGGCCACCGATTCCAACTCCTTAATCGCAATGGGTACGCCACCGAAGGGAAGCGAGACGTCCGCGGTGGCGGCCGTCGTGCGCGCGGCGTCGACGTCGACGTGGGTGAAGGCGTTGAGGTCCGACTCTTCAATCGCAGCGAGCGAGGCGTCGAGCCCCTCGAGCGGACTGAGAGTGCCGGCACGGAACGCGTCAACGAGTGAACAGGCGTCGTCTAGCCAGGGTTCGTTCTTCATAGAACTAGACACTATCTAGAGTCCCTGATTCGTCTGAGTTCGGTGACCAAGTCACGCGATCCATGAAGGGGTTGGTTCGCTTCCAGACCTAGAGTCCACTAGAGAACTCATGTCCCTAGAACTCACTTCGTTGCCCCGCTCACGCTTAAGAGAGTCCCGCTCGTTACAGGGAGCAGTCACTTGATTGGAACTCAGGTACAGTCTGAAAACTCCGTGCAACTCATCGTCATTGTGTTATTTGCGGTCGTGGCGTCCACGCTCGTGCGAAAGGGACGTGCCGATCCCGCCGCCAAAGACCTTCAACCGCGCCAACGTATTCGACCCCTAGCGTTGGAGTACCTCGATCCGCTCCTGGCAATCATCGTGGTCGGACCGGTTCTGGCCCACGAGTTGACGTTGGATTCGTGGCACGTTCTCGCCGCACTTATTGGTGCCTCTGCGGGCATTCCAATTGGCGTACTGCGATCGCGAGTTCAATTTGTTCGCGCGATAAAGCGAACGAAGAGTGTCGTCCTCACCCGATCGAGGGCGGAGTACGCGCTCGTCATCCTTCTCGTCATACTGCGCTCGGCGGAGGGTTCTATCCGCCAAAGTAGTTCGACGTTGGTGACTCTCTTGGTCGCGATGCTCCTCGCTCTGCCGATTGGTGAGTCGTGCGCCCGGACGGTCTCGATAGTTCAAAAGTACCGACAGTCAGTCACGGAATCACCCTCGTTGGGCCTACCGGATTAGTCCTCGGCCAGCGCCGATGACGCTACGTCTTGAGCGTGAGACTGATCGGACAGTGATCGCTGCCCATGATCTTCGCGTGAATGTCGGCCGCTACGACGCGAGGAACGAGACTCTCGGAGACCAAGAAATAGTCAATACGCCATCCGATGTTTCGGGCCCGAGAGTTGGCGAAATGTGACCACCACGAGTAGTGACCGTTGCCCTCGTGAAAGATTCGGAAGGTGTCTATGAAGCCCGCGTCCAAGAAGTTCTGAAAGCCCTGACGTTCTTCGCTCGTGTAACCCCTCTTGCCCACGTTGGATTTGGGGTTCGCGAGGTCGTCTGGCGTGTGCGCGACGTTGAGGTCGCCGCAGAAAATGACGGGCTTGGTTTCTTCGAGTTGTTTGACGTAATGCAAGAAGGCAGGGTCCCACTGGGTGTGTCGAAGGGAGATCCGCTCGAGTTTGTCCTTGGCGTTAGGTGTGTAGACCGTCACGAGAAAGAATTCGTCAAACTCTGCGGTGAGCACGCGACCTTCAGCGTTGGGATCGCCGTAGGCGTCGGGAACCACCCCGAAGTGGTCAATTGATCCTTGATGGAGGCCGGGCGTCACGCTGAGAGGCGCGATCTTCGAAAATATCGCGGTTCCGGAGTAGCCCTTCTTTACGGCCGAGTTCCAGTGTTCTTCGAATCCCGGTAGTTCAACGTCCGACTGCGACTGCTGCGCTTTGGTTTCTTGGAGGCAGATGATGTCGGGGCCGAGCTCCTCCACGAAGGGCATGAAGAGGCCCTTGTTGGAGACTGCTCGAATGCCGTTGACGTTCCAGGAAACTATTTGCACGTCAAAAATGTAGCAACCGAGCCTTCACTAGGGAAATGGAGCGGCGTCGGGCCTCTTAGGGAGATTTAGTGCAACGCCAGTAGGGTTCGTCTACGTGTCGAACAGAGGAGAACATCGTGATCGGTGACAAAGAAGAACACTTCGAAGGTAAGGGCACTGAACTCAGTGCGCTGCAAACTCACGTCGAGGAGTACCTAAAGAACGATGGTTTCACCGTTCAAACGTCAACGCCGAGCGACGAAGGTACGGTCATTCAGGCGAAGAAGGGCGGCTTTCTTCGGGAAATTGTGGCCGCGGACCGCGCTCTCACGGTGACGATTAAGGGTAGCCCGAACGACTTTTCGGTGCGATTTGGCATCGGAAAGTGGCTGGAGCACCTCGGGGTCGCCGCGATTGAGACGCTCCTCATCTCGGAACTCTTCTTGTTCGTCGACATCGCGGACTCTCTGTGGAACGTGGAGATCGAAAACAAATTGATTGCCGACGTCAAGTCGTACGTTGGCTAAAGCCCAGGCTTAAAAGAAGCCCGCGACGGCGTGGGGTTGATAACTCGACTCCAACGCTTTCGTCTCCTCGTCGTCGAGGACGACCTCAAGCGCGGCGACGGCGTCGCTTAGATGGTGGGATTTCGTGGCGCCAACGATCGGACTGGTGACGGCGGGCCTGGAGAGCACCCACGCGAGCGCAATCTGGGCGGGGGCGACGCCTCGCTTGGTGGCGATGTCAATCACGGTGTCGACGATCGGACGGTCCGCTTCGCTGTAGAGCGAACGTCCGAACTCGTCACTCTCGGAGCGGTTCGTCTGCTCGTTCCAGGGACGTGTCAGTCGACCGCGCGCCAAAGGGCTCCAAGGAATAGAACCGATGCCTTGATCGAGACAGAGCGGCAACATCTCGCGCTCTTCTTCGCGGTAGAGAAGGTTGTAGTAGTTCTGCATGCTCACGAAGCGAGTCCATCCGTGTTGGTCCGCGGTGTAGAGCGCTTGCGCAAACTGCCATGAGTACATCGACGAAGCACCGATGTAACGAGCTTTGCCGGCCTTGACGACGTCGTGCAGGGCCTCGAGCGTCTCTTCGATGGGCGTGTGGTAGTCCCAACGGTGTATTTGATAGAGGTCGACGTAGTCGGTGCCCAGTCGAGTGAGGCTGTTGTCAATCTCGTTCATGATGGCTTGGCGCGAGAGACCTTGACCGTTGGGACCCGGGCGCGTGCGACCATGCACTTTGGTGGCGATGACTAACTCCTCGCGCGGCACCATTGATAAGAGCGTCGCTCCGGTAATCTCTTCGCTGCTCCCGGCTGAGTACACGTTGGCCGTGTCGAAGAAATTGATACCCGCGTCGAGGGCTTGACGGAAGAAAGGCTCGGCGGCGCTTTTGTCGAGCGACCAGGGTTGGTTCCCTCGCGTCGGCTCGCCGTAACTCATGCAACCAAGACATATTCGTGACACTTGAAGGCCAGTGGTACCGAGAGAGGTGTATTTCATGTCACGATTTTAGTTGCTTTGCGACAGAACTCTCAGTCGAGCACCTTCGCGGCCGCCGGGCATCTATAAAATGGTCGCAACGCCACTATGTAGTTCAGGAGTTCACACCGTGCCAACTCGCCCCACCATTGTTGTTTGCGAAGGCGACCAGACGGGTCAAGAACTCCTCGAAGAGTCTCTTCGAGCGTTGGACGCATCCGTCCTCGGATTCGAATTGGACCTTGTTCGCTACGACCTCTCGCTCGGCAATCGTGAGAAAACGAAGAATGGCGTAGTTCTTGACGCCGCGAGGGCAATGAGGGAGACGGGACTCGGACTAAAGGCCGCCACCATTACGCCTACTGCGATCGGCAGTGTCGGTTCGCCGAACCGAATTCTGCGCGAAGGCATTGACGGCAAGGTGATCGTTCGCACCGGTCGACGCATACCCGGTGTGACGCCTCTCGTCGCGCTGAGCCACCCCATCGTCGTTGTCCGCATGGCCGTGGGCGACGCCTACGGTGCGCTTGAAGGGCGCGACGGTGAGCCGGGGTCAAGCGAAGAGTCGGCGTGGCGCACCGAACGAATCAATCGCTCAGTCTGTCGATCGGTGGCGGAGTATTCGTTTCGCGCAGCGGCGTCACTCGGTGGACTCGTCTACGGCGGACCTAAGTGGACCGTGTCGGCAATCTATGAAGGCATGCTCAAAGAGGAGATGGACGCCGCGGCAGCACGCCACTCGAGTGTGATGTACCGACCAATGTTGATCGACGCCCTCTACGCCGGTCTCATGACCGAAGGTTGGGACTCGCCCGTGGTGATCCCAACGTTGAATCGCGATGGCGACTGTTTGAGTGACTTGGTGCTCGCCATGTTTGGTTCGATCGCGGGTGCTGAGTCGGTGTTACTGTCGCTTGACGAAAACCTCGATCCGACAGTGGCGATGGCCGAAGCGCCCCACGGTACGGCGCCCTCGCTTGAAGGAAAGAATGTCGCCAATCCAATGGCGATGCTGCTGGCCTGCGCGGCCGTGCTCGAGCACGCGGGCTTCGACGACGCCCAGTGCGCCGAAGCGTCGTCTGCCCTTCGCGAAACGACGTTGTCGGCCGCTTTGGAGGGTGTGCGCACCTTTGACCTTGGGGGAGAGTCCTCAACGAGTGGGGTCGTCGATGAAGTGATTCGCCGAATGCGACTGCGAAGCGTGTAGTTCGCTCCTACTTACTGAGGCTGATCGACTTCAGAATTGAGTGGGTGAACGAGTTCGTGCGCGCGTAGACCTTTCGACGCGCGTATCGCTGGGCGTAGGCCCCCGGTCCTCTGGACGCGGCCTGTACGTTGCCCAGGAGTCGGGCGTCTCGGTAGAGCTCTGAACGAAGACTGCGATGTCGGGCCATGTTCGCTCCTGTGCCGTTCACTCTTTCTAACAAATTCGTATCACGCCTGCGGTAATGGCAGTATCTAGAGAGCCTTCGCCACCTAGGAGATGACATGGACAACCGACAGATCGTGCTCGCAAAGCGCCCCGTGGGACAAGTTGACGAGACGACGACGACGTTGACCTCGTCGCCGCAACCCCAGTGCGGCGACGGCCAAGCCCTCATCAAGGTCGCGATGTTGTCCATTGACCCAACCATCCGTACGTGGATGGACGACGCGCCTGGGTACCTTCCACCCATCGAAGTCGGTGCCGTCATTCGTGGCAGTGGCACGGGCCTCGTTGTTGAGTCGCGCAGCGACCGCTACGACGTTGGCGACATTGTCTTTGGCATGACGAACTGGCAGGAGTGGGTGCTCGCGACGGACGAGAATCGATTCTCCGTGGTTCCCCGAGGTCTCGGTCTCGACCTCGCGACGATGATGAACGTGTTGGGAGTCACCGGTATCACGGCCTTCTTTGGTTTGATGGACGTCGGTGCGATGAAAGAGGGCGACGTGGTCGTCGTCTCGGGCGCCGCCGGCGCGACCGGATCGGTTGCCGGTCAGATCGCGAAGACGCGTGGCGCGGGCAAGGTCATCGGCATTGCGGGCGGTGCGGAAAAGTGTGCCGAAGTCGTCGAGCGGTACGGCTTTGACGAGTGCCTGGACTACAAGGAAGAGAAGTTACGTCAACGCCTACGGACTGCGGCCCCCAAGGGCGTGAATCTCTACTTCGACAACGTGGGCGGAGAGATTCTCGACGCGGTACTGGCGAACATTGCGATGAACGCCCGAGTCGTGCTCTGTGGCGCTATTTCGCAGTACAACGCCACGGGCGCTCGTCGCGGGATTGAAAACACGTCCATGTTGATCACGCGTCGAGCTCGCATGGAGGGTTTCATCGTGCTCGACTTCGCGAGTCGCTTCGTTGAAGCCCAGACAGAACTCGCGGGCATGGTGCTCTCTGGATCGCTCCAACACCAAGAACATCTGGTGGCGGGACTCGAGAACGCGTCCGACGCTCTCAATCTTCTTTTCAGTGGCGGCAACCATGGCAAAACACTCGTCGTCGTGGACGAGAGCGTGCAGCTTGGCTGATGTATGGACGGACATTGTGCCGGGCAAATTTTGGCATAGTGCCACGGGTGCGCTCTTCGTCATTGCCCTCGTCGCGGGTTTTGCGCAGTTTGGCGCCGTCGCGTCACTCGACGACGTTGCACGACACTTTGGACATCACGCCAACAAGGAGTCCCTCCAGAGCGTCGTGGGCCTATCGGGATCGGTCCTCGGTATCGGTCTCGCGGTGCTTCGTCTGGCGTCACTAGGCGCCTTACCTCTCGCCTCACTCGCCGATCGATGGGGACGCACGACAGTGCTTCGTCGCACGTTGCTGGTCGGACTCGTGATTACCGCCAGTGCGTCACTCAGCCCCTCGTACTGGATCTTCGTACTGTGTTTCGCTCTGGCTCGGCCGTTGCTCTCAACGACCTCAACACTCATCCAGGTCATCACCGTCGAACTTTCGAGTACGAAGCGCCGTATCCACCGACTCGTCTTCATGTCGGCTGGCGCCGGGATCGGCGCGGGCTTCGCCGCGATCTTGCACGGCACCATTCGTGGTCCCGACTCCTTTCGCTGGCTCTTCGCCCTCGCTCTCGTACCCGTCTTTTTCGTTAGGCCGCTGCTGCGCCGAGTACCCGAGCCGACCTTTCACGGTGATGACGTCACGATGGCCCGTCTGGGATCGGTGCCTCGCGGCACGCGCGAGCGCGTCTTCATTGTCGGCGTCATTGTCTTCGTCATTGGTGTCATCTCGGGCCCGGCCAGTGGTTTTACCTTTGTCTACGGCGAAGGGGTCTTAAAGATCAGACCCGACCTCGTGGCGAGCGTCGTCGCCCTGAGTGCCCTCACCGGTCTCGCGGGACTACTGCTGAGCCGTTATCTCTCACGGCGGGTCGGACGTCGCTGGACGGTGGCGTTGGGCGCACTGGCGACTGCCGCCACCGCGTCGCTCGCCTACGGCGGAGGAAAAACGGCCTTCGTATTTGGCTATATGTCCGGCGTCGCCGCAGGCGGTCTGTTAGCGCCCGCGATCGCCGCTCTCAGTACCGAACTCTTCTCGCACACTTTTCGCGCCACCGCGGCGGGTTGGATCGTCGTCGCGGGAGTGCTCGGCGCCATATCGGGGCTGCTGGTTTTTGGTCTCATTGGCGACAGCGTGCACGTAACGGGCGCGGGTTCGTTTCGTCTACCCGCGCTGCTTACCTTCTTGCCGCTCTTGCCTCTGATGTCGCTGCTCTGGCGACTGCCAGAGAGTTCTAAGATGGAACTGACTTAGATGAGCTCGATGTCCGCGACGAGAGCCAAGTGATCGCTGCCTCCGTCACGGGTGAAACTCTGGAGTGACCTCCACGGACCGCGCCCCAGAATATGGTCAATCTGAGAGTGCGGGCGCGGTGCCGGCCACGTGCGTCCGTGGGCTAGTGAGTGCCAACCGGGCAGCAACAGCCGCAACAGTGGTCGCCAGCAGTTGAAGTCCCCCCCAATGAGGATTGGCAAGGTCGGATCCAAGGTGCCAACGAACTCGCTCACCCGTTGGTACTGGAGATAGGAACCGTGACTGAGGTGCGCGCCGTGAATGGCGAGTGCGCAAAAGGAACGGTCGCCTTGGCGCAGTCGCGCAACGACGAGGGCTCGTTGGACCTTTTCCCTCGGCAGGCGCCCGAGAGAGACAACGCGTACGTCCTCGACGTCCAGTCGCGTTAAGAGCCCGAGTCCCCACGTGCCAGTTTCGACGTGTTCGAGGCGGGCGCGACTCGCGTGTTGGGATTTGGTGAGGGAGCGGTGTTCATGAAAGTAGAGGCCACGCTCGCCGACGAAGTGCGCGAAACGGGGTTGCCAGCCCGCGTCGCCAACGCCGGAGACGACGCGCTCGCCCTTCGCGAGCGCGGCGAAGGCGCCCTTCAGACCGAGCGACGTCGTGAGATCGTCATAGAAGTCGACGCCCTCGTCACCACGCCAGAGTTCGGGCAGAAACAGGACGTCGGCGTCGAGCTCGTTGATCACGTCAAGGGCTCGCGTGGGTCGTCCCCAACCGTCGACCCCGGCGTGCAGATTAAAAGCAGCAACACGCACCGTTCAACCTTACCGAGGAGTTCTGCGCGGTGTGGCAGTCTCTACTGATGGATTCCGTCAACGTGACCTTCGGTCACCGACTGTGGTGGGTGGACGCCTTCATTGGCGAGACCGAACGCGGGAATCCCGCGGTAGTGGTGTTACTGGAGCATCCTTTGCCCGACGAGGAACTCCAGCGAATCGCCTTTGAGGTCGGCGTCTCCGAGACCGCATTCGTACGAAGGGTCGGCGATCAGTGGTCACTGCGCTGGTTTACGCCGACCGTGGAGGTGGATCTCTGCGGTCACGCGACGCTCGCCACCTTGCACGTGTTACTCAACGAACTTGGCGCCCCGGGGGGCGAATTTTACTTTGCGACGCGCTCGGGCGTGCTTTCGGGGCGTCGACTGCGCGACGGGCTACTCGGCGTTGACCTGCCCCGTTCGTACCTCGAACCGCTCGATCCCGCGGTATTGAATGGCACACTCGGGGTCGTCACCGAGATCTTCCAAGCCGGACCCTCGAGCGTGTTGGCCGTCGTTGAAGATTACGACGCGCTCTGCGGGCTCAGCGTAGATCCGATGGATCTCTTGCTCGTGCCGAGTTCCGTCGTCATTGCGGCCTGTCACGGCGGACCCGACGTTGACGTTTCTATTCGCGTGTTCGCCCCGCGTCTCGGTCTCGCGGAGGATCCGGTCACGGGCAGCGCGCTGTGCGCGGTGTCACCGTGGTGGGTAGAGAAAGTAGGTTCGCCAACAGTCGCCGTTCGCCAAGCGAGCGCCCGGGGCGGGCTGATGTACGCACGGCTCTTTGAGCGCAACGTCGAAGTGGCGGGCCTGGCGCGGACCTTCTTCAGCGGCGAGATTCGTTAATGAGCGACGACGTGCTCGGCCCGGGACCACGAACCCGCGTTCGACGTCGGGCCATGAAGGCGAACTACGACGAAAGGGTGATCTTCGCGATCTTGGACGAGGCGAAGATCTGTCACGTGGCGGCGGTCGTGCACGGTAAGCCCGTCGCGTTACCGACGCTGCACGCGCGCGAGGGAAGAACCCTCTATCTTCACGGCAGCCCCTCCAACGCAGTGTTAAAGGCGCTCGTGCGCGCGGGTGAGGCTTTTGTCACGGTGACGCTCTTTGACGGACTTCGTCTCGCGCGCAGTGGCTTCGAGTCATCGATTGCGTACCGCTCGGTGGTGGTCGTTGGGAGCGCCCGAGAAGTTGACGACGAGAGTGAAAAGGCCAAAGTGCTCGATCTTGTCGTCGAGCGTGTCTTGCCAGGGCGAGCCAGCGAAGTTCGCCCTATCGCGGACTCGGAGCTTCGACTCACGATGGTGGTCGCTGTAAGTATTGACGAGGCGTCGGCCAAACTCTCAAGTGGTCCAACCGAAGACGAAGAAGCAGATAGGAATCTCCCGATTTGGTCCGGCACCGTGCCCACGCGAATCGTGTACGGCACACCACTTCCGGACACCAACGGGGCGATGGCATCGGGTGACGTGGCAACGCCCTCATCGGTGCAGATCCTTTTGAGCAGTCAATGATCCTTGAGGTTTTGCGGCGCCAGATCCAGTTGATCACGCCCGTTGATGAACGTGAAGCCACGTCGATTGAAATGACGCTCGAACGCCTCACCTGGCCCGGCAGTGTGTTTTCCGAAAGCGAGAACGATCACCACGTGACCTCGTCGGCGTTTATTGTCTCTTCGCGCGGCGTGATCTTGCATCGCCATCGTCGCCTCGGGATTTGGGTTCAACCCGGGGGCCACGTCGACGAAGGCGAGTCGCCGGAAGAGGCGTGCGTCCGAGAGTCGAAGGAGGAAACGGGACTCGACGGTCATCATCTCAACCCCGTCAATATCTTTCACGTCGACGTGCACCCCGGTCCAAAGGGCCACACGCACTACGACCTTCGTTACGTACTGGTGTCGTCACCCGTCGATCCCGAGCCCCTTGAAGGCGAGAGTCCCGACGTGTTCTGGTTCGATTTCGACGTGGCGGCCGAGCGAGCGGAGCCCGGCCTCGCGGCGGCGATGCGCAAACTCGCCGGGTCGGTCGCTACTTTTGGCGTGACAGACTAATTAGGTGAGTGACACTGACGATCTTCGCGCGTTGACCGAGGCCGATCGTTGGATCGATCGAGTCAGCGCTCAACGTACCCATCTACCAGAGATCACCGAACTCGCCGCTCTCGAAGCTGAACTTCGCGGACTTCTCAAGAACCTGCACGAGGCCGAAGAGGTCGCCGCGCCCGTGAAGGCCGCTTTTGAGAGAGTGGCCCAGGAGTCAACGAGATTAAAGACTCGCGCGAGCGACCTGGACGCGAGACTTGCTACCTCGACGGCGAATGCCCGAGAGCTCGCCGCGATTCAGGCCGAACTCACGCACGTTCGCGAACTTCTCGGCGCGAGTGAAGAACGAGAGCTCGAACTGTTGCTCGACCTGGAACCTCGAGAAGACGAGATTGCTTCGATCAAACTGCGCGCACAACCCGGCGTAGCTCGCCGCGGCGAACTTTTGGGCATCATTGACGAACTGCAGGCGTCGCTCGAGGACGAGTTGGTCGCCCTTCGTGCCTCGCGCGACCAGCGAGCGAGCGAACTCTCCTCAGCGCTGTCAAAGCGCTACGACGCGGCGTTGGCGCGAGTGGGAACCTCGGGCGCCGCGAACGTTATTGAAGGACGCTGTGATGGTTGTCGACTCGCGCTCTCGCCTCTCGACTTTGACCGCTGGAAGTCGCACGCACCCGATACCTTTATGGACTGTCCCGAGTGCGGTCGCCTTTTGTTGCCGTGATCATCTTCATCCGTCACGGCCAAACAACCACCAACGCACAGAGTCTTCTCGTTGGGCGGAGTGATCCGCCATTAACCGAACTGGGCGAACGCCAAGCACGAGCGCTCGCGCCCTACCTCAGGGGCGTCCGCGACGTGTGGGTTTCACCGTTGGTGCGCGCACTTTCTACGGCGGCGCTCGCGCTGCCCGATCTCACGCCCGTGATTCGTGAGCCGTTCATTGAGGTGGACTACGGCGAGCTCGACGGTCAACCACTGAGTGTGCTCACGGGCGAGCAGTGGCGAGCCTTTGAACACGACCACGACATCGCCTTTGGTGGTGGAGAGTCGCTCGCGTCTGTTGATCAACGCGTGCACGAGGAACTCGACGCGCTGCTCGGCGACCAATCGAGTCTCTTGCACTCATCACACGAACACTTGGCGATCGTCTCTCACGTCTCGCCGATAAAGTCGGCGGTCATCTGGGCACTCGGCGTTTCTGGTTCGGTCACGTGGCGCATGAGATTGAACAATGGATCGTTGACGACCGTCGCCACCCGCTCCGGCGTGCCATCACTGGTGAACTTTAACGTCGTACCTGAACTGAACTAGTTAGCGCAAAGCCACGCCGATCGCCCAGAAGTTGAGCCCCGCGCCGATCAACGTGGCGGCGTGAAAAAGTTCGTGATAGCCAAAAACGCGTGGCGAAAGTTTTGGCCGCTTGAGGGCGTAGGCGAGCGCGCCCAAGGTGTAGGCGAGACCACCGGCGAGGACGAGAGAAAAACACCAGGGTCCGCCGCCTCGATAGATCTGGGGCATGACCGCGACGGCCGCCCAACCGACGACGAGGTAGGGCAAAGTGTTGACCCACTTGGGCGTGTCGAGGGCGAATTGACGAATGGCGACGCCAACGACGGCGCCCCCGATCACGACGAGGAGCAAGACAAGTCGGATCGTGCCGTGCATGGTGAGGCCCGCGATCGCGAGGTAGCTACCGGTAATGGCGAGGAAGATCGTTGAGTGATCGGCGCGTTTGAGGGCTCGCCGGTGGCGCGGCGTCCAGCGAATCCGGTGAAAGAGAGCGCTGGTGACGAGCATCGACTCAACGCCGACGAGGAAGCAGAGCACCCAGCCAACTTGGGCCCAGGTCTGTGCGCGAATGAAAAGAATGGGCGAGCAGGCTGCGAGGATGATCGCGCCGGCGACGTGGAGCCAACCGCGAAGGAGTGGTCGCTCGGGCGAACCCGGCACCAATTTTGTTAAAGGGAGCGACACGCTCCAACCCTACGGGCCAGTGCATCGGGTCCTTGAGACAACGGAGCCCGTCTGCTCTGAAACAGAACAGACGGGCGCTCGATGTTTGGCCCCCCCAGCCAATAGCCAAGAAATTAGTTCCTCCGATGCCGGTACTGTGTTCGTGAAGCCCTGTAATCAAGGTGTTGTGAGCAAGTTCACATGAAGGAGATGTCATGAAGCGTCGCACGTTAGGTCAAGGTCTCGAAGTTTCGGCGGAGGGACTCGGTTGTATGGGCATGAGCGAGTTCTACGGCACGGGCGACGACACCGAGTCCCTCGCCACCATTCACGAAGCGCTCGACAGCGGTGTCGACTTCCTCGACACCGCTGATATGTACGGTCCCTTTGCCAACGAGCGCCTCGTCGGTCAGGCCATCAAGGGTCGCCGCGACGAGGTCGTCCTCGCCACGAAGTTTGGTAACCAGCGCGGCGAGGACGGGTCGTTCCTGCGCATTAACGGCACGCCCGAGTACGTGCTCGCGGCCTGTGACGCATCCCTCGAGCGCCTCGGGGTTGACGTCATCGACCTCTACTACCAGCACCGCGTCGATCGAACGGTTCCCGTCGAAGAGACCTGGGGCGCCATGAAGTCACTCGTTGACGCTGGCAAAGTTCGCTACCTTGGAATCTCCGAAGCGTCCTCCGAGACTATTGAAAGGGCCCACGCGGTACACCCCGTCGCGGCGCTGCAGAGCGAGTATTCGCTGTGGTCGCGTGACCCCGAAGACGGCGTGCTCGCGACTTGTCGACGCCTGGGCATTGGCTTCGTGGCCTACAGCCCGCTCGGCCGCGGCTTTCTCACCAACGACGCCGCGACCCCCCACGACCAGAAAGGGGACTTTCGAGGTCATCATCCACGGTTCTCCGGTGATGCTCTCGAGAACAACTTGGCGCTCGTGAAGAACTTAGAAGTCATCGCTGCAAAAAAGAAGGTCACTGTTGCGCAACTAGCGCTCGCGTGGGTCTTTTCACGTGGCGACGACGTGGTGCCGATTCCTGGCACCAAGCGGCGTACGTGGCTTCGTGACAATATCGCCGCGAGCGAGATCGTTTTGAGTGACGCCGACATCGTGGCGCTCGAGGCGGCCGTGCCTCGTGACGCGGTGGCGGGCGAGCGGTATCACGCTGCCGGGATGCTCAATATCAACGGCTAAGGGCGAGCAGCACGCCGTCGCGCAGTTCCAGTACGACGTCGCTCCACGCTATGACGTCAGCGTCGTGGGTCGCGATGACGACGGTGGCGCTGGTCGAAGCGAGAAGCGCCAGCACGCTGGTCGTTTCGTCGTGCCCGAGTCCCGCCGTTGGCTCGTCGAGGAGGTAGATCTCAGGACTAGTGACGAGACCCCGCACTATTCCCACGCGCACCCGCTCTCCTCGCGAGAGTTCGTCAAAACGTGTTGTCGGGTCGCTCGAGAGTCCGAGTGACGCCAAGTCGCGGTGAGGATCTCTCGAGCCCGTGCGGCCAAGAGTCAAGACGTCTCGAGCGAAGCCGCGCGTGAGACCCGGTTCGCTGGCGAGGTAGCTCAGCCGTTGGCGCAAGACTGTGTCGTCGATGTCGAAGAGGTCAATCTCGCCAATAGTGACGGTTCCGCTCTCGATCGGGTCAAGAGCGGCCATGGCGCGCAACAGCGTGGACTTTCCGACGCCAGACTCGCCCGAGATCGCGACGTGCGTGCCCGGGGCAATCGCGACCGACGCGTTGACCACCAGTGCCCGTCCGTCTTCGTAGAGCGTGACGTCACGAAGACACATCGTTGCGTCGAGGGGCCACGCCAACGTACCTTCTGGCCCGTCGTGTTCGAGCGCCTCGAGACGCTCGGAGTATCCGTCATCGGTTTTCGAACCGACGAGTTTCCGGGTTTCTTCACCACGCACACCGGGCTTCCCGTTGCCGCGGTTGCGAACACGGCGGGCGAGATCGCGGATGCTTTCCGGGCGAGCCGTGCTCTTGGGAGGCCCGGCGCGCTGCTGGTCGTGCAGCCGCCGCCCGCGGCGGCCGCTCTCGATCCACGGCTCGTGGAAGAGGCGGTCGCGAAAGCACTTACCGCCTCCGCAACGGCCGGAATAACCGGTGCGGCACTGACGCCGTTCCTCCTTGCAGAGGTCGAACGTGCCACCGGCGGGCGATCGCTGGCCGCCAACCTCGCCCTGCTCGAAGCCAACGCCGCCCTCGCCGCCGAAGTTGCCGTGGCGTTGGCCGACTCCCGCTGATATCGTTCCGGAAACGTCCCCACGCTGGAGGCCGCCGAGCGATGCCCTCTCCGTTCCTGAGTTCCGAGGAGTACGACGAACGCGCTCACCAGCTTTACAATGAGGGCAACTACGACGATGCCCTTTCCACGCTGCGCGAGGGTCTCGACCTCTACCCCAACGCGACGGAACTGCACGTCGGCGTAGGATACGCGCGCGTCGCCCGCGACGAATTTGCCTGGGCACGCCGGAGCTTCGAAGAAGCACTGGTTCTCGACCCCGATCACGAAGACGCGCTCGCCGGCCTCGGCGAGACGCTCCTCAAGTTCGGCCAGACTTCAGGTGCGTTGAAATCCTTTCATC
>Ga0208849_1000881_pt1 | contig 24530 bp, 18 predicted proteins | sample NGESurdeep072012_10_FD_184470 | JGI IMG/M metagenome (GOLD analysis project Ga0208849, IMG submission 184470) | Arctic peat soil microbial communities from Barrow, Alaska - NGEE Surface sample 53-3 deep-072012 (SPAdes) | ecosystem: Environmental > Terrestrial > Soil > Wetlands > Peat ... | reverse complement strand
GAGTTACCGCCGACCTCACACAGGTAGCTTTTGTTGGGCCGGAATTTGGATGGACCGTCGGGGATGAAGGCACAATCCTGCACACTGAGGATGGCGACAGCAATTGGAAAAAACAGAACAGCGGAACCAGTGACAATTTCTGGTCCGTGGCCTTTGTTACCAAACAGTCGGGCTGGGCGGCGGGAGCTAACGGCACAATTCTGCACACCGATGACGGCGGTAACAGTTGGAAACCGCAGAACAGCGGAACCGTAAGAGGTCTGATTGGGCTGTCTTTTACCACTACCTCCTCGGGATGGGCAGTGGGCCAGAGGGGCACAATCCTGCATACCGAAAATGGCGGCATCACGTGGAACTTCCAATCCAGCGGCACCAGATCGGATTTGATGTCAGCGGCCTTCGTCACCCCGCGGTTGGGTTGGGTTGCGGGCCGCGGCGGCATCATTCTGCACACCGAGGACGGCGGCGACACATGGGATTCCGAGACAAGCGGCGAGAAAGAAGACTTGATCGAAATTAAATTCGCTACCGCGCAGTCAGGTTGGATTGTGGGCCGGGGCGGCATCATACTGCACACCAGCGATGGCGGCAACACATGGTCGCCACAGAAGAGCGGCACCGGCGCAGAGCTGCAATCAATAAGTATTGTCAAACCGTACGGCGTAATTGGCCTTCAATTAAAGGATCTCCCCGGCCCGGCCGATGCGCGCACTCACGTTGTCAGCACCATTGTGCACGTTATGAGCGCCGTTCCCGGCAGCCCTGCCGACAGAGCCGGCCTGAAAGCCGGCGACATCATTTTCGCGCTGAACGGCAACCCCGTGAAGGACACGGATGATGTGGTTTCCGGAATTTTCGTTCTAAAGCCCGGAACCGAAGCCAGGCTGTCCTATATCCGCAATGGAAAAGACGGAACCGCGGATGTGATCGTAGTCGACGGATCGAGACCGTTTGCCAGTCCTGCTCCCCGCTAGGCCGAATCGAAGTTGAAGGCCTGCGCCCCTGGCGCAGGATAAGCCATTTATTATCAGCTTTATAGCGATTTTGCCTCATCCCGATTCCCCTCTAACTCCAGATCGGAAGAGGGTTGTAGAAACGCCGGCCCAGCCGGAAAAGGTCAAAATTCAACTTCTCTTGTGCGTTTCGTCGCGCTTGCACTATGATTACGGCAGTCGTAATTATTACGACTGTCGAACAAAATGCTAGATGATGAGAAAGATTGCACTTAGGTTTGCACGGATCTCCGGGCCCTGCTCTGCTGATCTGAACGGTTCGAGCCTGGGGTAAAGGCTGCACGGCCCTTAGCAGTTGGGATCGCATTCAGGCAGTACGGATGGCGACGCGGTCGCTCATTCGGCTTTAAAGCGCATGAGGGAAATGGGTCACGAATGGTGATCCGGAGGGAAAGTATGCGGCCAGAACAATGGGAAATATTCAAGAAGGCAGTACGACGCGAAAAACTCGACAAGATCCCGATGGCGCTGATTGTCGATAGCCCGTGGATTCCCGGATACCTCGGCATCAAGCACCTGGATTATTTTCTGGACCCCGAGCTCTGGTTTCAATCGAACTTGAAGGTCTTGCAGGAATTCCCTGACATCATTTTCATCCCATCCTGGTGGATGGAGTACGGGATGGCGGCAGAGCCCTCGATACTGGGATCAAAAATCAAGTTCTGGCAGGACAATACGCCCAGCGAATACCACACGCTTTATCGCCTGGAAGACATCGATAACTTCCCCGAATACGAAGTCGAGGCCGACGGATTCGCGGGGTTGACCCTGCACCGCATCGGCATGGCACGCCAGCGCATTCTGGATGCCGGATACATTCTGCCCATGGTAACGGCACGCGGTCCTCTATGTACTGCCGGATTTGTGCGCGGTACGACGGAATTCATGATCGACCTGGTGGAGGACCCAAAGGGCGCGCATAGGTTAATCGACCTGTGTACGCGCGTGGTCATCGACTGGCTGAAGGCGCAGCAAAAGGTGATGGGCGATACCGTCGAGAGCATCTTCATCCTCGACGACATCGTCGGTTTCATCAATGAGGAGCATTACCTGGAGTTCGCGCATCCATATCTCAAGCGCATTTGCGACGCTTTCCCGAAAGACTGGGTGAAGCTCTATCACAATGACGCCGAAGTTGACGCCTGCCTCGATCATCTTCCTGACACCGGATTCAACGTGCTCAACTGGGGCAAACAGCGCCACATCACCGAAGTGAAACGGCGCATCGGCGATCGTATGTGCCTGATGGGCAATGTAAATCCGCTGGAGGTTGCCGTTCGCGGAACGCCTGAGGAAGTGAAGGACGAGACTCTCGAAGTGCTGGAGGGTTCCGGCGGCGAGGGAATCATTCTTTCAGTCGGCGGCGGCACCAGCCCCGGAATGCCGCGCGAAAATATCCAGGCCATGCTTGAGGCCCTCAACGAATTCAACGCCAAACGCGCTGCGGAAATGGTTGCGAGCGCACGCTAAGGAAGAGATTCAATGCCTGATTACGCCTTGATGAATCAACACCTGTACGAAGGAAACGCCAACGAGGTGGAGCGGCTTACCAAAGAAGCTCTGGCCGAGGGACGAACCGCGCAGGAGGTGCTGACAGATGGACTGATCGCCGGAATGAGCGTGGTCGGCGAGGACTTCAAGCACAACGTGCTTTATGTGCCGGAAGTCTTGATCTCGGCGCGAGCGATGAAGGCGGGCATGGGAGTGCTGAAACCGCTGCTGACTGCGAAGGAAGGCGGAACACCCCCGAAGGGCGTCCTGCTGATGGGCACGGTCCGTGGCGATCTGCACGACATTGGCAAGAATCTTGTCGGCATGATGGCCGAGGGCGCGGGATTTGAGCTGCACGACATCGGCGTGGATCAGAGTCTGGACAAATTTATGGCCGCGGCTGAGAAATACAAGCCCAACATCATCGGCATGAGCGCGCTGCTGACCACGACCATGATGTATATGAAAACCGTGATCGAAGGTTTCCATGCGGCCGGCCACACGGAGATCAAGATGGCGATCGGCGGCGCTCCCATCAGCCAGATGTTTGCCGACGAGATTGGCGCCGACGGGTACGGAGCTAATGCATCTGCTGCCGTTGATTTGTTCATGCGCCTGGCAGGACACGCGTGAACCAAATGACAACATACAAAATTCTCTATTGGCAGGAAATTCCCACCCAGATCAAGGCTGACGATGGGGACGACGATGTGACCGTAATGCTGGATGGGCGATTCATGGAGCACATCGATCGCCTTGCCGCCATGCGCGGGTTGCAGGACGCCGACGACTATCTGGCGCAATGGAAGTGGAGTGAAGAGCAGGAGCGCGAGGGGTCAGCGCAGGAAGTGGCAGACGCGCTGAAGGCAGAGTTCGAGGCGAAGGGATGGTAGACGCTTCCCCAAAATGGCCGTCACCTTAATCATCAACGGACAATCGACCGAGGCCGATCCGAGCCTATCTCTGTTCGATCAAGCCGAAGCCCTGGGCATTGACGTTCCGACATCGTGCCGCAAGCAAGGCAAATGCAAGGAATGCATGGTCGAGGTCGTTGAAGGCAGCGAGGCGCTGTCTCCGATGACCGAGGCGGAGCTTCATCTGAAGGGAAACTTTCGCCTCTCCTGCCAGACATTCGTCACCGGCGCCAGCGGCCAGAACTCTACCGGCCAAGTCTCTAGTGACCGAGCCTCGACGAATCTCGTTCGCTGCAACACCATGCGCCGCGGGCATATGCGCATCGAGCGGCAGGCTTATGGTTTGCCCGCAGGAGATCAGGCAGCTGCGCTCGATCCTGCCGTCACGCGCGATGGCGACCGCATTCTGATCGACGGCGTCGAAGTACAACGATCCGCCGGACCGATCCACGGAATCGCCATGGACCTGGGAACGACGACCGTCGTGGTGCGCCTGCTTGATTTGGAAACTGGGGAATTAATTGCCGACACATCGTTTGAGAATCCGCAGCGTTTCGGCGGCTCGGAGATCATGTCCCGCATCGCCTACGACACCAGCCATCCGGGACGATTGTTGATGCGGACGCTGGCCGGATACCTGAGCCATGCGATCGAAAAGTTTCCTGTTGATCCCAAGACGATTTACGAGATGGTCGTGGTGGGCAACTCCACGATGCGCGATCTTTTCTTCCGGCAGAATGTGTATTCGATCGGACAGACTCCGTACCGCTCGATCACCGAGATTGAAATGGAAGAAGGCAAGCGCGACACAACGACGCTTGTCGAGTCTGGGCTGCGCAGCCTTTTGCCCATCCATCCCAAAGCCCGCGTGTATGGCGCTCCCATCATCAGCGGTCATGTGGGCGCCGACGCTGCGGCCTGCATGCTGGCCACGGATCTTGCGCATGAAGAGCGACTGATTGCGATCATGGACATCGGCACCAACACCGAGCTCGTGATCGGGAACCGGGATCGAATTCTCGCGGCGTCGTGTCCGGCCGGCCCAGCCTTCGAAGGCGGAGCCATCGCCTGCGGCATGCCTGCCCTGGATGGCGCCATTGAGGAAGTGGCGATCGGCGAAGATGGCAGTTTCAAGATTCGAGTCATCGGCGATGTGCCGCCCGAAGGCATCTGCGGCTCCGGCCTCGTCGACCTGCTGAGCGAATTGCTTCGCACGGGCCGCATGAACGAACGGGGCCGATTCGAAGACGATCAGCATCGCATCGATCTCGCTCATGGCAAAAACGGCGACGTCTACCTGCTGGAGAGCGACGTGAATGAGTTGGCTCAAGCGAAAGGCGCAAACGTCGCGGGCCTGCAAGTCGTCTTCAATTCCTACGGCATCGACTTCGACGATATCGACTTGTTTTATATGGCTGGCGGCTTCGGACGGCATCTCAGGGTAGAAGCTTCGAAGCGCATCGGGCTGGTGCCCAGCCTTCCATTGGAAAAATTCGTGCGCGCGGGCAATCTTGCGATTGAAGGCGCGACGATCGCCTTGCTCTCGAAAACCAAGCGCCAGGAGTTGGAAGAGCTGGTGAAGAAAGTGCAACACTGCAGGCTGGAAACTCATCCCAACTTCTTCGATTACTTTGTGGAGGGCTGTCAGTTCAAAGCCGTGGAGTCGATTTCATGCGCCAGGTAGCCGAATCGATCGAGATGGCCGATGTGCTTTCCGGCGTGGATGTGTCGCCGCAGGAGTACACGCGGCTGCTCGGATATCCGCGCGGCTGGGTGCTGGAAGGACGCGCACGCGAGTTGGCAGACTGGGCGCGAGACTGGTACGCCAAGAATGGCCGGCCATGGTTTTACGCGCGGCAAGCCGAGAGCATGGAGATCGGCAACACTGATGACGATACGATTCGGGCCGCCTCGATCCGGCCAAACTCTATCCGGATCGACGGCGTGGACTTCAACAGCAAACGTCTTCGCGACGCGTTCGAGCAAGCCGGAGCACACAGCGCAATCCTGGTTGCTGTTGGCGCGGGCGCGGAGGCGGAGGAAGAGGCACAGCGTTGCTGGAGCGAGGAGCGGCCCGACGAATACTTTTTCCTCGAGGTGTTTGCCTCCGCGGTCGTTGAACATCTGACAACAATTGCCGGGGCACGTCTTTGCGATTGGGCGGAGCGCCAGGGGATGGCTGTGTTGCCCCACTCCAGCCCCGGCTATCCGGAATGGGACGTGGCGGAGCAGCCGCGCTTGCTTCAATTGATCAAGCAAACGCGAAGCGAGCGCTTCCCTTCCTGCGTGGAAGCATTCGACACCGGAATGTTGCGACCCAAGAAGACGCAACTGGCAGTATTTGGGCTGACGCGCCACGTCGAGCGCTTGCAGCGGCTCACGAGTCTCATTCCGTGCCAAAGCTGCTCGTTCCGGCCCTGCCAGTACAGGCGAGCGGCTTACAAGCGAGCGCCGCGCACAACAGCCGAGCCGCTCCCGGCTCGTGTTGCGATTCTGGACGAAGACGCGCAGTACACCATCAATCGTAAAGCCCTGCAACGATGGTCAGAGGAACGCCTTGCAATGCGCCCCGGGCCAGAAGGTTCGACTGACATTACATTCCGCTACGACGGAACCACTTGCACGAATATGGGCCGTCCACTCGCTTTCGTCTACAACGTAAAACTGGGCCCGCGCGATGAAGGCTATCCCATTCTGGAGCAGCGCTGCGGCCCAGCCGCGGACGACAGCGGGCACACGGCCATGTGCAAATACATTGAGGACCCCGATCGCCTGATGGCCGCGATCGCGAGCGAGAAGCCTCTCATCGGGCAGCGCCTGAATGCCATCCTGACCTGGCGTCGCGAACCGAATGGCGCGGGCTGCTATTGTGATCCGCTAAGCCGAATTCACAAATGGGGACTGGTTCTCGAAACCATCCACTACGCTCTAGTACAAAAAGAATTGAGTGGGGAGACGGAGCCATGACGAAAAAGCTTTTGCACGAGGCGGCACTCGAGCGGCCATTGCTCGGCGACGGGGCAATGGGCACACAGTTGATGATTGCCGGCCTGGAACAGGGCAATTGCGGCGAGGCGTGGAATCTGACGCACCCGGAACGAGTATTGGCCATCCAGCGCCGGTACGCTGAAGCAGGTTCGGACTGCATCATCACCAACACTTTTGGCGGATCGCGCATCATGCTCACCCGGCATGGCGAACCGGATCATGTCACCGAGATCAACAAGGCAGCAGTGCAGATCGCTCGGGAAGCATTCGGCAGCAAAGACGGATACGTGCTCGGCGACATTGGGCCTTTCGGTGGATTACTCGAACCGTTTGGCGACTTCACCGAAGCCCTGGTTCGCAGTGCCTTCGAGGAGCAGGCCGCGGCATTGGTCGAGGGCGGCGCGGACGCCATCATCATCGAAACTCAGACGTCGCTGGAAGAACTGCTGATCGGCATTGAATCCGCGAAAAAGGCGGGCGCCAAGTCCATCATCGGTTCGATGGCCTATGACGTAACGCTCGACGGCTCGACTTTCCGCACCATGATGGGTATTGAGCCGGAGCGCGCTGCCGAATTTATGGAGGAGCACGGCGCGAACATTGTGGCCCTCAATTGCGGAACGGGCATGGATATGCCGCATGCTTTGCTGGCAGTGGAACGGTACAAGAGCGCGAGCAATCTGCGGGTGATGGTGCAGCCCAACGGTGGAAAGCCGCGGCTGGTGAACATGAAAATTCTGTACGACGAGACGCCGGAGCAGATGGTCAAGGGATTGCAGCCGTTGCTTGATGCGGAAACAAATATCGTCGGCGCGTGTTGCGGCAGCACGCCCGATCATATCCGCGCCTTCAGAAAAGTGATGGACGAATTTCTCGTAGCAAAAGGAATTGAACCACCTAAGAATTAAACCCTCTAAGAATCAAATATTTGGGAGCGCAACATGAAAGTTAAACTTTGTGACGTAAATCCGGATGCTGAAAGCAAACTTCCCCCGAAAGGCGAAGATAAGTCCGGCATCGGCGTTCACTACATCGACGCCTACATCAAGCCCATGAACGTCAAACTTGAAGACGGCACCGCAGTGCGATGCAAGCGCCGCGGATTGAAGATCACCCTTTCCGCCGGCCCGAAAAAGGGCGAGGGCTTGATGCGCCGGCTCGATGTAAGCCCTGATCCGATCGTAATGCTGGGCGCGGCGCTGCAGGAAGCAGCCAAGGCTGCCGGCATCGAACTCACCATAGAAGAGGGCGCGATCTTTCTGGCGCTCTGAGTATCGCTTCTTGACTCCAGACCTTCGGACCCAAAATCCGATTATTCGAAGCCAAGCTATCCAAACTCGGAGTTCCATCCACGCCTGGACGATTTGTGCAACTTTTCGGCAGCCCGTTTCGTCCATGCAAGCACGTGCCTGTGTGCTGTACGTTGATTTACACGTTTTCGAGTTCAATTTGGCGCTGCCCGTCCCTGAAATTAAGCAACAACCAGGCGGGTAAGAACACATCGTAGTAAACAAGCATTCTGAAACAAGGGGATGGCCTGTGCATCCCGGCAAACCATTTCAAATATGAGAAACTATCCCTATCAAACCGAGTGTTCTTAACGGACATGCGAGAAGAAGAAGGCGATGGACGAACCCTTGTCGGTTTCAAATTCTGACCTACATTCTGAACCCGGGCAATCGCCCGCGGACTCCACAAAAAAGCGTCGTCATCTCTGGATTTGGGTGACCGTTCTGCTGCTTTTCGCGCTCTTGTTTTGGTGGGTATGGAAGCAGCATAGCGCCAGCCCAACTGCGGGAGGCGGCCGTGGCGCTGGAGCGGGCGGCACCGTGGCGATTACCACGGCGACGGCAAAGAAGGGCTCCATCGGCGTTTATCTCGACGCGATCGGCACCGTTACGCCAACCTACACCGACTCCATCACCGCACAGGTCACGGGCGTGATTACGGTTGTCCATTACCGTGAAGGTCAGGATGTGCGCAAAGGCGATCCGCTGATCGATATCGACTCCCGGCCCTACGCAGCGCAACTACTCCAGGCTCAGGGCGCTCTTGACCGCGACCAGAACCTGCTGGCCGAAGCCCAGATGGATATGAAGCGCTATCAAGATGCGTGGGCCAAGAATGCCATTCCGCGCCAGACTCTGGAGGACGAAGAAAAGGTGGTCCTCCAGGATCAGGGAACTGTGCAAAACGACCAGGGCACTGTCCAATACGACCAGGTGCAGGTCGCGTTCTGCCACATCGCTTCGCCCATCGACGGGCGGGTTGGACTCCGGTTGGTGGATCCGGGGAATCTGGTCACGGCCAACTCCAGCACGCCGCTCGTGGTGATTGCACAAATTCATCCCATTACCGTGATCTTTACGCTGGCTGAAGACAGTTTGCCCGAAGTTTTGAAACAGATGCACACCGGCAAAGCGCTTGAGGTGGATGCCTATGATCGCACCCAGCAAAAGATGCTGGAGCAAGGAAAACTGATCACCGTCGACAACCAGATCGACACGGTGACCGGAACGGTAAAGCTGCGCGCGCAATTCGCTAATTCAAACAGCCTGCTTTTCCCCAACCAGTTCGTCAACACGCGCCTGCTGGTAAAGACACTCGAGAACCAGACTCTCGTTCCCTCCTCTGCCATCCAGCACAACGGTACAGCGGACTTTGTTTATGTGATTCAAAACAAAAAAGCGGTGATGAGGACCGTTAAGTCGGGAATCACAGACAAAGGAGACACCGCGGTAACGGGCATCAATCCCGGCGACGTGGTGGCCAACAGCAGCTTCCAAAAACTGATAAACGGATCGACCGTTGCGATCTCAAAGGTGACGATCCCGGCCACATCCACCGATACCACCGAGGGCGCTCCATGAATCCCTCAGGGCCATTCATCCTTCGGCCCGTCGCTACCTCGCTGCTGATGGCCGCAATTCTGCTGGCAGGTTTGGTTTCTTATACCCAACTGCCTGTATCGGCCCTGCCGGAGGTGGACTACCCGACGATTCAGGTGGTCACCTTCTATCCCGGTGCCAGCCCGGACGTAGTGGCGACAACGATCACCGCGCCCCTGGAACGCCAGTTTGGCGAGATGCAGGGGTTGAGCCAGATGACTTCGACCAGCGCCGGCGGCGTGTCGGTCATTGTGCTTCAGTTCGGCCTTACGCAGTCGCTCGATGTCGGCGAGGAGGAAGTGCAGTCGGCGATCAACGGTGGCCAGACGTTCCTTCCATCGGACCTCCCAGTCCCGCCGGTGTACACCAAGACCAATCCTGCGGACGCGCCGGTGCTCACGCTGGCGATCACCTCCAACAACCTACCGCTGTCTCAGGTTGAGGACATGGTCGACACGCGCCTCGCGCCCAAGCTCTCGCAGTTGGCCGGAGTCGGTCTGGTCAGCATCAGCGGCGGCCAGAAGCCCGCCGTCCGGATTCAGGTGAACCCAGTCGCGTTGTCGTCTTACGGCTTGAACATGGAGGACATGCGCACAGCCCTGGTGCAAGCCAGCGTCAACTCGGCCAAAGGTAACTTCGACGGCCCGCGCCAGGACTACCAGATTGACGCCAACGACCAGATCACCAGCGCTGCCGACTACGGCAACGTTGTGGTTTCATACCGCAACGGCGCGCCAGTCTTCGTCAAGAATGTCGCGAATGTCGTCAATGGCGTTGAGAACACCAAGCAGGCGGCGTGGATGAATCTGACGCCGGCGGTCATTCTCAATATCCAGCGCCAACCCGGCGCCAACACCATCACCGTTGTCAACTCAATCCAGAAAGTTCTGCCGCAATTGGAGGCGAACCTCCCCGCGGGCATTCAGGTCACGACGCTCACAGACATGACCACGAGCATTCGAGCTTCAGTGCACGACGTTATGTTTGAGCTGTTGCTCACTGTCGTGCTGGTCGTGATGGTCATCTTTCTCTTTCTGCGCAGCCTGCGCGCCACGATTATCCCCAGCGTCGCCGTCCCGGTTTCGCTCATCGGCACGCTTGCGGTGATGTACCTGCTCGGCTACTCGCTTGATAACTTGTCGCTGATGGCGCTCACCATCTCCACCGGTTTCGTCGTCGACGACGCCATCGTGATGATCGAGAACATCACCCGCTTCCTTGAAGAAGGAATGCCGCCGCTGGAAGCTGCGCTCACCGGCTCTGGCCAGATCGGCTTCACCATTGTGTCGCTGACTGTTTCGCTCATCGCCGTGCTCATACCGCTACTGTTTATGGGTGACGTAGTGGGCCGACTCTTCCGTGAGTTCGCCGTCACGCTTGCGGTCACCATCGTGATTTCAGCGGTGGTTTCGCTCACCCTGACTCCGATGATGTGCTCGCGCATCCTTCGCCACGATCCGAAGCAGCAGGAGGGCCGCTTTTATCAGGCCTCGGAACGCGTATTTAACCGGCTGATCGCATTCTACGGGCGCACCTTGAAAGTAGTGCTGCGTTACCAGACGATCACCCTTCTGGTCGCGGTGGCGACACTCATACTGACTGTCGTTCTCTACATCGTCATTCCCAAAGGATTCTTCCCGGTGCAGGACACCGGGGTAATTCAGGGCATTTCGCAGGCGTCGCAATCGATCTCCTTCAACGCCATGAGCGAAAAACAGCAGGAGCTGGCGAAGATTATCCTGAAGGACCCCGCTGTCGAAAGCCTGTCTTCGTTCATCGGCGCCGACGGCATCAATACAACGCTAAACAGCGGCCGCATCTCGATCAACCTGAAGCCCATCAATCAACGCGTTGGCGCTTCCGACGTGATCCGCCGCCTGCAGAACAGTTTGAGCCAGGTGCACGGCATGCACCTGTATATGCAGCCGGTGCAGGACATTACCGTCGACGACCGCGTGAGCCGCACGCAGTTTCAGTACACGCTTGAGGATCCTGACACCGACGAGTTGAACGAGTGGACAAACAAATTCGTCGCGAAATTGAAGAATATGCCGGAATTGGAAGACGTAGCCACCGACCAGCAAACCGGCGCGCGAGCCGTCCAGCTCGCGATTGATCGCGTGACCGCGTCTCGGCTGGGAATTGCGCCAACCACCATCGACAACACGCTCTACGATTCCTACGGACAGCGGGAGATCAGCACCCTTTACACGCAGTTGAACCAATATCATGTGATTCTGGAAACTGCGCCGGAGTGGCAGCGGGATCCCAGCAAACTGGGCGATCTTTATATTCAATCGAGCGCTTCGTCGGGCGCGACCGGCGCGGGCGCGGCCACTTCCTTCTCCTCTTCCGCTTCGTCGTCGGCCGGATCGAACGCGCTGACCGGTTCAGTGCGCTACACGCCGTCCTCGCAGGTCTTGAGCGCACCCGCCACTCTTCTCTCCGGCAATGCCGGGGCATCTCCGAGCCTCACCGCTTCTTCGGTGGGCGCCAATGCCATACCGCTCAGCGCCTTCACGCAGCAGAGTAACATCACCGAGGCGCTTTCCATTAATCACCAGGGACAGTTCCCTTCCGTCACGGTTTCATTCAACCTCGCGCCCAACGCTTCATTGGGAACAGCGATCGGCGATATTGAAAAAGTGGCTAAGGGCCTCAAATTTCCTGCCAGCTTGCAGTCCGGCTTTCAAGGTACGGCTGCGTCGTTCGAGAATTCTCTCTCCAACGAACCTCTGCTCATTCTTGCAGCACTGGTCGCGGTCTACATCGTTCTTGGCGTCCTTTACGAGAGTTTCATTCATCCCATTACCATTCTGTCCACGCTGCCCTCGGCCGGCGTGGGCGCGCTGCTCGCGCTTATGATTTGCCGCGAGGATCTCAGCGTCGTAGGAATCATTGGCATCATCCTGCTCATCGGCATCGTGAAGAAAAACGGCATTCTGATTGTGGATTTCGCGCTTGAGGCCGAGCGCAAGCACGGAATGGATTCGACTGAGGCCATCTACCAAGCCAGCCTGCTGCGTTTTCGCCCCATCATGATGACCACAATGGCCGCGCTGCTGGCCGGCATTCCGCTGGCGGTCGGAGGAGGCCTGGGCTCGGAGCTGCGCCGTCCGCTGGGTATTGCCATGGTTGGCGGACTCTTGCTGAGCCAATTGCTCACGTTCTACACCACACCGGTGATTTACGTCTTCTTTGACCGGCTCGCCGAGCGCGTGAAGAGCCGGCATCTCAGGAAGGCGCATGCGGTTGTTTTGCCGCCGCCCAACGCGGAGAACGCATGAACCTTTCCGCTCCATTCATCCAGCGGCCGGTGGCCACAACGCTGCTCACCATCGCGGTATGCATTGCCGGGGCGATCGCGTTCGTCGTGCTGCCCGTTGCCCCGCTGCCGCAGGTGGATTTTCCGACCATCAGCGTTTCCGCCGGCCTGCCCGGCGCCAGCGCGCAGATTATGGCCGCCTCGGTGGCCACGCCTCTGGAGCGGCAGTTCGCCCATATCGCCGGCATTACTGAGATGACTTCGTCGAGCTCGCTGGGATCGACCAACGTGACCATGCAGTTCGACCTGAGCCGGAATATCGACGGCGCGGCAAGAGACGTGCAGGCGGCAATCAACGCGGCGCGCACTTATCTGCCCGCGAACTTGCCCTCCAATCCTTCCTACCGCAAGATCAATCCGGCTGATTCGCCCATCATGATTATTAGCCTCACCTCCAACAAATACGAGGTCACAAAGCTCTACGACCTTGCCTCCACCATCCTCGCGCAGAAGCTCTCGCAGATACAGGGTGTCGGGCAGGTAGGTGTGCAAGGCGGTGGTACGCCTTCGGTGCGCGTCGAGATCAACCCTACCAAGCTGGAGAGTTTTGGCCTTACCCTGGGCAGCGTGCAATCGGTGCTCAGCCTGCAAAACTCTCATTCGCCGAGGGGACAGCTTTCCAACGCCGGAATAAGCGAAGACATCATCGACAATAACCAGATCTCCACCGCTGCCGACTATGTGCCCCTGATCATCGGCTATCACAACGGTGCAGCTGTCCGTCTGTCCGACGTGGCCCAGGTCGTGGACTCCACGCAGAATATCCGCACCGCCGGCTACATCGATGGAACCAAGGGAGTGGTGCTCATCGTCTTCCGCCAGCCCGGCGCGAACATTATTCAGACCGTCGATCGCGTGAAGGCGCAACTGCCTTTTCTCGAGGCGGTGTTGCCGGAAGGCATCAAAAGCACTGTGGATATGGATAGAACCGTCACGATCCGTGCTTCGGTAAACACGATTTATCGAACATTGGCGGGATCGGTTTGCCTCGTCATCCTGGTCGTCTTCATCTTTCTCCGCAGCCCGCGCGCCACACTCATTCCGTTTGTGGCCGTACCGACCTCGCTCATCGGTACCTTCGCGATCATGTATCTGCTCGATTACTCGCTGGACAACCTGTCGCTCATGGCGCTCACCATCGCCACGGGTTTTGTGGTCGACGACGCGATTGTGGTCATGGAGAACATCACGCGCCATCTCGAAGCCGGCATGGAGCCCCTTGCCGCCGCTCTCCAGGGCGCGAAGGAGATTGGTTTCACGGTCTTTTCCATCAGCATGTCGCTGATCGCGGTCTTTATTCCCATCCTGATGATGGGCGGCATCATCGGTCGGCTTTTCCGCGAATTCGCGGTCACGCTTTCAGCGGCAATTCTCATCTCAATGGTTATTTCGCTCACCACCACGCCGGCCATGTGCGCGCACCTGCTCAGAGCCGAAAAGAAGGGCGAGAAGCACAATTGGTTTTACCGGACCAGCGAAAAAGGCTTTAACGGCATGCACTGGGTTTACCGACGATCCCTCACCTGGGTGCTGGACAATCCGGGCCTGACGATCGTCGTGCTTCTTCTCACCATTGCGCTGAACGGCCTCATCGTTCACAAGATCCCCACGGGCTATTTCCCGCAACAGGATACAGGCATCCTCATGGGCCGGGTGCAGGGACCACAGGACGCTTCCTTTCCCTTCATGAATTTCTCCATGGTGTCGCTGGTAGACGTGGTCAAAGCCGATCCTGCCGTGGCCCACGTACTGGCTTACACGGGCGGCGGCAACTCAGGCTTTATGTTCATTGCGCTCAAGCCCCTGAGACCTCAATGGAGCACTCAATGCAAAGAAGGCCCCAATTGCGGGATGCGCCAGACCTCGGCGGCGGACATCATCAACCGGCTGCGGCCCAAAATGAACCGCCTGCCCGTCGCTTCGGCGGTTCTGCAGGCCGCGCAGGATTTGCGCATTGGAGGTCGCGGCAGCGCCGCGCTTTACCAATATACGATTCAGGCCGACAACATTGACGACCTGACGAATTGGGCTCCGATTCTGTACAAAAACATGCAAAAGCTTCCCGACCTGACCGACGTGAATACCGACTGGCAGGACGGGGGCCTGCAGTATTTTCTTAACTACGACCGGGTGACCGCGGCGCGTCTGGGCCAAACACCGCAATCGCTGGACAGTGCGATCTGCAGCGCATTCTGCCAATCGGAAGTCTCGGTGATTTACACGCCGTTGAACCAGTACTACGTGGTGATGGAAGTGGCGCCGCAATATTGGCAGGATCCGTCGGGATTGAACAACATCTACTTCAAGCCTGGCGGCTCTTCATCGGGCGCAGGGCTGAACGCCGTTTCTCCGTTGCTCACCGTGGCGAAAACAAGCACGAACACGACGCCGCTCGAGGTGAATCACACCGGGCTTTCGCCGTCGACCACTATCTCCTTCAACCTGAAGAACGGCGCCGCGCTCAGCGATGCGACGCGAGAAGTATCGCAGATGGAAGAGACCCTGGGGATGCCCGGTACAGTGCACGGCTTCTTTGCCGGAACCGCGCAAGCCTATCAGCAATCGCTGGCATCTGAGCCGATTCTGATTATGACTGCGCTGCTTTCCGTCTTCATCGTGCTGGGCATTTTGTATGAGAGCCTCATTCACCCGCTAACGATTATCTCCACGATCTTCTCGGCCAGCGCAGGTGCCATGCTGGCTCTCATGCTCTTCCATATCGATCTCAACATCATCTCCATCATCGGGATTATCCTGCTGATCGGCATTGTGAAGAAGAATGCAATCATGATGATCGATTTCGCGCTGCAGGCTGAGCGCAATGAAGGCAAGAACACCCGCGACGCGATTTTTGAAGCATGCATGTTGCGGTTCCGGCCCATCATGATGACCACAATGTGCGCCATCTGCGGCGCTTTGCCGCTGGCCTTCGGAACCGGCACCGGCTCGGAACTGCGCAAGCCTTTGGGCATTACGATCGTGGGCGGGCTGCTTTTAAGCCAGGCACTCACGCTCTACACCACTCCGGTGGTTTACCTGTTGATGGACAAGGGGCGCCTTTGGCTGCTGCGATTCTTCTTCCCGGAGAGACATAACAACCTGCAACTTGCCAAGGCCGCCGATGCGGCATCGTAATAAAGGATGTTGACCATGTTTGAGCGAAAAAATAGAGTTGTGATTCCATTCACCGTCATTGCATTGGCGTCGCTCGCGCTACTTGGCGGGTGCCATCTAGGGCCGCGGTATCACGCACCAGCGCCGCCCGCGGTGACCGCGCCGAACTACAAGGAGTCTACCGTCAATTTCCAGGACAACGGCGGATGGAAGGTCGCAAGTCCCCAGGACGCCATGATCAAGGGCAACTGGTGGGAAGTCTTTGGCGATCCCGAACTAAACAGCCTTGAAGAACAGCTCAATATCAACAATCAGAACCTCAAGGAGTACTTCGAGAACTACATGGCGGCTCGCGCGCAAATTGCCGAGGCGCGCTCGCTCTATTGGCCGACGATCACCGCAAATCCGTCATGGAACCGGTCAAAGAGCTCCGGGACTCTGAATAACTCTTCGACGGCGAATCCCGGTAAGCAATCATCGATTTGGAATATGCCGCTTGAAGCGTCATGGACCCCAGATCTCTGGGGCAAGATCCGCAACGAGGTGCACGAAGCGCAATACGCCTCGCAGGTGAGCGCCGCCGACCTTGAGAACGAAAAATTGACCGAACAAGCCAGCCTCGCCGAATATATCTTCGAGATTCGCGGCCAGGATATGCTGCAGCAGATTCTGGACCAGACTGTGGTCGCCGATAAAAAGTCGCTGAACTACAACCAGGCGCAATACGACACCGGCATCGGCGATTACATCTCGGTCGCCGAGGCCAAGACGACACTAGAGGCGGCGCAGGCGGCAGCCGCAAATGTCGGATTGCTGCGCGGGCAATATGAAAATGCGATCGCGACGTTGACAGGCAAAATTGCCACCGATTTTTCGATTCCTGTAAAACCAATGGTCTTCGCCCCGCCCTCGATTCCCACGGGCGTGCCATCTCAGCTTGTTGAACGCAGACCCGACATTGCCGCGGCAGAGCGTACGCTTGCAGAGGAGAACGCCGTCATCGGCGTCGGTTACGGAGCATTTTTCCCGCAAGTAACCATCAGCGCCAGTGCGGGATTTGAGAGCTCCACGTTGACCAGCCTTTTTACCTGGCCAAGCCGCGTCTGGTCCCTCGGTCCGTCGGCTTCCGAAGTGATCTTCGACGGCTGGCTCTATCGCGCCGAATTGCATCAATACGAAGCCCAGTACAACGCGGATCTGGCCACCTACCGGCAGACAGTGCTCACCGCCTTCCAGCAGGTGGAAGACTCCATGGTCGCCACCCGCACATATTCGCAGCAGATTCTCCACCAGCAGGACGCGGTGAAGGATGCGCAGGACTATTTGCGTTTGGAGAACGTGCGCTACAACACCGGAGTCGATCCCTACGTCGATGTGATGATTGCGGAGACCACGCTTCTGAACAGCCAGCAAACCCTCAACGCGCTCCAGGTGGAGGAGATGACGTCAGCGGTGGAGTTGGTGCAGTCTTTGGGCGGAGGGTGGGACCGTTCGCAACTTCCCACGCCTGCGCAAGTCGGCGCCAAGACCACCAAGGCCGATTACACGATGCAGAAGTAGCGCGCGATTGGCTCGTCATTGTGCTACTGCTTCTCTATTGTGCCGACCGGTAGCAGATCGATTCGCCGTCCAGCCGATATTCCGCCGAGCAAACGTCGCCTCCGCAGATCATCGGCTCGCTGCTGTAGAGCTGGCGGCGCGTGATCAGCCCCAACGTCCCGCAGCGCGGGCACGACATGACGGCTACATAGGGATTCTGCGCCTGGCCCAGCTTGGCCTGATTCTCCAGGACAAAAATCGTCCCTGGGTCCATCCGTTCGGGGATCCACTCTTCAAGAAAACTCAAGTCGGCTGCCATCGTTCCCTCCGGGGTTGCCCCCATGGTTGATGATGCGCCGAGCCTCGACGTATTTCCGCCAGGCTCTGTTCTTCTCGGGAAAAGCAGGCTGCGAAACGCTTACCGCGGTTAGATGCACATATTCGATTTAGGACAGTCTTGCCGGGCCGGAACAGCGATGTCAATTCGAATCGAAGCCCGACAGTAACGAGTGGGATTCCCCCCGAAAATTGAATCTAGATTGAATCTCGACCAAATACTGATTGAACTTGAGCTCAGCTAGCGGGAAGCTGCCGTGGCCTGTTCGCCGTGAGTCCGCGCAAAATCGTCGATTGCCCTGTAAGTTTCTTCGTTGCGCAAAATGGCCTGCACATATTCCCGCGTTTCTGTAAACGGGATCGATTCGACGAATTCGTCAATACCGGAATAAGGGCCTGCGGCCTCCCAATCGGCTACGCGACTGTCGCCCGCGTTGTAGGCGGCGAGCGCGTACTCCTGCACGCCGCCGAAACGGTCCAGCATCTGGCGGAAATAGCGCGTTCCGAGCTTGATGTTCATATTGGGATCAAGCAGCTGAAATGTCTGGAAGCCGGAGATCCCTTCTTCGTGGGCCATCTTTTTCCCAACCGATGGAAGCAATTGCATGAGGCCGTAGGCGTTGGCATGTGAGATCGCCGAAGGGTCGAACTCCGATTCCTGGCGGATCAGCGAGGCCACCATGTAGGGATCGAGATTATTCTTCGCCGACTCGGTCTCGATCGTGTCCCACCATGGCTCGGGAAAAAGAATCCGCCAATAGGCAAGAGGGATGGACTCAATGGAGGCGGACGCCGAGCCGGGCAATGCGTGCTTGAGCGAGCGCACGGCGCGAAAAGTCTCACCGTACGAGGAGTAAATCTGCGCCTCGGCCAGCGCGCTCCAGGAAGAAGAATCGGGATCAGCCTTGATCTCGTGCGCAATATATTCGTTCAGGCCGGCGTTCGCAAGCAGGCGCGCCTTGGCGAGGTGAGGGCTGTCCTCAGGGAACGTATCTACCAGATGTGGCGGAGGCGTGGGCTGGAAGCGATCCAGTTGCGGATCGGACGCCGGCAGAGTGGCGCCCAGGGCTTTCAAACGCAGCCGCGACATCTGCGCATAGAAAAAGTGCTGGTAAGCGTGGACGATCGTGCGATAGTTGGCGGCGGCACGGGCGGAATTGTGGTCAAGCGACTCGTAGAGGCGCCCGCGCCAGTAGATCGCGGAGACCGTTTCCGCCGCGGCCGGATAATAGTGAATTTGATCGTCGAAGATCCGCGCCGCATCCTTGTAAAGGCCCAGCCGGTAGCTCAGCCAGCCTGAGCGCCAGTGGGCAGCCGCGGCGTTTTTATCGGACGGAAAGCGCGCTGTGAGGTCGCTGTAATATTGGATCGCCGTGGGGTAGTCGCGCTTGAGCAGGTACATGTTGCCAGCAGAAAACAGCGCGTCGGCCAGCCACGGACTGTGCGGAAACCGCGACTCCATTTCGGAGACCAATTGCTTCTGCGCGTCGGCGTCGTCATGGTCGCGAGCCAGCTCCATCAACAGATCCAGGCGGTGCGCGCCGTTTTCGTCGGCAGTGTCTGGCAGTGCTGCGGCCTCGGATTCGCTAAGCCGCTTCAGCTTAAGCAAGCAGGCTGCTCCGGCAACCGCGAAGCTGTCGAGTGTCGCGGCATCGAGGCCCGGCTCGCGCGCCAGCGCCTGGAATTGCTGAAATGCCTCCGCGTAGCGGCCGGCGTTGTAGTACGCATCGGCAAGGCTGCGCAGTTCAGCCACGGTCAACGTGGCTTCGGCCCCCATCTCCGTGAGCTTGGCCCGCGCCGTCTGTGCATCCGGGCTTAAGGGATGCGACAACAACACCTGCTTGAATGCACCTTCCGCAGCCTGCTGCTGGCCGAGAGCCTGTTCCACTTCGGCATCGACCAGTTGAAAACCGGGGCGGCTGGCTGCGTCGGTACCCGCAGCGGCGGCGAGCACTTGGCGTGCGGCCGCCAGTTTGTTCATTGCCAACAGAATGTTGGCCTCTAGTTCGGGTGCCTGGTTGTCAAAAATGCTTTCCGGATAGCGTGCGGTGAAACCGTGCAGAATATTCTCGGCAACGGGATCGTCGCCGGCCTCATGGCTCGCCTCGGCGTCGAGAAAGTCTACGTAGTCAGAAAGCTCACCGTCGGCGCGGCGAGCCTCGGCCAGGGCCGATTCGGCCTCGGAATAGCGCTTGTCGAGAAGGTAGGCGTGGCCAAGCGCCAAGTAAGCCGCAGCGTCGGCTTCGCCGGTATGGCTGTGCGCGTAGGTTGCAACACCCGCATAGGCCGCCGGCGTGCGCAGAGTGGCCAATTGCTGGGCCATGGGCTGGAGTTCTTTTGAGGCAACGAATGCCCGCTTGAGCCGCGCTGTCCGCGCCAGGCGCCCCAGCCGCGTAGACTGGCTGCTCCCGCGAGCCGGCGCGTGCTTCGCGGTAGTTTTCCTGGCGGATGTCTTGGAATTTGCCGGCGCATGCTTAACTCTGGTCGACCTGGATGGACTCGCTGCCGGATCAGCCCCGGCCTTCGCGCGAACATGTGCGGATGCAGCGGGAACCGGCGGGTTTGCAGTAGAAGGTGCATTGGCTGCGGGCGTGGCTGTGGATTGCGCTGCGGTGTGGGCGACAGCAGAGACGAACAGCAATACCGCCAAGGCCGGCATAATTGCCAATACTGGCCGTAATGCGGGCGGTGTAAAACGTGTCGGGGAAGGCATGCGATGCATAGTTACACTCTATGCCGGATTGGACGCAAGCGAACGGCGCGGGGAATCACTTGCGTAACCACCACGCGGCGCGATCGACCATCAGCGCACCCACCCACACAGGTGTCGTCACGAGCGAGGCGCATTCCGGCGGAGCCGAGAGCCTGCCCTGAGCGGAGATCGTCCGCCACAACGGACGATCGAAGTCGAACCGGGACCTGCTTTCCGCGACCTTGACCCGCCACAAGAAATGGGTGCCCCCGGTCTGGATTTTCAGACCGGGGATAGCACAAGCCCTAACCCGCATCCGCCGCACATCCTCATCATCACCAGTGAAAGCATTTACAAACTGGCCCACTTCCCCCGTTTTGCTCCGTACGCCTGCGTCCGTTACACTCATCTTTTGCCGGTTCTCCACAATCGTCCCCGGCCGGCGAAAGAGCGCTGAAGCTAACCACCTGCGGCGAGCCCCCCAAGCAGCGAAACGGGCTGCAACTTTCGCGGCATTCTTCTGGAGCCTTTCTCGCAACAAATTTCGCAACCGGATCGCATGTCAACCATCCAACCAGTAGCGGGTCAAGACGAGCAGCATCCCGACGTGGCGCTGGTAGAACGGGTCCGTGCGGGCGATGTGGCGGCGTACGATACGCTGGTACGCAAATACGAGCGGCAGATCTTCAGGATTGCGCAGCACATTACACAAAACCGCGAAGACGCTGAAGACGTAATGCAGGACGCGTTTCTGAAGGCGTACGAGAAGCTGGATCAGTTTCGGGGGAACTCGAAATTCTACACATGGCTAGTGCGAATCGCGGTCAACGAGAGCCTGATGCGGCTGCGCAAGCGGCGCACCGGCAAACTGGTCTCAATGGACGAGGACGTGCAGACGGACGAAGGCAGCGTGCCTCGCGACTTCGCCGACTGGGCTCCCAATCCGGAACAGAATTACACGCAGGCCGAGCTGGCCGGGATTTTGCGCAAGACCATTCAGGGCCTGCCGCAGGGCTTTCGCGTAGTTTTTGCGCTGCGCGACGTGGAAGGTCTCTCGACCGAAGAGACCGCGGAAACGCTGGGCCTGAGCGTTCCCGCCGTCAAGTCGCGGCTGCTGCGCGCGCGTCTGCAACTGCGCGAGCGGCTCACGCGCTACTTTGGCAGAAAATCTCCGGCTATTGCACAGGCGGCCGCGGCGCCAGACGGAGACGGAGCTGAAGCATGACTTGCACTGAGTTCCTCAAAATTCTCGACGATGTGATCGACGAATCGATCGCCGTGGAGACGCGCACCGAGATTGAGCTTCACCTGCGCAAGTGCGGCCATTGCGAAGTGGTGCTGAATACCACGCGCAAGACCATCGAAATCTTCCGCCGCCACGAGATCTACGAGGTGCCGACCGAAGTGAGCGAGCGTCTGCATAGCGCGATCATGGAGAAGTGCAAGAAAGTGCGCTGAGGCTTTCTTTTCGGCTGGAATCGCGTCCATTATTTATCCTTATTAGGATTTGCTCCATGGCCGTTGCGCGCATTGCCGCCGTGTTTTTCGCTCTCCTTTCCGTAGAGCTTTCCGCGCAACCGGCTCCACAAGGAAGCGTAACCGTTCAAGTCACGGATCGTTCAGGGGCGGTTGTCCCTGGTGCGCGCATTGAGGTTGATCCGTCATTTTCCAAGCCTGGGTCCGTTTTTTCGACGGATAGTCAAGGGCAAGCTGCCCTCGAACTTTCGGAGGGAAGCCACGTCCTTTCGGTCGTCGCGCCCGGGTTCGCGAAATGGATGCGGTCGATGAATGTTCAGAGCGGCGGCGGCCAAGTCGTGACTGCCAGGCTTGAGCTTGAGTGGGCCGAAAGCGGTGGACCTATCGTCGCCTCCCCGCCGGACATACCTCTCGGTAGGCCCGAGCCGGTGTTTCTCCTGCCCCGACCGATGCTCGTCCTCGACCCGCTTCCCTTGCGGGGCGTCAAGCGGCGCTGGTAGCGAGGCCGCCTCGTCTCCAGTCGAACTGGCACTACGCAGCCTGTTTAGCAGCCAGCGTGTGGATTCTTGAAGACCACGTCGATCGGCTGCCAGTCTGTAATTCGCTTGTCATCGATTTCGCCGTCTCCCGCCGTGCTCGAGAGCGACGATTGGGCAAGCGCTACCGAGATCTTCACGTTCCCCTTCACGCAATACTCCTCAAGCAGCGTGGCCAGACCCTGATCTGCCGCGTCCATGTAGTCCGGCGGCAGGGCCCCATCCGTGCCGGGAATGTCGACGGCGCCCATGATGATCTGATCCATCGTCATCGTCCCTTTGCTCTTAAGGCTCGAGGTGTCAATGCGCACGACGAGGACTGCTCTGGTCGCGAGCGCGTCAGATGGCGCGTTGGGATCGGCCGCATATTTGATAGGCGGAATGGTGAGGCCAGACTTATTTGGCTTGGCGGGTGCCGCGGCCAGGGCCAGGTGGTAAGGCGGTCCCGTGAATTTGGGTTTCAATGCAATGCCGGAGTTTTTGTCCTGGGGTCCGCATCCTGACAGGAGCGCCAACGCCCCAGCTGCGAGCATGCTCGCTAAAACGAAGGTATTTTTCATGTCATCCTCCAACCCGTTCAAAATGACGGGCCATGATAGCACCGCGGCGGGAGAACCGACCGTGATGGTAGGGAGGGACCGGGATCAAAAGGGGACTGGAGCCCCAAAAGGCTGGACCTGGGCCGGACTGGGGCGGCGTGACCATAACTTCCAGCCGCAACTTTAATCAAAAGATGGCGTCTGAAAAGAGTGTAAGCTCATGCCGTGCGGCATTTGCTGGCCATTCCCCCAGCCAGGAGCACATTCGATGCAATTCTTGCGCGGCGCGATCGCTATCGTCCTCTGCTGGAGCGTGTGCTTCCCCGCTCCGCTGGCTGTGGCTCAGGATGCGGCGCCGACTCGAAATGCGGCGTCAAACGCGGCGACCAATGTCCCATCTTCCGTTCCTCGGTCGCGCCGGTCCGAATATGAATCGGGCCAACTGCGAGGCGATGCGCGAATCCTACATGCTCTGAACCGGTTTACCTTCGGCCCGAGGCCGGGCGATCTGGAAGCCGTGCGCGAAATGGGCCCCGACAAGATGGGCCCCGGCAACACGGGTCTCGACAAGTGGTTCGACCGGCAGTTGCAACCGGGGAATATCGACGAGACCGATTTGGACGCGCGACTGGCGCAGTTCCCGGCCATGCAGTGGAGCACGCAAGACCTGCTTTATCGCATGCCGAGCCAGGCAATGATTCGCCAGGCGGCGGACGGGAAAATCGCTATTCCTCCCAGCGGAACGCTGCACGCGGTGTATGAGAACCAGATCTACCGGTACCAGATGAGAAAGGCGGCGCAGGCCGATAAGCAGGCGAACGCGGCGGCAAATCAAAATACGGCGAATCAGGCACCGGGCGCTGCGGCCTCACCGACTTCCGCGATGAATGGCGAGGCAACGGATGGCGCTAGCGGCGGAACAATGGCGCCGAATGCGGCCACGGCGACGCAACCTAGCGCAGTGCAGCCCGGCCCAGCTCAGCCCAGCCGGTCACAGCCGGACACGAGCACGGCAGCGACTCCGGCAATGAGCGCCAACTCGCCGACTTCGATGACGCCCTCGGCCCAGGCGCAGGAATCCAAACGGTCGCCTGCCGATGAAGCGCTGATTGCGAACATCCTCGCTCTCCCGCCAACGGATCGCGGCCGGCGGCTACAGGCCATGCAGCCTGAGGAATTCGACAGCTTCATGAAATCTCTCAGGCCCGTGCAGCGCGCGGCGCTTGTCGCCGATATGTCTCCCGAACTTAAAGAGTCTGTCGAGGACCTGGCGGCTCCCGAGCAGACGGTCGTGCGAGAGTTGATGGCCGAGCGGCTCACGCGCGACATTTACTCGAACGCGCAACTCCAGGAAGTGATGACAGACTTCTGGCTGAATCACTTCAATGTGTATCTGCGCAAGAACGAGCAGATGCCTTACTACCTGGTGAGCTACGCGCGCGACGTGATCCGGCCTCATGCGATGGGCAAGTTTGAGGATCTGCTGGAAGCCGTGGCGCACAGCCCGGCGATGATGATCTATCTCGACAATGCGCAAAGCGTGGGACCCGATTCGCCGGCCGCGGAGCGCGCGAAGATGGTGAACGCGCGGCGGCCGAACGCCAAACGGCAAGCACCCGAGGGATTGAACGAGAACTATGCGCGCGAGCTGATGGAACTGCACACAGTGGGCGTGAATG
>Ga0208849_1000880_pt1 | contig 24567 bp, 26 predicted proteins | sample NGESurdeep072012_10_FD_184470 | JGI IMG/M metagenome (GOLD analysis project Ga0208849, IMG submission 184470) | Arctic peat soil microbial communities from Barrow, Alaska - NGEE Surface sample 53-3 deep-072012 (SPAdes) | ecosystem: Environmental > Terrestrial > Soil > Wetlands > Peat ... | reverse complement strand
GAAGATGTCGGCGATACGTCCGAAGGTGACCAGCAGCACGGTGGTGACCGCCGAGTAGCCCATCAGCATCCAGAGCAAGAGGTTCGACTGGCCCGGCCCGAGAGGGTCGACGTGTAGACCCGAGAAGATGGCCGGCAATGAGATGAGAACGATCGTCTGATTGATCGAGGCCATGAGCATCCCGATCGTCGTATTGATCAGGACGATCCATTTGTACTCGAGCTTCAAGCCTCGGTCTCCACCAGCAACGACTCCTCCTCCACCTTGATGACCGCCGCGCTGAACTCGCGCATCGCGGCGGCGATCCGCTCGCGGTCGCCAACCGTCATGCGGTCGACCGCGGCGCGGATGGGAGTCCCCTCGAAGATGGGAAATGCGCTCACCAGCCGGCGCCCCTCGGCCGTGAGGGTGACAAGCACCTTGCGGCGGTCCTCAGCATCCCGGCTGCGTGCAATCAACCCGCGCTCCTCGAGCCGGTCGGCGAGGCGGGTCATGGACGGGGGCGCCAGCAGGAGGTCCGTCCCCAGCTGGCCCAGGGATCGGGGCTCCTTTGCGAGCCGGCGCAGCACTCGCGCCTGGGCCAGCGTCAGCTCGGCCGCGTGCCAGATGCGAGTCTGGATGGCCTCGCTGAGTGTCACGGCATCGAGATAAGCGCGGAGCAAGCGCAGGCGAGAGTCATCCGAATTAGTTGCCGCCATGACAATATTATACAGACAGGCAAGTAGCAATCTTCGCCGGCGTGGCCGTCTGAGATTGTGTCTTTGAATCTGTAGACTGCGGTCGTGAACAGCGTCGGGGACGCGTTCGGCTTCCCGTTTCGCGACCCGCGGTGGATCGAAAAGATACTCATCCAGGGGCTCATCCTCATCATTCCCATCGTCGGCCTGATCGCGACGGCGGGCTGGATGCTGATGACGCTCGACAACCTTCGCGCCGGCCGCCAGGAGCTCGCGCCGGCCGGTTTCCATCTCAGTCGCGGCATTGGATTGTTCGGCGCGTGGTTCATCTATACGCTGGTCCTGTCCCTCCCCGGCGACGTTCTGAGCGGTGTGGGCAGCACCATGAACGCCAACCACTCATTTTCCGGAAGCCCCTTCACGGGTCTTGGCTCGCTTGTGGGTCTCGCCGCCCAGCTCCTGCTCTACTTCCTCCTGCCATCGATCATCGTGATGACGTACCACCGCGGCTTCTCGGGAGGGATGGACGTCGACGGCGTGTGGCGACTGGCGACGGCCAACGTGAACAACAGCGTGATGGGCGCCTTGATCATGTTCGTGGCCGGCATCATCGGCGCGCTTGGAATCGTGGCCTGTTGCGTTGGCGTCTTCTTCACCGGCGCCTATGCCGCTGCGGTGATGATTGGAGCCGCATCGTGGTTCGAGCGTCAGCAAGCCTTGCCGGCAGGAGCTCCTCCCGTCGCTTAGCCCTTAGCCGGTGATCAGGGGGCGCTCACCCGCGGCGCGCCAACCTGCTTCATGCGTAGGGCCAGGATCTCACCCTGGGCGATGGCCCCGAGGCCGATGAGGAGGTGCAGGACCTGGATGGTCCAGTGCCAATCGCCGGCGAGCAAGCCCTGCTGCGTCAGGCCCAGGATGGGTGCGACGAGGCCCCACGCAACCGCCAGTACGACCCATCTCGCAGCGACCCCGGCGCGGGCGGCGAAGAATGACAGCGTCCACAGCGACAGAACAAGGACAAAACCAAGGAGCCCGTGGACCGGGATCACCTGATCGGCCCGGCCGGTCCAGATCCCAACGCCCAGCACGATGAGCAGCACGCCGGACACCCGCACGGTCATGTGGACGATGGTGACTGCTCTCTTCATTGGTACGACCTCCCAGGTCTGATGCTTCCAGACGGCGTTACTTGAAGTAGTTCAACTATACAATGGCTTCAAGTAGCGCGCACCTGTCCGCTACCATGAGGACGTGTCAAGCAGGGCCCGTGCCAGGGATTCTGCCGCTGCCGCCTGGCGCAGCATCTTCGATTACATCCGCGCCACGGCAGCCGACCGCGTGGAGGTGATCGATCGCCTGGGTCTGACGCCCGCCGAGAGCCGGGCCATCTCGAGCCTCGACCCGAATGCCGGTCGCTCAATGCGCTCGCTCGCTGAAGAGTGGAGGTGCGACCCATCCAACGCCACCTGGCTTGTCGACCGCCTCGAGCGCCAGGGCCTGGCGACAAGGGTCGCAAGAGACGGCGACCGGCGCGTGAAGGCCGTCGTCCTGACTCCGAAAGGGAAGAGAACGCGCCGTGACCTCATCGATTCGCTCTACAGGCCACCGCCAGACCTAGTCGCGCTTCCGCAGCGAGATCTCGACGCTCTGAGGGCCGCCGCCGGCAAGCTACCTGCTCGCCGCGCCAACCGGTGACCAGGGCTGTGCTATGTATTGCCACGTCGCAGTTTGGCAACGAGTGCAGGTGACGCCACATTGACAGAGCTGAAGCTGGGCATCTTCGTACCGCAGGGCTGGCGGATGGACCTGGCCGACGTGGCCGATCCGGTCGAAAAGTTCGAGACCATGAGCCGCTGCGCCCGGGAGGCCGAGAATGCCGGTTTCGACGCGGTCTGGGTGTACGACCACTTTCACACCGTGCCCACAGATGTCAAAGGCGGATCGTTGCTGACCGTAATGCCATGGACCAGGTTCCTGGCCCGACCAGGGTCCCCGGATGCACGAAGGCGACTGTGGCCTCCCGTCCATCCCGAACGCTCATCTAGACGCGCGCCAGGCCCTCCGCCACCAGGAAGGCGCGCGCGGGGGGCCAGGTCGGAAGGCCACGGTTCCGGCGCGATAGCCCGCCCGTTTGGGGCCCTTTAGCACCTGATGCTGTTTAGCGGAGCTCAAGAGCGAGAGTAGGTCGATACCGCCGGCGAACGCCGGGGTCCCCACGAGGAAAAGTTTGCTTTCCCGGGGTCGGTTCCGACCGCTCACTCGAGGGGAGCGTCATCATTTTGCAATGCGACGCCCGACCACGACTGGGATCGAGCCGTGAGCAGCTTCCTGGTCGCCTTGGCGACCTTCCTGGCGGCCGGCGTCGAGTGGGTCGAGGCGTTGACGATCGTCCTGGCCGTCGGAATTTTCAAGAGCTGGCGTACGGCCATCGTGGCCACGATCGCCGCCCTCGGCGTTCTGCTCGCGCTGATCGTGATCTTCAACTTCACGATCACCGCTTACGTCTCGATCTCCCTGGCGCGGACCGCGGTCGGCGTGGCTCTGCTGCTCTTCGGGCTTGGCTGGCTGTACAAAGCCAACCTTCGCTCGGCGGGGCTGAAGGCACAGCGCGACGAGGCCGAGGAGTACGACCAGACCCGCGACGATGTCATGACTCACGGTCATGCATTCGGTACCGCGTTCGGTGGGGTCTTCCTCGAAGGGCTGGAGGTCGTCTTCATCGTGGTGGCGCTGGGAGGGCTGAACAGCCTGCCGGCCGCGGCGGCCGGCGCCCTCGCTTCACTGGTCGTGGTCGTGGCTGCGGGCATCGTGCTCAGGCAGCCGCTGACCCGCGTTCCCGAGAACCTCGTGAAATACACCGTCGGAGTCATGCTGACCGCGTTCGGCACCTTCTTCGCCGGCGAGGGCCTCGGCGTGGATTGGTGGAACGGTGACTGGGCGCTGCTTGCTTTGATAGCGGGTTACGCGCTCGCATCGTTCCTCTTCGTTCGCCTTCTCATCTGGAGTCCCGCGGAGATCGTCGACTCGAGGCCCGTTCGCATGGTGCGCGCGGCCGCGGTCGAGATCTGGGGACTCTTCGTCACGGACGGGCTCCTCGCACTTTTTGCTGTGGGGGCGCTGATCGCCGTCGATCTTTTCTTGAGCCACACCGCCGGGCAGAAAACCAACGCGGGGCTGCTCCTGGTCGCTGGGGTGGTTGTCGCTCTGGGCATCTCGCTTTGGGCAGCGGCCCGTGCCGCGGTCGCCAGTAGGAGCGTCGCCGAACCCGCTCGAGAAGAACCCGCTCGAGTGGAATAGCGTGGTGGGCGCAGCGGCCCCCAAAATCTGCCATCCGCGCGGATCTCCTGGTTCGCGCGGGCCGGAAGGCCGAGGCCACCGCTGCGTACGATGCCGCCATAGTTCTCACCACCAATGCCGCTGAGCGCGCTTTCCTGAACGTGGTCGCCAGGCTCTGAGTTAGGGGAGTACCCTCGGGGCCATGCCGGGTGTCATTCGTCGCAAGGAACACTGGAAGCAAAGGCCCGACGCCCATGACTATCCCGCTGCCGAAGATTTCCTGAGCCTGATCTCTTCTCCCGTCGAGGCAAAGTCGCTCGCACGAAGTTTGCGCACGGCACCGATCGTGCATCGGAAAGCGAAAGACCTTCTGCGCGCCAGCGGTCTACCTCTGCTCGCGCCCGACACTTTTCACGTCGCGAAGGATCTGAAGAAGGTTGCCGCCGGCCGGCTGCTCTCGCCAGTGCTCTGCGTTCGGGGCATGCTTCGAATGCATGTCCCGTTGACGGTCGCCGACGGTTACCACCGGATTTGCGCCAGCTATCACCTGGACGAGGACGCGAGCATTCCGTGCCGCATCGTCGACCTGAAGAAGGCTTAGTCCCGCATGCCGGACGGCGGGTGGACACGCTACAAGCTGCAGCGAAAGCTCTTCGCGATCGGCGAGGACTTCTGGATCGAAAACGACAAAGGCGAGCCCGTTTTCAAGGTCGACGGCAAGGCCCTGAGCCTCGCAAGAAATTCCTGCTCGAAGACCAGGACGGGACTGAGATGCTGTCCGTCGAAGCCAAGCTCATCGCCCTCCAGCCAACGATGAAGGTCGAGCGGCAGGGACAGCTGTACGCAACGGTGACGAAGGCGCTGTTCACGCTCCTTCACCAGCACTACACGATCCAGGTCGAAGGTGGGCCGGCCTATCAGGCGGAGGGCGACATCACCAATCATGAATACGAAGTCCGCCACGACGGTAACCCGGTCGCGCAGATATCGAGCGGTGGTTCTCGGTCCGGGACGCATATGGGGTTGCGCTGGCCCCAGAGCTGGACCAGGCTCTGATGCTGGCGGCGGCCGTGTGTATCGACGAGATATCGGAACGGGAACGCGAACGCCACAGCTGAAGCTGGTTGAAGGCGTGTGGTGGTCGCCAGATCGACGAGTAGGAGTAGCGTTCCGGCGGTGACTCACGAGTCGGTCGGGTAGCGAAGGGCCCGCATGCCGGCGACCAGTTTCCCGGCCGGACAGACGCGAGCTCACGTCCTTGAAGTTGGCTCAATCGCTCGCGAGGATTCGCTGAAAAGCGCTGAGATAGCTGTCGTCCCCGGCCTGCTGCCTCAAGAGCCAGTACTCGGCACCCCAGAACAGGTAGGCATCCAGCGGGCTGCCCGATTCGCGAGCCAGGACCAGGCATCGGTTGTAGTTCTCGATCACCCGCTCCGGCGGGCAGCTCGCCATGGCGCGGCCCGATGGATTCGGGGGAGTCGTCACCGCCTCCCACGGTTCTGCCTGTCCTTCGGCGATCATCAGCCGCCGGCCCTGCGCTCCCGCCCGCTCGAGCAGGCGTCTGGCTCGCTTCCGCCATGCATGCTCCTCCGCGTCCAGGTAAACGGTCCATCCGCCGGCAGCCCCGAGGGCGTGACATGGATAGACGTCCACGCCGATGATGCCGGCCGCCTCCTCCGCCAGGGACAGCGAGTCACCCTGGTCGCGAGTCCGCCACCACTGCTGGGCGGCGACTGGGATTGACATCGGGAGGAAGCCGTTCAGAAGGATGGGCCGCTTCGCATCCAGCCGCCGCACCTCTTCGATCTCTCGCTTGACGAAACCGGTCGATAGCCGCCACGAGTGCTCGATGCCGAGCGGATCGACAGCTTCGTGCTCGACCTGCCAGGCGATGACCGACTCATGGTCCCGGTATCGACCAACCACCCTGGCCAGGTACGCGAGCGCTCCCCTTAACAGCTCCGGATGAGATGCCTCGCTGACCAGCGAGCCTTCCGGCAGTGGCGCAGGGAGGTGGTGATCGGGCACGAAGAACTCCGGGTAGCCGAAGTTCTTGACCGCCCCGAGCGCGAGGATCAACTGCTTGCCGGCGCTCTCCGCGGCGTCGACCTGCCAATCCAACGGCGAGAAATCAAAAACTCCGGGTGCCGGCTCCATGCGGTTCCAGAGCGCCGCCAGGCGGACGAGTTCGTAGGGGTGCTCGAGAAGCGCGGACAGCGCGGCTCGTGGAACCAATCCCAGGCCCTCGGCCTGTAGCGGACGGAAGCTGATGCCGATGCGCGTCGCACCGCGCGGTTCGACACGAACGTGCCGCCATCGATCCGTCAGCGGCCGCTCCGCCCGTGCGATGCGAAGGCTCACCGCCAGTTCCGGATCAGAATCAGACCCTGCCCATGCCGCGACAAGGTATCAGGGCCGCAGCGGGTGTTTGCGTGATACAACACGTGCTCTTCGCTTGCGGGCCCCGCCGAATGCAGGGGGCCGAGCCCACGGTTCTCAGGTTGTAGGTGCGCTGCCTCCAATCAGAGAATGAAACGTGACAATCCAGCGAGGTCCTCCGCCCTGGCCGATCCGGTCTTGTTGCGCCGGCAGGAGGCTGAGTTGACTTGGCGGTAAAGCGACCACTGCCAACCAACGGCCACGCGGCCGGCGTTGATCTAAATGCCCGCGCCGACGGAATGCATATCGGGTCCGGTGGATAAGCGGTTCAACGAGCCGACCTTGCTCGCCAGAGTCCGTCAGGTTCTCGAGCCGACGACATGAGCAGTCGCGTGCTGATCGTGGACGACAGCGAAGACGACGTCGAGATGCTCCAGAGGTTCCTGGGCGGTGAAGACACCGTGATTCGAGGCCTGACCGACTCGACCCAGGCCGAACGGGTCTTCGACGAATTCGAGCCCGATCTCGTGTTGCTGGACCTGCACATGCCCCAGCCTGACGGGCTCGAGATCCTGCGGCGGATCCGCGATGCGCGAAGCCGGCTTGGATTCTTGCCGGTGTTGGTGCTGACCGGCGACATGGGTCGAGTCGCCCGCAACAACGCGCTGGACTTGGGTGCCGACGACTTCCTGATCAAGCCCCTGGACCGGCAAGAGGTCGTGCTTCGGGTGCGCAATCTCCTCTCCACCCGGAGGCTGCATGTGGAGCTCGCCCGCGCCTACCGGCACAAGAGCGAGTTTCTTGCCAGCATGAGCCATGAGCTGCGGACCCAGCTCAGCTCGGTCATCGGCTTCTCTGAGCTGCTCATCTCCGATACCACCGGCCGGTTTGACGGACCGCGCAGGCTTCAGTTCCTCACACAGATCAACTCGAGCGGACGCTACCTGCTGGACCTGACCAGCGACATCCTCGACCTCGCCAAGATCGAGTCGGGCCAGAGTGTGCTGCGAATCGAGAACGTGCAGATCGCCGATGTGGTCAACGGGGTCACGAGCGCGATGGAGCCGCTGGCGGCCAAAAAGACGATCCGGATCGTCACCGACCTGACGGCTCACGGACAGGTTCCAGCCGATGCCGGCAAGCTGAAGCAGATGCTGCTCAATCTCGTGTCGAATGCCGTCAAGTTCACGCCCGAAGGCGGTTGCGTGACCATCGCTGCTCAGCGGCTTGTCGCGGCAGTCGAGATTTCCGTGTCCGACACGGGAATCGGCATTGCGGAGTCCGACCGGGAGCACCTGTTCGAGGAATTCCGCCAGGTCGATTCCGATGTCGCGCGCCAACATCACGGAACCGGTCTCGGATTGGCGCTGACGAAGCGCTTCGTCGAGCTCCACGGAGGTCACATAAGACTCACCAGCGAGGTGGGAAAGGGCAGCGTCTTCACGCTCAGCCTTCCCCTTGCGCCGAGTGCCGCAGAGTCAGCCGGTGTGAAGCTCGCCTCCTGAGCAGCTCACCCCGCGTCCCGAAAGAAGATGAACGGACTGTAGCTCGCGGTCGCGACCTCAAGAACGTACGAGAAGGGGCTCCACGTGGTCGATCCACCTACAGGACTTCCAGCAAGTGAGCTCATCAGCATCACAGTGGTAGGGGCGGATAGCCTCGAGGCTGACGTCTACGCGACCGCGGCGCTTGCAATGGGACGCCCGCGGCCTCGAATTCATCGAACGGATACACGGATATGAAGCCTTTGTGATCGGCTCCGATCTTAGTGCTGGCCGCACCAGCGGTCTTGAGTCCGTCTGGGACGAGGTCGCCTAGCCCGCGTGGTCCGGCTCGACAGAGCCCTCGACAGATCGAGACCAAAGGAAGGGCCGGCATTTCACCGGCCCTCCCTTTGCCGGGGTTTCGATGTCGCTAAGGGACCGTCGGGCGGATGCCGGCGTTTTCCTGCGCCTCGCGGGCGGCGCTTTCGGTCGCCTCGTGGGCCGCGGTTTCGTTTGACACGAATGGTGTCGTGGCGCTCGGTGTCGTGGGGCTCGGGCTCGCCGCCGTGGTGGCCGCGGACGCGCTGATCACCGACATGCTGTAGATGGCGGCGCCGATCACGCCGCCGATCAGCATCGACCCGGCGATCGTGGCCGCGGCAACTGTCTTTCGAATGCCGTTCATTTGGATACCTCCTTGTTCGAGTCTCCGTGGACGAGGACGTCTCGAGCGTCAGGAACCGAGACTGACGTCGCTTCCTGGGCAGGGCGTCGGAGCTTTCTGTGGGTTTGCCTAGACGGCGTTCCCAGCAAGCTCTGAGCTTGTGCTCATAACATCGGCAGGTAGCTCTGGGAACCTGGCCTGTGGAATTGGGGGTAGGCGTGCTTTGAGAGGACTCATATGCCTTGCGGCGGCTGCTTTGCTGCTGGGCAGCGAGGTATGGCCCTCGGCGAAGCCCGCCGCGCCGCTGGTCGGTTTCAGCTACAGCCCCCTCACCTCGGAATGGGCCAATCGCGCACCTGCCCAGGACCTCGCCATCCTGCTCGCCGCCACCGAACCTGACCTCGTCCGGCTGCCGGTCTACTGGGAGTCGGTCGAGCCGACCCCCGACACTCTGGATTTCTCATCGGTCGACGAGCTGCTTGCCGTCGTCCAGGAGCACAACCAGGTCGCGGCCCGGCCGACGCGAGTCGTGCTGACCATCGGCGCGCGCAACTTCCTCTACCCGGAGCTACACGAGCCGGCTTGGGCCGCCCCGCGCCAGCAGCCTCAGCTCAACGACCTGCAGTCGGCCGCCGCCTACCGGGCCTATTTCGAGGGCAGCCTGTTGCGCTATCGCTCCTCGCCGCTCCTGTATGCGTGGCAGGTCGAGAACGAGCCCCTCGATTATGTCGGCAACGTGTCGACGGGCGACGACGAGATCAAGGTCGCGCAGCTGTCATGGGAGATCGCCGAAGCGCACCAGCTGGACCCCGGACGCGAGGTCGTGCTGACCTCCTTCGACGGCTGGAACGTGACCGTCGACATGCTTCAGCTCTACGCAGCTCCGCTGCTGTGGGCGCTGCACGGCTACCCAGGCGGCCATCCAGGCGAGATGCTTGCGGCAGGCGATGCCCTTGGCCTCGATCTGTACGTCGACGGCCCTTCGACGCCGCTTCGCATCACCAACCCCGACCTGCGCAGCGTGTGGAAGCAGCAGGCCGTGGATTTCTGGGCCGCGCAGGCGAAAGCACAGGGCAAGCACCTCTGGCTGTCCGAGATGCAGGCACAGCCCTGGATGAACTCGACAAGCTTCACGCCGGCGAACCTGGTTGCAAGTGCGGTTGACTACCGCCAGGAGCCTTTGCAGGTCGTGCTCCTGTGGGGCGTCGAAACGTGGCTCCAGGATCCGGCCTGGATGGCGGCCGCGAATCGAGCCATGGCGATCCTGCGCAGCTGAGCGGGCCGCGGGCGCTGGTTGTGCTTCCATTTGGCGGATGGCCGCGGACCTGCGCGTGGAATGGTGGTCAGACAGGGTCCTGGCCCTGACCATCGACCGGCCGCGGCGCCGGAACCCGGTCGATGGCGAGCTCCTCTCCGCACTGGCGGTTGAGCTTGAAACCAACGGCACGAAAGCCGGCGCGGTCGTGCTGCGCGGCGCCGGAGGGACCGCCTTCTCGGCCGGCTTCGACTTCGACCAGCTCCACGGGACCGAGGCCGACCTCGAGGCGGACCAGGCGATCGGCAAGGCTGTCGAGGCCATCCTTGCCTGTCCGGCACCCGTGATCAGCATGATCCAGGGCCACTGCCACGGTGCTGGGGTGGAGCTCGCCCTCAGCTGCGACCTCCGGCTGGCTGCGGACGACCTGCAGCTGTCGCTGCGCGCCGTCTCGCTGGGCGTCGTTTACCGCTACCAGCTGATCTCGCGCCTCGTTGAGATCGCTGGGCTTGGACGGGCGGCCGATCTTCTCCTCGCCATGCCCGTGCTCGGTGCGGCAGAGGCCGTGGCCTGGGGCCTCGTCACCGAGGTGGTCCCGGCCGCGGGCATTGAGGCAAGGACGCGCGAGCTGGCGGAGATGCTCGCCGCCGCGCCTCGAAGCGCCATCGAGGGCACCAAGGCAAGCCTGGTGCTTGCATCGCGCCGGCCGGCAGCCAGCGACGCGCTGGAACAGTCAGGTCGGTGGCGCCGTCGCGCCGCCACCAGCCCCGAGCGGCGGGCTGCGCTCGAGGCGGCCAAGAAGCGCCTGGGCCGTTCCCTCTAAGAGCTCCGTACCGTGACGATGTCCTCGAATCCCGCGCCGGCTGCACGGGAAGCCTGATTCGTTCAAGGGGGGACATGTCACCGGACTCCTTTTCGTGCGTTCGGCCAGATTGACAGGTCATCCGGGCGGCTATATAGTCCAGACCGTCGTAATTGTCGGACAAATTACCGTTGCGGTGAGGAAGCAAAGAAACCTCGGGCATGATCTCACTCCTGGTCATCTGAGGGCCGCTTCGGCGAGCGTGGGACTGGGCGAGCCATCGTCGACGTGCCCGCGACGTGCTCGCGCGCTTTGCGACCGTGCAACGGCTTTGATCCGAGCCCGATCCGGTCGAGGATCGTGCGGGACTCGTCAACGCAGAGTGTGGAGAGTGAGTGCTGATGGATCTTGAATTGACCGGGAAAGTGGCTCTGATCACAGGCGCAAGCAAGGGCATCGGTCGAGCGGTGGCCGAGCAGCTGGCGCTGGAGGGCGCGGACGTGGTCATCACCGCGCGTACAGCCGAACCCCTGGAGCGTGCCGCTCGCGAGATCGAGGCCAAGGCGAAAGGCAAGGGGAAGGTCGTGCCGATGACAGGCGACATGAGCAAGGCCGAGGACGTCAACCGCTGCGTCGCAGCCGCGCTGGGGCGCTTCGGCCGGATCGACATCCTCGTCACCTGCGCCGGCAGCTCCCCCGGTGGCTTGCTCGAGGAGCTCACCGAGGAGCAGTGGTACTCGAGCCTGAACTTGAAGTTCATGGGCTACGTGCGCTCGGTGCGAGCGGTCATCCCCCACATGCGTGAACGTGGGGACGGCGCCATCGTGATGGTCGTCGGTAACGACGGGCTGAAGCCAAGCTACTGGGAGCTGACGGCAGGTGTCGCCAACGCGGCCGACATCAACTTCGCATCCTCGGTGGCCGAGCAGTACGGCCGTTACGGGGTACGCATCAACACCGTGAACCCAGGGCCTGTCAACACCGACCGCTGGGACGGGCTCGAAAAGGCCCTGGCGCGTGACAAGAAGATCGATCAGAAGCAGGCGCATGAGCTCGCGCTCTCGTCCATTCCATTCCACCGCATCTGCGAACCCGCTGAGGTCGCGTCGCTCGTCACCTTCCTGGCCTCGCCGCGCGCCGCGTTCATCAATGGGGCGCACATTCCCATCGATGGCGCTCAACGCAAAGCGCTCATGGACGTCTAGATGCCAAAGGCTCGAAGCTCAGACGGCGCCGAGCTTTATTACGAGGAGACCGGCCGCGGATTCCCGCTGCTGTTCGTCCACGAGTTCGCAGGCGACCATCGGAGCTGGGCCCCCCAGGTGCGACATTTCTCCAAGACCTATCGATGCGTCACATACTCGGCTCGCGGCTACCCGCCGTCGGACGTCCCCGCCGGCCTTTCCGCCTACTCCCAGGAGCAAGCCGTCCGCGACTCGCTCGCGGTGCTTGACGCGGCGGGCGCCAGGACGGCCAACGTCGTGGGCCTTTCGATGGGCGGGTTCACAACGCTCCACCTCGCTGTCCGCTACCCGGATCGCATTCGCGCCGCGGTGGTCGCAGGCGTCGGGTACGGGTCGCAGCCGGAGAAGCGTGAGCAGTTCCGCAAGGAGAGCCACGCGATCGCAGATGCTTTCGAGTCGCAGGGATCGGCCAGGGTGGCCGAGAGCTACGCCGTCGGGCCGGCGCGTGTGCAGCTGCAGGTGAAGAACCCGAGGGCCTGGCACGAGTTTGCCGCCGCGCTTGCGCAGCACGATCCGATCGGCGCCGCTCTGACGATGCGTGGCGTACAGGCGGCGCGCCCCTCGCTGTACGACCTGAAGCGCGAGTTGGGCGCAGTCCTCACTCCGGTCCTGATCGTCGCCGGCGACGAGGACGAGGGCAGCCTCGAGCCTTCCCTCATGCTGAAGCGGACGATGCCCAGCTCAGGACTTGTGATCCTGCCTCGCACCGGCCACACGGCCAACCTCGAGGATCCGGAAGCGTTCAACCACCCCGTGGGTGCATTTATCGCGGCGGTCGAGAAGGGCGAGTGGCGCAAGCGCGATCCGCGCGCGATGTCCACCTCGATCACCGGGGTTCAGGCGCCGTAGCACTGCGCAGCGCTCTTGAGGCGAACCTGCGTGCTTTCGAGCGGGTGAGCTCAGTCCAAACGCTGAAGGCCGCCGCCGTCGCCATCGTCGTGCTCGACAACCACGGGCAGCCGTGCGTCCCCATCTTTCAGAGAACCTCCGACATGAGCAGGCACGCGGGCCAGATGGCCTTGCCTGGCGGCAGGCTTCACGAGGGTGAGCCGGGCGCGCGCAGGGCGCACCCAGAGAGTGTCGAGGCCTGCGCCATCCGCGAGCTTCAGGAGGAGCTGGGGCTCACCGTCAGCCCGGCCGACGTATTGGGGTTGCTCGACGACTTCGACACACGCTCCGGATTCACGATCACGCCGGTGGTGATGTGGGCCGATGCCGAGGTCACGGCCCTGCAGCCCTCGAAGTTCGAGGTGGCGCAGCTCTTCGTCATCCCGATACCCGAGCTTCGAGCAGCGACCTCACGCGCCCGGCCCGGCCGGTCGTTTTCCTTGAAGCTCGAGCAAGTCGAGGTTTTCGCCCCGACCGCGGCGATCCTCTACCAGTTCAGCGAGGTCGCGCTCGACGGCCGCCCGGTGCGCGTGGGCGACTTCTACCAGCCACCCTTCACGCACCGCTAGCGCGCGATCACGCCCTGGCGTGCGGCGCCGAGGCCCGTCGCGAGCATGACACCGCAGATCCCGATCGTCACGACGAGCGGTAGATGCCAGCCGCCGCTCATCGAATGCAGCAGCCCGGCGACCAGTGGTCCCAGCGCCGAGATCATGTAGCCGATCCCCTGCGCCATGCCCGACAGGCGTGCGGCGATCACCGCGTCGCGGGCGCGCGAGGCCATCAGGAGCAGGGTCACGCTGAACGTTCCGCCGGTTCCGATCCCGAGCAGAGTCGCCCACAGCAGCGCAAGCCGCGAAGGGGCGACCAGTACCCCGATCAGGCCGAGCATCGTCAATCCGCCCGTGCACATCACAGCCAGTCGCGGGCGCCCGAAGCGATTGGCCAGCAGCGGAGCCGCGAAGTTGCCGGCGATGCCGACGGTGGACATTACAGCCAGCACCGCGCCCGCGGCGGCGGGGGTTGTGCCCAGGTCGCGGTAGATCGTGGGCAGCCAGGACAGCAGCGTGTAGAACAGCGCCGACTGCAGGCCGAAGAAGATCGTGATCTGCCAGGCGTGCCGATCCTTGAGCAGGCCGATGTCGGAACCCTTCGCCCGGGCGCCCGGCCGCGGCTGGCCAAGCTGCGGCAGCCACACCGCGAACGCAATCGCAGCCGGCACAGCCCAGATCGCCAGCGCCAGCGCGACCGATCCGCCAAAGACGTGAACCAGCGGCACCGTGAAGCCGGCGGCCAGGCCCGCACCGATCGAGAGCGACATCGTGTAGGCGGCGGTCATCTCGCCGACGTGGTGGGGGAAGCGCCGGCGCAGGACACTCGGCATCATGACGTTCATCACGGCGACCGCAACGCCGCAGAGGATGGTGCCGGCGAACAGCGAAAAGCTCGGCCACCAGGGCCGTAGCGCAAGGCCTGCACAGAGGGCGGCGCACATGACAAGCAGCCCGCGCTCCTCGCCGAGCCTTCCCGAGAGCGGCGGTCCGGCGAAGGCGGCCAGGCTGAAGCAGATCACCGGGATCGTCACCAGGAGCGAGCGCCCGATGTCGTTCAGTTGGAGGTCGCGCAGCACGGGCGGAATCTCGCCCACCGCGATGCGCAGGTTCAGAGCGAGCAGCACGATGCCCGCGGCGGTCAGCCGCTTCAGCGCGATCTGGCTCGAATCAGCGAACGTACGCGCTCGGGTGTGAATGGAAGCGTTCCGTCGGGTACCGAGAGCGCGTCGGCGATTGCATTCGCGATCGCGGCCGTCGAGCCAATCGTGCCACCCTCACCGATTCCTTTCGTCCCAAGCTCGTGCACGGTGGAAGGGGTGACCAGGTGCTCGATCTCGATCACCGGCACCTCGCCCGCGGTCGGGATCAGGTAATCCATGAAGCTGCCGCTCAGCAGCTGGCCGTCGGCTCCGTAGGTGATCTCTTCCATCAACGCGGCGCCGATCCCTTGCGCAACGCCCCCCATGACCTGGCCGTCCACGATCATCGGGTTGATCACCGTCCCGCAGTCCTCGGCGATGACATAACGGCCGACCTCCACGGCGCCGCTCCCCGGATCGACCTCGACGAAACAGACGTGCGTGGCGTAAGGGTGGGAGGCCTGGACCGGGTCGTAGGTCACCGACACGTCCAGGTGATGGCCGCCGTTGGCCGAGGCATCCGCGGCCACGAGCTGGGCCAGCGTCATCCGGGCGCTCTCTCCGTCGACGACGATGTCCGAGCCGTCGATCGCCAGCCGCTCGACCGGTTGGTCGAGGCGGTACGAGGCCGCGTTGAGGATCTCCTCGCGAAGCTGCTTGGCGGCGCGAGAGGTGGATGTCGCCGCCGTGACCGAGCTGCGGCTCATGAACGAACCCGTGCCGCGGCCGACCCTTGAGGTGTCGGTTTGCTCGACGATCACTGTCTCTGGGTCGATGCCCATCGCTGCCGCCGCCACCTGCGCGAAGGTGGTTTGAACGCCCTGCCCGATCGCCGGGCAGCTCGTCTGCACGCGGACGCGGCCCGCCTCATCGACCCATACCCGCGCGGTATCGGTGCCTGGAATCCCGACCACGCCGCGGCCCTTGAAGGTCGACGATCCGGCGCCCGTGAACTCGACGTATGAGCCGAGTCCGATGCCGACCAGCCGCCCGGACGCCCTGGCCCTGGCCTGCTCGGCGCGGGCGCGCTTGTAGTCGAAGGTGGAGAGGGCCGCCTCCAGGGTGGCGAGATAGTCGCCCGACTCGTATGGATGGCCTGTCACGGCGGTGTACGGCATCTGCTCCGCGGTCACGAAGTTGCGGCGTCGCACCTCGGCGGGGTCGATACCGAGCCGGGTCGCGATGAGATCCATCAGCCGCTCGTGCGTGAGCACGGCGGTGACCATCCCGACGCCGCGATAAGGTCCTTCCGGGCACTTGTTGGTGGCGAGGGCGTAGGAGTCGTACTCGTAGTCGCGAATGTCATACGGGCCGGGGATGAGGCCCGCGCATGTCATCGGGTCGAGCAGCGGCCCATGCGGCCTGATGCCGTAGGCGCCGATGCTGGACAGCACCGTCGCGCGAAGTCCCAGCACCCGGCCGTCGTTCCGGACGGCGGCGCTGAAGCGGATCCTCTGGTCGCGCGCATGGTTTGCCGCCTGGAGGTGCTCGGAGCGGTCTTCGATCCATTTGACGGCGGCGTGCACCTGCAGCGCGATCCATGGCAGCAGGATCTCTTCGGTGTAAACGTGCGCCTTCAGGCCGAACCCGCCGCCAACATCGGTGGCGACCACCCGAACTCTCGCCTCGGGCAAATCCAGGCTTTCGACAATCGCCTCCGCCACGAGATGCGGGACTTGTGTCGAGCTCCACGTGACCACGCCGCCCGAACCATCGGCCGTCGCGATCACGCCCCGGCCCTCGATCGGTGCGGCGGACACGCGCGGGTGGCTGACCTCGCCCTCCACCATGACATCTGCGGCAGCGAACGCCTTCTCGACCTCGCCCATCGTGCGATGGCCGAGGAAGTACTGGTTCTTCGGCACCGACTCGTGAACCAGCGGCGCGCCGGCGGCCATCGCCTCCTCGAAGGTGGTCACCGCCTGCAGGGGTTCGAAGTCTGTGTGGATCAGCTCCAGCGCATCTTCCGCCTGGTAGCGCGTGCCGGCCACGACCGCGGCCACGATCTCACCGACGAAACGGACGCGATCGACCGCGATGATGGGCCGGTCAGGCGCAATGGCGCCGGGTGTGGTCAGGTGTACTCGCATGGGAGCGCACGTGCCAGCCAGGTCGGCGCCCGTGAACACCGCGACCACGCCGGGCGCACGGCGCGCGGCCTCAGCGTCGACCGTGTTGATGCGTGCGCTCGCGAACGGGCTGCGCAGCAGCGCCACGTGAAGCAGGCCTTCGGGCTTGAGGTCGTCGATGAAGCGGGCGAGGCCTCGCAGAAGGGGATCGTCCTCGAGACGGAGCAGGTTCCTCCCGATCGGTCCAGCCTGGACGTTCACCCCCTCATCATGTTCTCAAGCCTTGACAGTCCGGACAATTAGTAATACAAATCACCGACATCGGCAAGCGGGTACTTCGGCGCGACAGGGTGGTGACGCCTGTGGGGGGCACGTCTCTCGCACACAAGGCCCGCGAGGAGATCCTGCACTCGATCCTCGAGCGCCGCTTCGAGGATAGCCGCCTACCGCCGGAGAACGAACTGGCCGACATGCTCGGCGTCAGCCGGACGACGGTCCGCTCTGCGCTTCAGTCGCTCGAGCAGCATGGAGTCCTCACCCGCAGCCCGCGCCGGGGGACTCAGGTTCACGGCCTGCTCAGCCCTTCCATGGTCGCCTTACAGCGACTGATCGGGTTCACCCGGCTGCTCGAGGAGCAGGGCTACACCGTCGAGACGCTGACCGACGCCAGGATCACCACCACCGCGCCCGCGGAGGTGATCGAGGCGCTGGGGGTCGACACGGCGACCCCGATCTACGAGATCGACCGCCTCTTCGTGGCCAGCGGCAGCCCGGCGATCTGGGCCATCAACTACATCCAGACTTCGCTCTTCGCCGAGCCGCCGCTCGAAAGCCAGCTCGCCCAGTCGCCCTTCGAGATGGGTGCCCTGTTGATCGGAGGACCGGTCGACCACGCGCTGGTGGAGCTGGTGCCGCTCAAGGCGACCAGGGAGGTCGTGAAGCAGCTCGAGATGAAGCCGGGCGAGGCCTACATCCAGCTCAAGGAGCTCCACCTGTCGGAGTCCGGAGCGGTGCTGGGCTTCAGCCTGATCCACGTCAACGATCGCTTCATCCGCTTCCGGCTGCACCGCGGCGGCGACGGACGGTGACGAAGGCGACAGCGACCACCGAGGCCGCCCTGCAGGGTATCGGCAGCTCGCCCCTGCGCAAAGAAGACTGGCCTCTCGTCCGCGGAGAGGGGACGTTCGTCGCAGATTTCAAGCGTCCCGGAATGGTCCACGCGTTCGTCGTGCGCAGCCCGTTCGCGCACGCCCGATTCACAACGATCGACAGCGAAGCGGCGCTGGCCGCACCGGGGGTCATCGACGTGATCACCGCTCAGGATCTTCCCGATCGTGGCAGGCCCATCCCGACCCGCATGTTCAAGGACGAGGGATCGAACCGCTTCCTGCAACGCCCGCTGGCCGATGGCGTCGTGCGCTATTCCGGCGAGCCGGTGGCGGTGGTGATCGCGGACACGCGCTACAGCGCCGAGGACGCGGCCGAGCTGCTGAGGGTTGATTACGAGCCGCTCGCCGTGGTGCTCGACCCGGACGATGCCGTGGCTGAGGACGCGCCGCTCTTGCAGCCGCATACCGGAACCAACGTGGCGGGCCACCTGGTCGTGGAGATAGGCGCCCTCGATGAAGCCTTCGCCAGAGCCGACCTTGTGATCGAAGAGGAGTTCTGGATCCAGCGCCATGCGGCCGTGCCTCTGGAGACGCGCGGCCTGCTGGCCGAGTACGACGTGAAGACAGAATCGCTGACGGTGTGGGGCGCAGCCAAGATTCCCCACGTCAACCGGGCGATCCTGACCCGGCTGCTCGGTTGGAACGACGAGAGGAGGATCCGGCTCATCGAGCTGCACGTCGGTGGAGGCTTCGGCGCGCGAGGCGAGTTCTACCCGGAGGACTACCTGATCCCGTTCGCCGCCATGCGGACCAAGAGGCCGGTGGCGTGGGTGGAGGACCGCGAGGAGAACCTGCGTGCAACCAACCAATCCCGCGAGCAGGTGCATCGCGTCGAGATGGCTCTCAAGGCCGACGGCACCTTTCTAGCCCTCAAGGACAGCTTCATCAATAACACGGGTGCGTACGTGCGAACGCACGGCATGACGGTGCCAGGGCTGAGCGTGTCGATGCTGCCCGGACCTTACCGATGGCCGGCCTACCGTGGCGAATATCGCAGCGTCGTGACCAACAAGACTCCGGGTGGCACATACCGTTCGCCCGGCAGGTTCGAGATCAACTTCGTCCGAGAGCGGCTGGTCGACATGGCAGCGCACCGCCTCGGCATCGACCCGGTGGAGATTCGGCGCCGAAACCTGATCGACAGGGCGAGCTTTCCGCACGACACCGGCACCCTGTTCGACGGCCACCCGGTGATCTATGACAGTGGGGATTACGCGCTGCTGCTCGAGAAGGCGCTGGCGGCCTTCGACTACGAGGGCATGAAGCGCTGGCGCAAAGAGCCGGCTTCGGATGGCTTGCGGCGCGGGCTCGGCATGGGTTTCTTCGTCGAGAAGGCCGGACCAGCCGAGCGCGAGTACGCGCGTGTGGAGCTGAACGACAACGGCGATGTCATCGTGTACACCGGCACCGCTTCGGTCGGCCAGGGCGTCGAGACCATCCTCGCCCAGGTGTGTGCGAGTCACCTCGGACTTCCTTATGAACGCATCACCGTCGTGCATGGAGATACCGGAGTCATTCCTGAGGGGATGGGCGCGTTCGGCAGCCGCGCGGCGATGCTCGGTGGCGCAGCGGTGATGCGGGCCTCGGAGGAGATCAAGAGACGGCTGCTCGAAGCCGCGGCAGAGGAGCTCGAGGCGGCGCCCGCCGACCTCGTGCTCACCACCATGGGTGTTTCGGTGATAGGCGCGCCTTTGCGCACTGTCTCCCTCACCAGGCTTTTGAGCGCAGGAGGCGGGGTGATCAAGCAGGAGGACCGTTTCGTGTGCGAGCTGCTGGGCTTTCCGTACGGAATTCACTTCGCCGCTGTCGAGGTCGACCCCGCGTCCGGCGCGGTTCACATACATCGCTTCGCGGTTGCCTACGACATCGGCCGCTGCATCAACCCCGTCCTGGTCAAGGGCCAGATCGCAGGTGGGTTCGCACAGGGTGTCGGCGGCGCCCTGCTGGAGGAGTTCAGCTTCGATGCAAGCGGCCAGCCGCTGTCGGCGAGCTTCATGGACTACCTGCTGCCGACTTCGGAAGACGTTCCGGACATCGAGGTGCTCATCACCGAGGATGCACCCTCGCCGCTGAATCCGCTTGGAGTAAAAGGGGCGGGGGAGGGCGGCACCGCGGCAGTGGGCGCGGCGATCGCGAACGCCGTATCCGATGCGCTCGGTCGCGAGGTGACGCGCCTGCCGCTGAACCCTCAGCGGGTGGTCGAGCTGGCGAGAGCATGAAGCCCGCTCAGTTCGAGTACGACGACCCGCAAACCCTCGACGAGGCGCTTGAGCTGCTGGCCCGCCACGGCGACGACTGCAAGGTGCTGGCGGGCGGCCAGAGCCTGGTCCCGCTGATGAACTTCCGCCTCGCGCGCCCGGGGCGGCTGATCGACATCAACGGCGTCGCCTCGCTTTCGCATATCACCAGCGAAAGCGGGCGGCTCGTGATCGGCGCGATGACGCGCCACGTCGAGCTCGAGCGATCGATGGAGGTCGCGCGGCAGTCCCCGCTGCTGACGGAGGCGATCGGCTGGGTGGGACACAGCCAGATCCGAAACCGAGGAACCATCGGAGGTTCCGTCGCCCACGCGGACCCCGCGGCGGAGCTGCCGGCGGCGCTGGCCGCTCTGGATGCGACGTTCCACATGCGCTCCAAGCAGGGCGCGCGCGTGCTCGGCTGGAAGCAGTTCTTCGTCTCCGAGTTCACCACCGCCCTCGCTCCGGACGAGCTGGTCACGGCGGTCCAGGTGCCTGACCAAGACCCTTCGACGGGCACGGCGTTCGTCGAGTACGCGAGGCGGCACGGCGACTTCGCGCTCGGCGGTGCCGCCGTGACCATCAAGCTCGGTCGTGACGGCCGCTGCGAGAACGCGACGATCGCGCTCCTGTCGGCGGGCCCCGCCCCGGTGAGGGCTGAGTCCGCCGAGAAGCAGCTTCGGGGCGCCAGGATCGACGAATCCTCCATCCACGCCGCATCCGTGGAGGCGGTGAAGGGGCTGCATCCGACCACCGACCTTCATGGGAGCACGGAATACCGGGTGGGCCTGCTCCAGACGATGACCGAGCGGGCACTCACCAAAGCAGCGGAGCGCGCGAGGAGCATGGCCGGATGAATCGAAAAATCTCAGTCGAGATCAATGGACAAGTCGTCGAGGGTCTCGTCGAGCCAAGGCTGTTGCTCGCCGACTTCATCCGCGACAACGCCTCGCTCACCGGGACTCACCTGGGCTGCGAGCATGGGGTGTGCGGTGCCTGCACGGTTCAGCTCGATGGCCGTCCGGTGCGTTCGTGCTTGCTGTTCGCCGTGCAGGCGAACGGCCGCCGCATCGCGACGGTCGAGGGCATGGCGCCGAGCGCAACCACGCTCCATCCTCTCCAGCAGGCGTTCCACGAAAGCCATGCGCTCCAGTGCGGCTTCTGCACGCCAGGGATCCTCATGACGATGGAAGCGTTCCTGCGCGAGGAGCCGGACCCAACGCCGGAGCGCATTCGCAGCGCGCTTGCCGGCAACCTCTGCCGGTGCACCGGTTACCAGAACATCATCACAGCGGTGCGTCTGGCGGCGGACAGGCTCCAGCAGACGAGGGCCTGAGGTGCTGATCGACGTCCACTCTCATTACATGCCGAAGGCGCTGGCGCGTGCGCTCGAGCGTCGGTTGGGCGCACCGCGGATCTTCAAGCGCGGGGACCAATCCTTCATCGAGTAGGGCGAATGCGACCTCGCAAGGATATGGCCGTCCCCAATGGCCCGCGGGCGGCCGGGGGCGGCCGCCGCGAGCCTGGGAGGGGATGAGCGCACGGCGCTCGGATTGGGGCTCACTCTTTTTACCGCCCAGCCGCGGGATTGTCGCCATGTCCTGCTATGGGTTGAGAGCCCTAAAAATACGGGGGCTGTAGAGCTTCAGAACCTCGGGGGGCCTGCCTAGTCGACGCTCTGATGGGTTTGCGGGCGAGCTGGGACGCGCTGCTCGACCCACTGGCGAAGTGTGTCGAGATTGAGGGCTCCCGTCACCCGGTCGAGCTCTCTTGAACCTTCCATCAGGACCAGCGTCGGAATACCCCGGATTCCAAATCTCTCCTGGAGGGCGGGCGCCTGGTCGGTGTTGACTTTGACCACCTTCAGCTCGCCGGCCCGCTCCTGGGACAGACGCTCGACCGCCGGGGCGACGATCCGGCACGGAGCGCACCACGGAGCCCAGAAATCGATGAGCACGGGAATCGGGCTCTTCTCGGCCACCGCGCCGAAGTCCGCCGCGCCGGCTTCGGCCAGCCAGGGCAGCGGCCGGCCGCACTTCGGGCAGTGCGGCACCCCTTCGGCAGCGGCCCGGACGCGTGTCTTCTGACCGCAACTCGGGCAGCTGACAACGTGGGGCTCATTCATCTCTTACGTATAGGTCCCCGATCTGAAGTCTGCCCAAACTCGGCACAACGCGTAGGCATACGCTTATCGGCATGGGAATCGAGCTGGCCGATTTCGGGCGCACCGGGCACAAGAGCAGCCGCACCCTCTTCGGCGCGGCGGCCCTATCGCGGGTGACCCAGGAAGTCGCCGACAGGACGCTCGAGGTCCTGCTTCGCCATGGCGTCAATCACATCGATACCGCGGCCATATATGGCGACTCGGAACTGCGCATCCGGCCGTGGCTCAAGCGTGAACCTGGACGTTTTTTCCTTGCGACCAAGACGGATGCACGGACCGCCAAGGATGCTCGCGACGAGCTGCACAGGTCGCTGGATCGGCTTGGCGTCGACCACGTCGATCTGTGGCAGCTGCACAATCTCGCCGACCCGATCGAGTGGGACATTGCGCTGAGCCCGGGCGGAGTGATCGAGGCAGCGGTCGATGCCCGCGCGCAGGGCCTCGTTCGATTCATCGGTGTCACCGGCCATGGAGCACAGATCGCGGCCAACCACCGGCGCAGCCTCGAGCGCTTCGACTTCGATTCCGTCCTGCTGCCCTACAACTTCGTGACCATGCACCTGCCCTATTACGCCGAGAATTTCGAGGCGCTCGTCAAAACATGCGCCGAGCGCAAGGTCGCGGTGCAGACGATCAAGTCCATCGCTCTGCGGCCCTGGCGGGGCAGGGAGCATACACATGCGACGTGGTACGAGCCGCTCGAGAAGCAGGCCGACATCGACCTCGCGGTGTGGTGGGTGCTCGGGCGGCCGGGCATGTTCCTCAACACCGCTGGTGACGTCGACCTGCTGCCTTTGGTCCTGGAAGCAGCCGAACGTTTCGAACATCGGCCCGGCGATGCCCAGATGGCCGCGATGCTGGAGAGCGAAAAGACCGAACCGATATTTGTATAGGTTGCTGGCTACTCGTCCGCGGTCCACTCCGCCAGTTCGAGGAGCTGAGGCGGGCCTAGCGCCCGCAGGACGAGGCGCATCGCGCCGAGAGCGACCGTTGCCACGATGATCACTGTTCGCATGCGGTACACCCTCCGGAAAGCCTGGGGCAGCTCATGGATGACCACATTGCGGCCGCAAGGATCACGGCGAAAGGTCACGTCCGCACAAGGCTGGCGGGACCAGTTCATATGAACCGGCCAGTGCAGACACCGGTTCTCGGCCTGATCAGCACGCGTTCTGGCGAGGTCTTGGGGCGCCGTGGCCTGGGCCGCCACTTCGGCTGGGTTCTATCCGCTGCCTGCGGGACTCCTTGGCGAATAGGTCCCGAGCATCATCCGCCGGCGGCGGCATCTGATATACCTGGTGTGGGCCACATGAATCGATGAACGACTCCGCTCCAACCGGCGAACCCCAGACTGGCGAACCGCTGCCTGGCGAGCGTCAAACCCGCCTGAGCGGTGCCTGGACGGCCATCGTCGTCGGCCTGGTCGCCATGGTCGTGATCCTCGTCTTCATCCTGCAGAACCAGCAGAGTGTCGAGGTCACGTTCCTGGTCTTCAAAGGCCACCTGCCGCTGGCGGTGGCGCTGCTGTTCGCACTGATCCTCGGCGCGGTCATCGTGGTCGCCTTCGGGGCGGCTCGCATACTTCAGCTCCGGATGGTGGCCGGTCGGGCGCGACGCAAGGGCCCGAGCCACCCTCACACGCCGGAGTGACAGACCCCAAGAAACGCCAAGAGAGACCCGAAAGCAAGCCCGCAACGCGCCGAGCGGCGAAGCAGGGCCCAAAGCCCAAGGCCGGCGATCCGGAGGTCACCGACACCAAAGCCACCGAGCCGACCAGCGCACCGGTGGTCGCGGCCGGGCCCGTGGCCGTGCATGTGGACGCGGGCGACGTCAAAGTGGTGGTCGCGCCTCCCGGCAGGGCTGGGATCGACCGCCGCCTGTACCGGCTGATCAACGGTCTGCCGCACACGACGACCACCGACCGCTATGTCAGCGTGCTCTCAGACCTTGGCGAGGGGCTCGGGTGGGTGGCCGGAGGAATCGCCCTGGGCATTCTCGGCGGTTCCAAGGGGCGCCGGGCCGGTGCGGCCACGGCCGTCGCATCGCTGGCGGCGACCTACGTCGTCCAGGTTCGGGTCAAGCCCCTGTTCCGCCGCGTACGACCATTTGTGAATCGCGAAGCTCGCGTGGTCGGGATTCGCCCGGCCGACCACTCGTTTCCATCCGGCCACACCGCATCATCCTTCGCGGCCGCAACCGCCCTCGCGTTCTTCTATCCAAGGGCTGCCCCTCTCGCGTACGGGCTCGCCACCGCGGTCGGTGTCTCAAGAGTTCACCTTGGCGTGCACTTCCCAAGCGACGCGGCGGTCGGCGGAGTGATCGGGATCGGGATCGGCACCTTCAGCGCCTGGGTGTTCAAGAAGCGAGCGAATTAGTAGGACCCAAACTGGTCGCGCTCGGCGCGCCGGACGTGCTGTGGTCGCCGTGCTTAGACCCAGTCGCGAACGCTCGATCCGTGACCCGCCGCAACGACACCACGAAGGTCAGCCAGGCGATGGCGATGAGCAGCCCCGCGAGGACATCGCTCGGCCAGTGGGTCCCGGCGTAGATCCTGTCGAGCCCCACA
>Ga0208849_1000879_pt1 | contig 24574 bp, 22 predicted proteins | sample NGESurdeep072012_10_FD_184470 | JGI IMG/M metagenome (GOLD analysis project Ga0208849, IMG submission 184470) | Arctic peat soil microbial communities from Barrow, Alaska - NGEE Surface sample 53-3 deep-072012 (SPAdes) | ecosystem: Environmental > Terrestrial > Soil > Wetlands > Peat ... | reverse complement strand
TCACGCGCGTACGTGCTCCAACAGGGATCAGTCGTGCTGTCGGGTCCATCGGCGTCACTCGTGGACGATCCGCGCCTCTCGGATGCCTACCTCGGAAAGAATGTCGATCACAATAATTAAGATTCATTCAACGCTCTCAATTGCATAAACCGTCACAGGAGGTCTGAGTTGTATATCAACGGCGTTGCCGACAACTGCGTGTTCGTCGGCCAGTGGGATCGCATCGCGGATGACATCTGCGCTGAGTTTGACAGGTACCCCGCCGCGAATGTCGGTGACGCCATGGAGCGGTTCGGGCTGATGAACTCGGTGATCGCCGCACGAACCGGCTGCGCTCACGTAACTGGAACAGCACTGACTATCCTGACTCGCGAGGGTGACAATCTCGCAATCCATCGAGCACTCGACGATGCACAGCGTGGCGATGTACTCGTCATCAATGGCGGCGGCGACACTGGCCGCGCCGTGTTCGGAGATCTACTTGCCGAAATATGCCTGGCGCGCGGGATCGCTGGTGTGGTTATTGATGGCGCGGTCCGTGACGTAGCAGCAATCTCAGCGTTGGGACTGCCGGTATGGGCGCGCGCAGTCACGCCGGCGGGTCCCACAAAGACTGGTCCAGGTCGCATCGGCCTTCCGATCGCGTGCGGCGGAATCGTCGTCGAGAGTGGCGACCTGATTGTGGGCGACACCGATGGTGTGGCGGTGGTGCCTGCAAGCCAGGTTCTTGACGTGCTTTCCAGACTTGAGCAGATCGAGCGAGTCGAGGCCGACTTTCGGACCCGAGTCCATCTCGACCGCGACGCAGTCGCTGCAGGATGACGGGAGGAGGTGCCAACGTGAAAAGGCGCGTTGATCTTGTTGCCGACCTCGGCGAGGGCTTCGGTCACTACAAAATGGGTGAGGACGATGCGATGCTGGAGTTGGTGTCCTCCGCGAACATCGCCTGCGGATTCCACGCAGGTGATCCGCGGATCATGGACGCGACGGTTGGGAATTGTGCCCGTCTTGGCGTGCACGTCGGTGCCCACCCGGGGTTCCTGGACCTCGTGGGCTTCGGCCGAAGAGCTCTCGACGCATCTCCCGCCGAAATTGAGACCGATGTCTTGTACCAGCTGGGAGCCCTCGATGCATTTACGCGTGCACATGGACTAACCCTGCAACATGTGTCGCCCCATGGCCGACTAGGCAATCTCGTCGTTACCGACGAGCACTACGCCCTCCCCGTCGCACGCGCAGTGGCACGTTTCGACCCGACACTGATCGTGCTTGGTCAAACGGGTCGGCTGCTCGACATCGCGACAGAAATGGGGCTGCCCACCGCGGCCATTGGCTTTGCTGACCGCGCGTACAACGATGACGGTACCCTGGTGTCGCGGCTGGCGGAAGGTGCTGTCCTGCACGATGAGGACGAAATCGCGGCCCGTGTCATGCGGATGGTTACCGAAGGCGTCGTATCGACAGTGTCCGGCGTCGACCTGCCTATACGGTTTGACTCGATCTTGCTGCATGGCGACAATCTGGGCGCGGTCTCATTCGCCAGACGCGTGCGCGCCGAGCTCACTAACGCTGGTGTAGAGATCACACCGTTATCGACCCTTCTTGGCATTAAGCCCCACGAGTCCGTGAGGTCAAGATGATCAGTCGCGTTTCGATCACCACCGAATCGACACCTGTCGGGGAACTGACGACGGCCTCTGTCACCCGGCTAGCCGTCCGTGCAACAAGGTGGCGACACGTCGTCCTGTCCGAGCTCGGTCAGTTACCAAAGCTGAATCGTGGAAAGGTGAACAAGTGACGTCTTCAAAGATCTCAAGTTCGCTTGCTGGGAGAGTCGCGCTTATCACCGGCGGCGCTTCGGGCATTGGTGCGGCAACCGCTCGTGTCTTCACGTGCGCGGGCATTGACGTCGTCATTGCTGACATCAGTGAGGCCAGCGGAAACGCTCTCGTAGCGGAGCTCACCGAGTCGCCCGGTGCGACTCATGGCGGCGTAACATTCGTGCCGTCGGATGTGCGTGAGCCAGATCAGATTGAGAAAATGGTCGCGGCGACGGTGGAGCGTCACGGCCGACTAGACATCTTGTTCAATAATGCGGGTATCGGTCACAACGCGCCCTTGGTAAATCACTCGCTCGAGGACATTGATGCCCTCATCGACATTAATTTCCGCGCCGCCGTCTTGGCGTGTCGAGCGGCTCTGCCTCATCTAGTTCGCAATCCGACCGGAGGAGTCATTCTCAATAACTCGTCTAACGGAGGGCTCATCGGACGGGCTGCGGATCCGGTCTATGTCGCAACCAAACATGCGTTGATAGGACTGACGAAATCGCTCGCGCTTGCCCACGCTCACGAGGGTATTCGGGTGAACGCTCTGTGCTGTGGACCCATCGACACGCCGATGGTATGGAAAAACTTCGCTTCGGTCACAGACAGGTCGGAGGCGCTGCACCGCATGCTCGCCACTTGTCCGGATCCGCGGCTTGCAAGCGCTTTCGACGTTGCCGAGGCGGCGTTGTTTCTGTGTTCAGATTCAGCCAGTTTCATCAATGGGATCGCTCTGCCGATCGATGGGGGGAAGGCAGCAGGCGTGATGGTTGCCGACCGCTATCGATTGGATTTCGAATTTACCGATTCAGCGCTCAGCCAACTTGTCGCAGACGCTGACAGGTCAGCGAAATGAGCTCAGCGAGCCGTGTGCTGGCTGCTGCCCTCGGTGTCTTGCCACCATCAGTGATCCGTCGCGCTGGCCGCCGATACCTGGGCGGCGCAACGGTAGCCGAGGCGGTCGACGTCGCTCGAACCTTCGCCAAGAACGGAATGTCGGTAACGCTGGCTGTTGTCGGAGAGGCGGCAACCACTCCGGCGTATGCCGAAAGGTACTTACACGAGCTACTCGATATCGTCGCCACAATCGATGCGACGACTCCTGACGTGCGAATTGGTGTGAAGCTAACTGGACTCGGCCTCGCTTTCGACGCCAACTTGGCAAGCAGGAACCTTCACGTCATTGGCACAGTAGCAGCCGAAGTCGGATCGATCGTTGAGGTCGACATGGAGCAAGCTTGCTACGTCGACCAGACGTTGGAAATCGTTCGGAACACACGTAGCACGCTCCCCAACGTCGAAGCCGTTGTACAAGCCGAGCTGTACCGCACCGCAAGCGACGTGCAGCGACTTATCGTCGACCGCATCCCAGCACGTGTGGTCAAGGGAGCGTACAAGGAAGGGCTGAGGTGCTCCTATAGCCAGACCGAGGTCATTCGTGATAACTTCCTCGATGTCGTCCGGCGATTCTTCAGCGTCGGTATCCATGTCGGTGTCGCTACGCACGACGAGTACCTCGTGTGGCACGTCCTGCGCCTAGCCGAAGAGCTCGGAGTGTCTGCGGATGCGTACGAGTTTCAGATGATCATGGGCGTACAGGAAGATCTTCGCGCCCGGCTCGTGAGCAATGGGCACGCCGTTCGCGTCACGATCAATTTCGGTGCCGACGCACACAAGTGGTCACTGCGCAGACTCAAGGAGAATCCCGAGATTGTACGCCAGATGCTGGCCGTTGCATGGCGGTCTCATGCGACGAAGCCTGACGGCGCTCGCGAGTTCATCGAGACGTCGTGATCGGGCTCGTCTCGGCGGCAGTACGTCACCTACCAGGTCACTCTCACGGGAACACCAGCGGGGGTGAGTCGCTTGCCCACGGAGAAGCGACTCAGTCCACACGACGTCAGGGTGGCCGTGATGTGGGCCGGGTAGGACGGCGATCGAGGCTGGCGAGGGCGTACCAGCTTGATCGTGTCGGCACATTTGTAGGCGTGGCGGGCGTGGTCGCGGTGCCAACCCGTCAACTCCACCAGCGCGTCGAGGCCCACCGTCTTTGTGGCTCTTGTTCCTCGCCGATAGGCGGCGGCCATCTTTTTGGTGACAGCGCGGCGTTGACCCATCTTTGGCCCCATGGAACGTGCGCAGACGAGAACATGGCTCGTTCAGCACCGTCCGTGACGCGGAGGTATTAGATGAGCCAACTCGATCGCCCGTTTGAGAAGGGCGGCTTGACCAAGATATCGTTTTCGCGAAGCACAGCCTTAGGGGGGTGCAGTGACGGAAGTCATGGATGAGATGCCGGTACCTGGCGGTTTCTTGCGGATCCGGGCGTGCGGCGAAGCGGCCACGCTTGTCGAAGTCCTCACTGACGACCTTGAGATGAGTTGGCGCGAGGTCCACGGTATTGCTGTCATAGGGGATGCCCCCGGGTTTTTTGGCGCTGTAGCGACATACACCAGTGTGTTGATCGAGTATGACCCCGTCATACATGATTTCTCCGAAGTCGTAGGAATGATTCGTTCTCGAGTTGCGGCCGGCCGCTCGTACGAACCCAAGCCAGGACGCCGGGTCATCGTTCCAGTTGTATATGGCGGGAAGTGGGGACCTGATCTCGAAGCTGTAGCGGATGAGTTGGAGCTGAGTCCGGATGAACTTGTTCGCCGACACCATGAGCGGCCACTTTTGATTCGCGCAGTCGTCTCCCCGGCGGGTTCGCCAATGAGTGAAGGTCCCGATCTACCTGCGCCGGTGCAACGCCAGAACTCGCCTCGCCCCTCAGTGCTGGCGGGAAGTGTAGCTCTGGCGGGGCGGCAAGCAATAACGTATGCCACGTCATCACCAGGTGGCTGGCGGCTTATCGGGCGAACCCCGGTCCAACTGATCAATCCATATCACTCACCGCCGGTCATTTATCGACCCGGCGATCTCGTCCAGTATCTGCCGATAGCGGCCGACCGTTGGGATGAGTTCCTGAACGTGCCGGTGGAGCTGCGCGATTGAGACCCTGGATGACGCTATTGCAGGTACGATGAATGCTGAGCTGACCATCATCAAGGCCGGATGGTCAGTGGTGCAAGATCTCGGCCGGACAGGGCTATCGCAGTACGGAATCGTGCGCGGAGGCGCGGCGGATCAGTACAGCGCACGCGCCGCCAACGCTCTGGTGGGCAATGCGGCGATGCAACCGCTCATAGAGTGCACGGTTCAAGGACTAGCCTTCGTCGCTGACGTGCCACTACTGATGGCGGTCACCGGCGCGCCGTGTGATGTCCGAATTTCGGACGCCATTCAGCCTGCGTGGTGTCCCTTGGTAGCACCCGCGGGCTCTTTGGTCGAATTGCGTGACATCCGCCACGGCCTGCGGGCATATGTGGCGCTGAACGGACTGATCGATGTAGCGAGTGTGTTGGGCAGTGTGGCACCTGACGCGGGCTTGGGGATCGGGCATGCGCTCATCGACGGGGAATGCCTCGGCTTGACTTCCAGGTTCGGCAACTTCAGCCATCCGGCTACCGGCATTCCGTTATTTCTTCCGAGAGTGACGGTTCCATCGTTCGGATCGCCGTGGACGATCGATGTCGTAGACGGACCTGATATGGACGACTTCGGCGAGAGTGGTGCGCTTCTTTTCCGCGAGGACTACGTCGTGAATCCGAACAGCGACACCGTCGGGCTGCGCCTCACCGGCACAGCCCCAATTCGCGAGTTGAATGACGAGATCGTGTCTCGTGGCGTTGCTATCGGCTCCATCGAGGTACCCCCGTCGGGGGAACTGCTCGTCTTGCAACGCGGTCGGATGCTCACCGCCGGTTATCCGCTCATCGCAGTAGCCAGCACGAGCGGACAATCTTGGCTCGGTCAGGTCATACCAGGCGACACGCTTCGGTTTCGCCGTGGCACTTTGAACGACGCTCGAGATGCCGCGCGACGACAGCGAACCGACCTAGACAAGACAGCTCAAGCCGTTGCGACGGCGCTACAAAGCTGTGGGCTTACTGGAGTCATCACCTCCATGTAGTCCCACCGAAACGGTTGGTGTCCTCGGGGTCGATGTTGAAATCCCCAGCGAGGTTAAGCCTGGATCCACCGTGAAATTGCTGGTCTGAAGGGCTGACCATACGCGAAAAAGGTGTCCCCATCAGGTAGAATTGGAGTCTCTACTCTACCGATTCACCTAATTCAAAGGACACCTTTTCGATGCAATCTTTGCACACTCCCTCGGACCTGTCGGTGATGTTCGACGACGACCACGCCGTCGCCAACGCGGGCCTCGTTCTGGTTGGTCTGCTCAGCGAGAAGCTCGCTGTCGAGCAGCTCTGCGACGAGACGATTTCCATCGCGCCGTTCCCCGGACGACGGGCAGCTACCCTGGTGCACTCGCTCGTCGTCGGAGGAACCTGCATCGACGACGCCGACGTGCTGCGTGCGGGTTCAACGGCCTCGGTGCTCTCGCACAAAGTGATGGCGCCCTCGACGCTCGGCACGTTCCTGCGCGGCTTCACCTTCGGTCACGTGCGCCAGCTCGACTCGGTGACCGAGAAACTCTTGACGCGCGCCTGGACCCTCGGGGCCGGTCCCGGCGACGCGCCCATGACCATCGATATCGACTCCACGATCTGTGAGGTCCACGGCACGCACAAGCAGGGCGCTTCTTACGGCTACACCGGCATGCTCGGTTATCACCCACTGCTCGCGACGCGCGCCGAGACCGGCGAGGTGCTGCACCTGCGCTTTCGCAAAGGTTCGGCCAACACCCAGCGCGGCGCTCAGAGGTTCGTGCGCGAAACGGTGGGCCGGGTGCGCCGCGCCGGGGCGTCCGGTGCTCTCACCCTGCGCGGCGACTCGGGTTTCTTCTCCAAGTACGTGGTGCTGGCCTGTCTGGACCATGACGTGCGCTTCTCGATCACCGTGCGCCAGACCCCAGTGATCACACGGGCCATCGAACTGATCGCCGACAAGGACTGGATGCCAATCGACTACACCGCTAACGGCGAAGCCTGGGTCGCAGAGACCGACTACCAAGGACACCGTCTGATCGTTCGTCGCACCAAGTTGCACGAGCCGCGACCGGCGCTCTTTCCCGACTACCGCTACCACGCCTTTGTCACCGACCGTGACGGCCTCGCTGTTGCCCTCGACGTTGCACCGTCGTCACGCCGTCGTCGAGCTCGCCATCCGGGACCTCAAAGAAGGCTCGGGACTCGAGCACTGCCCCTCGGGCGACTTCAACGCCAACGCCGCCTGGGCGGGACTCGCGTCGATTGCGCACAACCTTGTGCGCTGGGTCGGTGCACTCGGTCTCGAGATCACCGGTCCGCTCGTCGCCAAGACGGTCCGTCGCAAATTCATCACGGTGCCCGGTCGTCTCACGCACCATGCGAGGCGACGCCAGTTGCACTTACCTACCAACTGGCCCTGGGCCACCCAGTGGAGCAACTGCTTCGCGCTCCTCGTCAAACTGCAGACCTGACCGATCAGTCTCGAGGTCGCCCGCGGAAAACCCGGCGACTTCCAGGACGGACAAGTAACACGTCTCGTCGAGAATGCGGCTCGACACGTCCGCGTGTCAGGCAATCACCGAAAGTGTCGCGACCGCGATGATCAGCAGTCTCACGATGGCCGAATTTCACCAACTACGAGAGCTCGACGGTGGATTGAGGTTAAGTCCCAACGAGTGGCGTAAGTGTTCGTGTCCTCGTCGTTCGCCGTACTGCGAGGACCCCTGCTTCTTGTTGGTGCCATGGTGACATCCTTTTAGCGGGCTCAACGAGCTGGCTTATCAGGTGTCCTCTTCCTCTGGGGAATCTCACTCCGACAGGGCGATGAGCGGAACGATCTCGAACTCGCGCTAAGGGCTCCTTGCGTAACGTCGGGTAGGCCAGGGCTGTCGAACTTCGACAGGTGTCGAAAAACCTGAACGAAGTTCCGCTGCGGCGCGGACCAATTCTCCCTCACTCCCGGCTTAACTTGATCGCACCTGCTGAGGAGGCTCCATGGGTTCAATTACAACCGACGTTCTGGTCATCGGGGCCGGTTCCATTGGAGCGAGTGTAGCCTTCAACCTTTCGCAGGCGGGGTTACGCACCGTCGTCGTCGACCAATTCGACGGACCGGCTCAGGGGAGTACAGGTCTATGTTTTGCGTCGGTACGCGGACAGTGGGCAGACGACCTCAATATCGCGATCTCGTGGAACAGCATCCAGACTTACCAGTCATTTTTACTTGAATACGGATTCGATGTTGGCTACGTCCCCAGCGGCTATCTCTTCATCGTGCCCGAGTCGGCGTGGCCAGCGCACCTGGATGCCGTAGAACGTCAGCGAGCCCTGGGTGTCCCTGTCGAGGTTCTCGATGTCGAGTCCGCAACCAAGATCACGCCCTTCGTGGTTGACGGCGTCGCCGGTGCAACCTGGGGTTCCGCTGACGGCGTGGTCGATCCGCACAGTGTCACGTCTGCCTACTTGGCGATGGCGCAGGCATCGCGCGCCGAGGTCATGTTCCGCCATCACGTCCGATCGATCGACCAAGCGGGCGATGGGTGGTTGGTCGAAGCCGGGTCCGACGAAATCACAGCCGGAGTGGTGATCAACGCGGCAGGGGGCTGGGCGGGCGACGTCGCCGCGCTCGCTGGACTTGAAGTTCCCGTCGCGCACTCTCGCCGCAACATCTATGCCGGGGCAGTCGGTGGGTACGATAGGCCGTTGCCGATGACGATCGACCTCGGGAGTGGTGTCTATATGCGCAGCGAAGGTGAACGGTTGCTATTCGGCGGACCTCCGCGTCCGAACGTGGTCGGCTATTCGACGGATCTCGACTGGCCGTGGTTGGAGGAGGTCATCCTGCTCGGGTTGAAGCGTTTCCCCTGGCTAGCCGATCTCCCCCTGGACCGCGACTCATCGTGGGCAGGAACCTACGAGATCACACCTGACCACCAGGGCATTCTCGGTTCTTATCCCGAGACTCCGAACTGGATCAACGCATGCGGTTTCTCAGGTCACGGATTCATGCAGTCTCCCGAAATCGGGCGACTCGTAGCTGAAGAGGTGGTCACGGGGCGGATCACGAGCCTGGACGTGACACCGTTACGTATCGATCGCTTCTCTGCGATGGCGCAGCGCACTCCCGTGGGCATGGTCTTTTGATGGGTTCCACGAAGATCGAGCTCGTCCTCGAGTCGGGGGCTGCTTGGATCACCCTCGACGGTCCCGAGTGGCGCAACGCACTGGACGCCCAGGCGGCACGCGACCTTGTCAACGCCTGCGACGTCATCAACGCCGACCCGACGATCGGCGTAGCCATCGTCACCGGGGCCGGCCGTTCCTTTTGCTCGGGCGCCGACACCGACGCCCTTGGCCGTATTCGCGTTGACCCGCCCGACGCGGCGTACGAAGGTCTCGAGGAGCTGTACGCCGGCTTTCGCCGGTTCGCAGAACTCACCGTACCAACGATTGCGGCTGTCAACGGTGCCGCGGTCGGGGCTGGTCTCAACCTCGCACTCGCCGCCGATCTGCGTGTCGCGAGTACGGACGCGCGCTTCATTTCCGGGTTCGCTCCGCTCGGCATTCACCCCGGAGGCGGGCACCTCCACCTCATCGCCCGCGCTGGCGGCGCTGGCGCTGCGGCATTCCTCGGCGTGTTCGGACAGCACATGCGCAGCGAGCAGGCGCTTGCGAGCGGGCTGGTCTCGGTGGTCACGGCTCCCGAGGAGTTGCTCGACACGGTCGGGATGATGATCGCTCACCTCGCGGCTGATCCCGCCCTCGCCCGTGCTCTCGCGGCAGACCTACGACGCACGGTGTCTGACCTTGGAGAGTGGGACCGGGCAATGGAAATCGAACGGGCCCGACAGATGTGGTCCCTCGCGCGCAAGGTCAAGGCGTCCTAATGTTCCCACTGTTGCGTAACGACCCCAAGCGCTCCGCCTGGATTGATCGCGCCGCCGCCGATATCGGCGTCCTGGCCGAGGAAAGTCGCGCGGAGATTGATGCCGCGAACCGAGAAAACCGCTTCCCGCGCGAGATCTACCAGGAGCTTGGTCGCCGCGGCTACTGCGGTCCGATGACGCCGTCAGCGTGGGGCGGACTTGGCGGCGGCGCCTCTGAGTACGTCGTGATCAACGAGGAGACTGGGCGTCACGGGATGGTGACGCCTCAAGTCGCGATCCAGGGTCAGCGCTGGCTTCTCGACTGGGGGACCGACGAGCAAAAGGAGCGCTGGCTCCGCGGGATCGCGTCCGGACAGATCGTATTTTCCGAATCCATCAGTGAGAAGAACGTCGGCTCGTCGTTCAAGGCAATGAAGGCAACCGCTATTCGCGACGGCTCGGACTGGATTCTTAACGGCGACAAGACGCACGTGAACATGGGTGCCGATTGCGACGTCACGCTCTTCTACGGCATTGCCGAGGAGGGCCTCACCAGCGTGTTGGTCGACACGACGCTCCCGGGCGTGAGCACACACGTGACGGACGCGATCGGTTCGCGTTTGATCCGCACCGCCGACGTCCACTTCGAAAACGTCCGTGTTCGCGACGCTGATCTTCTCGGCCCTGCGGGAGCTGGCATGCGGACGTTTCTTTCGACGTTTAACGTGAGCCGCCTGGGCAACGCTTCTGAACTCATCGGTTTCGGTCGCCGTTCACTCGAGCTGGCGTTGCGTTACGCCCAGGAGCGTCAAGTGGGCGACAATGTCGTCACCGATTTTCAAGGCATCCAATGGATGATCGCCGACGCGTGGACGTCGCTGCAAGCGGCCTCGCTGGCCCGAGACTTCGCTGCAGTCTCGTACGACCAGGGCGATGACATTGCCTTGCATACAACGACCGCGAAGCAGCTCGCCGTCATCGCTGCCGAGGGCGCGTCGAAGACGGCGTACAGCATGACCGGCGGACACAGCCTCTACTTCGACGAGCCGTACACTGACATCGATAATGAGATCAAGGTTCTCAAGGTCGCCGGCGGTTCCTCTGAAATCATGCGGAATTTCATCGCGCGCCGAATCCTAAAAGACCCCGGTCACGAGGGTGTGAACTGATCGTGATCGCACGCACCAACCTCGCTCGGTCAATCGTCGACCAGTCAATCGTCCGCCCCGACTTGCGCCTTGGCACCGTCGATGACCAGATCGACCTGCGCACGGCTGTTGCGCTCGCGGGCGGTTGCGCGCAGAACTTAATCGAGCGTGGACTGGCGCCCGGCGACCGCGTGGCCCTGATGGACAAGACGTCGACCGACTACGTCATCACCTGGCTTGCCTGCCTGCTCGTCGGTGCGCCGGTGGCGTTGGTGAATCCCACCTACCCGGATGATCTGGTCGAGCGAATGTTCGAGTCTCTCGCACCCACATTGGTGCTGGGACCCGGCGACGTGTGGCGCGCCCGTTGCTTTGACGAAACCAGCGTCGACGGCCTGCCGGGCCTCGATCGCGGCCCATTCGACCTCGCCTCCTTTATGCACACTTCTGGAACGACCGGCCTGCCGAAGTTCTGCGCGCAGAGCCACGACTACTTCGATCGGATGGCCACGGCAATGAGTGCCGCGCTTGAGCTCACCCCCGACGATCGTGTCCTCGCACCCCTTCCGCTGTTCCACATCAACCCCATGGGTTACGGAATGATCACCGCCCTGCTCACCGGGGCGGACGCGCTGACCGTCGACCGATTCTCGGCCTCGGGCTTCTGGAGCACCGTCGTCGAGGAGGGCATCACGGTGCTCGTGCTCCACGCGCCTCCCGTGGAGATCCTCAAGCGCGCCACCTCAGCAGATCAGGCGGCCGGTCATCGGGTGCGCACGATGTTCTACGCCGACCGCAGCTTCCTCGACCAGTTCGCGATCCCCGCCGCCGTGTCGGGTTATGGATCCACCGAAGCCGGCGGCGTCAGCCATCTCCACCGATGGCACGCGACCGACGAGATCCCCTCGGACGCCGGTCGCCACGGAGGCCCCGGCCGCCCCGACATCGAGTGGCGAATCGACACCGACGGCATGATTTTCGTCCGCGAGTGCGCACACGCCGCGCTCTTCGACGGGTACGTCACCGCCGTGGGAGTCAATCCGGCACGTGACGCCGACGGCTGGTTCGACACCGGGGACATCGGCCGTGCCGATGGCGACGACTATCTCGTTTTCCTCGAGCGCGGCGCCGAGTCGATCCGTGTCAAAGGCGAGTTCGTACCAATCCCGTTCGTCGAAAGCCACGTCGCCTCGATTGACGGCATCCGTGACTGCGCGCTGTGGAAGCGTAAAAGCGAGCTCGTCGACGACGTCGTCGTCCTCTACGTCGTCGCCGACCCGGTCCCTGTCGCAAAAATCAAGTCAGCGATTGCGGAGCTGCCGGCGTTCATGCGCCCGCTCGCCGTCGCGAGGGTCGAGACCCTACCTCGCGACGCAGCCGCGGGAAAATTGCAGCGTCGACTCCTCGGCGACACGCCCGTGCTTGAGTGGCTGGAGTTGGCATGACCAGTGCAGACACGCTGGGTGCTGGACTCGAGTTGCCGTCGTGGGCCGTCGACATGACCGACCTGCACACTCACGCCTCGCCCAGTCTCTTGCCTCGTCACGGTACTGACGCCCAGACCGTCGCCGCCGAACGTGCCCTCGGATTCGCGACCGTGGTCCTTAAGTCGCACGAGGGCAGCACCGTCGAGCGGTCCGTGCTCGCCGGTCCGGGTGTCTTCGGCGGCGTTGTCCTCAACAGCGCCCTCGGCGGGGCCAACCCCGACGCCGTTGAGGTCGCGGCCAAGCTCGGGGGCCGCGTCGTGTGGATGCCGACGGTGTCGTCGCGAACGCACAAGCGCGGCGCATCGTCGCCCGAACTCTCGGTGCATCAAGGCTTCGAGATGAGGCCAGTCGACGTCATCGACGAAGGACTGCTTCGCCCCGAGTGGCGGGAGGTCCTCGAGGTCATCAGCGCTTACGACTTAGTGCTCGCCAGTGGTCACCTTTCGGCGGACGAGACCGTCGTGCTCTTTCGCGAGGCCAAACGACTCGGCGTGAATCGGCTCATGGTGAACCACCCCATGATGGCCTTCCTCGACTGGAACGCTGAAGCCGCTACGGTTCTCCAAGAGCTCGACGCCCGTCTCGAACTCGGCATCCTCCCCGACCTCCTCGGCGACGACGACCACGCGAGCCTCCTGCTCACCGAGACCTACCCCACTGCGCTACTGGTCTTCGGCGGTGATCTCGGGCACGCGTACCACGCACCGCCCTCGGTGGCTGTGGCGCCGTGGTTGCACCGACTCGAGAACCGTGTAGGCCCTGGCGTCGCAGCATCCATCATGACCACCCAGACGAAAGAGTTGCTGATCCCATGAGCACCATCGCCTTACTGCCCGGCGACGGGATCGGGAGCGAGATACTTGACGGTCCCGTTGCCTACCTCCGAGGACTTGAGCGCATGGGCTTGCCGGTGAGAGTCACGGGACCGTGGCCCTACGGAACCAGTGGTTGGTTGGAGACCGGGTCGACGTTGCCCCTGGAGACCATCGAAGCGTGTCGCGAGGCCGACGTCATCCTGTCCGGGGCGGTGGGCACGCACCCCGGCGTGAACTCGGACGACTGTCCAAACCCGGAAGCCGCGCTTATCGCGCTGCGCCACGAATTCGATCTGCGCATCTCCGTGCGCACGGTACGGGTGCCCGGAGAGTCCGACGTCATCATCGTGCGCAACATCACGGGCGGGGCCTACGGTCGCCCCGACCAACGAGTCGAGAGCGACGGGTCGATACCGGCAGAGGACCGCATCGTGCTCATCCCCGAACGCGTCCAAGAGGTATTCGACACCGCCGTAGGCTACGCACGCCAGCAGCCGGGGCGGCGTGTCATCAGCGTCGACAAGGCCAGCGTCTACGCGACGTCGCGCTTATGGCGCAAGTTGTCGCACTCGACGGCCGCGTCAACCAACGTTGCGTTCGAGAATGTGAACGTCGACCGTGCGGCGTACGAACTCGTGAAGAATGAGGAGCTTCCCGCCGTCATCGTCACCGAGGGACTGTTCGGCGACATATTGTCCGATATCGTCTGCGCTAGGGCCGGATCGCCGGCCCTGTGCGGCTCGGCGACCATCAATCCAGACCGCCTGTTCGGCAAGGGTGTTACCGCGCTCTTCGAGCCGGCTCACGGCTCGTCGCCTCACCGCACCGGCACCCGGCGCTCGAATCCGACCGGATCATGGCTCGCGCTCGCCGACCTGCTTGCCTGGTGCTCCGACTTAGCCGAGCTCGACCTTCACCACCACGTGCGTCGGGCCTTGGACAGGGTCATCGAGGAACAGCTGCCGACGTACGACATCGCTTCGAGCGGCCACGCCACGATCGACCTCGACCAATTCAACGAGTTTGTTCTCGAGGCCTTGGGACACGAACGTGGCTGAGAGCACGTCGCTCTCTGTTGGTGAGGCCCCGCGTCGAGTGGCGCAGGTGTCCCGAAGGCCGTCTTCGCTCGGCAGCGTGCCACGCGGCGCTGTTTCGCTCGCGATGGGCGAACCTTTCTCTCCGACCGATCCGCGCGTGATCGAGGCCGCGATCAAAGCCCTACAGACTGGTCGCACGCGCTACGCACCCCTCACTGGTGCTTCCGAACTTCGAGAGGCGATCGCGAGGCGGCTCAGCGCAAAGCACGTCGTCGACCTCGAGTCGCACAACGTGGTCGTCACGCACGGAGGAAGCGCTGGTCTCGCCGCGACGATCCTGGCTCTCGTGAACCCCGGTGATCGCGTGGTGATCCCCGAGCCGACGTACTCCCTCTACGCGGACCAGGTCGCACTTGTCGGTGGGGAGATCGACTACGTTGCGAACAGTCCCGACGGCTCGCTCGACCTGGCTGCGCTGCTCCCACGTCTTGACGGGGCTCGAATGGTCATTCTCTGTAATCCGGGTAACCCGACGGGCGCAGTGCAGAGCGCCCACGACATTCGCGCAATCGAAGCGGTCATCGCACGGACCGGGTGCTACTTGCTCAGCGACGAGGCCTACGCCGACATCGTGTTCGACGGACTCTCTTTCTTCTCAGCGTTGGACCTCACCGACGTACCCGACCTGGTGATTTGCTGTGGCACGTTCTCCAAGTCCTACGCCATGACCGGGTGGCGTCTCGGCTTCGTTACGGCCGCAGCGCCTGTCGCGCAGGCGATCAACCTCGTGCATCGTACGTTCAACGGAGCGTTAAACACCTTCGTGCAGGACGCGGGTCTCGCGGCGTTGAACGTCTCGGACGATGAGCTTGTGGCAATGGCCGCGTCGTACCAGCAGAGGCGTGACGTCGTCGTCGCCAAACTCATCGAGATTCCTCGGGTCGAGGTTGCCACGCCTCAGGGAGCCTTCTACGCGTTCCCGCGCATCACCAGCACGTATTCGTCCGATGACCTCACCCAGCAGCTCGCGGACGGAGGCGTCCTCGTTCGCTCGGGCGCCGAGTACGGACCGTCGGGGGAGGGACGGATCCGCGTCTCGTTCGCTACCGACCTCGAGACCCTCCATGAGGGACTGTCGCGCATCCACAACGTCCTCGCAACACTCAACTAAGGAGTACCCATGTCCGCACCGTTTCGTCAACTGCACCACATCTGCCTCGTCGTCCACGACATCGAGGCGTCGAGGACCTTCTACGAGAGCATCGGGGTCGGCCCTTGGCAGCAGTACCCGCCGCTATCTCAGTTCACCAGCCTCCACGTCTCTAACCCGGACGCGTTCCGACAGTTGAAGTACATGTACGTTGACCTAGAAAACGTCCAGATCCAGCTTTGCGAACCACCCCAGCTCGACTGCGCGCAGCGTCGCTTCCTTGACAGTCACGGCGAGGGCGTCTTCCACATCGGCTTCGAGTCCAACCTCGATGCCGGAGTCGCCGAGGCCGAGTCAGTTGGACTAACGACACTGATGAGTGGGCGCCGTGACAACGGCACCGGTTTCAACTACTTCGACACCTTGGACGACACCGGGTTCGTGTGGATGATTCGCCAGACGAAGCCGGTTGCCGTGTGAAGGTTCTGCTCGTTCTCGCACATCCTGAGCCGAAATCCTTTAACGGTGCCCTAGCGCTCGTTGCCGAGGAGACGCTGCGACAAGTTGGGCACGAGGTTGAAGTGAGCGACCTGTACGCGATGAAGTGGAAGGCCGTTGCCGACGACGCGGACTTCACCGGACCAAGAGAGGACGCAGACTATCTTCGCATCGACCGTGAGCAGACCTTTGCGCACGATTCTGGAACGACCGCGGCGGACGTCGTCGCGGAACAGGACAAGGTTCGCCGCGCTGACCTGCTGCTGCTTCAGTACCCCATGTGGTGGTTCGGCCCGCCAGCGATCCTCAAGGGATGGTTCGACCGTGTTTTCACCCGAGGGTTCGGCTACATGCCGGGCCACAAGTACGACACCGGTTTCATGCGAGGGAAGATCGCGATGATCTCCCTCACCACCGGTACTTCAGGCGACACCTACGCCCCCGACGGCATCGACGGAGCACTTCTTGACGTCTTGTGGCCCGTGCACAACGGATTGCTCCGCTACACAGGCTTCGAAGTCCTGACACCGTTCATTACGCACATGCCCGGCAAGATCGGTGCGAATGATCGTCAGAGCATCCTCGACCAGTACGCGCACGAGCTCCGTGAGGTGGACTCAAGGTGCCGGCTGTTCTTCCATCTACGTGAGGACTACGGACCGAACGAACGACTACTCCCCGGAGTGACGGCTCGCTCCGGTTTCCAACACAGCCTCCATCCCTCGGCTGTGTGAGATCGTCCCACTTGCGGGACGATCAGCGCGGGCGTGAAAATGGTGTCGGGCACACCCGCGACGACGAAGTTTCCTTGGCTATCGGGCCGCACGGAAGTTTGGCGTCGAGGTTCGACCATAAGGTTCGCGCGCCGTTCCCACAAAGATGACGATGAGACGTTCGATTTTCCTCAGAGGCCCGCGGGCAGACCACCTTGACAAGTGAGGATTGGAGGACCTAGGGAGAAACACTTCCAAGCGATGTTGAGCCGAACCTATTTAAAGCGCGAATCTCACGTTCATCCGCCACTGATGATTGCCAGAGTCCCGCGACCACGTCCTGCACGACTTTCGGGGATACCGGAACCTTCAACCGAACGGAGCGCGCTTCCTTCAATCCCGAGCGGCAGGTACTCGTCGTTCAAGTACTCAAAGACTCAATGAAGCCCCACAAATTGGCTGGGCGAAATATGCCCATAGGTAACCCGGCGCGATTCAAACGAAGTAATCCATATATCGGGTGAGTCGCCCGGGTCTCGACTCCGGCACCTTGGGATCCATTATTGGCCTTCCGGGTGCGTCCCTCGTCGTCCATCTTTCCTGGTTAGGACCATCGGCTCGTCCACCGTCTTCCGAAGAAGTCCTCTCGAATCTGGGCCTCAGGCTACAAGATTGGCTACATGAACTCGGTTCTGGCGTCGTCGGGGTTATGCAGTTTGAGAACGCGGACGGCGCGTTGTTCCAATTGCGAATCGAAGGATGATCGCACTTAGAACTAATTACTTGTATCTCTTTCGGCGATCGCGAACTCAAAGCTTTTCGGAGTCGGCGCGCTTAGCGAAGGGATCCGATAACTATGCCTTGGCCCTGAGCACCACAATCAGCAGTGTCGTCACTGATACGGCTACTCCGCAAATGAGCCCTATCCCAAATAGGCGACACCGTTTCGCGCGTCGAGCAACGAGACCCGCCAGAAGCACGATGACGATTCCGACGAAGTCGGCGACCCAGGAACTCGTCAACTTCATCAAGGCGATTGGCGTGGAGAGGGCAACAAAGAATCCCGACACCACTAAGAGGGTCCACTCGATGACAAGTCGGCTGATGGTCGGCCGATTGACAGGACCCTCGTGAACAGAGTTGACCTCGGCTTGATCAATGAAGTCCGCCAACTTCCGCCACACTTGGTCGACTTGTTCCTTTCTTGCCGGGTTGCCGTCTTTGCTTCGAAGCCACGCACGAAACAGTGGTCCGGGAACAATTGAAACTCCGTCCACTTCAGTTATCTCGGCCTCACTCCAGGTTGTGTCGCCTGACCACAGAACACAGACTGCCGACGTGGGAATCCCCTCAGCTGACTCTCCCAGTATCTGTTGAACGTCGCGCAAATTCCACTTCACCTGGCTGATCGATCTGCTCAATTGTTGCCTCATGTATGCGCTACCGGACTTCGCCGTTGGCCACGAATCGCCGCTCCACTTCACTTCGACGACGAAGAGGCCTGGGGGACCGATCGCAATATGGTCAATGTCGAAGTTCGGCTTGGGCTTGAGCCCGCTAACTGCGTGCCATCCTTTGCGGCGCATTGCCCGAAGCTCTTGGGCCGTCCACTCCTCAGCTTGTACTCCCATCATCTGGGGAGCGGCACCACTCAAGAGCAGGGCGGTGAGGGCCACGAGCCACGGACCGGAGATGATCGCGGCACCTACGACTAACCATCGCACGGCGCCACTTAGCGTGAGCTCGGCGAAGATGGCGAACACCAGGGGAAGAATGCCGAGGCCTATGAATGGCATCCAGTTGCTTCTCAATTGGCCTATGCATCTTTGCCATGCAAGGTTTCTCGCGAACCGACCAACTCGGTCGGGGGACGCGAATCGTCTTGACTGACGACGCGTTGGAGTTGAATTCTGAGGGGGCATTCATCCATACTCCCACCGGTGAGTCGCGTAGGCGTGATCGTGAATCGACCTGGCCCCTTGAAGAATTTCGAGCTTGAAAGACTCGGCCGAATCAAACTCAACATGAGACCCAACGCGTCAGCGGCTCAGGCACCGCCGCGCAAGTTCTTCGCCGTAGGTACTCGTCGTAAGCTTCGTCAATGGCAGAGCTCCAAGCGGGACTGTACGAAACGATAGTTACGGAAAGCCTGCGAAGCGAATTGGCCACGCTCCTCGAAGGACGCACTCTCACACATCCGTTGAGGTCAGGAGACGTTGCAGATCGAATTGGACGATATGTCGCTTCTCTTGTCGAGCAAGTTCTTTCGGACATACCTGAGGAAGAACGAGTCGCACGAAGTGTGACGCTTGCTAATGAGTTGGCGGCAAAGATTTATGCGAGGGCACGGAACGACAGTATTGATTCCTTGCTGCAACCGGTCGAAGTATTGAGGGCAGTAATGGAGCTCAATCCTGACGGCACTCCTCACGTCCTCGCTGATCCCTTAGTCCCACTCCTTGACACAACACTCCTCACTAACGCCCCTGGAGAACCGACACTGTGGAACCAACTTGGGGCAGAAATTGACTCAGCGGATCAAATCGACGTAGTAATGGCTTTTATTCGTCGAAGCGGGATCATCCCGTTGCTCCCGGCACTCCGCCGCCATTGTGAAGCCGGAAAGAGACTTCGGGTACTCACGACTACGTACACCAACTCGACTGAGCAGCGCGCCCTCGAACAGCTGATCGACCTTGGTGCGGAGATCAAGATTTCATATGACGTAAGTTCGACTCGGCTTCACGCAAAAGCCTGGTGCTTTCATAGAAATTCAGGATTTTCGACAGTGTTTGTTGGATCCTCAAACCTGACGTTTTCTGCTCAAGTTACGGGTCTTGAGTGGAACATCCGAACTTCTGGAGTTCGCAACCCTGACGTTCTAGCAAAGTTCATTGCGGTCTTTGAAAGCTACTGGCAAAGTAATGATTTCGTTGTTTATGATCCTGACCAGTTTAAAGAGGAAACATTTCGACAGGGGCAAACAGATGGGGATCAGATTCTTATTCTCCCCGGACTTGAACTGCGTCCAGAACCCTTCCAGGAGCGTCTCCTTGAGTTGATTGCGTTGGCACGCCAACAAGGTCACCACCGGAACTTGCTCGTGGCCGCGACTGGTACTGGGAAGACCGTTATGGCCGCCGTTGACTATGCACGCATGAGGGAACATTTACCACGTGCCCGACTGCTCTTCGTCGCGCATCGAGAAGAGATATTGAATCAAAGTCTTGCAACTTTTCGCTACGCCATGCGGGACGCGTCGTTCGGCGAAAAGTGGGTTGGCAGTGATCGCCCGACGGACTTCGAACATGTCTTCGCCTCGATACAAACGTTGAACGCGAATGATCTGAGCATTTTGCCCATTGATCACTTCGATGTCGTGATTGTCGACGAGTTTCATCACGCCGGGGCAGCATCCTACGTTCGATTCCTCAATCACGTCCAGCCTCAAGAATTGCTCGGCCTAACAGCTACGCCCGAGCGAAGTGACGGTCTTTCAATCCTCCAGTGGTTTGACAATTGCATCGCTGCGGAACTTCGATTGTGGGATGCAATCGATCAAGGTCGATTGGCACCATTCGTTTACTACGGTGTGCACGATGGCCTCGATCTCACCTCCGTCCCTTGGAAGAGAGGGCAAGGCTACGACGTCGAAGCGTTGAGCCATCTCTACACGAGCACCGACGCATGGGCGCGGCTAGTCGTCGCTCAACTACTCCTACACATAAATGATGTAAAGACAATGCGGTGCCTCGGTTTCTGCGTGAACGTTGAACATGCGCAATTCATGGCGAAGCACTTCAATGAATCAGGTATAGCGGCAGCGGCGGTGTGGGGCACTAGTTCAGAGGCCGAACGTCGCGATGCTCTTCGTCGACTCGCGGACGGGACGATCAGGGTTGTGTTCTCTGTAGACCTGTTCAATGAGGGCATTGACCTGCCGAACGTTGACACGATCTTGATGCTTCGTCCTACTGAAAGTGCAACACTATTTATGCAGCAGCTTGGTCGAGGACTTCGAAAGTCTGCCAAGAAAACCGTCTGCACTGTCTTGGACTTTGTTGGGACACACCGCAACGAATTTCGTTACGACCAAAAGTTGCGAGCTCTGATAGGCGGTTCGCGTAAGGAACTGGAGAAGGCAGTCAAGTCAGGTTTTCCTTATCTTCCGGCAGGTTGCCACATGCAACTTGATCGAAAGTCGACTGAAATAATTCTGAAAAGTTTGAGGGCTGCGGTTCCATCCCTTTGGAAAGCCAAAGTCGGAGAGCTTCGGGAGATGACTCGAACTTCTAAGACGATTTCGCTATCCGCTTTCCTTGATGAAACAGGTCTCGATCTCGACGATATCTACGACGGGCAAGCGGGTCACGGATGGTCCGCACTATGTGAACAGGCGGGCGTTCCAACGCAGAAGAGTGGCGTCAAGGAGGAGGAGCTTCGTCGCGCGATCGGTCGAATGTTGCACGTCGATGATGCCGAGCGTCTTAGCGGCTACCGCGCACTCTTGCTTTCCGAAGAGCCACCTGATCCAGAGAAGTTAACGATTCGGGAGCACCGACTTTTGCGAATGTTAGTCACGAGCCTCACAAGCGGCGCCCTCTCCCGCGATAGCTCTCTAAGCGATAGTGTGAAATTGCTTTGGACTCACGGTCAAATAAGAGCCGAAATGATTGAGTTACTACAAGAGTTGGAACGCCGACTAACTCATGTCAATTTTGAACTCTACCGACATCCAAATGTTCCTCTCAGAGTTCATGGGCGCTACACGCGGAGGGAAATTCTCGCTGCGATGGCCGAGGGAGATGACGCTTTGGTTGGCGTCCCCGAGTGGCGTGAGGGAGTTCGACAAGCGAAGTTAGAAGGCGCAGAGCTATTCGCCTTCACTTTGGACAAGAGCGGAGACTCTTTCTCGCCGACCACGCGCTACCGCGACTACGCCATTAGTCCAACGCTTGTGCATTGGGAGAGCCAATCAACAACAGCTGCCGAAAGTCCGACCGGCCTTAGGTATCGAAATCACGAGCACGACGGTCGTTCGATACTTCTCTTTTGTCGTCTACGGACCGATGATTTAGCGTTTTGGTTCATTGGGCCGGGCACATACCGTGGTCACGTCGGAGATAGGCCAATGGCAATCACGTGGGAACTTGAATATCCGTTGGCCGGAGATCTGTTCGTTGAGTTTGCCGCCGCCGTGGCTTAGCGACCGACCGAAGTTGCTTTGACAAAACGGGTAGGCCGTCATCTTAGATTTGCCGAACACCACTCCAGATCGCGAGCAACTCAACGGTAAAGAGAGCCTGGTCCTGAGAGTTGGCGTCTGTATGAGCATCATGCTCAAAATGGCAAGATCGTTCGGCGAGCTGATGAGCGTCGATGAGTACGATTCACAGAGTGCTCGCCTACTTAGCCACGAAAGCCGATTTTGTGGCTCAGGCTCCAGACATAGAGGACCGAATTAGGGACGCCGTCAAGCGCGGTCTTGGATTATCGGTTCCGATTGGTTCTCCTGAGTATCAGTCGTGGCACAACTCACTCGGAAACGCAATGTTCCATGTGGTCAACAGTGCAGAGATCCCTGATGATGCGGGAGTTGCAGTTGAGTATCGAATTAATGGTCGTCGACAGCGGATTGATTTCATCATTGCAGGTCGGAACCATCGCCGCGAGAAGAACGTAGTCATTGTCGAATTGAAGCAGTGGACGACAGTCGAGCATTCTGATCTTCGCGATCACGTGAGAACGGCCGTCGGTGGTGGAATGCGTGATCAAACGCATCCTTCGTATCAAGCGTGGTCGTACGCGAGACAGATGATGGACTTCTACGAGGTGGTTCAAACTGAAGGCATTGGCGTGCAACCCTGCGCTTACATTCACAATTGCGATGACCGTTCGGTCCTTCAGGCTAACGACCAGGACGAGAATGTTGCGAAGGCGCCGCTCTTCATGAAGGGAGAGCATCTCAAGCTTCGCCAACATATTGTCGACCACATTTTCGAAGGACCCGGAGTCGCCATGTTGCAGCAGGTTGACGAAAGTCGTATGAGACCGGGAAAGCAACTCGTTCAGGCGCTCAGTTCAATGATGAAGGGCAATGATGAGTTTGCCTTGGTCGACGAACAGAAGTTGGTCCTGGAGACCATCCTCGATATCGAGAGGAAGACTCTGCACGGAGAGAAGACGACTGTCATAGTGAGGGGAGGACCGGGAACCGGAAAGTCCCTCATTGCGGTGAATGGACTCGTTCGTCTCACGAAAGAAGACAAGAACGCTCGCTACGTATCGAAGAACGCCGCCCCTCGTCGTGTCTACGAAGCGAAGCTCAAAGGATCGATGAGAACCGCCGAGATCACGGAGCTGTTCGTCAGCTCGGATGCGTTCCGCGAGGTCTCAGAGGAGTCGTACGACGTCCTGTTGGTCGATGAGGCGCATCGATTGACTGAGAAAGGCGGACTCTACGGAAACCTTGGGGAGAACCAGATTGCGGAAATAATGAACTGCGCGAGGGTCGCCGTCTTCTTCGTAGATGAGGACCAAAAGGTCACGTGGCGCGACATTGGAGACGTCGCCGAAATTGAGCGATGGGCTCGCGTGACGGGATCCAAGACTCACCACATGGACCTCTTTGCACAGTTCCGTTGTGCCGGCTCGGACGAATACCTTCGCTGGCTAGATCACCTGCTTGGGATCAGCGAGCAACCCCCAGTTGAATTGCGTGACACGAATTATGACTTCCAAGTCGCGGCCACTGCCTCCAAGCTCCGCGATCTCATTTTCGATAGAAACATGAGCAATAATCGATCCCGTCTCGTTGCTGGTTATTGCTGGAATTGGGTGAGCAAGAAGGATTCACGAGCGAAGGACATCGTCTTCGAGGGCACTGACTTCGCGATGAAGTGGAATCTAGAGACCGACGGAAGCACCTGGATGATTGCCCCCAAGTCGGTGAACGAAGTTGGATGCATTCACACCTGCCAAGGGCTGGAGTGCGATTACGTTGGCGTCATCATCGGACCAGACCTGATTTGGAGAAATGGGGCCCTCGTCACGGATCCATTTGCACGGGCACGTACTGACCAGTCTTTGAAGGGAATTAAGACCGAGTACAAGAAAGACCCGGCTCGCGCACTTGTCCGAGCCGACATCCTCATTCGAAATACGTACCGAACCCTCATGTCTCGAGGCATGAACGGTTGTTACGTTTACTCAGCCGATCCGGAAACGCAGCAATACTTTCAGAGCCTATTTGTTCCCGGACAAGATGATGAAGAATTGAATTCGCAGAGGAGAAGCTATGAGCGTCCTAGATGAACTTCGAAGTGAGACGCGAGAATTCGCCGCGGTGAGAAACTGGTTTCAGTTTCACACGCCGAAGAATCTCGCGATGGCCGTCGCTGGCGAAGCTGGGGAGCTGGTTGCAGAGTTTCAATGGCTCACACCTGAAGAATCTGACCCTAGATCAATGACGCCGGAACAACGATCTGCGATCGTGAGTGAAATAGCTGACGTCTTCATTTACTTGATGAGACTTAGTGACGTACTTAATGTGGATTTGGCTGCGGCTGTAAGAGAGAAGCTGAAAACTAACGAGACTCGTTTTCCCGAAGCCGGAACCGAGAGCAATTAGTGCGGCAGATGAATACGGTCAATTACGTCGCCCGGTGACCCGCAACTCTCTGGGACGTTGATCACAGGTTCACAGGGGTCGTAAGGCTCCGTCGAACCTTGTAAGCCTCGATGGAACCCAATATTTGAATCGCGACGGGAAAGTTGGAGGGCAAATCATTTACATAGCGAGCAGACTCTCTGACTCGCTGGTGTCATAGTAAGCCCTCTCGAACTCGACCGGCGACACGTAGTCGAGCGCCTCATGAATCCGTCGGTTGTTGAACCAGTCGAGGTAGTTGAGCGTGGCCCATTCGACGTGCTCGACGTTGTGCGTATTCCGGTGAATTCGGACAGCTGTTCCGGAGTTTTCGGACGCCGCGCGGTGCGGTCGGAGGTCGCGTAGCGGCCGACGTTTGTGTGAGTGGTTG
>Ga0208849_1000878_pt1 | contig 24575 bp, 25 predicted proteins | sample NGESurdeep072012_10_FD_184470 | JGI IMG/M metagenome (GOLD analysis project Ga0208849, IMG submission 184470) | Arctic peat soil microbial communities from Barrow, Alaska - NGEE Surface sample 53-3 deep-072012 (SPAdes) | ecosystem: Environmental > Terrestrial > Soil > Wetlands > Peat ... | reverse complement strand
GGCATGGATCCAGCCGACTATGAAGTGATTGGCGAGAAGGTCAGCTATCGACTGGCGCAGCGCCCGGGCGCCTATGAAGTCCTGAAGTACGTTCGCCAAGTGACCAAGCGGCGCGATACGCAGGCGCTATCGTGTCCACTGGCGCCGGTGGGCGTCATCGAAGGCAGCCGGGCCGAACGGTAGCTTCCGCCCATCTGCGACCCGGCAATCCACCAGGTGGCCGATGCCCGCATCGCGCGCTGCGTCGCGGGCCACGTCAAGCAGGCCGGCCGACGGATCGGCGGCAAAGACACGCCCGCCGGGCGCGACCGCCCGCGCGAGATCGATGGTTATAACGCCGCTTCCCGCCCCGACATCGACAACGATCTCACCCGGTCGCAGCGACAGCAGATCAAGCCATTCCCGTCGCACGCGCATTTCGGCCGCCGAGGTGCCGAGGCGGGCGAGCTTGACGACAGCTTTCGAGACAGGCTCCGCCCCCGAGACGAGCGACCAGCTGTCGCCGCCGTCCGCAGCCACCATCTTGTCGCCGACCATGCCCCGGAACTCCATACGCCCGCGGGAAGTATGCTGGGGCTGGCCCCTGCCGACAAGGATGGCCAGACCTCGAACCTAAGCCACGTGAATCGCGGTTTTCATGGAGTATCCCGTGGCAGTCTGCGGTCGCGGCGTGGTAGGTCAATCGGAACGCACACGGAGAGTCATAGAAAAATGATCGTCGTCACGGGCGGCAGCGGCAAGCTCGGCCGGGTTGTCGTCAAGGACCTGATGGAACACGGCTACAAGGTCACCTCGATCGACCTTGTCGCTCCGTCAGGAATCTCCAACCCGCCCAAACCGACCGACGTAACCTTCAGCCGCGCCGACATCACCGATTTCGGCCAGGCCATGGCGGCGCTGTCGATGATCGACGAGCGGGTCGAAAAGGTGACCGGGGTAGTTCACCTCGGCGCCATCGCCGCACCGGGCCTTGCGCCGAACGACGTCACCTTCCACACCAACATCACCTCGACCTACAACATCTTCGAGGCCGCACGTCAGCTTGGCATCCGAAACGTCGTATGGGCCTCAAGCGAGACCGTCTTCGGCGTCCCGTATCCCAGGGGACCGCAGTATGTCCCTGTGGATGAGGAAGTCGAACGACCGCAAACCGCGTACTCGCTGTCCAAGCTGCTCAGCGAGAAGATGGCCGAACAGTTCTGCCGCTGGGATCCGAAAACAAAAATGTTCGGCCTGCGTTTCTCGAACGTGATCGAGCCGCAGGACTACGCGGCATTTCCCGGCTTCGACAAGAATTCCAAGGCGCGCTGGTTCAACCTGTGGACTTACATCGATGCCCGCGACGCCGCGCAGGCAGTTCGCCTCGCCCTTGAGTCGAAACTGACCGGCGCCGAGATCTTCGGCATCGCCAACGCCGACTCGGTAATGTCCAGATCGAACGACGAGTTGCTCGACGAGCTATATCCGAAGACGAAGCGCAAGCGCCCGCTCAAGGCGAACGAATCCCTCATCTCGATCGATAAGGCGGTACGTGTATTGGGCTACAAGCCGCAATATCCTTGGCGAAAGCAGGTCAAGGCGGCCAAAGCCGGCAAGAACAAATAGCTCAGGCTCCCGGCACCGGCGCGGCCGCATCCCGGGCCGGATCACCGCCATAGCGTTCCGTCTTGATGGTCGGGAACGGCACGCCGATGTCGAGCAGCAGCCGGCTCGCGACATCGACGAAAGCATTGGCGCCGCAGACATAGGTGTGCGCGGGCTTCGCCCCGCCGAAGTACCCAAGCACATCGGTAATCAGCGACGCATCAATCCGGCCAGAGCGTACCCGGGCGTCCGCCGGCGGGTCGCGCGTCACGGTCAGCACGAGGTGGAAATTCGGGTCCTTTTCGGCACGCGCGAAAAGCTCCTCGCGGAAAATGATGTCGGCGTAATGCCGCACCGAATAGACAAGCACAGCCGGAACTTCCGGCGCGACGTTCATCCGGTGGCGGAGGATCGACATCATCGGCACGACGCCCGATCCGCCGCCGACCAGCAATAGCGGACCGTTGTCGCGCTTGCCCCAGGTGAAATGACCGCCGATCGGTCCACGCATCTCGATGGCGTCGCCGGCCTGCACGACGTCGTGGAAGAAGGGCGAGACTTCGCCGTCGTCGAGCTTCTCGATGACCAATTCGACTTCGTCTGATTCCGGCGCCGAGCCGATCGAATAGCTGCGCTGCGCCTGATAGCCGTCGGGCGCCGAGAGGCGCACATCGACATGCTGCCCGGCCATGAACCCGCGCCACTCCGGCACCTTGAGGAAGAAACTCTTTACCGCCGGCGTCTCCTCGACGATCCTCGCGACGGTCGCCTCCTGCCAGACAAGCTTGGCACCGGGTACAGCGTCCATCGGGTCAATCCCCCGTGAACCGCTGCTCTTTCCAGGGGTCACCGTAGATGTGGTACCCGCGCAGCTCCCAGAAGCCGGCTTCATCGCGCTCCGTGAACTGCAGCGCGTTGACCCACTTCGCGGACTTCCAGAAATAGAGATGCGGGACGAACAGCCGGGCGGGGCCGCCATGATCTGGGGCAATTGGCTGCCCCTCGTAGCTCGTCGCCACCATGCCCTGCTCGCCGGTGAGATCCTTGAAGGGCACGTTGGTGGTGTAACCGTCGAAGGAGTGGGCCAGCGTGTAGCCGGTCGGCGCGCCGAGGCCGGCGTCGGCCAGGATCGCCTCGATCGTAACGCCTGCCCAGTTCGTATCGAACTTGCTCCACTTGGTCACGCAGTGGATATCGCGATGCATCTTCGTCTGCGGCAACGCGTTGAATGCCTCCCACGTCCACGACTTGACCGGCCTTGGGCCGACCTTCAGCGTGAACTTCCAGTCTTTCGTATCGATCTTCGGCGTCGGCCCGGCGGAGAGCACCGGAAACCCATTTTCCTTGTACTGGCCCGGCGGCAACCGCACGGCCTCGTCCGGGCTGGGACGACGTCCGAAAAAACCACGCGTCGTCAGCATCGCATCACTCCTTCGTGGGACCCGGAGGCGAAAAACATAACTGCACCTGCGTGAAAAGCCTATCAAGACACGCCTGCGCGACCGGAACCGCAGGGACTAGTCCCGGTTTCTCATTAGCGGGATGCGCCGCGACCACCCGTACAGGTGCTCTTCGCGCAGGAAGGTGAACAGGCCGGAAGCAACAATCAACGCCATACCGGCGAAGGCCACGGGGTCGGGAATCTCGCCGAAGAACACCCCGCCGAAAACCACCGCCCAGATCATCTGGCTGTACTGCGACGGCGCCACCCGGTTTGGCGGCGCATTGCGCGTCGCCGCAAGCATCAAGATTTGACCGAACCCGCTGAACAGGCCGGCGAGCACGGCAAGGGCGGCTTGGCGCAAGTCGGGAACGGTGAAGTTGAAGAGCATTAGCGTGCCGTCGACGGCGAGCATGGATAGATAGAGCGTTGCCAACAGCGTGATGCGCTTCTCTGTCTTGCCGAGGCTGCGGAGCGAAATCATGGTGACCGCCGCGGCCACCGCCGCGAAGGCGGCCGCCAAATGGCCGGGGTGAAGCTGGTGGAAGCCCGGCCGGACGACCAGTACCACGCCCAGAAAACCACAGAAGATGGCCATGCTGCGCCGCCAGCCGACATGGTCGCCGAGGGCAGGAATCGCCAGCAACGTCGCAAAGGCCGGCATCAGAAAAAGCAGCGAGTAGGCTTCGGCCAGGGGCAGTGTCGTGAATGCATAAACGCTGGCGATGCTGCCCGCGACACCGGAAGTCGCCCGGACAAAGACCAAACCCGGCCGATGGATGTGCAGGACTTCGCGCCATCGCTCGCTTGCCGGCTTGGCGAACGCAAAGGTGCAGAGAGAGGCGAGCGTGAGCAGGAAAATGATCTCGAACACCGACATGCCGCCGCCGAGTGCCTTGACGCAGGCGTCCGAGCTGGAAAAGAGCGCGTAGGCCATGAAGCCGGCGGCAACGCCTTTGATCATCGGAGAAACGGACCGGTTCGGAGCGGAGTATCAGCATACTGCGTTTAGCCGGCGACTTAAGCGAGCCGGCATCGGAAATCCACCGGTTACAGAGGCGCGCCAGGATGGCGAGCTTTCCAGTTGGAGGAACTCCCCGATGAAATCTCTCATCCTTGCGATCTTCGTGCTGCTGTGCCTCGTAGCCGGTGCGCTTCGCGCCGAAACGATCAATGTCTCGGACGACCACGGCGGCAGCCTTGTCGAGTACGACGCACGCTGGACCGCGCTCGCGGCGCGGGGCGTCGAGGTCCACGTCATTGGACCCTGTCAGTCGGCCTGTACCGTTCTGCTCCGGCACATTCCGCGCGCTCAGATCTGCGTCACCCCGGCGGCAAGTTTCGGCTTCCACCTGGCGCATCTGGCCAGCGCAAGGGAAACCCTATGGGCAGCTTACCAAGGCGACATCCGCGGGTGGATACAGAAACACGGCGGCCTTAGCGACCAGTTCATCTGGATGCGTGCTCCCGACACCTATCAGTACTTCAAGAAATGCCCCGGCTAGCGCCTCATGGCAGGCGCGCCAATCGCTCGACGAGCAACGCGAAAAAACCTTCGGCATCGCCATCGCGCAGGAAGTTCACGTTGCGCGGCCGGTCGGTGATCTGCCACCAGTCTGCGACGGTCATGCCGAGGGTCAGCGGACTGGCGGTTTCCACGCTGACGTTGACGACCTTGCCGGTGAACAGCTCCGGCTTCAGCAGGTGGGCGATCACCGTTGGATCATGCAGCGGCGCACCGATCGAGCCGTACTTGGCGAGATCGAAACGCTCCGAGAAGCCGAGAAGCCCGGCGACCGCGGCGCCTGTCCGGTTGCCGATCGCGCTGAAGGCGTCGAGGCGCGCCTTCGTCGTCAGCATGCGATGGGTGAGGTCGAGAGGCGCCATCACGACCGGGATGCCGCTCCGCACCACCACGTCGGCGGCCTCCGGATCGACATAGATGTTGAACTCGGCTGCCGGCGTGATGTTGCCGACTTCGAAGTAGGCGCCGCCCATCATCACCAGCTCGCGGACGTGCGCGGCGATGTCGGGCGCCTTGACCAGGGCCATGGCGATGTTGGTCAGCGGCCCAAGCGTGCAGAGCGTCACCGAGCCGCGCTCGGCCGCGCGCAGCGCCTCGATGATGAAATCAACGCCGTGCTGCTTCTGTAGCTCGATCTTCGGTTCTGGCAGCTCGACGCCATCGAGGCCAGTACGGCCGTGAACATGCTCGCCGCTGACCGGCTTCCGCGTCACCAGCGGTCGGACGCAGCCGGCATACACCGGCACCTCCGGTCGCCCCGCCAGTTCGACGATGCGCCGGGCATTCCGCTCCGTGTGCGCCAGCGGCACGTTACCAGCGACCGCGACGATGCCGAGGACATCCAGCTCCTCCGGCGAAGCCAGCGCCAGCAGGATGGCTACGGCGTCGTCCTGCCCGGGATCGGTATCGATGATGATGCGGCGCTTCATGCCCGGACGGGTTGCTACTGGTGGCCGGCGATGGCGTGCGGCAGATACGGGTCGGCAAGCGCCTTCAGTTCGCCGGCATCGAGCTTGACGTCGCGGGCGGCCACCGCGTCCTCGAGATGGCCGGGCTTGCTGGCCCCGACGATCGGCGCGGTGATATCCGGCTGCGCCAGCACCCAGGCAAGCGCTACCTGCGCATTGGCTATCCCACGCTTCTTCGCGATATCGCTGACGCGGTCGATGACCGCGAGATCGCCATTGTCGCGCCCGTAGAGGCTTTTGCCGAACGCATCGGTCTTGGCGCGCACCGTCGCATCAGACTGCTCGCGCGGTCGGGTGAGCAGTCCGCGTGCCAGCGGACTCCACGGGATAACGCCGATGCCTTCCTCGCGACAGAACGGCAACATCTCGCGCTCCTCCTCCCGATAGAGCAGGTTGTAGTGGTTCTGCATGGTGACGAAACGCGCAAGGCCCAGACGCTCCTGCGTCCCCAATATCTTGGCGAACTGCCACGCGTACATAGACGAGGCGCCGATGTAGAGCGCCTTTCCCGCCTTCACCACGTCGTCGAGCGCTTCCAGCGTTTCCTCGATCGGCGTCTGCGGGTCGAAGCGGTGGATCTGGTAGAGGTCGACGTAGTCCATGCCGAGGCGAGCGAGCGAAGCATCGATCGCCTGCCGGATGTGCTTGCGCGACAGGCCGCGCATGTTCGGCCCGTCGCCCATTGCGCCATGCACCTTGGTGGCAACCACGATCTCGGCGCGCGGCGGCGCGAAATCCTTGAGCGCGCGACCGGTGATCTCCTCGCTGGTGCCCTGCGAATAGACGTCGGCCGTATCGAAAAAGGTGAAGCCGAGCTCCACCGCCCGCTTGATCAGCGGCCGCGCCTCGGCCTCCTCGAGCGCCCATTCCCTGCCGGCCTTCGAGCCGTAGGTCATCATCCCGAGACAGAGGCGCGACACGGTCGTTCCCGTCGATCCCAGCCTGATGGATTGCATGGATGAAACGCTTGTCATGTACGCCGTTCAGACGACCGCATAGCCGCCTTCTCGCATAGCGCCGAACTGCTAACCGACGAGGGCCGGAGTCGCCCCGAAGCGGCGCCCGGGTTGAGCAGGCGGACGACCGAAGACCGCGCTTCGCTCGGCGACAGTCGAGCCGAAAAACGGATAGCGGCGCATGATTTCGCGGCGCGTGGCCGGATAATCCAGCTTCATGAGACTGAGCGGCTTGATCAGCGTGGGATAGGGCCGCGGCGGACAGACGACGGCATGTCCGAAAACGCGCCTGTAGAATGCCTGGTGCTCGGCGCGCACCGTTGCGAGCACCAGATCGGCGGCGAAATGCTCCGCCGCCATGTGGCCGATTCTGACCGTCAGGTACGGCAACTCGGGATACGGGCGCGCGCTCGCCGGATCGACGACGAAGCGCGTCGGATCGACGATGATCTTGCCGGCATCGAGCTCCGGCTGCACATACTCCGGGAAGACATCAGTTGCCACCATCTGCGGGAACTCGCGCGTGCCCACATGGATGCGCATCGAACTGATCAACTGCCCGTCTAGATGCAGGCCGATGACCCAGCCGTTGTCGAGATCGTCGTAGCGGTCGCTGAAACGCCGGCCAAAGCTCGGCTCGATGGCGCCTTCTTTCAGATAGGCGTCGTAGCGTAAACGGAAAATAGCATCCCGGTCCGCGTCGCTTAACGCGCGCCGATATTCCACCCGCTCAAGTAACCTTGCGACCCGCTCGGACAGGCCGAGCGGCAACGCAGTCGCAGGCGCACCCATCAAACGTCTCCTCGTGCGCGGCGCAACACGCCGCGCAGAGAAACCGTTCACTATTCATTAACCAAAGTAAAGTCTTAAGGTTATTTTTTGTCCGCATGGCGCCTCTGCACGAGCGTCGACAATTAGCAAACGCGGCGCACGAATCCGCCATTTCAAGACGAGGATGTTGGAGAGACTATTTTTTTCGTCGTCGAGTCACTCCGGCCGACGATTCATCGCGAATATTACCGATGGAGCGACATGACCTGCCGTCGCAACCCCACCCTTCAGGCGACCCGCTCGATCATCTGTGGCGTCGTGCTCTCGAGAAGAACCCTGATCTCCTTCGCCGGCAGAGCCGGCGCAAAAAGCCACCCCTGGACTTCCGTGACGTTGTCCTCGGCCGCGATCAACGCAAGCTGCTCGGCGGTCTCGATGCCCTCGACCGTCACCGAAAGACCGAGATCCGCACTGAGCTGGGCGACACCGCGCAGCAGGACCAGCGAGCGATGGCCCGCCTCCAGGCCCTCGAGGAAGGAGCGGTCGATCTTGACCTTGTTGAGCGGCAAGCTCTGCAAATAGCTCAAGCTTGAATAGCCGGTACCGAAATCGTCGAGTGAAATGCGCACCCCGAGGTCGCGAAGCTGATGCAGGATCGTGCGCGTCGCGCGGGTATTGCGGAAGAGCACGGATTCTGTGATCTCGATCTCCAGCCGGTTGGGATCGAGCCCGGTCTCTTCCAGCGCCTCCCGGATCGTCTTCACCACGTCGCCGCGGCGAAACTGGCTGGCCGACAGGTTGACGGCGACGCGCACGTTCCCTGGCCAGGTCGCGCAAGTCCGGCAAGCTTCGTGGAGAACCCATCTACCGAGCTCGACGATCAGGCCCATCTCTTCGGCGACCGGGATAAATTCCGCCGGAGAGATCATGCCGCGCAGCGGGTGCGGCCAGCGCAGCAGCGCCTCGCACGTCGAGATGTGTCGACTCTTCAGATCGAACAGTGGCTGGTAGAAGACCTGGAAGGAGTTGTTGGCGAGCGCATGACGAAGGTCGAGTTCGAGACTGCGTCGGGCATGCGCGCGGATATCCATCTCCGGCTCGAAGAACCGCCAGGTCCCCCGCTGGTCGGCCTTTGCCCAGTAGAGCGCCATGTCGGCAATCTTGAGCAGGTGGTCGGGCCCGGTCGCATCCCGCGGCGACAGCGCGATGCCGACGCTGGCGCCGATGACCACCTGATGACCGTCGACCTCATAAGTTTCGGCGAGGGCGGTGACGATGCGCCGGGCAAGCGCCGCGGCCTCCTCGACGCCGCTGAGCGGCGATTGCACGATGACGAATTCGTCGCCGCCAAAGCGCGCGACAATGTCGGTGGAACGAACCAGATAGCGCAGGCGATCGGCCACCGCGCGCAGCAGGACGTCGCCGCGCGGATGACCGAGGGTGTCATTGACCTGCTTGAACTGATCGAGGTCGACGAACATTACGGCGACCGGCTTGGATCCGGCTGCGGCGAGGGCATCCTCCATGCGTTCGCGCAGGTAGACGCGATTGGGCAGGCCGGTGAGCAGATCGTAGCGGGCGAGATGGCTGATCCGCATTTCCGCCGACTTGCGCTCGGTGATGTCTTCGATGAGGACCACGGAACCGCCGTTTGCCATAGTCTGGAAAGTCAGGCTGAGCGTGCGCCCATCCTGCTTCTGCAGGTTGAAGCTCTTTGTTTCGAGCCCCGTAAGTCGAATCTCCAGGTCGTCCGCCAGGCGCTCGAGTTCGGAATGCAGGATGGCGCCGGCCTCGACGCAATCGATCGCCAGCTCGCGGACGGTCTCGCCCTTGCGGTCTGCGCGCTCGACGAGGCCGAGGATTTCCCCGAAGCGCTTGTTGGTAACGACGACGCGCCGCTCCGCGTCAAACATGCACAGGCCGTGCGGCATGTTGTTGAGAGCCGTGTCAAAGCGCGTGGCCAGCACCGACATATCGCGCGTCGAGATGACGGCGTCGAGAAGCGTGCGCCGCAGGCGGTCGGAGATGAACTTGAAGCTGACGAAAAACGCGCCGAGCAACACGGCGTAGATCGAATAATAGACGCTCCCCGTAAGCAGCAGCGCGATGGTGATCGGAACGCCGTCAACCAGAATAAGCACGGCCACCAGACGCGCACTGCCGAAATTGCGGCCCGAGATGCCGATCATGTAAGCGATAGTCGAGCACACGCTCACCAGGCGGATGAAGTGTGCATCGGGAAGCAGAAAGCAGACCACGCACCACACGCCCAGCATGCCCATGAAGCCGGCGGCGCCGAGGACGTAGCGGTTCTCCCAGCGGCTGGCTTCGGCGAAGGTGGTGATCTTGTCGCGTCGGCGGGAGTAAAACGTCATGGCGAAGGCGCGCGCCATCGCAATTACTATGAGGATGGCCCAGCAGCCGTAGAGATACGGGCTGCCCTCGTTGAACGCGGTCAGCAAGACGGCGATCGAAACAGCGAGCGAGCCGAGGAGGAGCGTCCTCGTCTCCGAGTAAAGTGAATCGACCAGCGGAGCGTAGACCTCTACCGGCAGAACCTCGGGTTTCGGAACGCGTCCAAAGAATGACCAACCGGGCATTTGAGCCGCTCTGCCAGAGATACGCCCGCAAACTATGGCCGATTTCCCCTAAAAATTCCCTTCAGCTTTTCATAAGAAGGCGCATACCCTCGGTATATTCCAGAAACATTGTGCATCACGTTGCTGCAAATAAGTTGCCGACATCGAAAAAACAATTCGAGGTTGCTGCGTAGATACTTTGTTATCCTTAGCATTCGTATTTTTGCTGATGTTTGTCGCTGCACCCGGGACGAAATGACTTTGCGCCGCAGCGGGCAGACAGAAACAAACGGGTTACAAAAACAATTTATTACCGACATCGCCTGTTTCTTGAGAAACGTAGCTGGGCTGGAGATAATTCATGAGGAAGAACCTGACGTTAGCCGCCGTTACGGCGGTCGCAATTGCCGCAAGCTCGATCGCCATGACAACCGGCGCATTTGCCGCAGCGCCCGTGACACCGCACTACAAGCCATTGATGTGCATCTTCTTTCCGTCGATGGACGTCTGCAATCCGCCGAAGCCGGTCATTCCTCCGCATCATCATCATCATCACATGATGAAGAAGCCGATGAAGCCGATGAAGCCGAAATAGCCGCGTACCCGAAGTCTCGGGAAACCGCAGCATCGATACGGTCGGCGACCCCGGCGGACTCCGTCGGGGTCTTTTACTGCGCCGATTGGTCTAGAGGTCGATCGAGGCGCCAAGGCTCGGCAGTTCCACCTTGGTGCCAGCGCCCAGCAGTGGCGCGAACGCCTCCATCACGCTCTGCTCGCCGTGAACAAGGAAAGTACGCTTGGCACCACTCGGTCTATGCCAGCTTACGAGTTCCGATTGCCCGGCATGCGCGGAAAACCCGTTCACCGTGTAGATCTTCGCATTCACCGGTACATCCTCCCCGAATATGTTCACCGATTTGGCGCCGTCGATGATCTGGCGGGCGAGCGTGCCAGCTCCGGCAAACCCGACGAAGATAACACCTGCCGCCGCGCGCCAGAGATTGTGCCGCAGGTGATGGCGGATGCGGCCACCGGTTGCCATCCCGGAGCCTGCCATGATGATGGCGCCGCCGCCTATCCGGTTTATCACCATCGAGTCCCCCGTCTCCTGGACCATGTGGAGTCCCGGCACCGCCAGCGGGTCGCCACCGTCGGCGAACAGCTTGGCCACGTCCGGCGCCAGACACTCGGGATGCCGTCGAAAAACATCGGTCGCTGAGATCGCCATCGGCGAATCCAGGAACACTTGCGTAGCCGGCATCAGCCGCCCGCTGCCCATCGCCTGGTTCAATGCATAAAGCAGCTCCTGCGAGCGCTCCAATGCGAAGACCGGAATGATGACATTGCCGCCGCGCCGAAACGTATCTTCGATGGCTGAATAGAATTCTTCGACCGAAGGGCCGTAGGGCTTGTGGTTGCGGTCGCCGTAGGTCGTCTCCATCACCACCACGTCGGAAGGCGGCGGCGGCGTCGGAGAGCGCATCAGCGGCCGTCCCGAGTTGCCGATGTCGCCTGACATCGTCACGCGGCGGCGTTCACCATTCTCCTCCAGCTCGAGGAAAATGCTGGCCGAGCCGAGGATATGGCCGGCATCGAAGTAGGTGGCCCCCACGCCGGGCACGACGTCGATCGGCTGCCCGTAGATTGCTGTCCTGCCGAAAAAGTCGAGGCAGTTCATCGTGTCGAGCACTGTGTAGAGCGGCGTTGCGCCGGTGGCGTTGCCGTCCTTGTCGCGCCTCCACGGCTGCTTGCGCCGCCGCCGCGCCCCCTCTTCCTCCTGCAACCGCGCCGAGTCGAGCATGACCAACCGCACCAGTTCACGTGACGCGGCGGTAGCTATGATCTCGCCGCGGAAGCCGCGCTTGGCCAGCAGCGGGACGCGACCGCAGTGGTCCAGATGGGCGTGGGTCAGCAGCAGGACGTCGATGCTGGCGGCATCGAAGCCAAAGTCGCCGCTGTTTTCCTGATCGAGGTCGTGACTGCCCTGATAGAGGCCACAGTCGATGAGGATGCGCTTGCCCGCGCATTCTATGAGATGGCAGGAGCCGGTCACCGTGCGATCGGCGCCGTGAAAGGAAAGCTTCAAGCGGGGCCTCGATTCGATTGTAAGGGACGCGCAGCAACCGGTATTGTCTGCGAATATTGCCCTCGCAGCCAGCGCGCGTTGTACGGCACGGCTCGATTCGGCATGAACCGCCCGCCCTTGGATTGCTTCCGCGGAAGGGCATAGGTAATCGAAGACCTTGCGTAAGCGAAACGAGACCGCGGCTCAACGCCGGGCGATGACAGGGGGAAGGAATGGCTGAGAAGGAAAGCCTGACCGCAATCGGCCCACTTGCCGGAATGCGCTATCCCGATCCGCGCGTCGAGAAACTCGACAAACGCTTCCCCAAGCAGGGCAACGCCGGCGTCGAGCGCATCGCCGCCGGCTTTCGTTGGGCCGAGGGGCCGGTCTATTTCCGCGACGGCGGCTATCTCCTGTGGAGCGACATTCCCAATCATCGCATCATGCGTTGGCTGGAAGAAGACGGTCACGTCAGCGTCTTCCGCGCGCACTCGAATTATTCCAACGGCAACACGCGCGATCGCGAGGGCCGCCTCGTCACCTGCGAGCACGACACCCATCGCGTCACGCGCACCGAACTCGATGGCACCATCCGCATCCTCATGGACAGCTACGACGGCAAGAAGCTCAACGCCCCCAACGATCTGGTCGTCGCCTCCGACGGTGCCGTCTGGTTTACCGATCCCGGCTACGGCATCGATGGCGAGTACGAGGGCCACAAGGACACGTTCGACCTCCCCTGCAACGTCTACCGGCTGGACCCGGACTCCGGCAGGGCGACGGTTGTTGCCGACGACTTCGTACGCCCCAACGGCCTCGCCTTTTCGCCCGACGAAGAGCGCCTGTATATCGTCGACACCGGCATCACCCACGGCGGTCCCGCCCACATCCGCGTCTTCGATGTCGCCGGCAAGAAGCTGAAGAAGGGCCGCGTGTTTGCCGGCGACTTTGCGCCCGGCTCGACCGACGGTGTGCGCGTCGACAATTCCGGCAACCTCTGGTGCTCGATGGCCTGGGCCGATCCTGCCGAGGATGGTGTCTACTGCTACGCGCCCGACGGCGATCTTATCGGCAAGATTCATCTACCCGAAGGCTGCGCCAACATCTGTTTCGGCGGCGAGAAGCGCAACCGCCTGTTCATGGCGGCAAGCACCTCGATCTACTCCCTTTATGTCGACGTCCAGGGAGCCCAGCGCCCGTAAGCCGTCTAGATCAGCGTCCGCGAAATCTGGCCGGCGACGGCGTCCAGCTTCGGCAGGAGGCGATCGCGCAGGTCGTTCCGCGACGACCGGCTGGAGTGGGCCGACAGATTGATCGCGCCGACATTGACGCCGCCGCGCGTGATGATTGGCACAGCCACCGAGCGCAAACCCTTCTCCAGTTCCTCATCGACGATCGAATAGCCTTGCGCGCGGTCGGCCTTGATCCGGGCAAGCAGCGCGTCCGGCGCCGTGATGGTGCGCGGCGTCTGCGGCGGCGGCGGGCTAAGCCGCAAACGTTCCACGATCTCCGTGTCCGTCAGAAAGCCGAGCTGCACACGGCCGAGCGAGGTGTGAAAGGCTGTCAGGCGCGTGCCGATCGCGATCGTCGTCGACATGATGCGGTGCGGCGCCGGCATGCGCGCAACATAGACGATCTCGGCGCCCTGCAGGATCGCCGCGGAACACGACTCCTGCACGTCGTGGCTGAGTTCCTTCATGAGCGGCTCCGCCCGGTCGACCCACGACTGCGTCGAGAGGTAGGCAAATCCAAGTTCCAGGATGCGCGGCGCCAGCGAGAAATCGCGCCCCCTCTGCGCGACGTAGCCGAGGCCGGCGAGTGTGCGCAGGACGCGGCGGGCGGTCGCCCGCGACAGCCCTGAAGCGGCCGCCGCCTGCGACAGGGTCATCGTCGGACGCTGCTCACCGAACGAACCCAGCACGGCCAGGCCCTTGGCGAGAGTCGTCATGAACTCCTTGTCCGTGCCGGAATCGCTGGCAAAATCTCTCGCCATGCCCAAGTTTCGCTTCGTTGACATCGGTCCCCGTCTCGCCGACTATGGTCGGATAACGAACAATCGTTCGATATTCGAACACTCTTGGCAGAGGGTCAAGAGGTTGAAAATTGGCGGCGGCGACGGGCCGGACGATCGACAACCGGTACACCGAGAGATGACCTTTTCGGCACTCGATTCAGCCCTTACCGGCCCGCTGTTCGCGAGCGCGCCGATGCGCGCGGCCTTCTCCGACCCGGCGCGGATCGCCGCGATGCTGAAGGTCGAAGCGGCACTCGCCGAGGCCGAGGCGCGCCACGGGCTGGTGCCCTCGGCGCTCGCCGGCGCCATCCGCAAGGTGCGCGCCGATGACCTCGACCTTGCTGCGCTCGGTGAGAAGACCGCCGACGCCGGTGTGCCGAACATCCCGTTCGTCAGGGCGGTTGAGGCAAAGCTTCCCGAGAAGTTGCGCGGCGCCTTCCACAAGGGAGCCACCAGCCAGGACATTCTCGACACGGCGCTCGTTTTGCAGATGGCGGTGGCGTTCGGTCTCGCCGCCGCCGATCTCGTCGCAATCGTTGATGGCCTGTCGGCGATGGCGCGGAAATACCGCCGCACCCCGCAGGTCGGCCGCAGCCTCGGCCAGCACGCCGCCCCGATCACGTTCGGCTATACCGCCTCCGTCTGGCTGGGAGGCGTCCTCGAAAGCGCCGCAGAGCTTGGACCTCTCCGCCAGCGCGTCCTTGCGGCCTCTCTCGGCGGCCCCGTTGGCACGCTTGCCGGACTCGGCGACAAGGGCCCCGCCGTCGTCGCCGATTTTGCCGCCATCCTCGGCCTCGCGGTTCCCGTCGCCACCTGGCACACTTCGCGCGGCCGCATGGTTGCCGCCGGCGCCTGGCTGGCAACGCTCATCGGGGCTTTGGCAAAGATCGCCACCGACGTGGTGTTCCTGTCGGCGACCGAGGTCGGCGAAGTCGGCGAAGCGCCCGCCCCCGGCCGCGGCGGTTCTTCCGCCATGCCCCACAAGCACAACCCCGTATCCGCCATGGTGATCCTGGCTGCCCACGCCGCCGCCGGTGGCCATCTCGCCGCCCTGGTAGGCGCCATGGCCGCCGGCCAGCAGCGGCCCGCCGGCGCGTGGCAATCGGAGTGGCACACGCTGCCCGCGTTGTTCGGCCTCGCCTCCGGCGCGCTGCGCGAAGCCCGCCGCATTGCCGAAAGCCTTGTCGTGCATGAGCGCCGCATGCGCTCCAATCTCGACCTCACGCACGGATTGCTTTTCGCCGATGCGGTTTCGGGGCGGCTCGCTCCGGCGCTTGGCCGCGAAGCCGCGCATGGGATCGTCGAGGAGGCTGCGAACGTTGCCCGCGACACGGGCGAAATGTTTCAAACGGTGCTCGCCGGGCAATCCGCCATTCCGGCAAAACTCCGCGCCGAGGTGCAGTCGGCCTTCGACCTGACGCCAGCGATCGACGCCGGCGCGGCACACGCCGATCGCGTCGTCAGGGCCGCCAGGACCGTTCGCCGTGAACTTGTCACGGGAAAGGCCGTCTGATGCCGAGGATTGCCGTCAACGGCGTCGAACTTTTCTACGATCTCGCCGGTCCCGAATCCGCCCCGGTGATCGCCTTCTCCAACTCGCTCGGCACCAGCCTCGATATGTGGGACGCGGTCGTGCCGGCTTTCATCGGCCGCTACCGCTGCCTGCGCTACGACACGCGCGGCCACGGGCGTTCCGGCTCCGTCGATGTTGCGGTCACTATCGACGATCTCGCTGCCGATCTAGCCGGCCTCCTCGGAGCGCTGCACATCGAAAGTGCCGATGTCGTTGGCTTGTCGCTCGGCGGCATGACCGCCCAGGCGCTGGCGATCGACGCCCCCGGGAAGGTGCGGTCGCTGGTATTGATCGCGACTTCCGCCTACCTGCCGACCCGGGAATTCTGGAAAAACCGCGCCGACACCGTGCGCAAGGACGGCACGGGTCCGATAGCCGATATGCTCATGCCGCGCTGGTTCACCGCTCCGTTCCGCGAACGCGCTCCCGAGGCTGTCGATCGCACCCGCCAGGGGCTCATGGCGATCGATCGCGCTGGGTATGCCCGCTGCTGCGAGGCGATTGGCGGGATGGATCTTCGCGAACGTATCGGCAAGATCATGGCGCCGACGCTGGTGCTGGTCGGCGCCGAAGACCCGGTGACCACCCCGGCCATGGCCGAAGACATTCGTGCCCGTGTCCCCGGTGCGGAGTTGACCATCCTCGCCAACGCCGCCCACCTCGTCTCTGTCGAGCGCCCCGATGCCGTCGCCGCGCATCTCCACGCCTTCCTGGACGCGCAAGCCGGCATCGTTGGCGCGAACGATGCGTTCCATCGTGGTCTGGCCAACCGCAAGGCGGTACTCGGCACCGAGCACGTCGATCGTTCCCTCGCCACGGCCGGCGCCTTCGGCGCGCGGTGGCAGGATCTAATCGCGCGCTTTGCCTGGGACGAAATCTGGGGCGACCCGGCGCTGCCCCACAAGACCCGCTCCCTGCTCACGCTCGCAATGATGGTCGCGCTGCACCGCGAAGAAGAATTCAAGCTCCACGTGCGCGCGGCGTTGCGCAATGGCATCACCATCGCCGAGCTCGCCGCACTCATTCGACAGGCCGCGGTCTATTCCGGCGTTCCAGCCGGCAACGCCGCGATGCGCTGGGCGCGGGAAGTTCTGGGCGACGAACTGAAGTGATGACGAGCGAGATAGCGTGATGGCCGAATTCCTCTCCCTCCACGATGCGATCGCGGACAATCTCCGCGATGGCGACAGCGTCGCCATGGAAGGCTTCACGCACCTCATTCCCTTCGCCGCCGCCCACGAAGTGATCCGCCAGGGGCAGAAGGGCCTGAAGCTTATCCGCATGACGCCCGATCTCATCTACGACCAGTTGATCGGCATGGGCGCCGCGGAGAAACTGACTTTCTCGTGGGGTGGCAATCCCGGCGTCGGCTCACTCTATCGCCTGCGCGACGCGGTCGAGAACGGCTGGCCGAATCCGCTGGCGATCGACGAACACTCGCACGCCGCCATGGCCAACGCCTACGACGCCGGCGCCGCCAACTTGCCGTTCGCGGTCTTCCGCGGCTACCGCGGCGTCGAACTGACGAGGGTCAATCCCTCCATTCGTTCGGTGACCTGTCCCTACACGGGCGAGGAGCTGGCGACCGTGCCGGCCATCCGGCCCGACGTTGCCGTCATCCACGCATTGCGCGCCGACCGCGACGGCAATGTATTGCTTGAGGGCATAGTCGGCGTGCAGAAGGAAGCGGTTCTCGCCGCCAGGCGATCGATCGTCACCGTCGAGGAAATTGTCGATGACTTTGGCCCGCGCAATCGCAACGCCGTCATCCTGCCCTCGTGGACCGTGACGGCGATTGCCGAAGTTCCAGGCGGCGCGTTTCCCTCTTACGCGCAGGGCTACTACAAGCGCGCCAATGCCTTCTACAAGGCATGGGATGCCATCGCGAAGGAGCGCGACACTTTCCTCGCCTGGATGAAAGACAACGTGCTGGCCAAGGACGCTGCCGCCTTTCGCGTGCACGCACGGGCCGCCTGAAATGAGCGCCGAAACTTACACGCCCGCCGAGATCATGACGGTCGCCGCCGCCCGCGCTCTCCGCAACGAGGACGTCTGCTTCGTCGGCATTGGCGCGCCCTCGGCCGCCTGCAATCTGGCGCGACGCACGCACGCGCCCGACATCACGCTGATCTACGAGTCGGGCACTATCGACACCAAACCCGACATCCTGCCGCTTTCGATCGGCGACGGCGACCTGTGCGACACGGCGCTGACCACCGTTTCGGTACCCGAGATGTTCCGCTACTGGCTGCAGGGCGAGCGCATCAGCGTCGGCTTTCTTGGCGGCGCCCAGATCGATCGCTACGCCAACGTCAACACCACCGTCGTCGGCCCGTACGATCACCCGAAGGTAAGGCTCCCCGGCGGGGGCGGCGCTCCGGAGATTGCGGCCTGCTGCGGCGAAATTTTCATCACGATGCAAATGTCGCGGCGTGCGTTCGTCGACAAGATCGACTTCATCACATCGCTTGGCCACGGCACCGGCGCCGACAGCCGAGAGAAGCTCGGCATCAAGACAAAGGGCCCGAGCCGCGTCGTCACGGATCTCTGCGTCATGGAGCCCGATCCGGTCACGCGCGAACTGACCGTCGTATCGCTGCACCCTGGCGTGACCCGCGAGGCGGTTCAGGCCCAATGCGCCTGGAAGGTCCGCTTTGCCGAAACCATATCCGGGACACCTCCGCCGACCGGAGAGGAGTTGCAGGTGCTCCGCGATCTTTACGCCCGTACGGAGCGCGCCCATGGAGGCGACGCATGAGCCGCGACGCCTTCATCTGTGACGCCGTCCGCACGCTGATCGGCCGCTACGCCGGCTCGCTTGCCCGCGTCCGCACCGACGACCTTGCCGCCATTCCCATTCGGGCGCTCATCGCGCGCCATCCCGGCCTCGCCGAAAGCGTCGACGAGGTGATTCTCGGCTGCGCCAACCAGGCGGGCGAGGACAATCGTAACGTGGCGCGCATGGCGGCGCTTCTCGCGGGTCTTCCCGATCATGTGCCCGGCACCACCATGAACCGCCTGTGCGCTTCCGGTCTCGACGCCGTCGGCACGGCCGCGCGCGCCATTCGCGCCGGCGAGCTTGACCTCGTCATCGCAGGCGGCGTCGAATCGATGACCCGCGCCCCTCTCGTCATGGGCAAGGCCGAGGCGCCCTTCCAGCGCTCGGCCGACATCTACGACACCACGATCGGATGGCGCTTCATCAACCCGCTGATGAAGGCCCAGTATGGCGTCGATTCCATGCCGGAAACTGGCGAGAATGTCGCCGACGACTATCAGGTCACCCGCGCCGATCAGGATGCCTTCGCGCTCCGTTCGCAGCAGCGCGCCAAGCGGGCGAAAGACACCGGCGTCCTGAAGGGTCGCATCGTTCCTGTCGAAATTCCGGGCATCGGCAAATCGCCTCCGGCGACCTTCGCCGAGGACGAGCATCCGCGCGGCGACACGACGTTGGAGACGCTCGCCAAACTGAAGCCGGCCGTACGCCCGAACGGCACCGTCACCGCCGGCAACGCTTCCGGCATCAACGACGGCGCCCAGGCACTGATCGTCGCCTCCGCGGAAGCCGCCGAGCGCCACGGCCTCGCTCCGATCGCGCGCGTCATGGGCATGGCGTCGGCGGGCGTGCCGCCGCGTGTCATGGGCATCGGCCCGATCCCGGCGACGCGAAAACTGCTTGAGCGCCTCGGCATGAAGATGAGCGACATCGGCGTCATCGAACTCAACGAAGCCTTCGCCAGTCAGGCGCTGGTGTGTCTCCGCCAACTCGGCATCGCCGACGACGCCGAGCACGTCAATCCGAACGGCGGCGCCATCGCCTACGGCCACCCGCTTGGCATGTCGGGCGCAAGACTGGCCGCGGACGTGGCCTTCGGACTTCGCGATCGCGGCGACCGTTACGGTCTCGCGACCATGTGCGTCGGCGTCGGTCAGGGCGTTGCGCTGGCGCTGGAACGCGTCTGAGAAAACGGGAGGAACGAGATGACCGACTATCCCATCGACAGCCTCGCCTCGCACCCGCCATACCTCTGGCCGGCCTACGTCGGTACCCAGCTTCGCGCCCCGAAGCGTCCGCTAGTGATCCTGCCGCATACGCTGAGTGAGTTGAGCGGCCCCGTCTACGGGCACGAGGCGGTGCTGGCGAACGATGCCGATCTCACCAAGCAGCATGCCGGCGAGCCGATCGGCGAACGCATCATCGTCGCCGGTTGCGTCGTCGACGACAGCGGTCGCCCGATTCCCGACACGCTGATCGAGATCTGGCAAGCCAATGCCGGCGGCCGCTATATCCACCAGATCGACAATCATCCGGCGCCGATCGATCCGAATTTCTCCGGCGCCGGCCGCTGCATCACCGACGCCGACGGCCGCTACCGCTTCACCACCATCAAGCCGGGCGCCTATCCCTGGCTCAACCACCCCAACGCCTGGCGACCGAACCACATTCACTTCTCGTTGTTCGGCCCGTCGTTCCTCAGCCGCCTGATCACGCAGATGTATTTCCCCGGCGACCCGCTGATGCCCTACGACCCGATCGCGAATTCAGTCAGCGATCCGAAGGCCCTTGCCCGCCTGATCGCGACGTTCGATCTCGACACCACCGTCCCCAACTGGGCCCTCGGCTATCGCTTCGACTTTGTGCTGCGCGGCGGCGCCGCCACGCCGTTCGAGGAACCGCACGATCATGACTAGGCGCGGCATCACCCCGTCGCAGACCGCTGGTCCGTTTTTCGCGATCGCGCTGACGCCGGGCACCACCTATCCGTATGCCGCCCTGCTCGGCAACGATCTCGTCACCGCCGATGCCATCGGCGAACCGATCGAGATCGTTGGCCGCCTCCTCGACGGCAAGGATGCGCCCGTCCCCGACGGCTTCCTCGAGATCTGGCAGGCCGATGGCGCCGGCCGCTACGCCGGCAGGGACCCGGGCCAGAACACCTCGTTCAAGGGCTTCGGCCGCTCCCCCACCGACGGTAACGGCGCCTACAGTTTCCATACCGTGAAGCCCGGCCCGGTCGCCGCCCCCGGCGGCGGCATGCAGGCCCCGCACATCGATGTCAGCATCTTCGCCCGCGGCATCCTGCGCCGCATGTTCACCCGCATCTACTTCGCGGGCGAGACCGCCAACGCGGGCGATCCCGCCCTCGCGCTGGTTCCCGCCGACCGCCGCGATACGCTCATCGCCCGCCGCGAAGAAGCCGGCAGCGGCGTCCCGCGCTACGTTTTCGACATTCGCCTGCAGGGCGAAGACGAGACGGTTTTCTTCGAATCCTAGTGCTCGGTGCCGCTCAGGCGTCGACTGCCGGCGTCCCCGGTCGGTCAGTCTTGTCGACGCGCCGCCGCAGCGGCTGGTGCGACACCGGGATCAGGTCGGCGGGGATGACCGTGCGCAGCATGCCCCACAGGCCGCTCGGCTCGATCAGGATCACGGCGATCGACACCACGCCCAGGATGATGAAGTGCCAGACGCCGATTTCGGCGAGGTACTCGCGGATGAGGAAGAACACGACAGTGCCGATGATCGGTCGCTCGAAGCTGCCGATGCCGCCGATCACCACGATGAAGATGATGTAGACCGTCCAGTCGGTGATGCTGAAGGACGCCGGCGGAGCCACGCGCGATATGGTTCAGCGTTCAACGGTCAGATGCTCGTCCGCGTAGCTGGACACGTGACGAAAAGGATGCGCGCAGCGGCGACGGCGATCGCGTTGTCTGCGAAGCCGGCCGAGCTGGTGATTGACGCTGCCGGTTATAGTTTGGTATCAAACTATTCCCCGCGATCAAGTGATTGGCTTACAACAAGAAAATTAGATGGGAGACGGCAGAAATAGATGGGCGCGCTGACCGGCAAGGTCTGCATCATAACCGGCGGTGCCGGCAGCGTCGGAGCGGCGACGGCGGGCCTGTTCCTCGCCGAAGGCGCCAGCGTGATGCTCGTCGACCTGAAAGCGGAAGACCTCGGACGCGTAGCCGCCGCGCTCGACAGTCCGCGCGTGGCTATTTGTGCTGCCGACGTGACCCGATCCGAGGATGTCGCCCGCTACGTCGCCGCCACGGTGAGCCGCTTCGGCAGGATCGACGTCCTCTTCAGCAACGCCGGCAACTTCGGCGTCGTCGCGCCCATCGAGCAATATCCTGAAGACGTCTTCAACGCGGTTTACGCCGTTCACGTGCGCGGCGCCTTCCTCGCCGCCAAGCATGCCGTGCCGGTGATGACTGACGGTGGCAGCATCGTCATCACCTCAAGCGTCGCCGGCACCCGCGGCGATCCTGGGGTCTATGCCTACATTACCGCTAAGCATGCGCAGGTCGGCCTGATGCGCTGCCTTGCCAAGGAGTTGGCGCCGCGTGGCATCCGGGTGAACACGATCCACCCCGGTCCCATCGACAACAGCTTCCAGCTCAACGTGGAGAGCGGACTGACGCAGGCGATCGGACGCGATGGCACCGCGTTCTTCAACGAGATCATTCCGATGCATCGCCACGGTACAGCCGACGAAATCGCCCGCTCCGTACTTTACCTGGCATCGGATCAAAGCAGCTTCACCACCGGCGCCATGCTGATGGTTGACGGGGGAATGAGCGCGTGAACTTGCGAGTCGTGCCTCCGGCGAAGCGCACTCCGAAAATGGCGCACGAGCTGCGGCAAAGCGAGACAAAGCTAGGCGTGCTCGACACGGTCATCGGCTTCAACCTGCGCCTGGCGCAGGACGCTTCCTTTCGCGTCTTCGCCAAACATTCCGGTGAACCGCACCTGAAGCCTGGCCGCTTCGCGGCAATGATGGTGATCCACAACAATCCGGGACTGACCCAGATGGATCTCGGCCGCGCCATCGCGCACGACAAGTCTTCGGTCACGCCTCTCATTCAGGAACTCCATCGGCACGGACTGGTGACACGTCGTCCATCGAAAGCCGATCGCCGCCGGATCACCCTGAAGCTGACCGCAAGCGGCGAGAAGGCTCTCCAGGTTTTGCTTGCTCTCGCCATGGAGCACGACCGCAAGCCCGATGCCATTGTCGGCGAGCGCAAGACCGAGTTCATTGCGCTGCTGCGGCAGATCGCCGACCGGATTTCCTAGGCATTTTTTGATCTTGAGAGGACGAATGTACACCGCGAGCACGGCGCTGCTGGAGGCACTGTCCGAGTGGGGCGTCGAATATGTTTTCGCCAATTTCGGCAGCGACCATCCCGCTCTGATCGAGGCGATCGCAGAGGCGCGTGCCCACGGCCGCTCGATTCCGACGATTGTCACTTCGCCGAACGAGATGGTCGCGCTGTCGTGCGCCCACGGTTATGCGCAGGTGTCCGGCCGGGCGCAGGCCGTGCTCGTTCACGTCGAATGCGGCACCCAGGCGCTCGGTGGCGCCGTCCACAACGCCGCCCGCGCCCGCGTCCCGGTTTTCATCTTTGCTGGCATGTCCCCGTTCACCCAGGACGGAGAACTGAAGGGGAGTCGCAACGAATTCATCCAGTGGATTCAGGATGTCCACGACCAGCGCGGCATCGTTCGCGGCTACATGAAGTATGATAATGAGTTCCGTACCGGCGCCAACATCAAGCAGGTCGTATACCGCGCCATGCAGATCGGCCAGAGCGACCCCAAGGGTCCGGTTTATCTGGTCGGTGCCCGCGAGGTCATGGAGGAGGAGGCAAAGCCCGCGGTCTTTGATCGCACCCGCTGGATGCCGCTGGCCGCTCAGGCGCTGCCCGAAGACGGCGTCGCCGAGATCGTGACGGCACTTGCCGCCGCCAGGCACCCGCTGGTTGTCACATCATATGTCGGGCGCAGGCCGGAGGCGGTCGCCGAACTGGTTCGCCTCTGCAACAGTCTCGGCATTGGCGTGTTGGAATCGGTACCGAGCGCCGCCAATTTTCCCCACGACAGCCCCCTGTATCAGGGCAACCACTGGAACCATCCGTTCCAGAACCAGGCACTCGCCGAGGCCGACGTAGTACTGGTCATCGACAGCGACGTGCCGTGGATCCCGACGATCAACCGGCCGTCGCCGCAGGCTGCGATCTACCACATCGACGTCGACCCGCTGAAGGAGAACATGCCGCTCTGGCATATCGAGGCGCGACGCTCGTTCCGCGCCGATGCTACCATGGCGCTGCAGCAGTTGAACGCCCGCGTCGTCGCCAACGCGCCGGATGTTGTCGCGGTCCGCACGCGCGCCGAACATTTCGGCACGCGGCACGCCGAGCGTGCTGCCACGTTGACGAAGCAGGCTGAGCCCGCTGGCGGTGTCATCACGCCCGAATATCTTACCGTGTGCGTGCGCCGTCAGATCGGCGCCGATGCCATCGTGATGAACGAGGGCATCACCAACTATCCGGCGATATGCGACCACATTGCGCCGACCGTTCCCGGCCATTTTTTCGCCAGTGGCGGCGGCTCCCTTGGCTGGGCAGGCGGTGCAGCCATCGGCGCCAAACTCGCGGCGCCGGAGAAGACAGTGGTCACGCTGACTGGCGATGGTTCGTACATGTTCTCGATCCCATCGACAGTCCACTGGATGGCCCGTCAGTACAAGACGCCATTCCTGCAAGTCGTTTACAACAACCGCGGCTGGAAGGCGCCAAAGTATTCAGCCCTTGCCGTCCATCCCGACGGTTATGCCAGCCGCGCCAACGAGATCGACGTTGCCTTCGATCCGCCGCCGGACTACGCCGGCATAGCCGCGGCCGCCGGCGGCGCCTTCGCCCGCACCGTCAAGCAATTGGACGAGGTTGAAGACTCTATTGGTGAAGCCCTGCGCGTGGTGCGCAACGAAGGACGTGCGGCTGTTCTGGACGTCTGGTTGCCCAGACTCTGAGAACGGTCCGAGTAGCACAGGAGGAAGTCATGGATATCGGCATGTTGATTGACGGCGGCGAGATCGCCGCCAGGAGCGGCGCCACCTTCGAGCGCAAGGATCCCTTCACCGGCAAGGTCGCCACCCGAGCCCCGGCAGCCGCAGTCGCTGATGCCAATGCCGCCGCCGATGCCGCCGCGGCCGCCTTCCCCGCGTGGGCCGCGATGGGCCCCAACGACCGCCGCACGATCCTGCTCAAGGCTTCCGAGGTCATGGCCTCGAAGGTCGCCGACTTCACTCG
>Ga0208849_1000877_pt1 | contig 24579 bp, 18 predicted proteins | sample NGESurdeep072012_10_FD_184470 | JGI IMG/M metagenome (GOLD analysis project Ga0208849, IMG submission 184470) | Arctic peat soil microbial communities from Barrow, Alaska - NGEE Surface sample 53-3 deep-072012 (SPAdes) | ecosystem: Environmental > Terrestrial > Soil > Wetlands > Peat ... | reverse complement strand
TGTGTTGCAGGCTTCCACCAATCTGACCAGCTGGGTGGCGATTACCACCAACGTCGCCGCCACGTCCTCGTTGACGTTCACCAATGCAACCGCGCTGCCTCGTCGCTTTTTCCGGTTGATCGAATTACCTTAATCTCCCCCACAATCACGAAATTAGTTCGCGCTGCACTCCATTCGCGTGCTCATCAACCGTGAACGCGTCTCCCATTCACGAAGCAGCCCTGCAAGCCTCTGGCTTGGGAGGCCGCTCAAATTTATAGTTGACAATTGTATCTTTTAGGATACTATATAAGAAATATGGGATTCATTGAGTTTCCATTCATCGAAGTGCCGAAAGATTTGCGCAAGATTGTCGGCGAGCCAACGCCCGGCACGTGCGCCTACCGCCGGGAGGGGACGCACGCGGAATGTGGCCAATGGATTGAAGACCTCGGCTTGCATTACAAGGGAGACGTGGGCATCTCGCCAGCCGGCGTCACCATGTTCGTGCCTGTCCAACGCGCTGCCGTCCACAAACGTATCAAGGAAGGCAAGCTTACCGCGTTCTTCTTTTACATCACCCACGTTGAAAGCACCTTCTTCGGCACCAAACGAAAGGTCAAACAGCGCCCCTACATCATGCTGTCCATGAGCGAATGCAAGGCATGGGTAACGGAAATGAAACGCCGGATGGGTTACGTGGATGAGCCGGACGAAAGCCTGATGGAACAGCGAAAAAAGCTCAAACCGGCGGCGGTGACAGATGAGCCAAAAACCGCGAAGGAAGCTGTGGAAGCCCTGAACTTTGCCGACATCGACCCGAAGGACAAGCGGGATCGGAAGGTCAGATACGAGAAGGACGAATTTGACCGTGAAAACCGCCAACAGGATATGTTCTTACTGCTGGCGGAAGCGATGGCGGCGATGGCGTCCGACAAAAAGAAGGCTGAATTTTATCGGAAGCGACTGGAACAGGGAATGAAGTGGGACAAGAAAGCAAAAGCCTGGAAATGGAAGGACGAAGATGAACCTGGAAAATGAATTTAACGACCGACTGATTCGTCTGCCCGAGTTGGAACGGATTTTCGGCGTGTGCAAGCGGACGGTGAGACGGAAGGCGGAGGCTGGGGAGTTGCCACCATTGGTTCGCAGCGGCGGCGTGGTGGGGATGCTCGAAAGCAAAGTAAAAGAATATTTTCGACGGTTGAGCGGACAAGGTGCAAATTGAACGAAAGGAAAAATATGATTGCTTACATTTATCGGCCCAAGCGGCGGCATGACGGCAAGCGGGTAATATCACGATTGTATTCCGCAAAAATCCGCGTTAATGGGGAGCGCCGGATTTCGCAGGTCTCGTTGGGCGTATCGGACAAACAGGTTGCCCAGGAAAAACTGCGCCAGATGGTGCAAGAGCGGGAAAAGGAGCTTCATGGATTGATCCCAGCCAAGGCCATGCGGGATGCGGCGCAAGAGTCGCTGACGAAACACTTGAGAGATTTCATCGGCGATCTGCGGGCAAAAGGGCGAAACCATCAATATATCGCCGAATTTGAAAACCGGCTGCTAGTGCTGATGGAACAGTGCGGCTGGCATTCATTAAAAGATGTCACCGCCGACTCGTTTGTGAAGTGGCGGACCGAACACAAGAAAGCCGCCAAGACGTTGAATGAATACCTGGCAAGCGCAAAAGGGCTTTTGAATTGGATGACCAAGCAAGGGCGAATTGTCGCCAATCCGCTGGCCGTGGTGCAAAAGACGGAAACACGCGGCAAGGAAGTCCGTGCCCGGCGCGCTTACACGGATGATGAAATTCAAGCCTTGCTCACTGTGGCGGGCAAAAGACGTGTCGTTTATCTGATGGCGGTTATGACGGGGATTCGGCATGGCGAATTAAAAGCTCTCCGGTGGGGCGACATCAATTTAGGCGCTGAAAAGCCATCAGTGACGGTGCGTGCCTCGGTCAGTAAAAATCACAAACTAGCGTGCCTGCCCCTGCACCCTGATCTAGTCGCCGAGTTGTTGCAATTTCGCCCGGCCAATGCGCAGGCTGGTGATTTGGTGTTTGATGGGCTGATGCCGCACTCCGTCGCGTTCAATCTTCACCTGAAAGCCGTGGGCATTTCAAAAACTGACAGCCAAGGCCGTGTGGTGGATTTCCATTCGCTCCGGCATACGTTCTGCACAAACTTGCATCGTGCCGGTGTGCCGCAACGCGAGGCGATGGAACTGATGCGGCACAACGATCCACGGCTGACGGCGAACACATACGCGGATGTATCCTTGTTCTCGCTGCGGGGTGCGGTGGCAAAACTATCCTTTCCATCCGCAAAGCATGACGCACAAATACACGCACAAACTTTAGTCCAAGACGGTCTTTTGCCGTCACTGCCTGTCACAAGTGTCAAGGGGTCTGCAAGCGATAAAACACCTGTGAATACAAGGGGGAAGTCACTGTCTGACACCCGGTGTCACGCCGGGTCAAAAACTGAAGAGTGGTGCCCACGACAGGACTTGAACCTGTATGATGTTACTCACTAGAACCTGAATCTAGCGCGTCTGCCAATTCCGCCACGTGGGCAACGTGTTTTTTCCTGCACAGTGCGAGGCTTCGCCGGTTCCGGACTGATCCTGTGCCGGTCATTGTGCCGGCGAGGGGAAATCAGGCCACTGCAACGAATGGCAAACCCATCAAGCTGCGCAAAGTTTTTGCACGGTCAACACCGGGGCGCAACATACCTGAAACTCTGTGATCGGCGCAAGCGCCCAATTCACCTGCGCCCAATTCACCTGCTGGCTTTTGAAGATTGCGTGAATGTGACCAGCATATGTGAAGCGCCCGGGTTCATTGTTCCCGCCGAATGACCAAGAGGTGCATCATCTCCCCAATTGTCTTGGATGCTTTCCATGAACTGAAGACGGCTTGTCCAGAAATCTCGTTGAGGATGAACTTGACACCGAAGACCGACGGCGACACGAATTGACCGCCCGTGATGAAAGTCTGGCCTGATGAAGTTGCAACCGGGGCCGCTACTTGTTTTGATAGAGCCTGGCGATGTCAACCATGATGTCTTCCAACTGGCGGTAGTATTGATCTTCCGGCATTCCTTCCTTGTGCGCACGCAGTTCACTCAATTTTTTTTCCAGCTCGTCACGTTGCGCGCGAACCTCCGGCGAGAATTCCTGTTCAACTTCGCCGCGGACCAGCATCAACTGTTGCGCCCGCACGCCGTCCACCGATTTCCCATTGGCGGCGGTTTTGACGGCGCGCACGCCGCTGAACCAGTCGGCGGGCGTGCTGAGTCCGTCACCGTTGTCGTCGAGCAAGGCATGCTCGGTCGCCAGCCGTCCGGCTTCCTTGTAAAATTGCTGCGTCTCCCGCGAGGCGAGCAGAAACGCCTCCAGCAACGATGTCTGGCCGTCCTTGTCCAGATCAGCCGCTGGATCGGCGATGGCTTTCGCCAGATAGCCGCCAAAGCGTGTCGCGTTGACTTCGTCGCCGCTTCGTGTAGCGGTGATGACGACGCGGTTTGGGCCGGACAAGGCGTTGATGAACGGGCCGCTCGCGGATGTGCAATCAATCACCGCCAGCGGACGCTGGCACGGCTTCAACACCGCCGCCAGTTCACTCGCCGAAATGTCCGGGCCGCGCAGGTTGAATTTTGCCGAGCGTCCGTCATACGTTCCGTGGCCGATGAACACAAGCCACAATTCTCCGGCCGGTTTCGCCGCTTCATTTGTCAGAACATTGAGCAATCGCGTAAAGTCATTTTCGGGATTGTTGGTGTCCTCACCGATGACGGAGATTTGCAGCCCGCCTTTCGCCGCCGCTTGTTTCCACAAATCCGCCCAGGTGGAAAATTGTTCGCCGTATTCGGGTTCACCCGCCGCGCCGATGACCAAAACTAGCGTGCGCTGTTCGTTGGTTTGAGCGGGCGACGAATGAGGAAAAAGAAAAATCAACACCAGCAAAAACATCGAACATTCAACATTCAACATCAAACGTCGAAGGAATGAACGAACACCACCATTGGGCGTTGAGCGTTGAATGTTGAATGTTGAATGTTTCCCCAATTTATTCACGGCATTCCTTTCCAGCGGCGGATTCCCCACTCGGCCACAAAGCAGCCCAGCACAAACAGAAAAACATACGGCTTCTGCCACAACGGATCCGTCCATGATTCGGTGACGGGCGCGTGACGTTCGGGAAGATGCCGGACAAATTTTTCCAAATCATCCATGTTCACAACTTCTCCGCCGGTGCGCTTGGCGATTGTTTCCAGCAAAGCGCGATCCGGTTTTAGTGAGCGAAATTCTTCTGCCGCCGGATCAGAGGCCCAGCCCGCCGCCGCCTGTCCGGCGATTTTTCCATCGGCTTGCGAAACCAGCGCCTCGACGGAATAAGCTCCAGCCTGCCGCGCGATGTAAGTCGCTTCATATGTCCCCGGACTTGTAGCCGAAGGTTCCGCCGTCAGTTGCACGAAATTTGTATCGGCCAGGACGGTTGAGGCATTTTCGTTTCCGACCGGGCGAACAGTCAGTTGCACTGTCGCATTGTCCAGCGGTTTGAATTCCTCATCGCGCGCCTTGACGGTCAGCCGAACTTCGGCGGGATCACCGCCGACGGAAGTTTCAGCAGCCACCTCGATTCGCGCCGGCACATCCGACACCAGCCAGCGGACGAGTTGACGCCAGGATTTCTCCATGTCATTTTGCTTCGCGGCGTCACCCAATCCCCAGTGCCATATGTCGCCGATCATCAAAGCGGCGGTGCGGCCCAGGCCGAATCGCTGTGCGACCAGCGCCGGATACGTCCGGTCGTCCGCATCAGACACCGTGGCCAGCACGCTCGCGCCGGGCTTGATGTCGCTGGCTGGATTGAACACTTTAAACGCCGGCATAGAATCCAGCCGCGTTTTTTCCTCCGCTTCCGTCGAGCGCAACCGCGTCCACGGCTGTAGCCAGCCATCGCGTGTGAGCGTCAGTTTCATTTCATCAGGCAACTTCGCATCCACCGCGCGGTCCAGATAAACCGGCAGCATCGAGGCGATCAACGTGCCCGCGTAATTTCCCGCCCGAAACGATTCCGCGCCGCCGAGCATCAGGAAACCGCCGCCGCGCTCGGAAACGAACCGCTGCAACAGCGCCATTTGATCGTGCGTGAAAAACTCCGCCTCCAGATCGCCGACAATCACCGCGTCATATTTGAAAAGTTCCTTCGCCGTTTTCGGAAAACCGCCGCTCAATTCAAATTCATCCTTTGTGTTCAAACGGATCAGCACGGGCTTGTCGTAACTCGCGTCTTCATCGGTGTTGGTTCCAAATCCGCGATACAGCGGATTGGACGCCTCGCCGTCGCGGCCTTTGAATACAAATTTCGGTTCCCGCCGCGCAACGCGGATAAGCCCCACCATCTGCAACTGCGGGTCTTCCTGAATTGCGCGGTTTAGGAATTTGTAATCCCAGTTTGGCCGGCCACTGACATACAAAACCCGGAACGGTTTCTCTCCGCGATCCACCACGATCATCTGACGGTTGTTGACGAGCGTCGCCTCGCGTGATGGCGCATCGGGATGTTCCAGCTCGCTCTGCGCCCGCGTTTCCAATTGATAAAAATGGATGCCGGGCTTGTCCGGCTGGATTTGAAAACGAAAATTCAAATTGGCCTCGTCGCCCGCTGCGCGTTCCGTCAGTTCGGCCACGATGTTTGAACTTCCCGAAATGTGATAGTGCGCCGAATTTGTCTGGTTCGTTGTAGCTGCGGAAAAGCCCGTCGCCACTTCCGTCAAACGCGTCACAATTTCGGAACCGGCAAAACCGCTCGCGTTCACTTCCGCCTGAATCGTCACCGGCGCGTCCTCAAATGCCGTCTGGCTCACGCCGATTTTTTTTAATGAAATATCCGTCAAGCCCGCGTCCTTGCCGAGCACAACTGGATAAACCGGCGGACAACCATCCAACGACGGCAAATCGGCTCCAATGTCCGTGGCGTTGCCGTCGGTGAACAAAAGCACGCCGGCGACCGGCTGGCCGCGCCATTGTTCCGTCGCGGTCTTCAGTGCGTTGCCAAGCGCCGACGCGCGGCCGTCAAACTTCAGTTCGCTGAAATCGCGCACGCTTTGCAACCGCGTGTCAAACGTGTAGTGCCGCAATTGAAAATTTTCCGCCAGCGCCGGCTGCCAGCCTTTCGCGTCGGCATCAAGCGTCTGGCGCAGAATTTCTCCGCGCGTTTTTGATTCACCCGAATCTTTGATCTGCAAGCTTTGGCTGTCGTCGGCGATCACCGCGAAAAAATTCGCACCCGGCTTCGCGCGTTGGCCGATCCAGAGCGGCTCCAGCAGGCAAACCGCCAGGGTGAAAATGCCGGCGAATTTCAACAGTCCGCAGCCAATCCGCACGCTGCGTTCCGTCGCGCTGCGATGTCCCGACCAAATCACCGCCGCCAACAGCACCACCATTGCGGCGAGGGCCGGCAAAAGCCAGTTGCCGCCGGAAAAAATGATAGTCGCAAATCCGCTCACTGCGCGCTCCCCAATTTTTCGTAGTATTGGCGGACGAGGTCGGAATAATTTTCCGGCACCGGATCGCGGTCGAGCGGGACGAGGCTGTTCGCGTTTTCCTGCCGCGACAATTCTTCCTGCACCCAGACGCGGACTTGCTCCAGCGGCACCAGCAACTGTTTGCGAACTTCATCCGGCCTCGGAATTTCCCGGCGTTCCCGGTATTGTGTGCGAAACCCGGCGGCCCGGTCGTGAATGGTCTCCAGTTGATTTCGCAAATCCGGCGAGTCCAAGACGCTCTGCACGTCGCGCAACTGATCCGACCAGTTCACATAATCGTTTCCAGTGATCGGGCCGCCGTTGTTCACAGCGCGATTTCCCTGGCCCAAGCGCTCGGCAAACTGCCGCAAACGCTGCGCATCGCTGCCGCCGCCATTTGCGGCTTGTTGATCGCCGCCGTTTTGTTCGTCTTGTCGCCGTCCAGTTTCTCCGCGTTGTCCCGAATTATTTTGCTGTCCTCGTGAATTGTTATTTGCTGGTTGCTGGTTGTCGCCACGAGCGCCGCGCTGACCATTATTTCCTGCTTGAGCTTCGCCCTGACCGCGCTGACCGTTCTGCTCATTTTGAGCGGAGGCCTGTTCGCCATTGTCGCCTCGGCCATTTTGTTCTTGGCCGCGATTTCCATTTTGATTTCCGTTCGCAGAATTTCTTTGCCCTTGTTGCTGACGCTGTGGATTATTTCCGGCCTGTTGCGATCCATTTGCAGACGCAATTTCGTTTGTCCCGGCCATTGAATTGGGGTCTCGGCCTGCGGCGGCATTTGCGGCTTTTTCAGCTGCACGACGTTCCATCAGTTGATGCAATATATTTGTGCCTCGCTCACCGGAGGCATTTCCCGCCGCGCGCGCCAGACGGTTTGATTCATTTTGTGCGCCGCCATATTCGCTGGTGGCGAGTGCGTCAGAATTGGTTTCGCCGATTTCGCGTTCCACCTGCCGTGTCAAATCGTCGAGCTGCGTCTGCGCGTAACGCAACGAGTCGGCCTCGCTGCCCAGCACGCTGTCGGCGGCGCGCTGGACGCTGGACGCGATTTCCGTGATGTTGGTGTTGGCCGCGCGTGCCGCCTGGCCCGCCTGCGGGAGAAATCCGCGGTCCGTCAATTGCGCGCCGATGTCGAGCAGGTTGTCCGTGTGCATTTGATCCGCGCGGCGCAAAGTGTCATATAACTGCTTCGAGAGCAGCGGCTCGGTCGTTTCAGCCTGCTCGGTCACGTCCTTCATTCCGGCGAGCAAATTCGTCAACGTGCTTTGCTGCCTGGCGATTTGCTGGACGATCTGCTGCCGCTGCGCCGTGTCGTCCAAAGACTGCCGGTCGCCGTTGTTCAGCAAATCCAGATTGCTCGTAATTTCATCCTGCTGTCTGGCCAGGTTTTGCGCCTCGCTGCGCAACTGCCGCATCTGTTCGGAAAACTGGCTGCTCGTCTGGCGCCGCAAATCTTGCCGCAAATTTTGCATGGATTCCTGCGCGCGTGTGCCCGCCGCCAGCGCCTGCGAAGCGGACTGGTTTTGAAGTCCCTCGGACGCGTGCTCCATGTCCTGCCGGGTCTGATCCAGTTTCTGCTGTGCATCCGATTGCTGGCTCGCGTTGGGCGATTGCGCGAGTTGCTGGCGCAATTGATCCACGTCGGCGAGTTGCTGGCGCTGTTCATCGGCCAGGCGCTTCAACTGGCGCTGGATGTCATCGCGTTCCTGATCGGTGTGGGCGGCCTGCAACGCGGTCTGCAATTCGCGTATCCGGTCGTTCAAATCCTGCTGCCGCTGCGCCAGTTCTTGCAGACGATTTTCCACCTGCGTCTGCTGGCGCTGCTGCGCATTTTGCGGAGCCGTCGCCTGCCGCTCGGTTTCGTAACGGTTTTGTTGATCCGTCAGGTCAAGCTGGTTGAGCTGCCGTTGATTCGGCTGGCCGGAGGACTGGCTGGAACTTTGACTGCGGCTGTTGCTCCGCTGGCGTTGAACGTTAAATTCGCGCGGTGCGGCCTTGAGCAACGCCTGATACGCGGCCTGCTCGGCGGCGATGGCGGCGGGCAGTTTGTCCGGGGAATTTTTCGCCGACGCGAGCGCGGCCTGCGCACGCTGCATCTCCTTGATGGCCGTGTCGAGCGCGGCGTGGTCGCCCGTGGCTTGCGCCAGCATTTGTTGCGCTTGATCCAATGCCTGCTGCTGCGCGTCGCTGACTACAACAATGTCGTCTGCATAATTGCCGGTGGCATTGGCCGCCGGTTGCGGACCGCGAGCCGTCGGGCGCGACGGGCTGCCTGCTTCCTGCGCGGTCAGCGGCGCGCCGGCACACAACGCCGCGAAAATAAAAATGTAAAGATATGATTTCATGGTTTTGATCGGTTTGCTGCGCTTTGTTTGTCGCTTTGCAATTTCCATGTGGCGATGACGATCTGCTTCTGCAATTCGGCCAGCCGCGGGTTTTGATTTCCGCCCTGGTTTTCACCTTGGTTCTGGTTTTGATTTCGGTTTTGGTTTTCGGACGCGCCGGATTGATCTTGGCGGAAAATTTCTTCAAACGGGCGAACCTCGGCAAAAAACATGTCGCTGAACGTGCGGCGAACACCGCCATCCGGCCCGTGATCATCCGCCCAGACAAAATAGGAAACCACCTGATCCGGCGTCACGCCAAGTTTTTCCATTGCGATCTGGTTGGTAAAGAGCCGCTTCTCGTTCGCCACCGCCGCTTCGCCCATCTCGACAAACTGCGGTTCCTGCCCGGCCACGCTAAAACCGACGCCATATTTCAACAAGCCAAATTCACCCTTCGCCTCGCCCACCAATTGCATTTCTTCCAGACTCGAAACCCGCTGGTCGCCGTGCGGAAAATCCACCTTCACCACCGGCGGACGGTCAGGCAGCACGACGATGGAAAATTCAGGCGGACTTTTGTTCGTGCGTCCGTCTGCGTCCACCAGTTCCAGCGAGTAACGCGTGCTGTTGGTCAGCGTGAAATCATTTAGCAGCGCGATGGAATTGCTTTGCGCCGCCAGCACCAGCGTTTCGTCCTTGCCGATGAATCGCGCGCTGACGACGGGTTTGTTGAGTTGCAACGTGTAGGTCAGCCGCGTGCCTTCGACCGCGCTGACGCGGCGCGTGTCGCGGATCGTTTGATTGGTGAGGCTCGTGTAAGCCGGAAAATTCAGCGACGCATCGGCGCGCGTCAACGCGGGAAAATCAAAAACGCTGATTTTGTAGTCGCGGGTTTTCTTCGTGTCGTATTCTACGCGATAAAGGCCGTCCTCGGAAACTTCCGGCAGGCTCGCGCCGAAAACCGGATCGGCCAGATGCCGCGCCAGCGGGATGCGCTGCGTTTTTCCCGAAGCAGAAACGAGAACCAGCGTCGCCTCCGCCGGCGGCGTGTGGCCAAAACGCGCGGTGATGACGAGGCCGCTGCCGCGCTCGACTTTTGCGTCGCCGGGCGTCACGGTGATTTCCTCGGCAAACAATGGCGACGACGAACCCGGCTTCGCGTGCCACCATTTCGGGCTGCCGCCGAGACAAAGCGCAACCAGCAGCGCCAACAGCGCGAGCAGATGCAAATTGGAGGCGGAAGCATATTTTTTCCTGAAGCCCTCCACCCACAACGTCCGGTCGCGATGCTTGAGCACCTGCTCGATGACGCGCAGTTGCAAAAATCCAAATTTGCCGGATTCGTCCGGTTCCTGCTCCGCTGCGGTTGAAATCAAATGGCGGACTTCGGGGTTTTCCCGTTCGATGGCGGCGACCAGCGCGCGGAAATCAGCCGGACGCCGCTGCTCGCGCCGCCGGATGAAATACGCCGCGCCCAGTCCGACGGCAAGAACGAGCCACCAAACCAGCCGCGTGTCCCAGCCCGTGAAACCGTGAACCACAACCAGCAAAAGCAACGCGACCGCCATCGCCGTCCAGCAAAGCGCGAGCCGGCGGCGCAGCCGCGCGCGGCGGAGCGTGGACTCCATCGCACCCAGCAGATTTTGGAGGCGGCGTTCCATCATGTTGTCACCTCGACGGTTTTCTCGCGGCGCGCCAGCCAGCCGCTCAAAATAATTTCGCCAAACATCACCACCAGCACGCCGACGATCAACCAGCGCCAGAGCTTCTGTCGGTTTTCCAATTCGGCGCGCTGCAAATGCAATTGCACTTCCTGTATTTTTGCGAGCGGAACCAGCGACGGTGTTTGCAGCGGCACGCCGAGCCGCGCGAGTTCATCCGGCGACATCGGCGCGGTGCGGCTTTCGTCCAGCGGCAAATTCACCGCGAACTGCCGCCGCTTGTCGCCGAACGTGGCCGTGTAGATTCCCGGCAGATCGGTTTTGCTGAACGCCGCGCCGGCCGCGAGCGATTCTTTTTTTCCGTCCGGCTTCTGCCATTGCACCGCCGCGCCGCCGGACGCAATCGGCGACGGAATCGCATCGCCGGTTTGAAATTGGAACCGCGCCGGAACCGCGCCGCCGCTCCAGTCGAGCATCGTCTGCATCAGCGGCGGAAATTTGCTGGAAAGCGCCAGCTGGCTGTCTGCCGGATTCCAGCCGGACGCGAGCACGAGCAGATTTCCGCTGCCGACCGGGATTTGCGCCAGCGCGGGCGAGCCGTCGTCGAACTTCGCCAGCACGCGGGCCTGTGCTGACGCCGGAATTTCCATGCGGCGATGTTTCCAAAAATGGATGTGCGTGAAATCACTGAAGCGCGGATCGGCGAACGGAGCAAAAAGTGGATGCGTAAAATCAATGTCGCCGAGCAAGGCGTATTCGCCCGTCGCCTCGGTGATTTTGATTTCCGGCAAACTGGTGAGCGCCGAGAGCACTGGCGCGGCCTGTTCATCGGTCACGACGAACAACGCAGTCTTGCCGCGCGCCAGCCAGTCGTGCGTCGCCGTGATTTCTTCGGGCGTGAGGCGGCCCGGAATTACGGCAAACGCGGATTGGTTCAGCAGTTCAGGAGAAAATGTTTGCTGAACCGTTGGCGTGATGACTTTCACTGTCCGGGCCGGAGTTTCGGGGAAAACGCGCTGGAAATAATAGCGCATTTTTGACGGATCGTTGTCGCCAGCCAGCCCGAACCAGGCAATCGTCAAATGCTCGGCTTCCGGCGCGGCGAAATAGGAATGATTGTCGAAATCCACCTCGTCGCCGGTCAGCCGGATTTCCGCCGCAGTGGTTCCCGCCGGAAGTTTCGGCGCGGAAAAGCTGCGCGTCTGTCCGGGCGGCAGATAAATTTCCATCGGCGCGGCGGCGACGGTGGTTCCGTTTTCCGACTGCCAGTTCAACCGGAATTTTTCGCGGCCGGAATCGCGCGCGTTGCTGACGCGCACGCGCACCGGCTGGTCATCGCCCACGGCGGACGGCGATGCGCTCTGGATTTCCAGCCCGGCGTTCGACTGCGGCTTCGCGTCCACGCGCTCAAGGATCACCTTGGTTCCCGTCGGCCAGTCGTGTCCCTGCAAGCCGTCCAGTTTTACGCCTTCCTGCAAATCGGAAATCAAAACCAGTTCGCGGCGGCTGACGGGTCTGCCGTTGGCGGTGTCTTCGCGGAATTTTTCCGCCGCCGTCGTCAAGGCGAGGCCGAGTTGCGTTCCCATCCAGCTTGGAGAAACCGCCGCCAGCTTCTGTTTCGCCAGCGTCGCGCGCTGGTCCAGGCCCCACGAAACCCACTCGCCGAAATTAACCAGCGTTTGCGGCTGCCGGTCGAACGTCAGCACCGCGACCTGGTCGGCGGGCGTGGTTTGCGCCAGATATTTTTCGGCAATGTTGCGGGCTTTTTCCCACACGCCGTCACGCCTCATGCTCGCGCTGGTGTCCACGAGCAGCACAAGCTGGCGTCCGTCATCCGGCGACACGGGCATCGCGCTGTTTGACGAAAAAAACGGCCTCGCAAAACCGGCGGCCAGCAGCAGCAGGCAGAGGCAGCGCAGGAGCAGCAGCCATAAATGTTCGAGCCTGCGGCGGCGCGTGAGCTTCGGCGGCGTGGGCTTCAGGAACATCAGCGAACTGAAGGTCATCCGCTCGCGGACGATCCGGCGGATGAGATGGAACAATATCGGCCCGGCAATCGCCGCCGCGCCGAGCAGGAACCATGGAGAGAGGAAGTTCATGGGAACTGTTGGGTGCGGCGATTTATCCTTTTGCCGCGACGATTGCGGCTTTGCAGGAAGTTAAACAGCGCGATGTCCATCGGCTCGTTCGTCACGACGCGATGAAAGGCGAAACCGAGTTTGCGGCAGATGGTTTCGACGCCGAGACCGTGCGCCTGGAGCTTGCGCTGGTAGTCCGCGCGCACGGTTTCGGGATCGAGGTAGATGTCCTGCTGGCTTTCGACATCTTGAAACAACATCGCGCGGTTGAAATCAAACGCCAGTTCGTTCGGATCAAGGATTTGGAAAATCACCACTTCATGTCCGGCGGCGGTGAGCCGGGCGAGGTTGCGCTCCAGTTCGTCAACCGGCGCGAGCAGGTCGGAAATCAGCACGATCAATCCGCGTTTGCGCGCCAGTTCCGCCACGCGGCGCAATGGTTCGCCGAGGTTGGTTTCGCGACCTTCGGATTCTTTTTCCAGCGCGAGCATCAATTGGCGCAAATGGCCGTGCCGGTGACGCGCGGGCAGATAATCGCGGACGCGCTCGGCAAAAGTGAACAGGCCGACCGCGTCGCCCTGTCCGTTCAAAAACCAGGCGAGCGTCGCGGCGAGCGTGCGCGCGTAATCCAATTTTGTGTAGCCGAGCGAGCCGTAGCTCATCGAGCGGCTTTGATCCACGAGCAGATGGCAGCGGAGATTGGTTTCGTCCTCGAATTTTTTCAGGTAATAACGGTCCGAGCGCGCATACAAACGCCAATCGAGATAGCGCGTGTCGTCGCCGGGCGAATATTGGCGATACTCGGTGAACTCGACGGAGAAACCGTGATACGGACTGCGGTGCAAACCGTTCCAAAATCCCTCGACGACCACGCGCGCGCGAAGTTCGAGGCTGCGGATCGCCATCAACGCCTTCGCGTCAACAACGCCTTCGCCGCGACGGGGCGGAGACGAAATTGTTGGCGATGAAGAAGGCATGATTTCAGAAATTTGGAAAAATCCTTGGCTTCTGCGACTTGTTAAACGTCGTGGTCATTTCTTCGGGAGACTAAAGTGGGGATTCTGAATGATGCCGAATATGTTCCCGAACGGGTCAAATACAGTGGCGACTCGAATACCATCACCAACATCCTGCACTGCTGAACGCTCGACTGCTCCCAATGAAATAAGCCGGTCAAAAGCCGTTTGTGCATCAACGACGCCCCAATAAGTCACCGCTCCCGACTTGCCGCCGGGCGTGCTGGAAGCATCTGGGTCGAGAGCCAACTCATAGCCGCCGACGTTGAAGCCGACGTAAAATGGCTGGTCAAAATAAGGCTGAATGCCTAGCACGGCTGAATACCATGCTTTGGCTTTGTCGAGGTCTGGCGCATGATAGATGATTGTGCGAAGACCTTGGAAGTGTGGATTCGAGGTTGGTGTGTTCATGTGAAATCAAAGTTCGCTAATGACAACGCTTAAATCCAATTTGGGGAGCGCTACGCACGCGCCATTCATTGGTTGTTGGTCGTTGGTTGTTTCATTTATTTTTATACTCCCGGTTCTTTCACAGTTTCCAACAACCGCCGGACAATTGTTTCCACGTTCGTTCCTTCCGCTTCCGCGCGGTAATTCACAAGAACGCGATGGCGCAAAACCGGCGCGGCCAGAACGCGAATGTCATCGGTGGAAACGTGCGTGCGACCTTGCAGCAGCGCGCGCGCCTTTGCGCCGAGCACGAGAAATTGTCCCGCGCGCGTGCCGGCGCCCCAGCTTACCCAATCGTTCACGAACGCCGGTGAGTTCGTCTGCTGCGGGCGCGACGCGGCGGTCAACTTCACAGCGTAGCGGATCAGATTTTCCGCAATCGGAACCTGGCGCACGAGTTCGTGAAATTTCAAAACATCTTCGCCGGTGAACAGCGGCGCAATGGCGGCGGCATTGCGCGCGGTGGTTTGCTGCACGACGGCGACTTCGTCGTCTTCCGGCAAATAATTCATTACGACATTGAACATGAAGCGGTCGAGCTGCGCCTCGGGCAGCGGATAGGTGCCTTCCATTTCAATTGGATTTTGCGTGGCGAGAACAAAAAATGGTTCTTCCAAAACGTGGCGGACGCCGGAGGCCGTCACCTGATGTTCCTGCATGGCTTCGAGCAGCGCGGCCTGCGTCTTGGGCGGCGTGCGGTTGATTTCGTCGGCGAGAATCATGTTCGCGAAAACGGGGCCGCGAACGAACAGCATCTTCCGCCCTTCGCCGGTGTCCTGAAGAATTTCCGTGCCGGTGATGTCGGCGGGCATCAAATCAGGCGTGAACTGAATGCGTTGAAATTTCAGATGAAAAATCTGCGCGATGGATTTGACGAGCAGCGTCTTGGCCAGTCCGGGCGCGCCGGTGATCAAACAATGTCCGCCGGCAAAGAGTGCGATGAGAATTTGCTCAATCACTTCTTTCTGGCCGACGATGACTTTGGCGAGTTCGGTTTCGATGCGGGCGCGGCCGGCGATGAGGCGTTCGACGGCGGCGCGATCCGCGTTGACGGGCAAGACCGGCGGCGGCGTGGTTTGGGATTCAGTTGGAAGGCTCATTCAGTTTTTGTTTGGGTTTAGTATGTCGTCAAATGTCGGCGGCAAAAATAATCGCAAGTTTTTCATCTTGCTGGCGCAATAGGCATTGGTGGTGGATTCACCTGCGTGTCAGACGTTGCCGGAGTCGCGGTTGGTTGCGGGTTTTTGTCTTTTATTTCCAACAGCAAACGCTGGGCGTCGCGGAACCGCGGCGCATCTTCCAACGCCTGCAACACCTGCCGCTCGGTCCCGGCTTCCGAACCGCCGCGCGCGTGCAGCAGGCGCGCGAGTTGAAAATGCGCCTCGACCGGATCGGGCGGATTGAGCAACAGCAGCTTCCGATATGCGGTGATGGCCTGATCGTTATTTCCCAATGCGACTCCCGCTTCTGCCAGCGCGCGATGCGGCAGCGAAAGCAACGGATTGATGGCCAGCAGACGATTGGCGTATTTCGTGACGGACGGCCAGTCTTTTTGCGCTTCGGACAATTCAATCAGGCGGCCATACAAGTCCACGAAGTCGGATTCCGACAGGGCGAACTTTTGGAGCGTCGCCAGTTCGGCGTTGGTTTCGTCGAGGTTGCGCTGCGTCACCGCCAGCAGCCACAGCGGATTGTCCGCGCCTTTTTCGCCGTGATAGGCCGTCGCCAGCGATTCGAGGACCGGCTCGGCGTTCGTCCAGTCTTTTGCCTCCATCAATTTTTCGGCATTTTGGAAGCGCACATAATAGTTGTCCGGGTGCGCCGCTTTCCAGATGGCCAAATCCCGGTCCGGACCGCCGGCGGGCGGCTTGTCCAGATCAACTCCGGGCGCGAGATTTTTGGCAACGCCGGTTGCGTAGGCGGCGAATTGTTTTTCCATGTCGTCCAGCGGAATGGTGTGGGCGGGGATGGCGGTGTTGATGTTTTTGCCGTCGCCCAGGTCGGCGAGAATTTTCTTCAGCGATTCCAGCCCGAACCGTTGCACGATAAATTCGATGGCGAGCGACGACTCGTAATAGGCAAACTCAAGATGCAGCGAATCCTTCGGGGCCAAGAACGCGCTGCTCAATTTGGCGAGCGGCGTCAGCTCGCCGGTCAGGATCAGATCGCGGTAGGCGAGGTTCATGTGTTCGCCCCACGCCGGATTTGCCTGGCGCTCTTCATAGACGGAAATGCCTTCGCTGAACCATCTCGGCATTTTGTTCTTCGAGGCGGTGAGCGTGATGACGTGGGTGAACTCGTGCCAAAGCACGTCCTGCCAGTTGGCGGGATTCGCCGCCTGCGACGCCGGACTGTTCGCGGTGATCACGGAGCCAAAACAAACGCCGAGATAGCCGGGATTGTCCGGCATTCCAAAAGTCCGCACGGCAAAATCCTTTTGCTCGGGAAAAATATCCACCACGGTCGGCTGGGTGAGTTTGACGCCGTATTTGCGCGTCATCAATTCTCTTTCTCTCGACAACATTTCCAGCACCAGGTCGCCGTATAATCCGGCTTCGAGCGGTGTCATGTGGACGATGAAATTCGCGTTGGTGAGCGTCTGAAACTTCATCATCTGATCGTGCAAGGTCACGAGGTTGAACGCGGTCACGTCGTAGCCGTCCTGTTTGTGAACTTCCTCGGCGAGCTTCCAGCCTTCGTCACTTTGTCCGAGGCGCAACAAATCCTCCGCCAGTTGCTCGCGCGCGGGCAGATAATCCGGCTCAAACGCCAGCGCGCGTTTTTGCGCGGCGGCGCCTTCGGCGAACCGGTATTTTTGCGAGAGCTTGTAGCCGATGAGATAATCCACCTGCGGATTGGTCTTCCAGAATTTCAACGCCTCGGCGCGGAACTTTTTTTCCTGCGCCGGATTGTTCTGCAAATTCGCCAGCACCGCGCGATACGCCAGCGCCTCCGGCTGATGAGGATTCACCGACAACACGATGGCCAGTTGCTTTTCCGCCTCGTCATATTGTTCGCCGTCAATCAGGTGGTCGGCGAGCAGCAGCAAGCTCGGAACGTGCCGGGGATTGATCGCCAGCGCCGCTTCCACGGCCTTCAACATTTCCTCGCGGTTGCCGGTTTCAAACGCCCGCGCCAGGCCGGCCTCTAGGTCGGGGTCGTCGGGGAATTTCTTCAGCCCTGCGCGGAAGGCGTCGGCGGCCAGCGCGAAATCGTGTTTGTCCAACGCCAGTTTGCCGGTGGCGAGAAAAGCGGCGCGCGGCGGCGGGTCCATTTTCTCGGCCTGTTGAAAACAATTTTCCAGAACCAGTTTGGGTTCCACGCCGAGCAGCAGCAGCGCCTGTCCCAAGGCGACCAGGTCCTCGCCGTCCTGCACCGAGGGCGGACGGCGTTCAATCATCAAACTGATTTCGGCCAGCTGCTGGTTGGCCCCGGCCAGGTCGTTTTGGAAAAGGGCGGTTTCCCGCGCCAGCAAACGCATCCCGATGCTGCTGGAATAATTGTCCAGCCCGGCCTTCGCGTTCGTGTAGGCGTCGCCATAGCGGCCCACCGTCAGCAGCGATTTCACCAGCAGCTCCCGCCAGTCGCTGCGATAACTGTTGTCGGCTACTTCTTTTTTCGCCGTGGCGATGACCTGGTCGTAATTGCCGCGCAAAAATTGCTGCTGCATGTCTCCCAAATCCTGTGCGCCCGCGCCAGTTGCGGCAAACAGCAAGCCCGCGCAGAACAGCCGGATGATCCCCGGCGTGAGCCTGCTCATGGGAAAATTTTTTTGAAAGGGCACGCTGGGGGAAATCATACTACCATCCGGCTCATGAATCAATGCACAAGCCCAGTTGCAATTTTGGTGAGGCCGCCCTAAAATTACGAAGCAGAAAAACATTTGACAATGACCACTTTTTTCAAAGTCATCACGCTTTGCGTCGCGCTGTCCGTCGTTGTCGTGTTTCTGTCCGCCCATGCGCAGTTTTTTGGCGGCGGTGGTCGCAGGAGCTTTCAAAGCCGAAACCCGGAAACAATCAAGGAGCAGGAAGAGATGGAAAAAGCAATCGCACCGGCCTTCAAGGAAGATGTTTTCACCTTTGCACGTTTGCGATTCGGTGACAGCCAGGGTTACGGATTTGGACGCGCCTTCAAGATCTGGAACGACGACACGCCGGAGGCCGACTTGAGTCTCACTTACCGTCTCTTCCAGTCAACCAGCCTCAAGGTTCGTCCCGGTTTGAGCTATATTGACATCACGACAAAAGATTTGGCGGATTATCCATTTGTTTATGTTGCCGCCGCCGGCTCGCTGACTCTGACGGATGACGAAGTAACCGCGCTGCAAAATTATCTTCTCAACGGCGGGTTCCTGATGGTGGATGATTTTTGGGGCGACAGCCAATGGCAGCAGTTTTACGAGCAAATCAAGCGGGTTTTTCCGAATCGCGAACCGGTGGCACTGACGATGGACAACCGCATTTTTCACACCGTTTTTGATTTCAAGCAGGCCCCGCAGGTTCCGAGCGTCGGGTCTTTTATTGACACCGGACTGACCTACGATGTGGGCTACTACGATTACGCACAAAGAGGTCATGAACCGCATTACTTCGGCATTTATGACGACAAACAGCGCATGATGGTGCTCATCTGCCACAACAATCATTTTGGCGACGGCTGGGAACACGAAACGCAAGACCCAATCTATTTTGACAAAATTTCCGAGCCGATGGCCTACCCGATGTTCATCAACATTCTGGTTTATGCCATGACACATTAGCAAGTTGTTAGGCAGCATTACACGCTTATGAAATACACGACCATTATTTTAGCATTGAGTTTATTGCTTACAGCGTGCAGTCGTCACGATGCAGAGTTCATCAAACAGATTCCCGGCACTTGGAAGCAGGAGTTGAGGTCCTATACCAACACGTTGACCATCGTTCCAGATGGCAGTTTCTCATTTTCCAGAATCTTGACCAACAGCGATTTCGACTTTACCAATACTGGGACTTGGCTGATTCGAGGTGGTCGCATTGTGATGACGGCTACAAGTCAGAGCGGTGCTCATCCGCTGCCACTCGGAGATTTTTTCAAAGCAGAGATTGTTTATTTGGATGACCACGCATGGGTTTTCAAGATGGACGATGGACACACCAACAGTTTTATACGCTGATGATGCCGCCTAACAAGTCGCGAGGCTGTGTGAAAAGTGCTGACGAGAAATTCGGTAACGATCAAATTTTAGAAATAGAAAACTTTTACGAAATGAGCAGGCGAATTCGATGGTCGGAAAATGAGTTTTCACACAGCCTCTCGCAGAAGCCAACCGCCGTTGGTTCTGTCAATTCCGCTATCGCAGTTCAAGCCCCGCAACGGCGGTGGTTCAGCTTTCTGCGTTGAAAAACTCACGGATGATTTGGACAAAAAATGTGAATCGGTCTTACAATCATGCACTGACATTGTTTGGTGTCTTCGTATTTCTCTCCGCGTTCGCAGCGGAATTGTCATTTGCTGCGGATGCGGTTTCGGAGAAAAACATTTCCGCCGCGTCCGTTTTAATTCCGCTGCCTGCGCCGGTTCAACCTCCGAATGTCGTGCCGCTCTCGACTAGCGAGCAGCTCGGCAAGGACATTTTCTACGACGACACGCTTTCCAATCCGGCGGGTTACTCGTGCGCCACCTGCCACAATCCGCAAACAGGTTTCACCGGGCCAAGCTCGGTGTTAAACCTCGTCGCCGGGCCGGTGCCGGGCGTCGTTCCCGGACGTTTTGGTCGGCGTAATTCACAGCCGATTGCTTATAGCGCGTTCAGTCCACGCGGACCGTTCTTGTCCGGTCTGGAAGGCGGAACGTATGTGGGCGGAACTTTCTGGGATGGCCGCACGCCGGACAACGCCACGCAGGCGAGAATGCCATTTCTGGACCAGAACGAAATGGCCAACACGCCAACCGGTCCTTATCCGCCGCACGCCGGTGGCTTTTCGCCGTTGCTGGCACAGAAAATTGCAAGCCGCCCTTACGCGCCATTGTTTGAAACTGTTTTTGGCCGCGACGTTTTGAAAAATTTCACGGACGAACAAATTTACGACTTGTTGACGGCGGCGATTGCGATTTATGAAGCCTCGGCGGAAATCAACCAGTTCAGTTCCAAATGGGACGCGTCCACCAATGGAACGCCGCCGATGCACCTCTACACTTTCACGCCGTCCGAGGAAAATGGCCGCGTGCTTTTTTTCGGCAAGGCGCTTTGTTCCGAATGTCATTCCTCCGCCAAACTGGATGTTGTGTTGCAAGCCACGCATGGCAAGGACACCTTCACCATGTATTGCTACGCCAACATTGGCGTGCCGAAAAATCCGGGAAATCCGTTTTACGTCAACACCAACCGCGATTCCAACCCGCAAAGCTGCAACAAACTCGGCGCGGATTTTATTGACTACGGTCTCGGCGCAAATCCGAATCCCGCGCCCGACGGCACGCGGTTCATGGACACCAAGCCCGGCGATGTTCCCCAGTTTGATGGAATGTTCAAGGCTCCCAGCCTGCGCAACACGGATCAACGGCCGTCGCCGGATTTCGTCAGGTCATATATGCACAACGGAGTGTTCAAGAATCTGGAAGAGGTCGTGCATTTTTACAACAAGCGCAACGTCGCGACCAATTCGCTCGGCCAGGAAAAGGCTTTTGATTTGAGCGTCGGTCCGCCCGCCGGTTACACGCCGATTTTCCCGCCGCCGGAAAACCAGGAGTTCCCCGCCAACGTCCAGAACATCGCCGGCCTGACTCCCGCCGAATTTACCGCGCAACATCCGCGCCCCGGCGATGAAGGCGCCATCGCCGCCAACGGACAGGTAGGCAATCTTCAGTTGACCCCGCAGGAAGAAACCGACCTCGTAAATTTTCTCAAAACCCTCACCGACGGCTACACCCGGCCAAATCCCGTGCAACCTGATCTGTCTTTCATCCTGAAAGATTTGCCGTCGCCGCCCGCGTCCGGCTCCTTTGTCGAGCAGCTCAAGGCTTCGCAATTCGTCCGGTATTTCACGCAGACATCAGCCAATCTGCCGAACCGGTTCACGGCATCCACGAACATTTTGTTTATGACCCTGACAAACCGCTGATGCCGGACGCCGCGCCATGCGATCAGGATTGCCGCAATCTCCTTTTACGGCGGCGTGATGACCTCGGCGTAAACGCCGATGCAAGAATTGATCTGCATTTCTTGCAGGTTCCGGTCGGCAGCAGTTGCTCCCATCAACAGCAAGTTTCAACAACACAGCCGAAAAATTAACGGTGCGGCCTGTTCAAAAAATGTTTTTCCTAAAGAGCACGTTTTGACTGAAATGATGAGTTCGCCTCACGCGTGAATCAATGCGCATTTTGTTCCGCCGGCATTGCATCATTCCCCTTCGCTGATGATGGAATCAACCGTCACATTTCCGGCAGCTTCTTGTTGAATTCTTCTTGTGACGGGTTCGGGAAGCCAATTCCGTGGTTCACCTCAAGTCTTCGCGGATCGGGCATTTAAACCCAGTGCGGCCTGGATCATTAGGCTCAACAGCACGCAGGCCGCGCAGCCGATCAAGTTATACCAGAGATAGCCGATGTTGAGCGTGAAGTAGCCGGTCAGCACCAGCGTCTCCGCCGCCAGCGCGGCGAAGAACACGGCGGTGCCGCCGACGCGTTTGAGGAAGAATGCCACCAGAAAAATTCCCAGCATCACGCCGTAAAAAACGGAGCCGAGGATGTTGACCGCCTGGATGAGATTTTCCACCAGGTTGGCGAACAGCGCCGAGCCGACGGCCACCACGCCCCAAAGCGCGGTGAACCATTTCGACGCCGCGACGTAATGCGCGTCAGCGGCTTCCTTGCACAGAATGTTCCGGTAGAAATCCACGGTGGTCGTCGAGCCGAGCGCGTTCAACTCGGAGGAACTGGACGAAAGCCCGGCGGCAAAAATGACGGCGACCAGCAGGCCGATGATTCCGTGCGGCAGATAATGGAGGACGAATGTGATGAACACATAATCGGCGTCCGTGGTGCTGGCCTTGGGATCGGCGGCGTGCAACGTGTCCTTTGTTTTTGCAATCAGACCGTCGCTGGTTTGCTGGGCGGCGAGCATCTGCGTCCGGGCCGCAGCTTCGGCGGCGCCGGCGCCGGCGTGTTGCGCGTTCAGCCAGGTCCGGATGCTCGCCTCCTTTTCCGCGTGAACCTGGACGAACTGGCTTTGGAGCGAGTGCAGTTCCTCGCCGGTTGCGCCTTGTGCGTGAGCCTGCCACACGGTCTGGTTGAAGAACACCGGCGGTTGTTCAAACTGATAAAAGACAAACACCAGCGCGCCGAGCAGCAGGATGAAGAACTGCATCGGGATTTTCAGGACGGCGTTGAACATCAGTCCGAGGCGGCTGGCGCGCAGCGAGTCGCCCGCCAGATACCGCTGCACCTGGGATTGATCGGTGCCGAAATAGGCAAGCGACAAAAATACGCCGCCAAGCAACCCGGACCAAATGGTGTAACGTTTATGGTAGTCGGTGGAAAAACTCACTGCGTCCAGTTTTCCCATGCCGCCCGCCACGCGTAACATATCGGTGAATCCGAGCCATTGCGGCATCTTTTCCAGCAAGACGACGAAGGCGATGATCATGCCGATGAAGATCACGGCCATTTGATATTTCTGGGTCAGGCCGACGGCTTTGCTACCGCCGGACACCGTGTAGAAGATGACGAGCGCGCCGCTGAACAGGATGGTCAGGTTGAGCGGCCAGCCGAGGACGGTCGAGACGATGATGGCCGGTGCGTAAATGGTGATGCCCGCCGCCAGGCCGCGCTGCAACAAAAACAAACCCGCGCCCAGCAGCCGCGTTTTGTTGTCGAACCGGTTGCCAAGATATTCGTAGGCGGTATAGACTTTCAGCCGCCGGTAAATGGGCACGAACACCGCCGCGATGATGATGAGCGCGACCGGCATTCCGAAATAATTTTGCACAAACCCCATGCCACTTTCGTAGGCCTGTCCCGGCATGGAGAGAAAGGTGATCGCGCTGGCCTGGGTCGCCATGACGGAAAGGCCGATGGTGCCCCAGCCGGTGGCTGCGTCGCCTTTCAGGTAATTCTTCAGACTGCCGCGCCCGCGCGTTTGCCACATTCCGTAAGCGGCGATGCCGACCATCGTTCCGAGCAGAACCAGATAATCGAGGACGTTCATGAAAACGCCCGGGAGAAAATGGTGAGCAGCACGACGTAAAGAACAAAACAACTGAACACAAAAAGATACACGTCGCGCCATGTGCGGAACCACGGCAGGCCGGTCGGCTCGTTCCGGCTTTCATCCGCCGTCCCGGTCAAAGCGTTTTCGGTTCGGTCGGTGTTGTCTTCTGGCGGCATCATTTCCCAAGTGAAACCAGATTTGCGAAGAGGCGATAAGCTCCGGGCACGCCGGCGGGAAGCTGGCGGAAAAACGCAAGGCTCGTATAGACGTAATAGCCGTTGCCGAGCTTTGCGATGAGCAGGCTGCTGTTGGGCTGCTTCTCGCCGGGGTCGCTCATCGCGAGCGGCGCGGCGTAGCGCTCGTCCCACTGGCTCGCGAAATACGCGCCGCGCTCCTGCACCCAGCCGGTGAAATCGGCGGCGGTGATTTTGTTCGGCACGTTTAGCGCGGGGTGGTCGGGCAGCAGGAAGGTGACGGGGGCGTTCTCGTCGGTCACGCGCAGCGGCGGGGCCTGGCCCTGGATGGAGAGCGGGTAGGGGCCGAGCTGCTGCGTGCGCAGGCCGTTGGGGCGGTTGTATTGCGCGACGACGGTGCCGCCCTGCTCGACCCACGCGAGCAGCGCGGGAAAATTCGCCGCGAGATCGGTGCGCTCGTTGAACGCGCGCACGCCGATGACCACCGCATCCAGCCCGCGCAGTTTTTCCGGAGTCAAATCCGCGCCCGTGAGCGTCGTTACCACGTAGCCGAGCTGCCGGAGGCTTGACGCGGTGTCGTCGCCCGCGCCAGGCAGGTAGCCGACGTTTTTGCCGCGCACCGCGAAGTAGAAAGCCACGATCTTGAGTTGCGCGGGTGGCTGCAACACTTGCACGGGGATGTGGTCGTAGTGGATTTCGTCGTGCTGGTTGCTGTAGCGCGTGCCGTCGGCCATCTCCGCCATGGCGAGCAGACTGCCGGAGGCCGACGACGCGGGCGCGGTCACGGTAAATGCGAGCTTCGTTTTCTCGCCGGCTTGCGCGAGCTTGAACGGCTGGCCGGCAGGCGTGACCGCCCAACCCGCGGGCGTTTCAAGGCGCAACGTCCCGGTCGCGCCCGGTCGCGCCGCTGTGACCTCGACCTCGATGGTTTTCTTCGCGCCGGGCGTGAACAGCGCGACGACGGAGCCGAAGCTCATTGACACCGGCGAGATGACGGCGAGATGGCGGGCAGGCTTGCCTGCGGCGCCAGTTGCGAGCGGTTCGTCGGGAATCGCGAGTGTCTGTCCACCGACTTCAAAAATTTGTTCGAGCGGAAACGCCGGCGGATTTTCCGGCTGACCAATCAGGCGCGGGTCGTCCAC
>Ga0208849_1000876_pt1 | contig 24582 bp, 21 predicted proteins | sample NGESurdeep072012_10_FD_184470 | JGI IMG/M metagenome (GOLD analysis project Ga0208849, IMG submission 184470) | Arctic peat soil microbial communities from Barrow, Alaska - NGEE Surface sample 53-3 deep-072012 (SPAdes) | ecosystem: Environmental > Terrestrial > Soil > Wetlands > Peat ... | reverse complement strand
GAGGGCGAGGCGCTGCGCATGGGCGTTGACGCCGAGCCGTTCCTCGTCTCGCCGAACCAGCGCGAGGCGGAGAGCCTCGTCGGGCAGGAGTTCGAGAGCGACGAGGACTTCCTGATGGCCCTCGAGACGATTGCCGACCTCGGCGCGCGCAACGTCCTGATCACCGAGGAGACGTCGTGCTTCGCGCTCTTCCGCGAGGAGCGGCAGGTGCGCCGGCTGCGCGCGTCGCTGCCGCGGCTCGACCCCCTGGCTTCCGTCGGCGCGGGCGACGTCCTGCTCGCCGGCTTCCTCGCGGCGCGCTTCAACGACAGGCCCGTCGACGAGGCGCTGCGCAGCGCGGTCGGCTGTGCCGCGGCGTCGGTGCTCGAGCTCGGCGCAGGGCGCTTCGATCCGCGTGAGGCGATGCGCATCGCGGCGGACGTCGAGCTGGAAGAGCTCGACCCGGTTTCGGCGTAGAGATTCGGCCGCTTAGAGGCTCAGCCGACGACGAGGTCGCGGATGCGGCCGCGACCCTTCACGTTCTCGGCCCAGGCGACACGTTCGCCCTCGACCGAGAGCCCGATCGGCGTCGCCGCGGCCTTTGCGAGGGTGCGCGCCTGCGCGCTTGCCACGTCGATGCTCCGGATCGAGCGGCCGACGCGGAAGACGATCAAACGGTCGCTGGCGGACACGTCGAGGCTCGTCGTCGCGGGCACCGGGACGGAGCCCTTGAGTGCGCCGGTCTTCGGCGAGTACCACGCGAGACGGAGCCCGAGCGGTGTCCGCTCGAGTGTGGCGAGCACCGTCGGCGAGAGCGCGATCGCGAGCGGAACCCCTTGGGGCTTTGCCGCCGCGATCGCGCGGCCGCTCGTCGCGTTGCGGATCTCGATCGGTTGCGCGGCGCTCGCCTTGGGCGCCCCGTGCGCGCCGACCGACGACGCCGGGAGGTACGCGACCGTGGTGCCCTCGGCTGCGACCGCGACGGCGGCCTCCGTGTGCGGCACGAGCCGGTCAGTGCGCCCGACGACGCGGTAGATCCCGCCTCCGTCGATCTTCACCGCACAGGCGCGTGGGGCGGCCGGCGTCGAGAGGCACGCGACCTCGTTCACGTAGTCGACGGACGCGATCGCGTAGACGAGCGTATCCGTGTCGCCCGCGATGCCTCCGAGCCAGAGCCCGGCGCCGCGGTTCGAGTGGGCGATCTCCTGGAAGCGCCGCTCCTGCGTGTTGCCGAGCCCGGCACCGAGGATGTAGTCGAACGGCAGCGGTGCGGGCGGGGCCGCTTCGCGCAGCGTCCAGAGCGCCTTCGTGCCGGCGAGCGCGAGGCGGACGGGCGGGACGACGTTCCAGCGGCAGGTGACGTTCTCCGTTGCCGCGCCCGGCAGCTCGATGTGCGTCCCGTTCGCGAGCTGGAGGATCTCGACGCTGTTGCAGCTCGTGTCGCTCGCGGCGAACCAGGCGAGCAGCGGGCCGTCCTGCGCGAACGCGCTGATCTGCTGGTGCGGGCCGCTCTCGTAGACGGTCTGCGGGCGGGGCGTGGCAGCAGCCGTGTGCACGGTGACGGCCGCGACCCCGAGCGCGGCGAACAACATGCGCATCGACATGCACGGTAGCCAGCCCGTGTTAGGGGGGTGTTTGGCTTCTCGCGTCCGCGGCGGGTGGTACCATCGACCTTCTTGAAAGTTCTTGCGCAGCACGGCGATTCCGAGCCCAGGCGACCCGACGGCGCCTGGGTTTCGTGCATGAAGGGAGGGTCGCGGTGAGCGTCGAGTTCCGCCCGGAGGAGCTCCAGCGCCTCGTCGACCTCGATCGCAAGTTCGCGAAGGAAGGCCTGACCTTCGACGACGTGCTGCTCGTGCCTGCCGAGTCGAGCGTGCTGCCGAACGACGTCTCGACGAGGACGCGGCTGACGCGCACGATCGAGTTGAGCATCCCCGTCGTCTCGGCGGCAATGGACACCGTCACCGAGGCGGGGCTGGCGATCGCGCTCGCGCGCGAGGGCGGGATCGGGATCCTCCACCGCAACCTCTCGATCGAGGATCAGGTCGCCGAGGTGGACAAGGTGAAGCGTTCGGAGTCGGGGATGATCGTTGAGCCGGTTACGCTCCCGCCGGTCGCGCTCGTGCGCGACGCGCTCGAGCTGATGGCTCGCTACAAGGTCTCGGGCGTGCCGATCACGGACGCGGGCGGGATCCTCGTCGGGATCCTCACGAACCGCGACCTCCGCTTCGAGGACGACGTCGAGCAGCCGGTGTCGGCGCTCATGACCGCGCGGAACCTCGTCACGGCCCCGGTCGGGACGACGCTCGTGGAGGCGCAGGAGATCCTCCACCGGAACAAGATCGAAAAGCTGCCGGTCGTCGACGCAGACGGGAAGCTGCGCGGCCTGATCACGGTGAAGGACATCCAGAAGAAGATCGAGTACCCGCAGGCGACGAAGGACGAGCGCGGCCGGCTGCGCGTCGGCGCCGCCGTCGGCGTCGGCGACGACGCGGTCGAGCGCGCGCAGGCGCTCGTCGCGGGCGGCGCCGACCTGCTGATCGTCGACACCGCGCACGGCCACTCGCGCGGCGTCGTCGAAATGGTCGCGACGATCAAGGGCGTCTCCTCGGTCGAGGTGATCGCGGGGAACGTCGCCACCGCCGAGGCGACGCGCGCGCTGATCGACGCGGGCGCGGACGGCGTGAAGGCCGGTGTAGGGCCGGGTTCGATCTGCACCACCCGTGTCGTCGCAGGCGTCGGCGTGCCGCAGGTGACGGCGATCTACGACTGCGCCGAGATCGCGGCTGCCGAGGGCGTGCCGCTGATCGGCGACGGCGGGATGACGTCTTCGGGCGACATCGCGAAGGCGATCGCCGCCGGCGCGGACACCGTCATGCTCGGCTCGCTGCTCGCGGGCGTCGACGAGGCGCCAGGCGAGGTCATCCTCCTCCAGGGCGAGCGCTTCAAGGAGTACCGCGGCATGGGCTCGCTCGGCGCGATGCGCGCGCGCTCGTTCTCGAAGGACCGCTACTTCCAGGGCGACGTCGAGGACGTGGACAGGCTCGTCCCCGAGGGCATCGAAGGCCGCATCCCGTATAAAGGCCCGCTCGGGCCGATCGTGTACCAGCTCGTGGGCGGCCTCCGGCAGGCGATGGGCTACTGCGGCGCGGCGACGATCGAGGAGATGAAGCGCGCGAGCTTCATCCGGATCACCGCCGCGGGGCTGCGCGAGTCGCATCCGCACGATGTGACGATCACGAAGGAAGCGCCGAACTATCGCCGCTGAGCCGTCGAACGTCGTCCCGTTCCCGGCGGTCGAGGACCGGCCGGTGCTGGTGATCGACCTCGGCGGGCAGTACTCGCAGCTGATCGCCCGCCGCGTCCGCGAGTGTCGCGTTTACTCGGAGCTCGTCGGGCACACCATCTCCCCGGAGGCGGTGCGCGCGCGCAACCCGTACGCGCTGATCCTCAGCGGCGGTCCGAAGTCGGTGTACGCCGACGGCGCGCCGCACGTCGACCCGCGCATCTTCGAGCTCGGCATCCCGACGCTCGGCATCTGCTACGGCATGCAGCTGATGGCGCAGGAGCTCGGCGGGCGCGTCGACCGCACGGGCGTCTCGGAGTTCGGCAAGACGGAGCTGCACGCGGAGGAGTCGCTGCTGCTTCACGACACACCCGCCGACCAGACGGTGTGGATGTCGCACGGCGACTCCGTCGTCGCGGCGCCGACCGGCGCGCGCGTCGTCGCCGGCTCGTCGTCGACCCCGATCGCCGCATTCGAGGCTCCCGAGCGTCACCTGTACGGCGTGCAGTTCCATCCCGAGGTCGTGCACACGCCGCACGGGATGCAGGTGTTGAAGAACTTCCTCTACGAGGTTGCGGGCGCGCCGCCCGCGTGGACGCCGGCGGCGGTGATCGAAGAGCAGGTGGAGCGAGTCCGCGCGCAGGTCGGCTCGGAGCGCGTCCTCTGCGCGCTGTCCGGCGGAGTCGACTCGGCCGTCGCCGCGCTGCTCGTGCACAAGGCTGTCGGCGACCAGCTCACGTGCGTGTTCGTCGACCACGGAATGATGCGCAAGAACGAGGCTGAGCAGGTCGTCGAGACGTTCGCCGGCCACTTCCACGTGCCGCTCGTGCACGTCCAGGCGCAGGAGCGCTTCATCGGGCTGCTCGCGGGCGTCGAGGATCCCGAGCAGAAGCGGAAGATCATCGGCCGCGAGTTCATCCGCGTGTTCGAGGAGGAGGCACGCCGGCTGGGCGACACGCGCTGGCTCGTGCAAGGGACGTTGTACAGCGACGTGATCGAGTCGGGGGGCACGGAGGGCGTCGCCGCGACGATCAAGTCGCACCACAACGTCGGCGGCCTCCCCGACGACATGAAGATGAAGCTCGTCGAGCCGTTGCGCCTCCTGTTCAAGGACGAGGTGCGGCGCGTCGGCGAGGAGCTCGGGATGCCGGAGCGGATGGTCTGGCGCCAGCCGTTCCCCGGGCCGGGGCTCGCGATCAGGATCATCGGCGACGTCACCGCCGAGCGCCTGGAGATCCTGCGGGAGGCGGACGCGATCCTCCTCGAGGAGATCCGCCGCGCCGGCCTCTACCGCGACCTCTGGCAGTCGTTCGCCGTGCTGCCCGCGATCCGCTCGGTCGGCGTGCAGGGCGACGAGCGCACGTACGGGCATCCGATCGCGATCCGCGCGGTCACGAGCGACGACGCGATGACGGCGGACTGGGCACGCCTGCCATACGACTTGCTGGAGACGATCTCGAGCCGGATCGTGAACGAGATTCCCGGCGTCAACCGCGTCGTGCTCGACATCACCTCGAAGCCTCCCGCCACGATCGAGTGGGAGTAGTCGCGGAGCGAGACGCTCCGCGTCCCGCTCCGGCCGAGGTTGTGCTCCCCAGAGCGGACGCCGGTCGAGCCGCCGTCCGCCTGGCTGACGGGGGCGGTGCGTCCCGCCGCACGGGCGGTGGTGGCTGCTGAGCAATGATTCGCGGGATGGGACCTCGCCTCCGTGTGGACCACATCGTGATTGCGGTCGCCGACTACGACCGCTCGAACGCGTTTTACCGCGACGTGCTTGGTGTAGAGATCGTCGAGCTCGACCGCGGTCGCGTCGCGTACCGGTTGCCGGACGGCCGGCAGCTGAACGTGCACGGGCCGGGGGCGACGCCGGAGCCGCGGGCCGCCGACCCGGTGCGGCCGGGAAACAGCGACCTGTGTTTCGTCTGGGACGGGACGCCCGCCGAAGCGGTCGCGCACCTCGGCGCGCACGGCGTCGAGGTCGAGCTTGGACCGGCACCGCGAACCGGCGCGCGCGGTGCGGGCTCGAGCGTCTACTTTCGCGACCCCGACGGGTCGTTGCTCGAGTTCATCGTCTACGAGTAGTGCGGTGGATCTCGTCGCGCGGCTGGCGCGCACGCGCATCGGCGGCACGTACAACCAGTACGCCCGCTCCGAGCTGCGGCGCGACCGCCTGCGCGCATATCTCGACGCGCACGCGGCGGCGGAGACCGTGCTCGTCGGCGAGGCCGCCGGCTATCGCGGCGCGCGGATCAGCGGCGTTCCCTTTACGTCGGAGCGCCAGCTGACCGGAACCGGGCCCGCAGAGGCGACGGCGACGGTCGTGCATCGGGTGCTCGCCGAGCTCGGGCTCGGGGACGAGGTGCTGCTCTGGAACGTCGTCCCCACGCATCCCGGCACGGCGCGCTCGAACCGCCGCCCGACACGGGCGGAGATCGAGGCTGCGGAACCGTTCCTCGTCGAGCTCGTGCGCGGACGGCGCGTCGTCGCGGTCGGCCGCACCGCCGCATCGGTGCTCGCGGATGCGGCGTGCGTTCGGCATCCGTCGCACGGCGGTGCGCGCGCATTCGCCGACGGCCTGCTGCGTACACTCGGCGCGTGAGCGTCGAGATCGCGGCTCCAGTCCGGCGCAACGCGTTCTTGCTCGCCGGCGGGCTCGTCTGCAACTCCGGCATGTTCCAGCTCGCGGCCGCGCTCAGCTCGCTCACGCTCGTCGCGGTCACCGGCATCACCGGCATCCTCGGGCTCGGGCCCGCGATCTTCCTGCTCGCCGGGGCGATCGCCGTCGGGCCGGCGGGTCGCCTGATGGACAAGGTCGGCCGCATGCCCGTGATCCGCGCCGGCTTCGTCTCGGGCGGCGTCGGCTGCGCCGTCGTGTCCGCGGGCTGCCGGCTCTCATCGGCCGCCGTCGTCGCGGCCGGGCTCGCGCTCGTGGGGGCGTCCGGGGCGATCGTGCAGCTTTCGCGCGCCGCCGCGGCCGAGATGTTCCCGCCGTCACGGCGGGCGCGCGGCATCTCGTTCGTCCTCTTCGGCGCCGTGTCCGGCGCGATCTGGGGGCCCGTGCTGTTCGGGCCGCTGTTCGGGAACCGGGCGCTGACGGCGCACGAGCTTGCGTGGCCGTGGCTGCTCGGCGTCCCCTTCATGGTGCTCGGCGTCTTCATCTCGTCGCTCGTGCGGCCCGATCCGAAGGAGATCGCCGCCAGGTACGCAACCGACCGCGACGACGACGGGCCGGCGGCGCCGCTCGCGGAGATCGTCCGGCGCCCGGGCGTCGCCTCGGCACTCGTCGCCGCGTGCGCGAGTTTTGCGGTGATGGCCGGCGTGATGAACCTCGCCGGCTACGTCGCCGTCGGGCGCGGCCACCACGAGGGCGACGTCTTCACGATGATCAGCGTCCACATCGTCGGCATGTACGGGCTCGTCCTCGTCGTCGGCGACCTGATCGACCGCTTCGGCCGGCGCCGCGCGCTCGTCGGCGGGCTCGCGCTGATGGCCCTTTCGAACACGGCGCTGATCTGGTTCGGCAGCGTGGGCGGGATGAGCCTCGCGCTCCTCGGGCTCGGGCTGGGCTGGAACTTCAGCTATGTGGCCGCGACGACGGAGCTCGTCGCGCTCACCTCCCCCTCGGAAAGGGGCAGGCTCGTCGGCTTCTCCGACCTCCTCTCGGGCTTCACGGCCGCGGCGCTCGCGCTCGTGGGCGGCCTCGTCTACAGCGGCTCCGGTGTGATCGCACTGGCCCCCCTCGCGGCCGCGCTCGCCGCCGTGCCCGCCCTCTGGCTCGTCGCCCGGCCCGCGCTCAGGCCGCTCGCCGCGCCCGCCGACTAGGCGTCTCCGCTACAATCTCGCCCCGGCGCGAGCATGGTCCGTGCCGTCCTATCTATGAAGACGTACAGCGCCAAACCGGGAGAGATCACGCGCGAGTGGTTTCTCGTCGACGCCGAGGGCCAGGTCCTGGGCCGTCTGGCGACCCAGATCGCCGACACGCTGCGCGGCAAGCGCAAGCCGCAGTTCACGCCGCACGTCGATACGGGCGACTTCGTCATTGTCGTGAACGCAGACAAGATCGCGGTCACGGGCAACAAGCTCGACCAGAAGATGTACCACCGGCACTCCGGCTACCCCGGCGGGCTGCGCAGCCGGACGCTGCGCGAGCAGCTCCAGCGCCGGCCGACCGAGGTGATCCGCGCCGCCGTGAAGGGGATGCTTCCTAAGAATCGACTCGCGCGGCAGCAGTTGACGAAGCTGAAGGTCTACGCTGGGCCCGAGCATCCGCACACCGCACAGAATCCGCGTCCCTTGACCCTGGAGCAGTGATTTGAGCCAGCTCGCTCAGTACCGTGGCACCGGCAAGCGCAAGACCTCCGTCGCACGGGTGATCCTGCGGCCCGGAGACGGCGCCACGTGGGTGAACGGCCGCACGCTCGAGGAGTACTTCCCGCGCTCGGTCTGGCGCACGATCGCCACCTCGCCGTTGAAGACGGCGGGACTCGAGGGCCAGTACGACCTGCGGGTACGGGTGCACGGCGGCGGCCTCACCGGACAGGCGGGCGCCGTCCGGCACGGTGTCGCCCGCGCGCTCGTCGAGGCGAACCCCGAGCTGCGCGTGCCGCTGAAGCGCGAGGGCTATCTCACGCGCGACGCACGCCAGGTCGAGCGCAAGAAGGCCGGCCTGCACAAGGCCCGCAAGGCGCCTCAGTTCTCCAAGCGCTAGCGACCCGCGCCGTGGCGCGGTCGTACTTCGGCACCGACGGTGTCCGCGGAATCGTGGGCGAGTTCGTCACGGTCGAGCTGTTCGAGAAGCTCGGGAAGGCGTCGGCCCTCTGGTCCGGCGGCGGGCGCGTCTTCATCGGCCGCGACACCCGCGGCTCGGGCGAGGAGCTCGAGGAGGCGTTTGCGCGCGGCGTCGCGTCCGCCGGTGGCGCCGCCGTGGTCGCAGGCGTGGTACCGACGCCTGCGGTGGCGCTGCTGGGGCTCGATCTCGGGGTCGTCATCTCCGCATCGCACAACCCGCCCGAGTACAACGGCGCGAAGTTCTTCGACCGCAACGGTCGCAAGCTGAGCGACGCGGAGGAGGAGCAGATCGAGGCGCTGCTCGACGCGCCCGCGCCGGGCCGCGGCGAGATCGACAGGATCGACGTCGCCGTCGGGAGCTATCTCGAGCACGTTCTCGATCGCTTCGGCTCGGACCTCACCGGGCTGCGCATCGCGGTCGACTGCGCAAACGGCGCCTACGCGTCGATCGCGCCGCGCGCCTTCGAGCAGCTCGGCGCCGAGGTCACGACGATCGGCGACGCGCCGAACGGGTCGAACATCAACGTCGGCTGCGGGGCGACCGACCTGTCGGCGCTCCAGCGGCTCGTGACGAGCGGCGACTTCGATCTCGGCGTCGCATTCGACGGCGACGGCGACCGCATGCTCGCCGTCGACGCGAGCGGCGTGGCAGTCGACGGCGACCAGATCGTCGCGATCCTCGCACTGGAGCTCGGCGTCGACGTCGTCGCGGTGACGACGATGACGAATCTCGGCTTTCACCGGCTAATGGCGGAGCGGGGGATTCGCGTGCTGACGACCGACGTCGGCGACCGCTACGTCCTCGAGGCGCTCTACCGCGAAGGTGGCATCCTCGGCGGCGAGCAATCCGGCCACATCATCTGCCTGCGCGATCACGTCACCGGCGACGGGCTCGCCGCCTCGCTGTTGCTCTGCGGCGCGCTGCAGGGACGGACCCTCGCCGAGGTCGCCGCGGTGATGGAGCGCTATCCGCAGGCCAAGCAGAACCTCCCCCGCAGCGGCCGCGGCCCGCTCCCGGATTCCCTGCTCGAGCAGCTCGAACGCGTCAACGGTGAGCTGAACGGCGGCGGTCGCGTGCTCGTGCGTCCGTCCGGTACGGAGCCCGTCGTGCGCGTGCTCGCAGAGGCGGCGACGGTGGAAGAGGCGGAAGCCCTCTGTGCTAGGATCGCGTCGCTCGTCAGCGCAGAGCTCGGCTGACCTTTCCCGCGACGGCGCGGGCGGTCCTATAGCCGGGCTCGCCGCATTTTCAGGGCGGAAGAAGGAGGCTCGAGATGTGCGGCATCATCGGATACGTCGGTAAGAGAGAGGCGAAGCCGCTGCTGCTGCAAGGCCTGCGCCGCCTCGAGTACCGCGGCTACGACTCTGCCGGCATCGTGTTGCACGAGGACGGCGGGCTCGACTACATCCGCGCCGTCGGCAACCTCCAGAATCTCGTCGAAGCGGCGGGTCCGAACGGCTCGCACGCGCGTCACGGGCTCGGCCACACGCGCTGGGCGACGCACGGCGGCGTGACGGAGGCGAACGCACATCCGCTCGCCGGCTGCGACGCCGCGAAGATCGCGATCGTGCTCAACGGGATCGTCGAGAACTACCGCGAGCTGAAGGACGAGCTCGTCGCGCAAGGTCACACCTTCGTCTCGGAGACGGATGCAGAGGTGGTCGTGCACATGCTCGAGCGCGAACTCGACGGCGATCTTGCCGCTGCGCTGTCACGCGTTTATCCGCAGCTCGAGGGCCATTTCTCGATCGTCGCCATCCATTACGACCACCCGGACCTGCTCGCCGGGGTGCGCTGCCAGACGCCGCTCGTCGTCGGCGCCGGCGAGGGCGAGATGTTCATCGCCTCGTCAGTCGCCGCCTTCCTGAGCGAGACCCGCGAGGCCTACTTCCTCGACGACGGCGAGGTCGTGGAGATCACGCCCGCGGGCGCGCGCTTCTTCGTCGACGGCGTCGAGGTCGAGGGCCATGGGCTCGAGCACGTCGACTGGGACGACGACGTGGCCGAGAAGGACAGCTTCGAGACGTTCATGCTCAAGGAGATCTACGAGCAGCCGGAGGCGGTGCGCGAGACGATCGGCGACCGCGTCCGCGGTCACAAGCTCGTGCTCGACGCGCTCGCGATGACCGAGGTCGAGATCCAGAACCTGCGCCGCGTCGTCATCGTCGCCGCCGGAACCTCGTATCACGCGGCCGTGGTCGGCCGCTACGTGATCGAGGAGTGGGCGCGCGTGCCGGTCGAGCCGGACATCGCGAGCGAGTGGATCTACCGCAACCCGGTGCTGTCGAAGGACACGCTCGTCGTCGGCATTTCGCAGTCGGGCGAGTCGCGCGACACGGTGAACGCGATGCGGCTCGCGCGCGAGCGCGGCGCCCGCACGCTTGCGATTACGAATCTGATGGGCACGCAGATCACGCGCGAGGTCGACTCGTCGATCTACACTCGCTGCGGGCTCGAGGTCGGCGTCGCGGCGTCGAAGACATTTACCGCGCAGGTTGCGCTCCTCTATCTGATCGCGCTGAAGCTCGCCCAGATCCGCCGCACGCTGCCGCCCGAGGAGATCGAGTTCATCCTCGACCGCGTGCACGAGCTGCCGAGCAAGATCAGCGAGTTCCTCGAGGGCGACCATCCGATCGACGACATCGCGCAGCGCATGTACGAGAAGCAGTTCTTCCTCTACCTCGGCCGTCACATCGGGCTGCCGGTCGCGCTCGAGGGCGCGCTCAAGCTGAAGGAGATCTCGTACATCCCGACCGACGCGTACTCGGCCGGCGAGATGAAACACGGTCCGATCGCGCTGCTCGAGGAGGGAACGCCCGTCGTCGTCGTCGCGACGAACATCCACGTCTACGACAAGATCGTCTCGAACATCCAGGAGACGCGCGCACGCGGCGCGCACGTGATCGCGATCGCGACGAGTGGCAACGAGGACATCCAGCACCATGCCGACGACGTGATCTACGTGCCGCGGACGCCGGCGTTCCTCCAGGCCGCGCTCGCAGTCGTTCCGCTTCAGCTGCTCGCGTACAAGATCGCGCGGCTGCGCGGTCTCAACGTCGACCAGCCGCGCAACCTCGCCAAAACGGTGACGGTGGAATAGCGCGCGCAAATCTGCGGTGGCCGCGACCTGGTCGTAGTCGTTGGAACGTCGGCCGCGGAGCCAGCCGGCGCGGAGATCGACCGTAGGCGTTCAACCGGGCGGTCGCCGCAAGCGCTTCGTCTCGCCGCGGCGCTTCTTTTCGTCCAGGCGGCGCGCCTTCGAGGCCTTGCTCGGTTTCGTGGGGACACGGCGGCGGGGGACACGCAGCGCCTCGCGCAGCGTCTCGGTCAGCCGCTCGACGGCGAGTTCCTTGTTCCGCAGCTGGCTCCGCTCGTCCTGGGCGACCGCCCGCAGGACGGGCCCGGCCTTCGCCAGGACGCGCTTCTTCTGCGCAGGGGACAGCGCGCCCGAGGCCGCGACGTCGAAGACGGCCTCGACGCGCGTCTCCGTCTTCTGCGCGTGCTGACCGCCCGGACCGCTCGAACGCGAGGTGCGCAGCTCGATCTCGGCGAGCGGCACGGCAACCGTTCTCGTCACGCGAATAGACTCGGAGCCTTCCATGGCTGCGATTCTCCTTGACGTCGACGGTGTCCTGCATGTCTCCGGCGATCCGATCCCCGGTGCCGTCGAGGCGCTCAGGCGGCTCCGGCAGGATGGACACCGCCTCCGCTTCGTCACGAACACGACCACCCGTTCCCGGACGCAGCTCGCGGAGCAGCTGCGCGCCCACGGGATCGAGATCGAGGACGACGAGGTCCAGACCGCAGCGGCCGCCGCGGTGCGGGCGCTTCAGGGGAAGCGCGTGCTCGCGCTGACGATGCACGCGCTCGTCGCCGATCTCGAGGGCCTCGAGCTCGTCGGCGAGAACGCGGACGCAGTGCTGATCGGCGGCGCCGACGAGACGCCCGAGGCGAACCTCGTCTTCTCGTACATGAATCTCGCGCGCGCGTTCGCCGAGCTCGAGCTCGGCGCGGCGCTCTACTGCCTCCATCGCAATCGCTGGTGGCAGACGAAGCGCGGCCCACTGCTCGACACGGGCGCCTTCGTCGCCGGCCTCGAATATGCGGCGGAGGTCGAGGCGACGGTGCTCGGGAAGCCGACCGCGTCGTACTTCGCCGCGGCCTGCGAGGCGCTCGACGCCGATCCTGAGATGGCCTGGATGGTCGGCGACGACCTCGAGAGCGACATCGCGGGAGCGCACGGGATCGGCATGCACACGGTGCTCGTGCGGACGGGGAAGTTCCGGCCCGACGCCGTCGAGGCGTCCCGTGTCGTCCCGGACGGCATCATCTCCTCGATCGGCCATCTCCCCGACTGGCTGGAGGAGCACCTGTGATCCACGTCGGCACCGACCTGATCGAGATCGCGCGCGTCCGTCGCTCGCTCGAGCGCTACGAGCGCTTCCGCGACCGCTGCTTCACGGCGGCGGAACAGGCGTACTGCGACTCGCGGCCGAACCCTGCGCAGAGCTACGCGGGCCGCTTTGCCGGCAAGGAGGCGGTTGGCAAGGCGCTCGGCTTCGGCGTCGCCCGCGCGTTCGCCTGGAAGGAGATCGAGATCGTCGGCCGTCCGAAGCCGTCCGTGCATCTCTCCGGCAGCGTCGCCGCGTGGGCCGAGCGCGTCGGCGCCGGGCCGATCGACCTCTCGATGACGCATTCGCGCGAACTCGCGCAGGCGGTTGCGGTCGTCGCCGATGCCTGAGCAGCGCGGGCTCGAGCCGCTCTACACCGCCGTCGAGATGAGCGCCGCCGAGGCTCTCTACCCGAACTACCCCGCGTCCGCCCCCGAGCTGATGGAGCGCGCCGGCGAGCAGGCTGCGCTGACCGCGTTGAGCCGCTGGCCGGACGCCCGCCGCTGGACGGTCGTGTGCGGGGGCGGCTCGAACGGCGGCGACGGGCGCGTCGTCGCGCGGCGCCTGGAGGCGGCGGGCCGCGACGCCCGAGTCGTCGACGTCAAGGCCGGCGAGACGGAGCTCGGCGAGCCGGAGGTGGTCGTGGATGCGCTCTTCGGCACCGGGTTCAGCGGCGAGCCGCGACCGGACGCGGCGGCGCTGATCGCGCGGATGAACGCGTCGGGGGCGCCGGTGCTCGCGATCGACCTGCCGTCGGGCGTGAATGCGTCCACGGGTGAGGTTGCCGGCGCGGCAGTGAACGCCGGAGCGACCGTCACGTTTCACGGGCCGAAGGTCGGGCTCGTCGTCGCGCCGGGCCGCTTTCACGCCGGCGAGGTCGTGATCGCGGACATCGGGCTCCACGCGCAGGAGACGGGGCACCGGCTCGTCACTGCCGAGCTGCTGCGCGACGTGCCGCGGCGCGGCGACGCGGACAACAAGTACACGGCGGGCCACGTGCTCGTCGTCGGCGGTTCGCGCGGCCTGACGGGAGCGCCCTCGCTCGCGGCGATGGCGGCGTTGCGGGCGGACGTCGGCTACGTCACCGTAGCCGCGCCCGAGTCGACGCTGCCCGTGCTCGAGCAGCGGTTGCTCGAAGCGGTGAAGCGGCCGCTGCCGGAGAAGGACGGAATCGTCGCGGAGGCGGCGACGGAGATCGTCCTCGAGCTCGCCCGCAAGGCGTCCGCGCTCGCACTCGGACCCGGCCTGGGCCGCGGGCGGGGCCCCCATGAGCTCGTCCGGCGCGTGCTGGCCGAGGTCGAGCTTCCGATCGTCGTCGACGCGGACGCGCTGTTCGAGCTCGAGCCGGGGGAGTGGCCGGCGCCGCGTGTGCTCACGCCGCACGAAGGCGAGCTCGCGCGCCTGCTCGGTCGCGAGTCGAGCGAGATCGCCGCGCACCGGCTCGTCGCGGTGCGCGAGGCCTCCGAGCGCTTTCAGTGCGTCGTCCTGCTCAAAGGCGCGGACACGCTGATTGCCGCCCCGGGCCGGGGCATCCTCGTGTCGTCGCTCGGGCTGCCGTCCCTCGCGACGGCGGGCACCGGCGACGTGCTGACCGGAATCGTCGCCGCGTTCCTCGCAAAAGGCATGGAGGCGCAGGTCGCGGCCGCAGCCGCCGCGGCCGCGCACGAGCTCGCGTCCGTCGAGGCGCCGCAGCGCGCCGGCCTCGTCGCCGGCGACCTGATCGAAGCGCTCCCGCGCGTGCTCCTCTAGAGCAGTGGCGCGCTCCGAGTTGACCGTCAACCTCGGCGCACTCAGGCGCAATGTGCGCACGCTCGTGCGCGCGCTCGACGGTGCGCAGCTCTGGGCCGTCGTCAAGGCGAATGCATACGGCCACGGCGCCGCCGACTGCGCCGGCGCTGCGCTCGGTGCGGGCGCAGCCGCACTCTGCGTCGCAACGGTGCCCGAGGCGCTTGCGCTGCGCCGCGAGTTCCCGGTCGCCCGCATCGTCGTGCTCGGCCCTGCCGGCAACCGCGAGGTCGGGCAGGCGCGCGACGCGGGACTCGAGCTCGTCGTCGCCTCCGGCGAGATCCCGGGCGGCGTCCGCGTGCACCTGAAGCTCGAGACGGGCATGGGACGCTGGGGGCTGTCCGAGCTGCCGGTGCCGCCCGTCGAGGTCGTCGGGCTGATGAGCCACCTCGCCACCGCCGACACCGATGCGGCCTATACCGAGTGGCAGATCGATCGCTTTCGCGCGGCGACCGCTCCGTACTCGCATCTCACGCGCCACATCGCGAACAGTGCGGCCGCGCTCCGCTACCCGTCGTCGCATTTCGACGCCGCCCGCTGCGGCATCGCGCTCTACGGCCTCTCGCCATTCGGCACCGATCCGATCGACGACGGGCTCGAGCCGGTGCTCGGGTGGACGAGCCACATCGCACAGTCGCGCCTGCTGCGGGCGGGTGAAAGCACCGGCTACGGCCGCCGTTACGTCGCCGAGCGCGACACCTGGATCGGGATCGTCCCGGTCGGCTATGCGGACGGCTTCCGCCGCAACCTCACCGGGACACAGCTGCGTGTGGCAGGCGAGTTGCGCCCCGTCGTCGGCACCGTCTCGATGGATTCGCTCGCAGTCGAGCTCGACCGCGAGCTGCCGGTGGGCGTACCCGTCGTCCTGATCGGGCACGGCGTGCTCGCCGAGGGCCACGCGCGCGTTGCCGATACGATTACCTACGAGCTCGTCTCCGGAATCAACAGCGACCCAACGCGGTCCCGCCGTGTCATCGTCGACGCCTGACCGGTTCGCGCACACGGCCGACCGCATGGCGGCGCGCCAGGATGCACGCGCCGCGGAGCTCGCCGAGCGCGTCGCCGCGTTCGTCCAGCCGCACGGCGACGAGCGCGCGCTCGACGTCGGCACGGGCGCCGGTGCGCTCGCCCTCGCGCTCGCGCCGATCGTGCGCGAAGTCGTCGGCGTCGATCGGGTGCCCGAGCTGCTCACACTCGCGCGCGAGCGCGCGCACGGGCTCGCGCATGTCACGTTCGTCGAGGGCGACGCGGAGCACCTCTCGTTCGAGGACGGCTCATTCGACCTCGCGGGCACGCTGCGCACGCTCCATCACGTGCCCTGGCCGGAGCGGGTCGTCGCGGAGCTCGCGCGGGTCACGCGCCCGGGCGGCCGGATTCTCGTCGTCGACCAGCTCGGGCCTGTCGACCCGCTCGAGGCGCTGGCCCTCGACCGCTTCGAGCGCGCCCGCGATCCGAGCCACACGCGGCTGCTCCCCGAGATCGACCTCCGGCAGTTGTTCGAGGCGAACGAGCTCGTCCTCCTCCGCGACCGCCACGACGTCGAGCACCGGCCGCTGGGGGCCTATCTCGACCTCGCCGGCTGCGAGGGCGAGGCGCGTCAGCAGGCGCTCCGGCTGGCCCCGCACGGCCCCGATGTTTACGAAGCCGACCTGGGTTGGTATCTGTTGGAGCGGCGGGCGCTAGGGTGGTCTCCAAGGTCGTTGGCTCAGTGAACAGACACTCCAGAATGCGGCTCGGCCGTCGTTTCGTCTGGGCCCTCGCGGCCGCGCTTCTGCTCGTGGTTCTGCCGCTGGGCGGCGCACTGGGCGCGACGAGCAGCGGTGCGAACGGCGACATCGCCTTCGTGCAAGGCGGCTCCATCTTGTCCGCCAACACCGGCACCGTGATCCTGAGCGGCGGCGTCGATCCGTCGTGGTCTCCCGACGGCACGAAGCTCGCCTTCTCGGCCGGAGGCTCGATCAAGACGTGCACGGTGAGCTCGTGTACGACCGCCGGCGCCGCCCTCGACTCCGGCACCGAGCCGGTCTGGTCGCCCGACGGGACGAAGATCGCCTATGTCAAGGCGAACCAGATCTGGGTGGTCGCTTCGGGTGGCGGGTCGCTCCTGCAGATCACGACGTCAGGTACGAATGCGGATCCGTCGTGGTCGCCCGACGGAACGCAGCTCGCCATCACGTCGAACGGCGTGATCGCCACGGTGGCGGCGAGCGCCGGTGCATCGCCGTCGCCGATCATGACAACGGGAATCTCCGGCACGTCGCAGCCGGCCTGGTCGCCTGACGGCTCGTCGATCGCCTTCCAGTCATCGGCGAGCGGCCACAGCCAGATCTACGTCGTGCCCGTCACCGGCGGCACTCCTGTCCAGGTCACGGTGTCGCCGTCGAGCTTTGCAACCGATGAGGAGACGGCGCCGAGCTGGTCGCCGGACAGCACGAGCATCGTCTATGCCGACAGCTCCCATGGCATCCAGGACGCGGCGAAGGGGGCGGGGGGCGCCTGGGGGACACCGTCGACGCGAGACGGGAACACCTCCGACGCGACGCCTGACTGGCAGACGATCGCGCCTATAGCAGTCGCTCCGCCCTCGATCAGCGGTGGCTTCGCGCCGCAGACCGGGCAACTGCTCTCCACGACGAACGGGTCGTGGAGCGGAGCGAACTCAGGCGGCTTCAGCTATCTCTGGGAGCGCTGCGACTCGAGCGGGAACTCGTGCATATCCATTCCCGGCGCAACGGCGTCGACGTATGCCGTCGTCTCGGCCGACGTCGGCAACACGCTGCGCTCGATCGTCACCGCGTCGAACGTCGCGGGTGCGACGCAGTCGGCGCCCTCCGCGGCGACCGGCGTCGTCACGCTCGCAGGCTCCGTCAATCCGCCCGCGCTCCTCACACCTCCGGTGATCTCGCTCCCGACCGGCGAGACGACGCCGATGCTCGGCGACATCCTCTTCGCGACGGCGGGGACATGGGGCGGCTCGTTCCCGATGACGTTCACGTACTCGTGGACGAAATGCGACCCCACCGATCCCCTGAACGGGCAGTGCCTCGCGATCCCCGGGGCGACGTTGAGCTTCTTCACCGTCCCACCTGCTCTGTACGGCATGCGGATCCGCGTCAGGGTGACCGCCACCAACGCCGCCGGCTCGGTGTCGCAGAGCTCCGCTGCGACCGACATCGTCGGCGCAACGGCGCCGGCCCTGAGCGTGACGCCGGCGATCGTCGGGCAGAACATCGTCGGGCAGACGCTCTCCGTCAGTCCCGGAAGCTGGTTCGGCTCGACGCCCCTCACCTACGCGTACGTGTGGAGGCGCTGCGACCCGGTGGGTGACCTGTCGACATGCGTCGCGATCACCGGTGCGACGGCGAGCAGCTACGTGGCGGCGACCACGGACATCGGCTTTTCCCTGCGCGTCTACATCACCGCTACGAATGTCGTCGGTTCGGCGAGCGGAATCACGAACCACACGTTTCCGATCGTGGACCGGCAGCACTTTGCGCCCACGGCGAGCTCCGGTCCCTCGATCTCGGGGGCGGCCGCACTCGGACAGCCCCTGCTGTCCTCCGTCGGCTCGTTCAGCGGGGACACACCGATCTCGACGAAGTTCGTGTGGCAGCGCTGCGACGCCACCGGCGGCGCCTGCAGACGCATCGTCAAGGCAACGAAGGCGAGGTACACGCCGACGCAGATCGATCTCGGCTCGACGCTGCGCATCCTCGTCACCGCGAAGAACGCGTACGGCACGGTCGTGACGCCCTCTGACGTGACCGCGCCGGTGACCCCGCCGTGGCCGCATCGTCGTGGCCGGCGGATCATCGGCACCGCGACGTCCGATAACATCGTCGGCACCGACCAGGACGACGTCATCTACGGCCTCGGGGGCAATGACGCGATTCAGGGTGGCGGAGGCTACGACGTGCTCTACGGTGGCTCCGGCAACGATGTCATCACCGTCACCGGCCCCGGTGGCAGCAACATCTACGGCGGGCCGGGCTCCGACACGATCTACGCCGCAGACGGCTTCCGGGACTTCATCGACTGCGGTCCCGGCCGGGACCGCGCCTACGTCGACGCGGTCGACACCGTCAAGAACTGCGAGGTCGTGACGGTCGTCGGAAGCTCGTCGTCGTCGTCGAACGCGACGCCGGGCAGGTCGCGGCGACGCTAGCCGACGTCGTCGAGGTGCGCGAACGCGTCGCGCAGCTGTGCACGCTCGGTCTCGAGCTCGGTGAAGGACAGCGCGAGCCGGCGCTCGCCCTCCGCGGTCAGGCGCAGATGCGCGACCCGTGCGTCGGTCGCCGACTGTTCACGCTCGATGAGCCCCGCTTCCTCGGCCCGGCGCACGAGCTCGGTCACGGTGCTCTGCGCGAGCTGGAGCCGCCCGGAGAGCTCGGTCACGGTCGATTGTTCGCTGCCGCCGGGCGCGCCCTTGATCATCAGGAGCAGCAAGTGACGCTGCGGCGTCAGCCCGGACTGGCGTGCGACGCGCTCGCTGCGGCGCAGAAACTGGCGCAGCGCGGCGCGGAACTGCGCCACCGCCATCACGTCGTCGACATGGAAGCTCTCCATTGTCATCGCTGTCCGATCTTAACGCCGACGCCTGCGACCGGCCAATATCAGCACGAAAAGGTTCGGAAACAGCGCCTGGAGCGGCCCGGCCACGGTGTAGAAGCGAGGCACCGACGACTCGCCGCGCCCGTGCTCGAGTGACGCGAGGACGTGTCGCGCGATCCGTTTCGGGCCGACGACGACGCGGCGGGCCAGGGGCGGCAGCGCGGACTGCGGGAAGCCCTCCGTCTCGACGAAGCCCGGCTTCACCGTGTGGACGCGGATGCCCCGGTTCCGCAGCTCGGGCGCGGTCGCGCGCGAGAAGGCGAGCTGCGCGTGCTTCGACGCAACGTAGGGCCCCGAGGGCGGGAAGGCCACCTCACCGACGACGGAGACGATGTTCACGACGTCTGCGGGGGCGGCGGCTTCGAGGCCGGGCAGAAAGGCGCGAAGGCACCAGACGCTGCCGAGGTAGTTCGTGCGCAGCACGCTTTCGATCGCCTCCGGACCTCCGTCGAGGAACGTCGCGCGGGCAGGGATGCCGGCGTTGTTCACGAGCAGGTGGATACGCGGGTGACGCTCGAGCACGCGCGCCGCGACCGACTCGACAACGCTGCGGTCCGAGACGTCGCACAGCTCGTACTCGCCGCCGATCTCCTCGGCCAGCGGGCGCAGGCGGTCCTCGCGCCGGGCGAGCAGGACGCAGTGCCAGCCCTTTCCCGCGAGTCCGCGCGCGATCTCCGCGCCGATGCCGGAGGAGGCGCCGGTCACGACTGCGATGCGCTGCTCTACGGCTGACACAGCTTCACGATACGTCGTGCGGAGGTTGTGCGCCCTGCGCCGTCGAGCGCGACGGCTTCGATCGTGTGCTTGCCGCGCCGCAGCCCCGCCGTGCTCAGAGTCGTCTCCCAGAGACCGGTCTCGCCGTTGCGCACGACGGTCGCGCGCTTCCCGTCGATCGTGAAGCGCACCTGCTTGACACCGCGCGTCGAGCTCGCCGCGACGGCGAGCCGCTGCTGCTTCGCGACGCAGGCGCCGCTCGCCGGCAGCAGCCAGTCGACGGCCGTCCCCGCGACGACGTGGAGCCGCACGGAGGCTGTGCGCGTGTTCGGCATGATCGCGGTTCCGACCGTGTCGACGTTCTTCGCCTCCTGGTAGTCGGAGGAGACGAGGCTCAGCCGCACCGTTGCCGGCTCGAGGGCGGGTGCGTTCGCCGGCAGCGGGATCACTGCGAGCCCGGTGTCCGGGTCGTACGTCGTCGCGCCGACGAGGATCCCCCGGTAGCCGATCGTCAACGAGAGCGGATCGACGCCGGATTGCGCATCGCGCGTCTCGAGCACGATCGTCGGGTGTCCGCCCGACACGGTGGTGGTGAGCAGCTTCACCGTCGGCGGCGTCACGTCGTTCACCCAGGAGCGCAGCACGTAGTGGCCCGCGAGGCGCGTTCCCGTGAACGCCGCGCGGCCCGAGTCGACGGCGACGTAGAACGTCTGCTGGCGCGGGAACGAGGAGCCGGCCGCGCTCACGGCGTCGAGGTAGTCGTACGTCAGGGCGTTGACGTCGATCGGCGTGCCGGCGTAGCCCTGCACGGTGTTCTCGTCCTCGGCGCCGAGATACCACGGGTCGATGCGCGCGCCGTGCGTCTCCGACACGATCGATACGCCGGCGTTCGCTGCGGGCTCGTTGATCTCGGTCCTGTAGACGGTCTCGGCGCCGTCCTCGACCATCGGCGGCGCGTCCGGCGCGTTGCCGAAGGGCGCCACCGGATAGCGGTACGCGTCCACGCGGTCGACGCCGAGGCGGGTGTCACCGGACTGCGTCTTCTTCAACGTCAACACGGGCGCGCTCGCAAGGGCCGGCCGGTCGACGAGGAAGAAGTACGGGATGCGACGCGTGATCGCGGCTTTCCGGAGCACGACGAAGCCGTAGTCCTCGCCCTGCGTCGCGTCGGCCGACGCGCGCGCGACGACCGGCAGGTCGACCTCACCGCCCGGCGGCAGGGCGATCACGCCGGTCACGTCGAGCGAGGCACCCGCCGTCGCCGCCTGCGGCTCGAGCTGCACCTGCCAGCTGCCCGCGCCGTCGCCGGCGTCGGTGAGGCGGACGAGCAGCGCGCGGCTCGCTGCGCCGTGGATCACGCTGAGATCCTCGAACGAGAGCGAGACCGGGTCGGTGAACAGCTGCGGATCGGCTGCCGCCGGGAGCGAGACGAGGCCGCCCCCTTCGAGCGTGACGGGGGCTTCCTGCGTGCGCGCCGTGTTGCCCCACGCGGGGCCCGCGGTCGCGACGAGCGCCGACTTCACCTCTGCGGGCGTCCACGACGGATGGAGCTGGAGGAGCAGTGCGGCGGAGCCGGCGACGTGCGGCGTCGCCATCGAGGTGCCGTCGAAGACGGCGAAGCGCGACGCATTCGTGTTCGGCAGCGTGGCCGAGAGGATCTGGCCGCCGGGCGCGCTCACGTCCGGCTTCAGGTCGTGGCCGAACGCCGTCGGACCCGAGGAAGAGAAGCTCGTGATCACGCCGCTGCGGCCGGTCTCGAGCTCGAGCACGTTGCTGCCGACGCGGATCGTCGTGCGGCCGCCGTGGCCGGTCATGTAGGCGCGCAGGTCGTCCCCGTCGAGGTTGGCGATCATCCCTCCCGGGAGCGCCAGCCGCACGGGGATCCCGTTCGCCTCGCCCTGGCGGTTGTCCGAGACGATCACGCCGATCGCGCCTGCGGCCTTCGCCTGCTCCGCCTTGCCGGTGAACGGGCACAGTCCGCGCTCGACGAGCGCGATCGTGCCTGCGAGCGAGCCTGCCGGCAGCGTGCCCCGCGTCGAGGCGAGGTTGCCCGGAGGCCCGCAGAGATGGGGGTCGACCGGCCTCCCGTCCGTGCCGACGATCGAGCCGACATCGACGAGTGTCTGGTCGCCCGTGCTCCACGCGACGGGCGCGGGCGTGGCGTTGGCGCCGATGAACGGAATGCCGGCGAGCATGCTCGGCGCGCCCGGCGCCGTCACCGTCAGCGCGGGTGCGAACACGTGCGTGTTCGAGACGGCGGCGACGGAGATCGCATCGGGTGCGGTGCCCGGCGACCCCACGCTGCCGTTGCCGAAGTCGTCGCGGTCGTTGCCGGCGGCGATCACCGGCACGACGCCCGCGGCCGCGACGTTGTGGATCGCCTCGACGAGCGCGTCGTTCGCCGGGTCGATCTGCGGACCGCCGCCGGAGAAGTTGATCACGTTCATGCCGTCGTCCACTGCCGACTCGAAGGCGGCGATGATCTCCGGCGTGTCCGCGACGTGCCCGATCGGCGTCGGCACGGTGAACACGCGGTAGTTCCCGAGCCAGGCCCGCGGCGCGACGCCGCTCAGCCCGGTCACCTCAGGATGGTCCGAGCCGGCCGGCGCCGTCGTGCCGGAGTCGCCGGCCGCGATGCCGGCGACGTGCGTGCCGTGGAACGACGAGGCGGGATCGACGGTGAGCCGGCCCGGCGCGCCCGAGTTCGGGCCGGGGAACACCCTGGCGACGATCACCTTCGGCGTCGTCGACTTCGTCTCGCCCTTGGGGAAGCCGGGCGGGTACGAGAAGCCCTTGGGGTCGAAGAACGGGTTCGTCTGATCGATCCCGTCGTCGACGACGGCGATCTTGATCCCGGTCCCGTCCGCGCCGGTTGTCGCGTGGAGGACGTCGGCGCCGATCACGGACGGCGAGTGGTCGAGCGCGAGCGTGTACGCGACAGTCGGGTAGACATGCGTGATCGAGGGCTGCCGCACGAGCGCGGGCAGCTGCGACGGCGGCAGCGAGATGGTGAGCGCGTCGAGGATCACCTGGAAGCGGCGGCCGATGCGCACCTGCGGGATCGCCCTGCGCAGTGCCGCGGCGACGCGCGCCTGCTCCTCGTCGATCCGGCGCACGTACGCGCGGGAGGAGGCGGAGTTGACGTCGAGCCGGCGGCTTGCACCGGCGGTGTAGAGCCCGCGTCCGAATCGCGCCGCCAGCGGCGGCAGCGGCAGGTCGGCGATCACGCGCACGAGGCGGGAACCGCGCAGCTGGAGAATCGTGCCGGCCCGCAGGCGCGGGAGCGTCCGCCCGCCGAGCCCACGCTGCACCGGCGCCGGCTGGGCCGCGGCGGGCAGGGCGGCGACGAGCGCCGCACAGCAGATCAGGAGCGGGAGCGCGCGGCGCAACGACGCGCAGGCTAGCGGACGCCCGTCCCCGTCGGGATAGGATCGCCCGGATGCCAGGGCCGTTCGAAGGCAAGCGCGGGCTCGTGCTCGGGGTCGCGAACAAGCGCTCGATCGCCTGGGCGATCGCGCAGCAGCTCGCCGAGGGAGGCGCGAGGCTCGCGTTCACATACCAGGGCGAGCGGATCGAGCAGAGCGTCCGCGACCTTGCCGCGACGGTCGACACGGCGCTCGTCACCGAGTGTGACGTTCGCTCCGACGAGGACGTTGCGCGCGTGTTCGCCGAGGTGGGCAAGGCGTTCGACGGCGGGCTCGACATCCTCGTCCACTCGGTCGCGTTTGCCGCCGCCGAGGATCTCGAGGGGCGTTTCACCGACACGCCGCGCGACCGCTTCTGGCTTGCGGTCGATGTCAGCGCATACTCGCTCGTCGCCTGCGCGCGCGCGGCCGAGCCGCTGATGGAGCATGCCGGCGGCGGCTCGATCGTGACGATGACGTATCTCGGCGGCGAGCGCGCCGTGCCGCACTACAACGTCATGGGCGTCGCGAAGGCGACGCTCGATGCATCAGTCAAGTACCTCGCGTGGGATCTCGGGCAGAAGAACATCCGCGTGAACGCAATCTCCGCCGGCCCGGTGCGCACGCTCGCCGCGCGCTCGATCGCCGGCTTCCCGACGATGGAGGCGATCGTCGAGGAGCGCGCCCCCTTGCGCCGGCACGTCTCGGCCGAGGACGTCGGCGCGGCGGCGGCGTATCTCCTCGGCGACGGAGCGAAGAACGTGACCGGGACGACGCTCTACGTCGACTCCGGCTATCACGCGATGGGCATGTAGCGCGCCTCAGCGGTCCGCGAGCGCGACGAGGTCTCCGAGCCCGACGAAGTAGAGGTGCGTCGCGTCGGCGACCACCGGCGAGTACTTCCCGTCGGCCCACGTCTCCACGTGCCGCCCGCCCGCGGCGTGCAGGACATACGTCCGCTCGGCGAGCGTCGAGAAGTAGACGAGCCCGTCGATCACGCTCGCTGAGCCCGAGATCGGCCCATTCGCATGGAAGCGCCAGCGCACTTCCCCGGTGCCGGCGTCGAGCGCGTAGAAGGTGTGGTCGTACGAGCCGATGAGCACGCGCCCGCGCCAGATCGCCGGCGACGCGTAGACGGTGCCTCCGGTCGGGCGCGCCCAGAGGAGATGGCCCGTCGCCGCGCCGAAGGCGTAGACGCCTCCGTCGAGCGAGCCGACGTACACGCGTCCGTACGCGACGGCCGGCGACGAATAGATCGAGCCGTGGCCGCCGGACGTCCAGAGCACGTGTCCGGTGCGCGCGTCGAGCGACACCACGTCGCCGCCGTACGTTCCGATGAAGAGCCGGGCCCCGCTGAGCGCGAGCGAGCCCTTCACGGCGCCGTGCAGGTCGGATGTCCAGCGCACGCGGCCGGTGGCGGCGTCGAGCGCCCAGATGCGGCCGCTCCAGTCGCCGACGTAGACGACGTCGCGCGCGATGAGCGGTGACGACTCCGTCTCGCCGATCCACCGGCGCCAGCGGATGCGGCCGCTGCGCGCGTCGAACGCGGCGATCACGCCGGTGCGGGCGCGCGAGCGGCATTCGGCGCTGCCGATGAACGTCTGGTACACGACATGGCCGGCGAGC
>Ga0208849_1000875_pt1 | contig 24609 bp, 25 predicted proteins | sample NGESurdeep072012_10_FD_184470 | JGI IMG/M metagenome (GOLD analysis project Ga0208849, IMG submission 184470) | Arctic peat soil microbial communities from Barrow, Alaska - NGEE Surface sample 53-3 deep-072012 (SPAdes) | ecosystem: Environmental > Terrestrial > Soil > Wetlands > Peat ... | reverse complement strand
TCGGTGCCGACGACGCAGCCGCAGAGTAGCAAAGTTTCATGCGCTGCAGGTCCGGCAAAGCCCGGTGGAGAACTAGGAAGAGATATCCGGTGGTGGAGCGATCCGCCGCCGGTACGGTGATTCAGCCAACCCGAACGATCATTCACCATCGCGACGGCACCACGACCATCATCGTGACGCCGCGCCACCGCTCCTATCTCGATCCGGGAACGGAAGTGGCGGTGGGCGAGGGCAGCACGCATGATTACATGCTGCCGCCGGGTGGCGATCCGGGCCGGCCCAATTGGTTTTATGGCCCCGGCGATGCGACCGGCGGCGCGTTCATGATTTCGCGTCCTTATTATCTGCCGGGCATCAATACCAATACACCGTACTGACGCGCGGCCCTCAGCCGGACGGTTCACCTGCGGGCGGCGCCGTCCGCTCGTAAATGCCTTTCGTCGTCACCACAAAATCGATGCGCCCGTCGGCCGGCGCGCAGGCATTCGGACGGTTTGTTGACGATCGGCTCCTCTTGGACGTTGAGGCCGGTCCACCAGAATTAGGATGCGAGCTTTTCCATTTCGCCGACGATCGCCGTGCCCATTTCGGAGGTGCTGACAACGTTCGATCCTTCTGACTTGATGTCCGCTGTGCGCAGTCCCTTGGCGAGCGCGGCAGAGATCGCCGCATCGACCATGTCGGCCTCTTTGCCCATGTTGAACGAGTAGCGCAGCGCCATGCCGAACGAGGCGATCATGGCGATAGGGTTGGCCATGCCCTTGCCGGCGATGTCGGGCGCGGAGCCGTGCACCGGTTCGTACAGCGCCTTGCGCCGCCTGGTCTTGGCGTCGAGTTCGCCGAGCGAGGCCGACGGCAGCATGCCGAGCGAGCCGGTGAGCATTGCGGCCACGTCGGACAGCATGTCGCCGAACAGATTGTCGGTGACGATGACATCGAACTGTTTCGGCGAGCGCACGAGCTGCATGCCGCCGGCATCCGCCAGCATGTGCTCGAGCTGCACATCCTTGTATTCACGGCCATGCACCTCTTCGACCACATCGTGCCAGAGCACGCCGGTCTTCATCACGTTGCGTTTCTCCATCGAGGTGACTTTGTTGCGTCGCTTGCGCGCCAGCTCAAAACCGACGCGCGCGATGCGCTCGATCTCATGGGTGTCATAGACCTGGGTATCGACGGCGCGCTTCTGGCCGTTGCCGAGGTCGGTGATGGTCTTCGGCTCGCCGAAATAGACGCCGCCGGTCAGCTCGCGCAGGATGATGATATCGAGCCCCTCGACCACTTCACGCTTGAGGCTCGAAGCATCGGCAAGCGCCGGATAGACGATCGCCGGGCGGATATTGGCGAACAGCCCAAGATCTTTGCGCAGGCGCAGCAGCCCCGCCTCCGGCCGGACGTCGAACGGGACCTTGTCCCATTTCGGCCCACCGACGGCGCCAAAGATCACGGCGTCGGCGGCATGCGCTTTGGCCATCGTCTCTTCGGTCACCGCGATCTGGTGGGCATCGTAGCAGCAGCCGCCGACCAAACCTTCCTCGGTCTCGAAAGTGGCGATTCCGGACTTGGCAAAGAATCTGAGCAGCCGTTTTAGCTCGGCCATGACTTCGGGGCCGATGCCGTCGCCGGGGAGCAGGAGAAGCTTATAGCTGGGCATGAAAGCGCCTTGAAAATTGTGGAATGCGCGCCAAGTGCTAATCGGGCCGCCGACGGATGGCAACTAGCCGGGCCGCCAGCGCAAGCGAGGCCCCCAATTGAGGCCCCATGCCGACACCGCGTCCCCGCGTCGTTATTCTGGGCGCCGGATTTGGCGGGCTCGCCTGCGCCGAGACGCTGAGGCGTGCGGGCGTCGACATCACGATCATCGATCGCCAGAACTATCACTGCTTTCAGCCGCTTTTGTATCAAGTGGCGACAGCCGCATTATCGCCCGCCGATGTCGCCTGGCCGATCCGCCACATTCTGCGCCCGCAGGAAAACGCCACCGTCTTCATGACGGAAGTAACAGGGATCGACGCCCTGGCGCAGACCGTCACGACAAAAGCCGGCCCGTTCCCGTTCGATTATCTCGTGATCGCAACCGGAGCGATGCATTCGTATTTCGGTCACGACAGCTGGGCCGATTTCGCACCTGGATTAAAACGCATCGAGGATGCAACCCGCATCCGGCGCAGCATCCTGTCGGCTTTCGAGCAGGCCGAACTCGCCGATGACGACGAACAGCGGCGCAAGCTTCTGACCTTCGTCATCATCGGCGGAGGGCCCACTGGCGTTGAGATGGCGGGCGCTATCGCCGAAGTGGCGCGGCAAACGCTCAAGCGCGACTTTCGGCGCATCGATCCGCGCACGGCCCGCATCATGTTGATCGAGGCTGGTCCGCGGCTGCTGCCGGCGTTCTCCGAGCGGCACTCTCGCTATGCGCACGATGCTCTTACCGCCATGGGCGTAGAGGTGCTGACCGCGACGGTCGTGACCCGATGTGACGCGCACGGCGTCGATCTCCTGCATGGCCGCATCGATGCCGGCTCTGTGATCTGGGCGGCCGGCGTCATGGCATCACCCGCCGCCGGCTGGCTGGCGGCGGATCGAGATCGCGCCGGCCGGGTCATCGTCGGGCCGGACCTGTCTCTGCCGGGACACGCAAACATTTTTGTCATCGGCGACACCGCCGCGGTGAACGATGCCGCAGGCCGCCCCGTCCCCGGCCTTGCGGCTGCGGCAAAGCAGATGGGCATCTACGTCGGCAGGCTCATCGTGGCGCGGCTCGCCAGTCGGAACTTGCCGTTGTTCCGCTACAAAAACCTAGGCGTGTTGGCGACGATCGGACGGCGGTCCGCCGTGGTCGAGCTTGGGCCCATTCAGCTCCACGGCTTCATCGGCTGGCTGTTCTGGAGCGTAGTACACATTTACTTCTTGATCGGACTGCGCAACCGCTTCGTCGTCGCGGTGACTTGGCTGTGGAGTTACATGACCTTTCAGCGCGGCGCTCGGTTGATTACCGAAGTACCGCCGCCGCGCCCGCAGGTTTGATCGAGGAAGCCGACCGTCGCTTTGATCGGCTATAGTTTTGATCGCATTTTCTTCGGAAAACCGGTGGCCACTTTTCCGAAAAATGCTCTACAGACCGCTGAACCAGTTGTAGCCTTGGTTTTCCCAGTAGCCGCCCGCATCGTTGTTCTGCACCCACATGGCGGTGACGTATTTCGGGTTCTTGAAGCCAAGCTTGGTCGGGATGCGAATTTTGATCGGGAAGCCGTAAGCGCGCGGCAAAGTCTTGTTATCGAATTTGAGTGTCAATTGCGTCTGCGGATGCAGCGCCGTCGGCATGTCGATGGTGTTGGAATAGCCTTCGGCGCACTGGAACCAGACGTATTTCGCCGTCGTGTCGGCTCCAATCATTTTCAGGAAATCGGAAAGCCGCACACCCTGCCATGAACCAATGGCGCTCCAGCCTTCGACACAGACATGCCGGGTGATCTGCGAGACTTCCGGCAGCTTGTTGAGCTCGGGCAGTGTCCACGGCTTCTTGTTTTCGACCAGTCCGCCGATCTCGAGCTTCCATTTGTCGCCGTCGACGTCGGGGGCCTCGTCCAGCGAGTAATAGGCGTTGAACGGGAACGGACGGGTGATCGCACTTTCCGGATATTCCGGCGCCAGCTTGTTGGGATTGAAGATTCGCGCCTGCACCCAGTCATTGAAATGCGAGATAACGCGCAGCGCATTCTCGGAAGTCTGACCGTCGATGATGTCGCAGCCTGTCAGCGTGGCAAGCGCGCCAAGACTGGCGACACCGCGGAGAAACGACCGCCGCGACCGCTCCGGCATGATCTTTGCGGCGTCCTTGATCAGGAGCTTTGGGTCGACGCCTGGCGGCGATTTGCGCACACGAGCCATTGTCGTGATCCTCAATGATTAGCGCCCGACGATCATCGCCCGGAGGCTTTTGGGCACAAGCAGCGCGAGTGCGACGTGGACGGTCAGGAAAGCCACGATTGACGTCATGGCGGCGAAGTGCACGTAGCGCGCCGTGTTGTAGCCGCCGAAGAAATCCGTCAACCACCAGAACTGCACCGGTTTCCAGATCGAGACGCCCGAAAACACGATCAAGACTCCAGCGAGCAGCACGCCGGTATACAGGAGTTTCTGCACCGCGTTGTAGACGGATAGATCGTCATGCGAGAGCTTGCCGCGGAGCGCCGCAAGGAAATCGTGGACGACGTCGCGCGGGCGGATCGGAAACAGCTTGCGCCGGAAGCGCCCGGTCAGGATGCCGAGACTGATATAGACAATGCCGTTGATCACCAGGAGCCACATGGCGGCGAAATGCCACAACAGCGCGCCCGCCAGCCATTCGCCGAGCGCAATCTGGTGCGGGAAGGTAAATCCGAATAGCGGCGAGGCGTCGTAGATCTGCCAGCCGGACCCGATCATCATCAGAATAGCCAACGCGTTGATCCAATGGGTCACGCGTACCCACGCCGGGTGAATGAGCGGCGCTTTTGACGCCGCGGTATCCGGCACCTCAGTTGAGCTCGTTGCCGCTTCGATCGACATGCCATCCATCCCGTTATGGCGACTTTATAACAAAACGACGCATCGCGTGCGCTCACATTCCTGTCACAACGTTTTCAACATTACTCCCGCTTTCGCGAATGCGGGGTCAACAAAGGTGAAGGGGCACATCTATCGCACCCCTTCACCCGATCACAATGCGGATTCGGCTGCACGCAGGCAAAAGTTACATCGTCACATCGGCAGCAGCACCGTGTCGATGACGTGGATAACGCCGTTCGACTGCATCACGTTGGCGATGGTGACATGCGCCACATCGCCCTTGGCGTCGGTGATGGTGAGTTTGCCGGGGCCGGCTTCCTTGACGATGAGGTCCTCGCCCGCGACGGTCTTGAGCTTGGCCATGCCTTCGCCAGCCTTGATGGCCTTCATCAGGCCAGCGGCGGTCATACGGCCGGGAACGACGTGGTAGGTGAGGATTTTCACCAGCGTCGCTTTGTTCTCCGGCTTGAGCAGGCTTTCGACTGTGCCGGGCGGCAGCTTGGCGAAGGCTTCGTTGGTCGGCGCGAATACGGTGAACGGGCCTGCGCCTTCCAGGGTCTCGACCAGGCCTGCGGCCTTCACCGCGGCGACCAGCGTGGTGTGATCTTTGGAATTGACCGCGTTCTGGATGATGTTTTTCGACGGATACATCGGCGAGCCGCCGACGGTGACGGTCTTTTCCGACATCTGCGCGGCGACCGGCATGGACGCCATTGCGCCGAGGGCGATGGCCGCCACTGTGGCAAACAAAGCAATACGCTTGGACATGATCGTCTCCATTTGAGCCAAAATATCGCCGTTACGATTGGGGCGGCGAGGCCGCCGGCGACACGCGACGGGGATCGTCGTCGCTTTGAGATACGGGGGCTCCAGACACGGGTTTCAGACCGCCGCTCACGGCAGCGTGAATTCCTGGAAGCGCGGCTTTGCGGGACCGCAACGCTACGCTATGAAGCGCGGCTTCGCGCGCCCCTTACGGCAGAAGGAACGAGCAATGGGCAAGACCAGTCCGGGCAATTTTTTTGAAGATTTCCGCATCGGCCAGGTGATCCGGCACGCGACGCCGCGCACCGTCACGGTCGGCGACGCAGCGCTCTATACCGCCCTGTTCGGCGGCCGTTTTGCGGTCCAGTCATCGGACGAATTTGCCAAGGCGATCGGCTATCCGCGCGCACCGGTCGATGATTTCCTGGTGTTTCACATCATCTTTGGCAAGACCGTGCCGGATGTATCGCTCAATGCGGTCGCCAATCTTGGTTATGCCGGCTGCTATTTCCGCAAACCGGTTTATCCGGGCGACACGCTGACCGCGCTATCCGAGGTGATCGGACTGAAGGAAAATTCGAGCCGCAAAACCGGCATCGTCTATGTGCGCACCACGGGCTACAAACAGGACGGATCGCCGGTACTCGAATACGTGCGCTGGGTCATGGTGCGCAAAGGCGACGAGGCCGCACCGGCGCCCGGCGATCACGTGCCGCGACTGCCGACCGCGGTCGATCCCAAGGTTCTCGGCGAGGCGTGTCCACCGATCGACGTCGCGGATTACGATTTTGCGCTCGCCGGCAGTCCTTATCGCTTCGGGGACTACGAGGTTGGCGAAAAGATCGATCACGTCGACGGCATCACGGTCGAAGAAGCCGAGCACATGATGGCGACGCGGCTTTATCAAAACACCGCGCGCATCCATTTCGATCTGTACAGCGCCAAGAAAGGCCGGTTCGGCAATCGGCTGATCTACGGCGGGCACGTGATTTCGCTGGCGCGCGGCCTCACATTTAACGGCCTCGCCAATGCTTTTCACGTCGCCGCTATCAATGGCGGGCGCCACGTGGCGCCGCTGTTTGCCGGCGGCACCGTGTTTGCCTGGTCGGAAGTTTTGGCGAAAGCCGAATTGCCGGGACGCGATGACGTCGGCGCGCTGCGGCTGCGCACGATCGCCAGCAAGGACCGCCCGTGCGCAGATTTTCCGCGCAAGGCCGGCGAGGAGGACGACCCGGCGGTGCTGCTCGACCTCGATTATTGGGCGCTCATTCCGCGCTGAGCCGGCGGCTCGCAATGCACCGGGCAACGCCGCGCGCGCCCGGCGCTTCGCCTTGCGAGGCCCGTTACTTCGACATTCCGCCGGAGCCGGTGCCCTGGTTGCCCATATTGCCTCCGCTCCCGTTGCCCATCCCAGCGCCGCTACCCATGCCCGAGCCGCCGCCCATGCCCGGACCGGAGGGTTGCGACATGCCGCCAGAGCCCGATGGACCGCTCATGGGCGAACCGGAACCTTGCGACATGCGGCCTTGGCCGCTGCCCTGACCCGTTCCATTGCCCGTTCCATTGCCCGTTCCATTGCCCATTCCCTTGCCCATGTCATCGGCGAGTGCGGGGGCGGCAAAAGCGAAAGCGAGTGTCAGGGCGGCGAGCGGCAACAGCAGTTTGCTACGAACGATCATACGAAATCTCCCTAGGGCTACGATGGGGTTCGATATCCATCGTCGCTTATTCGAGCCGGCTAGGGCGCCGGTTACAGATCAGCCGGAAAGATTCTGCAGAGCACGCGAGCCAACCGCGCGAAGCGCAACCACGACGAAGCCGACAGCCGCCAAGTGCACGGCCAGGTCCGTCGCCGCGGCGTCGTAGGGATGGAAGAAATTCAACAGCGTGGCCGCGGCAGCGGCCGAGGCGAGACCCGCCATCGTCGCCGTCAACGCCGGCGCCAACGAGCAGGCACGCCGCAGCATGAGGATCAGCGCCGCGGACAACGGCACTGAAAGCCCAACAATGAAAACAAGGCAGTCGCGCGTTTCGCCCATCGTGGCGACATGCGTACCGGACAACACATAAGCCCGCAGACAGCCAAGGCCGCTGGCGCCGAGCCATAGCGCGAAAGCCGGCAGCGGCAGCAGCGCCCAGGCGCGCGACCGGTCAGGCAGACTCAACTCAAATGCCGCAAGCGCCGCAGCGGCCGCGGTCGCGATCGAACCAATAACGGCGAGCGCCATGTCGGGTGTTGCGGTGAGCCGATGCCGCATCGCAGGGAGGTTGGCGAACATCGCCAGCACTGCGGCGACTGCGGCAACCAGCACCAGCCAGACAAACGCGCGCAAAGGCGGAGAGAGCAGCGGGCGCACCGGCTGCAAATTCGCCGCCAAGGCGCCAATCAGCCGATCATGCGGGCGATCTTGAGCATCAGCCATTGTCAGCTCCACGATCGACCTTGAGGCGCAGCGCCTTGAGCGCACGGTGCAGATTGACCTTGAGCGAGCCTTTGCTGCGGCCGGTCAATGCCGCGGCATGGTCGAGCGATTGTTCCTCCAGCATGAGATGGCGCACGGCTTCACGCTGGCGTTCCGGCAGCTCGGCCACCGCAGTCTGAACCCATCCGGCATTTTCGTCGCGTTCAATTCCGGCCGTGAGATTCACACCTCCCTCCGCGTGGCCTTCGTAGGCCAGAGGCGCATGCACTTCGCGCGCACCGTGCCGGTACGCTTGTCGCAGCACGTCAACGGAGCGCCGTTCGACGATCACGCGCAGCCAAGCGTCGAAGGAGCGCCGCGGATCGTAGGTTGCCCGCGCCCGGTGGATCGTCAGCAGCGTTTCCTGAACCACGTCGTCGGCGCGATCGGGCGGCACGCCACGGCGCCGCGCAATACCCATGATGAACGGGACGCAGTCACGTAACAATTTCTCATAAGCCGCACGGTCGCCACGCTGCGCGGCCGCCATCAGGGCAGACCGGCCGACATCGGCTTCGTTTCGTGTCTGAACGCTGTCCATCGCGTTAGCGGATACCCGCTGCCACGCCGGCGGCCTCGTGACCGCTGGCCGCGGTATCGAGCATGGGAAGCCGATGGACTGCAACGCACCCTGCCTTGGCGCGGAAATCACATTTGCTTGTGCCACGTCTGCTTGTGCCACGTCCTCCTCGGAATGCGAACAAACGTATTTCGGTCCGAGGCCAGCGAAGGTTACGCGTCATGGGCCCGGTTTCTGCGCCCGCAGATGCTCTACCAGCTGTCGCGCGATTAGCGGCAGGTCGCCCATCTTGCGGATGCAGATGGTCAACTCGCGCGCCGCCCAAGGATCGGTGAGCGGCACCAACGCGATCGCCATCGTCTTCTGCACGCGGCGCGCCGTGGTTTCCGGGACGATACCGATGCCGACCTTGCATTCGACCATGCGGCATACGGCGTCGAACGAGCGCAATTGCACGCGCAGCCGCAGCGGCCGACCGATGCGCACCGCCTTGCCGGCGAGGAAGCGTTGCAGCGCACTGGCACGATCGAGGCCGACGAAATCGTAATCGAGCACCTCTTCGAACCCAATTTTCTCGCGTCCCGCGAGCTGATGGCCCTTCGCCACGACCAGCACGAAGCGGTCGCGCCGAAACGGGTAGGTTTCGAGCCCGCCAGCGTCGACGGTCGCGGCGACAATACCGACATCGGCGACGCCTTCGGCGATCAGGCCAACGATCTCGTCGCTCAGGCGCTCCTCCAGATCGACGCTGACATTCGGATGCGATGACAGAAACGAGCTGAGCGCCTCCGGCAGAAATTCGGTCAGCGCGTTGGTGTTGGACAGCACCCGGATCTGGCCGGCAAGTCCGCTGCCGTACGCGCCGAGATCTTCGTGCAGGCGTTCTGCCTGGCGCAGAATGGTGCGCGCATGTTGCAGCAGGGTCCGCCCGGCCTGGGTCGGCGCCACACCGGCGCGCCCGCGCGTCAGCAGCGTGACGCCGAGTGCATCCTCCATATTGCGAATCCGCGTCGAAGCGGCGGCGAGCGCAAGGTGCGCGCGCTCGGCGCCGTGGGTGATGCTGCCCGCCTCGACCACGTGCCGAAAAAGACTGAGATCGGGAAGGTCAAACCGCATCCGCAAACTCCAGACTTCGCATTTCGCGAAGTAAAGCTTTACCAAAACCTTATTGTAACGGCATACATTACTGCTAATCTTCGTATAGGACGAAGTTGCGGCGCCAAGCGATAAAATTCACAGCCGTGGTTGTGCCGATTGCGGCGCTGGCGCGGATTGGTTAGGAACGGTCTTCAGGCTCGGCCGCGCGTCCGAGCGGCTTTGAAAGAACGCGATGTCAGACACCCGTATGGTTCAACCACGGCCTCCCGCCGAACGGCCGCTATCTCCGCATCTGCAAATCTACCGGCCGATGCTCACAATGATGATGTCGATCGTGCATCGCATGACCGGCTTCGCCCTCTATTTCGGCACGCTGCTGCTGGCCTGGTGGCTGAACTCCGCGCAGGGGCCGAATGGCTACGGCAAATTCCAGGCCTTCGCGGGCTCGTGGATCGGTCGGCTCATTTTATTCGGCTATACCTGGGCGCTCATTCACCACGCGCTCGGCGGCATCCGCCACCTGATCTGGGATACCGGCCACGGTCTCGGGCCGAACGAGCGCGAGTGGCTTGCCGCCGCCAACCTGATCGGCTCGATCGCCATCACGATAATCTTGTGGATCGTCGGCTTGTTGTTCGTCGGAGGCCCGCAATGACCGCGCCCAAACATATCCGGACACCGCTGGCGCGCGTGCGTGGGTTCGGCGCGGCAAAATCCGGCACCGGTCACTTCTGGCTGCAGCGCGTGACGGCGATCGCCAATATCCCGCTCACCATCGCGGCGGTGATCGTGATGATCATGCTGCTCGGCCGCAATCAGCCGGCCGCGGCGCAGATACTCGGCTCGCCCACGGTCGCCATCATCATGCTGTTGTTTATTGCGTCGATCATGATCCATATGAGGATCGGCATGCAGGTGATCATCGAGGATTACGTTCACGGCGACACCGCCAAGATGAGCCTCATCCTCGCCAATAATTTCTTCGTCGTCATCGTCGGCCTGACAGCGGCATTCGGCGTTCTCAAGCTTTCTTTCGGAGTGTGAGCATGGCAGCGAGCGGATCCAACGGTGGCGCCGCGGCTCCCGCTATCAACGGCGGAGCCTATCCGATCGAAGACCATGCGTATGATGTGGTCGTCGTCGGTGCCGGCGGCTCGGGGTTGCGCGCCGTGGTCGGCTGCAGTGAGGCCGGATTGCGCACCGCCTGCATCACCAAGGTGTTCCCGACCCGCTCGCATACCGTCGCGGCGCAGGGCGGCATCGCCGCAGCGCTCGGCAACATGGGCGAGGACGACTGGCGCTGGCACATGTACGACACCGTCAAGGGCTCCGACTGGCTCGGCGACCAGGACTCCATCGAATATCTGTGCCGCAACGCGCCCGAGGCGGTCTACGAGTTGGAGCATTGGGGCCTGCCGTTCTCGCGCCGCGAGGAAGACGGCAAAATCTATCAGCGGCCGTTCGGCGGCATGACCACGCATTACGGGAAAGGCATCGCGCAACGCACCTGTGCCGCCGCCGACCGCACCGGCCACGCCATGCTGCACACCATGTATGGGCAGGCGCTGCGGCATTCGGCCGAATTCTTCATCGAGTATTTCGCCATCGACCTGATCATGGACGATGACGGCCGCTGCCGCGGCGTCATCGCGCTCAACCTCGATGACGGCACGATCCACCGCTTCTCGGCGCAGATCACGATACTCGCCACTGGCGGCTATGGCCGCGCCTATGCGTCCTGCACCGGCGCGCATACGCAGACCGGCGACGGCAACGCCATGGTGCTGCGGGCCGGCCTGCCGCTCGAGGACATGGAATTTGTGCAATTCCATCCGACCGGCGTTTACGGCGCCGGCGTGCTCATCACCGAGGGCGCGCGCGGCGAAGGCGCCTATCTGGTCAATGCGGAGGGCGAGCGCTTCATGGAGCGCTACGCACCGTCCGCCAAGGACCTCGCCTCACGCGATGTCGTGTCCCGCGCCATGACGATTGAAATCCGCGAAGGCCGCGGCGTCGGACCGAAGAAGGATCACATCTTCCTGCATCTCGACCATCTCGATCCGAAAATCCTGGCTGAGCGGCTGCCTGGCATTACCGAGTCGGCCCGCATTTTCGCCGGCGTCGATCTCACTCGCGAGCCGGTGCCGATCGTGCCGACGGTGCACTACAACATGGGCGGCATCGCCACGAATTATCACGGCGAAGCGGTGATCAAGAAAGACGGCAATCCCGACTACATCGTCCCCGGCCTGATGGCACTTGGCGAGGCGGCCTGCGTGTCGGTGCACGGCGCCAACCGGCTTGGCTCAAATTCGCTGATCGATCTTGTGGTGTTCGGCCGCGCGGCGGCCCTGCGCTGTGCGGATATTCTGACCGCGAACGACAAGCAGCCCGAGTTGCCGAAGGATTCGGCCACGCGCGCGCTGTCACGCCTCGACAAATTCCGTCATGCCTCCGGCACCACGCCGACGGCGGAGCTGCGCACCAGGATGCAGAATGTGATGCAGAACAATTGCGCGGTGTTCCGCACCGGCGAAGTACTGCAGGAAGGCTCAAAACTCATCCATCAGGTGTTTGACGGCTTCGGCGACGTGCGCGTGTCCGACCGCTCGCTGATCTGGAACTCCGACCTGGTCGAGACGCTGGAATTCGCCAATCTGATCGAGCAAGCCGTCGTCACCATGGACGCCGCGGTCAATCGCACGGAAAGCCGCGGCGCGCATGCCCGCGAGGACTTCCCCGATCGGGACGACAAGAACTGGATGAAGCACACGCTCACCTGGCTCGATATGAAGAACGGCAAGGTCACCATCGACTACCGGCCGGTGCACACCTACACGCTGACCAACGACGTGGCGTACATCGAACCCAAAGCGCGGGTGTATTGAGCGCACGCGTGTCCTGTTAGCCCGCGGCTCAAGAAAACAGATAAGGCAATTGGCATGGTCCAGTTCACGCTGCCGAAGAATTCCAAGGTCGAACAAGGCAAGACCTGGCCGCACCCGGCCAAGGCGAAGGAAGAGCGCGAATACCGCATCTATCGCTGGAATCCCGAAGACGGCCGCAATCCGCGCATCGACACCTATTATGTCGACGCGGGCGATTGCGGACCGATGGTTCTCGATGCGCTGATCTGGGTCAAGAACAAGGTCGACGCGACGCTGACATTCCGCCGCTCGTGCCGCGAGGGCATCTGCGGGTCGTGTTCGATGAACATCGACGGTACCAACACGCTCGCCTGCACCAAGGCGATGGGCGAAATCAAGGGGCCGGTGCGCATCTACCCGCTGCCGCACATGGCCGTGGTCAAGGATTTGGTGCCCGACCTCACCAACTTTTACGCGCAGCACGCCTCGATCGAGCCGTGGCTGCAGACAGTGTCGCCGACGCCGCAGAAGGAATGGAAGCAGAGTCACGACGACCGGCAAAAGCTCGACGGGCTGTACGAGTGCATCCTGTGCGCTTGCTGCTCGACATCGTGCCCGAGCTACTGGTGGAATTCAGATCGTTATCTCGGCCCGGCGGCGCTCCTTCAGGCGCAGCGTTGGATCGTCGATTCACGCGACGAGGCAACCGGCGAGCGGCTCGACAATCTCGAAGACCCGTTCCGCCTATACCGCTGCCACACCATCATGAATTGCGCCAAGGCCTGCCCGAAGCATCTCAATCCGGCGAAGGCCATCGCCGAGATCAAGCGCACGCTGGTCGAGCGGCAGGCGTGACGGTCATTGCGGATTGCCACCTAGCGGACCCGGAATAACCGCACTGGGAACTCCCCTCAGCGTTCATGGGTTATCCGCCCATGCCTGCGGAAAGCCATCTCGATCGGGTCTGGGACATCATCGAACGCGTCGGCGTTTGCCTGCTGACCACGCAGTCGGCCCGCGGCCTGCGAGCCCGGCCGCTTGAGCCGCGGCCTGACCGCGCGACCGGAATCATCTGGTTCGTGACCGATCTGCACAGCGGCAAGGAACATGAAATCGAAGCCGAACAGGCCGTCGGCCTCGTATTCGTCGACCCTGGCGCCAAAGCGTATCTGTCAATCACCGCGCGCGCGGAAATACAGCGCGATCACGCCCAAGCGGCGGCGATCTGGAAATCAACCGACAACATGTGGTGGCGCGGGCCGGACGATCCGAACGTCTGCGTGCTGCGCGTCAACCCGCTGATGGCGGAACTTTGGGATGGACCAGCCAGCAAGGCGGTCGCGGCGTTCGAATTCGTCAAGGCCAAGCTTACGGGCGAGAAACCCCATCTCGGCGAGAATCGCAAAGTCACAGTTTCAATGTGATCGCGGCGCGGAACGAGGCCTACGTGAAGATGGCCGCCGCCGCGATGACCGGCAGCCGTCCCGATATGGGCGAAAGCCGCAAGGTAGCGATGCGATGAGCAAGACGACGCTGACCTCAGTCAGAAACAGCCGCGTGCGGCGCGCTGCCGTGTAATCCGACTTACAGTTTGAGCTTGCGTTTGCGCTGCCCGAGCGTGCGCAGGCGGAGCGCGTTGAGCCGGATGAAGCCCGCAGCATCGCGCTGGTCATAGGCGACGTTGCCTTCCTCGAAGGTTACGAGATCCTGGCTGTAGAGCGAATAGGGACTCTCGCGCGACACGACGCCGACATTGCCTTTGAACAACTTCAGCCGTACGCGGCCGCTGACGAGTTCCTGACTCCGGTCGATCGCCGCCTGCAGCATCTCGCGCTCGGGCGCGAACCAGAAGCCATTGTAGATCAGCTCGGCATATTTCGGCATCAACTCATCTTTGAGATGCGCCGCGCCGCGGTCGAGCGTGATCGATTCGATGCCGCGATGCGCGGCCAGCAGGATGGTGCCGCCCGGCGTTTCGTACATGCCGCGCGACTTCATGCCGACGAAGCGGTTCTCCACCAGATCGAGCCGGCCGATGCCGTGTTTCTTGCCGAGCGTGTTGAGCCGCGTCAGCAGGGCCGCCGGCGTAAGCTTGTTGCCGTCGACCGCAACCGCATCGCCGCGCTCGAAATCGACCGTGATGTAGTCCGGTTGGTCGGGCGCTGCGCCAGGATCATCGGTGCGCGAGTAGACATAATCCGGCACTTCCTCGGCCGGGTTTTCCAGCACCTTGCCTTCCGAGGAGGTATGCAGCAGGTTGGCATCGGTCGAGAACGGCGCTTCGCCGCGCTTGTCCTTGGCGATCGGAATCTGATTCTGCTCGGCAAAGGCGATGAGCTGTTCGCGCGAGCGAAAATCCCATTCGCGCCACGGCGCGATGACTTTTACGTCCGGCTTGAGCGCGTAGTAGGAAAGCTCGAACCGCACCTGATCGTTGCCCTTGCCGGTGGCGCCATGGGCGACCGCGTCGGCGCCGACCTTTTCGGCGATCTCGATCTGCGTCTTGGCGATCAGCGGGCGCGCGATCGAAGTGCCGAGCAGATACTGCCCTTCGTACAGCGCATTGGCGCGGAACATCGGAAACACATAGTCGCGCACGAATTCTTCGCGCAAATCCTCGATGAAGATGTTCTGCGGCTTGATACCGAGCGTGAGCGCCTTGGCGCGCGCCGGCTCGAGTTCTTCGCCTTGGCCAAGATCGGCCGTAAAGGTCACGACCTCGCAGCCGTAGGTGGTCTGCAGCCACTTGAGGATGATCGACGTATCGAGTCCGCCCGAATAGGCGAGCACGACCTTTTTCACTTCGCCTTTTGGCATAGCAAAGAATCCCGCGCGCGAGCCGGAGATTGGCTCGAAATTCGCGCGGACTATAGGCAGGCGCCAGAGCTACGCAAGCGCCTCGACGCCCAAGGGCGAGCGCGCCGGACATTTCCGCACCCGGCCTGCTGCCGACCGGCTAGACGCCAAACCTGCCGAAGCCCGCAACGCGTTGCGGGCTCGCACAAGCGGCGAAAAATCGAAAATCCCAGCCGATCACGACCGGGCCAGCTTCGGTGCCCGGAGCGGGTACCGAAGCGACACGGCGCGACGCAGCGCTCGCTAAAGCGTAATCGTTACGGCACGCAGCTGACGATATGGCACTCGCTGCCGCGCTTTGAGCACTGGTATAGGGCCAGGTATCTCGCCCGCTCCGGGCTGTCGCTGCGACCCCAACCGGCACCACCGTATCCGCGCGCGCGGCAGTACCAAGCCGACGCCTCGGAGGACATGGTCGCAAGAAGGACCGCACTAAACGCCACAGCTGCCAAAATTTTCAAGGTCGCCCCCGTTAGTTAACTCTCCAAGAGTAGCACGGAAAGTCTAGTACGAACTTTCCCAATTTTACAAATCAAAATTCATTCAACGATTGGTTGCTTGCTAACGCGCTTCACGAGCCCCGTTCCACGGGGACCAGCGGACTTCCAGTCGATCGAAGCCAGACGCGATTTGCGATTTGTGCTAGTCGGCCGCATCCCCGCGACCAACCAGACGGGCGAGACTATTGCGGATCGCATCGCCGGCTCCGGCGAGCCAGTGCTCGATCGAACCTTCTTTGATGCGAGTCGATCGCCAACGAAAGATCAAGCCGTGGATCACCCAGGCCAAGAGATACATCAGGATGCCGGCAAACATCACATCACTGAAGAAATGCGCCCCGCCGGCGATGCGCAAGAGCCCGACCGCCGCGCCGAAGACTAGCGCCCCGCTGTAGGCGAGCAGCCGCCATTGCGGCGGCGCCAGCGCCGCCGGTACCAACGTCCAGAACGCACCGGACGGCTCGCCGGCGACAAACGAGCAATTGTTCGGGCAGTCGCCGCGCGGGTCCCACCATGGCGTGAAACGGAAGGTGCCGCCGAGCTCGGTAATGTCGATCGGACGGGCGCGGCCCCAATGGTCTTTCAGGACGAGATTCGTGAGAACGCCGGGGCCGAACGCCATCGTGACGATGAGAAACAGCGCCGCCCGGCCACCGATCAGCATCCGCCGCTTCGGCATGATCAGCTTGCCGATGACCGCGAGGCAGGACGGCGCCAAGATCAACGTGATCAGCCAACGCGCCGCGGCGCGCGAATGATTCACCCATGGTTGCGCATTGACGTCGAACAGGTTGATCCGCTGGTTATAGAACAGCCCCGAGATTGCGATGTCGAGCCGCGGATACACGGCGAACACCACGCCGACCGCCACGGCAATCGCGAGCGCGATCACAAGGCCCGTGCGATTCATCGCGGCAAGCTCGTTGGTGCGTCGCGATCCATCACTCGTTTCCACGCTCCTGCCTTGCGGCCGGCGAACAGCCAGTACACCAACCCGCCGGCAATCCCGGATGCGGCAAGCACTTCCTGCTCGTGGGTGACGACGCTGTCAGGGCCGCCGAGGTAACGCGCGAAGTCGATACCGTAGGCAACCGCCAGCGCCAACACCCCGCCAAGCGCGCCGTAAAGCACGATCGAACGCCAGGCAAAGCCTTCGGCGAGCGCAATCACCAGAAACGACGGCAGCATAGCGATTACGCCAATCACCGCACTGCCAACCCCGATCACCGACCAGAGCGCGATAGAGGGCATGCCCTGCGGCGCTATTTGATCCCATTGCGGCACAAGCGTGCCGATGGTGAGCACAATCGAAGCGGCGATGCACGCCAGGACGTAGGCGAGAATCACCGTAAGCAGGCGGACGATGATTGCCATTATGGCTGTCTGTGCGCCTTAATCCGTCATCGCCATGGCGCGCAGCGCCAAGCGCTCGCGTGCGGACAGTTTCTCGCTCGCACTCTTGAGCTGGCCGCAGGCGGCGAGAATGTCGCGGCCCCGCGGCGTGCGCACCGGCGACGCGTAACCGGCGTCGAAGACGATTTCGGAAAATTTCTCGATCTGCGCCCAGTCGGAGCACTCGTATCGGCTGCCCGGCCAGGGATTGAACGGAATGAGATTGATCTTGGCCGGAATGCCCTTGATCAGCCGCACCAGAGCGCGCGCGTCGGCGAGCGAGTCGTTGATGCCCTTGAGCATCACGTATTCGAACGTCACGCGCCGGGCGTTGGACAGCCCCGGATAATTGCGGCAGGCGTCGAGCAATTCGGCGAGCGGATATTTGCGATTGAGCGGCACCAGTTCGTTGCGCAGTTCGTCGGTCACCGCGTGCAGCGACACCGCCAGCATGACGCCGATCTCATGACCGGCACGCGCGATATTCGGCACCACGCCCGACGTCGAAAGCGTGATGCGCCGCTTGGAGAGACTCAAACCCTCGCCATCGGCGACCACGCCGAGTCCATCGCGCACCGCGTCGAAATTGTAGAGCGGCTCGCCCATTCCCATCATGACGACATTGGAGACCAGGCGCCGTCTTTCACCTTTCGCGGCATCGCCTTCAGCCGCTTGTGCGTCGCTGTTCCGCGAAGGCTCGTCGTCGGCACGGGCCCAATCGTTGAGCTGGTCGCGGGCCAGCACCACCTGGCCGGCGATTTCCTCTGCAGTCAGGTTGCGGACCAGACGCTGTGTGCCGGTGTGGCAGAACGTGCAGGTCAGCGTGCAGCCGACCTGGCTCGAAATGCACAGCGTGCCGCGATCGGCTTCCGGAATGTAGACGCATTCGACCTCATGCGGCCGGTCGCCCGCCTCACCAGGCAGACGCAGCAGCCATTTGCGGGTGCCGTCGACCGAAATCTGCTCGGCGGCGATGTCGGAACGAGCCAAGGTGAAATGCTGCGCCAGGGTGGCGCGCAGTTCCTTCGACAAGGTGGTCATTTCGTCGAAATTCTGCGCGCCGCGGACGTAGAGCCAATGCCAGATTTGCTGCACGCGCATGCGCTGCTGGCGCTCGGGAACGCCGATGCGGCCGAGCGATTCCCCCAGCCGCGCGCGCGAGTAGCCAACCAGCGACGGCTTCGCCGGGGCGACGTAACGCTCCAGGGGGCGCTTTTCGACGAAGCCCGCCGATACGGCAGGCTCCGCCTCGGTGGCGGCGTGACTCATGGGTCGATCCAGACTGGGACGGCGCTGCCCCTACATAATCGCTCCTCGGGCACCGGGGAGGAGGCAAGCCGCAGACTATACGCCGTCTGCGAGGTCCCTACTGGCACTCCTTGGCGATGCGGTCGAGCGCCTCGGACAATCCCTTGAGCGAATAGGTGTCGGTCGTCATCGTGCCGCGGGAAGATTCGCCCTGCACCACGGCGGTATCGCCCTGGCGCATGGTGTCGACCATGTGGGATTCTTCCGCCTTGTTCTTGATCCAGGCGCCGTCGCCCTGCGTGTAGAGCGCAAATGTCGTGGTTCCGACCTGAGCGCTCGCCTCGCTGCCCGACTTGAACGGATAGCCGATTTCGATCGAGACCTCGTTGGTCACCTTATCGGCTGGCCGGGTGGTGATGAACATGTAGGGCGCATTGCGCGGCCGGTTGGGCGGCTTGGTCTCCGCCGTGGTCGGCTTGGCGATGGTAAAACAGACCTTCTTGCCTCCCGGCGACGCCGTATAGGCGCCCCAGGCCGCAAATTGCGCGAGCAGCGTCGGCTTGGCCTCCGCGGTCGCCGGCGCGGGCCTCTCCCGCGCAGGACGAGGCGGCCGCGCGGGCCGCTTGGCGGGCACTCCTGCCGCCGGCGGTCCTTGCTGCTGTGCGACTGCCGGAACGGCAAAAGCCGCCGCAACAAGCAACGACAAAAGAACGGGCAATCCTCGACGAATCCGCATCTGATCTCCCCGGGCCCCCTCTTTGATAGCAAACCTTTCGAGCTAATTCCAATTCCGCCAAATGAGACCGGCAATTTGAGGGCCGGAGGGCCGTAATTTGTGCTGTTTGCCGCGGCGCGGTTCCTGATTCGGCGGCAACATGTGCTAATGACGGGGCATGAAAGCTGTCCTGTGCACCCATTTCGGAACGGCCGACCAGCTCGAATTGGCCGACATCGCGCCGCCACACGCTGCTCCCGGCGAGGCTGTCGTGCGCGTTAAGGCCGCGGCACTCAATTTCTTCGACACGCTGATCATCGCCGGCAAATACCAGCAAAAACCGCCGTTTCCTTTCTCGCCGGTGGCCGAGTTCGCCGGTGTTGTCGAAACCACAGGCACCGGCGTAACCGAGGTCTCGCCCGGCGATCGCGTCATGACGTTTCTGGGTTGGGGCGCGGCGCGCGAAGCTATCGCTGCACCAGCGCAACAATTGATCAAGCTGCCGACAGGGCTCGATTTCGACCGCGCCGCCGGGCTCTGTATCACTTACGGAACGTCACTCTATGCGCTGCGCGAGCGAGCGCAGCTTAAAGCCGGCGAGACGCTCGCCGTGCTCGGCGCATCCGGCGGCACTGGCCTCGCAGCGGTCGAATTGGGCAAGCTCATGGGTGCCCGCGTCATCGCCTGCGCGTCGTCGGACGAAAAACTCGCTTTCGCCCGGGCCCATGGCGCCGATGAGACCATCAACTACGCCAAGGAAAATCTGCGTGACGCGCTGAAGCAGCATGGCGGCGAGCACGGCATCGACGTGATCTATGACCCGGTCGGCGGCCCCTACGCGGAACCGGCGGTGCGCTCGCTCGCCTGGCAGGGCCGTTACCTTGTGGTCGGATTCACAGCCGGTGAAATTCCAAAAATCCCGCTCAACCTGGTGCTGCTCAAAAGCTGCGATATCCGCGGCGTATTCTGGGGCTCGTGGAGCAAGCGCGACCCGCAAGCTCAGCACGCGTTGCTAGGCGACATCGCCCGCTGGGCCGCCGAAGGCAAGCTATCCGCGCACGTGCACGCGGCTTTTCCGCTCGCCGATATCGCGGCCGCGATGAAGCTCATCTCCGACCGCAAGGTGATGGGAAAGGTCGTATTGCGGCCGTGAAGGGCCGTCTTCGGCGCAGGCAAGCGTTTGATCAGCCTGCGCGCAGTCGCGTCAGCGTTTGCTGCGCCGCTTGGCGATGTTCGGGCTTGATGTGCGAGGAGACAGCCTTGAACGCCGCGGCCAGTACCGCGGCGTCGTCGGCGAGTACGATCAACGGCAGATTTTTGGGGATGAAGCGGTCGGGCACAACGAAATACACGATCGCACCCACCAGGACGCCTTTGACCCAAAGCGGCGTCTGGCGGTCGAAGGCGCAGTAATACGCGGTGAGCAATTGGCCCGCGAGCGGCAGGCTCGCGACCTCGCGCTTGAGCTTGCGCCAGAATTTGCGCCGCAAGCTCTGCTCGCTGCCCGCCACCCGGCTGGTCAATGCGGCAAAGCTCTGCCAGGAGAAATCCTGCCAAGTCGCCGTTCCCTGCCAGAATCGCATCTGCCTACCCTCCAGCACGTTCCGATCGCCTCGGACGCAACCCAAATATCGCGTTGGAAGACGGCAGACGCAAGGCAGAGCTTAACCCGCCAGCCTATCCATGACCTCGGCGAGCCGAATATCGCTGTCGGTCAGGCCGCCGGCGTCATGCGTCGACAGCGTCACCTCGACGGTCTTGTAGACGTTGAACCACTCCGGATGATGATCCATTTTTTCGGCAACGAGCGCCACGCGTGTCATGAAACCGAAGGCTTGGTTGAAATCCGCGAACACGAATTTCTTGCTGATGGCATCGCGGCCGCCGGTCTCGCTCCAGCCTTTCAGCCGCGCGAGCGCCTGCTTGCGGGCTTCGCCGGATAGTTTCTGCGCCATCTGAGAACTCCGTGATCGAGGCCGCCTCGCCCGATACCACTCTCGCAAATATGCGGCCGAATCACCACCCAGCAGCCGGTCGTAGCGCGGACCGGCCGACGATGGTTACGCCGCGGCGCGCTCGCGCCGGCGCGTCGAATAAAACGAGGCGTTCTGTTCGCCGCGCAAGGCTTCGCGCGTGAACTGGATCAGATGGTGCGCCATGAAGCCCATGCCGAGCACCGCATCGATCTGGCCGCGCCGCAGCGCATGACGCGCCGCCCGCCAGAACGGCTTCCGATAATCCGACTTCAAGCCGACATGAACGAATACGTTGTAGGCGAGCACGGCGCCGCCGCGCAGATTGGCCCAATTCAGCTTGCCGCGCGCCGGCGGTATCAGCCGGTTAACATAGGTAGCATCGACCTGATCGTAGAAGCGCGCGAACAGCCGCTCGGGATCGTTGGCGTAACCGATCGAGCGCCGCCACATCGCGACCACCTCGTCGTAGGGCCGCAGAAACACCACGTTGCTTTCGCCGTGCGCGTGGTCGGTGAGGCGGCCAGCTTTGTTGAGGCGGTCCCACAGCGGCGTCTTCGGCAGCGCCTGCAGCAGATTAATGGTCAGCATCGGAATCCGCGACAGCTCGATGAATTCCTTCAGCCGCGTTTCGGTGTCGTCGGTGTCCGTATCAAGCCCGAGGATGATGCCCGAAGTGACTTCCAGGCCATAGCTGTTGAGCGTCTTGATCGCGTCCATCATCGGCAGCGAATTGTTGTGGCCCTTGCGCATCGCGGTGAGCGCATCGGCCTCCGGCGTTTCAATGCCGACGAACAGGCCAAGGAATGAAGCCTCGCGCATCAGCCGCAGAATTTCGGTCTGTTTGGCGATGTTGAGCGTGGCCTCGCAGGCGAATTGCATGGGATAGCCGTGCTGCTTCTGCCAGGCGATCAGATGCGGCAGCATTTCGCGCGCGGCCTTGCGATTGCCGATGAAATTATCGTCGACGAAATACACCACCGGCGGATGGCCTGCCTGCCTGCACATGGCATCAAGTTCGGCGGTGATCTGTTCGGGGGTTTTCAGCCGCGGCTGACGCCCATACAGACCGGGGATGTCGCAAAATTCGCACTGGTACGGGCAGCCGCTGGAGAATTGCAGCGTGCACATCAGGTAACGCGGCAGCGGAATGAGATCGTAGGCCGGGATCGGGAAATCGCTCAGCGGCAGCCGTTCCTTGGTTTCGAAGCGCCTCTGCGCCGCCGGCGGCGTCACGCTGTCGTCAAGTGTGGCAATGAGCGCGTCGGTGGCATCGCCAATTTCGCCGACGTGGATGTACTCGATATCCGGATACATTTCGGGAGAGGCGGACGCCGAGGGGCCGCCCAGCACCATGACCTTGCCGGCCGCCTTGGCGCGGCGATGGACCTCTCGGATCTGCGGCGCCTGGATGTGCATGCCGCTGACCAGCACCACGTCGGCCCAGTCGAGATCGGCGCGGCTGGCGCGCTCAATGTTCTCGTCAACGAACCGGACCTGCCAGCGCGCCGGCATGTAGGCGGCAATCAGGAGCAGCCCCTGCGGCGGCATGAAGGCCCGCACGCCGTGCATCAGCCGGTAAGCATGGGAAAAAGTGCCGAACGACGGCGTATAGGCAGGGAAAATGCACAAAACCCGCCGTCGGTTGGTAACGGTTAATGGGCAGCGCATGGGCAACCACGCTTGCAGGATGTGTGCCGCAAATCAAGCCTGAACGGCACATTTGACAGCCGAATTGGCGGGCAAATATGACCGCAATTTGAGCGTCATAAATTACCTCCGCTCGGGCGCCGCTGCGGCGTTGCGTCCGCGACCCGGCTGACTATATTGCGGGCTCACGCGCGGGCCCCTCGGGGCTCGTTTTTGGTTTAGAGCCCCACGAACCTTGGCAAAATGAACCTTCGCAACATCGCCATCATCGCCCATGTCGACCATGGCAAGACCACGCTGGTCGACCGGCTACTCCAGCAATCGGGCTCGTTCCGCGAGAATCAGCGTGTGATCGAGCGGGTGCTCGATTCCAACGACCTCGAGCGCGAGCGCGGCATCACGATTCTGGCCAAGGCGACATCGCTGGTGTGGCACGATACCCGCATCAACATCGTCGACACCCCCGGCCACGCCGATTTCGGCGGCGAGGTGGAACGCATCCTCAACATGGTGGACGGGGCCCTTGTGCTGGTCGACGCCGCCGAGGGGCCGCTGCCGCAGACCAAATTCGTGGTCTCCAAGGCGCTCAAAATGGGACTAAAGCCCATTGTGGTGATCAATAAGGTTGACCGGTCCGACGCGCGGCCGAGCGAAGTGGCCAATGCGGTGTTCGACCTGTTCGCCGCGCTCGACGCCACCGAGGAGCAGCTCGATTTCCCGATCCTCTACGGTTCGGCCAAGCAGGGCTGGATGGCTGCGAGCGCCGAGGGCCCGAAGGACCAGGGCATGGCGCCGCTATTCGACCTTGTCGTCCGCCACGTCGCCTCACCCCAGGTCGAGGACGGCCCGTTCCGTATGCTGGGTACCATCCTGGAGGCCAACCCCTATCTGGGCCGCATCGTCACCGGCCGGATATTTTCCGGCAGCGTGAAACCCAATCAGAACGTCAAGGTGCTCGACCACCACGGCAGTCTGATCGAAGTCGGCCGCGTCACCAAGGTGCTGGCCTTCCGCGGCCTGGAGCGCACCCCCATCGATGAGGGATTCGCCGGCGACATTGTGGCCATCGCGGGACTGCCCGAGGCATTCGTCTCGCACACACTGTGCGCACCCGAAGTGACGGAACCACTGCCGGCGCAGCCGATCGACCCGCCGACCCTGACCATGACGTTTCGCATCAACGATTCGCCGCTTGCGGGAACCGAAGGCGACAAGGTGCAGAGCCGGGTGATTCGCGAACGGCTGCTGCGCGAGGCCGAAGGCAACGTCACGCTGCGTATCTCCGAGTCGATCGAGAAGGACTCCATGGAGGTCGCCGGACGCGGCGAACTGCAGCTCGGCATTTTGATCGAGACCATGCGGCGCGAAGGTTTCGAGTTGTCGGTGTCGCGGCCGAAAGTGCTGTTCCAGCACGATGACTCGGGCGAGCTGCTCGAACCGATCGAGGAGGTCGTCATCGATGTCGATGAGGAACACGCCGGCATCGTCGTACAGAAGCTCGCCGAGCGCAAAGGCGAGATGGTCGAGATGCGTCCATCCGGCGGCGGGCGCGTGCGCCTTATTTTCTACGCACCGACACGCGGCCTGATCGGCTATCACGGCGAGCTGTTGACCGACACGCGCGGCACGGCGGTGATGAACCGGCTGTTCCACGCCTACGGGCCCCATCGCGGCGAGGTGGCGGCCCGAAGCAACGGCGTACTGATTTCCACCGAACTGGGTGACGCCGTCGCCTACGCGATGTGGAACCTGGAAGACCGCGGCCCGATGATGATCGAGCCGGGCTGGAAGGTCTATCGCGGCATGATCGTCGGCGAGCACACGCGCGGCAACGACCTTGAGGTTAACGTACTCAAGGGCAAGAAGCTCACCAATATCCGCACGCACTCCAAAGACGAAGCCATTCGGCTGACGCCGCCGATTCGCATGACGCTGGAGAAGGCGCTCGCCTATATCGAGGACGACGAACTGGTCGAAGTCACGCCGAAATCGATCCGGCTGCGCAAGAAGCT
>Ga0208849_1000874_pt1 | contig 24623 bp, 30 predicted proteins | sample NGESurdeep072012_10_FD_184470 | JGI IMG/M metagenome (GOLD analysis project Ga0208849, IMG submission 184470) | Arctic peat soil microbial communities from Barrow, Alaska - NGEE Surface sample 53-3 deep-072012 (SPAdes) | ecosystem: Environmental > Terrestrial > Soil > Wetlands > Peat ... | reverse complement strand
GCTCGACAATCGGAACGATGCTCTCCTCCTGGCAAAGCGCGGCATAGCGCGCCAGCGCATGGGCGTTGGTGAGGATGGCGTCGAAGGTGGGAAGGCCGCGGCCGATATCGATCACCGCGCGCCATTTGGCGAAACGCGCGCCGAGGCCGCGATAGGCGATCAGCCGCTCCCGTAACCCGTCGAGGCCTTCGGTGATCGTTTCACCGGGGCAGCGCGCCAGCGTTTTGGCGCCCAAATCCACTTTGATGCCGGGAATGGCGCCGGCCTGTTCGATAAGCGCAACCAGCGTCGTGCCGTCCTTCGCCTTCTGGCGGATGGTTTCGTCGTAGAGAATGACGCCCGAGATATGGCCTTTCATCGCATCGGTGGTGCGGAACAGAAATTCGCGATAGTCGCGCCGGTTGGTTTCCGTCGAGTCGACGCCGATCGTCTCGAAGCGTTTGGCAATCGTGCCGGCGCTTTCGTCGGCGGCAAGAAGGCCTTTGCCTTTCGCCACCATCGCATGCGCCACGCGCGCCAGTTCGTTGCTGTCCATATTCATCCTCCAGCTTGCGCGAGCGCCGCGACGCCCGGCAATGTCTTTCCTTCCAGCCATTCGAGAAACGCCCCGCCCGCCGTCGACACGTAAGAAAAGTCCTCCGTCACGCCGGCATGGGCCAACGCCGCAACCGTGTCGCCGCCGCCCGCCACCGACAGCAGCGTGCCGTCACGGGTTCGCCTGGCGACTGCCCGCGCCGCCGCGACGGTCGCCGCGTCGAACGGTGGCGTCTCGAAGGCGCCGAACGGCCCGTTCCACACCAGCGTGCGCACCCGCTCCAGCCTATCAATGAATTCTTCGACGCTTCGCGCGCCGACATCCAGAATCATTTCGTCTTTGCCGACGCTTTTCACGTCCACGGTGTGGTGGATGGCGTGCGGCTTGAAGTCCTTTGCCACCACGACATCGACGGGCAGCACGATGGCGGCGCCGTTCCGCGCGGCGGATTCCAGAATGTCGCGCGCGGTATCGAGCTGGTCGCGTTCGCAAAGCGATCTTCCCACTTCGAGCCCTTGCGCCGCCAAAAAGGTGTTCGCCATGCCGCCGCCGATGACCAGCACATCGACGCGGCCGATCAGGTTGGCGAGCAGCGCGATCTTGGTGGAAACCTTGGCGCCGCCGACCACCGCCATCACGGGACGCGTGGGGTGGTCGAGGGCCTTGTGCAGATGCGCGAGCTCGGCTTCCATCGCCCGTCCCGCCGCGGCCGGAAGCAGGTGCGAAAGCCCTTCAGTGGTTGCGTGCGCCCGATGGGCCGCGGAAAACGCATCGTTGACGAACAGATCGCCCAGCGACGCCACCGCTTTTGCGAAGTCCGGATCGTTTTTCTCCTCGCCCGCGTGAAAGCGCGTGTTCTCCAGCAGCAGCACTTCGCCGTCGCGCAGGTTTGCCACCGCGCTCCGCGCCGTCTCGCCGATGCAGTCATCGGCGAAGGCGACCGGGCGCCCGATCGCTTCGGAAAGCACCGGCACGATGGATCTGAGCGACATGTGCGGCACGATCTTGCCCTTCGGCCGGTCGAAATGGGACAGCACGATCACGCGCGCGCCCTTGCCGGCGAGCTCGCGGATCGTCGGCGCCTGGCGCTCGATTCGCAGCCGGTCGGTGACGGCGCCGCCCCTCACCGGCACGTTCAAATCGGCGCGAACAAGCACGCGCTTTGCCGTCACGTCCAGGCCATCGAGCGTGCGAAAGCCTTCCATCTCAGAGCAATTTGCCCATCGCCACGGCGGCGTCGGCCATGCGGTTCGAGAATCCCCATTCATTGTCGTACCACGCCATCACCCGCACCAGATTGCCGTCGACCACTTTCGTCTGGTCGAGCGCGAAGCTGGAGGATGCGGGGTTGTGGTTGAAGTCGGACGAAACCAGCGGCGCATCGACGATGTCGAGAATGCCTTTGAGCGGCCCGGTTGCCGCCGCCGCTTTGGCGACGGCATTGACTTCTTCAACGCTGGTCGAGCGTTGGGCGATGAAATTGAAATCGACCAGCGACACGTTGGGCGTCGGCACGCGAATGGCAACGCCGTCGAGCTTGCCCTTGAGCTCCGGCAGCACCAGGCCCACGGCTTTCGCCGCGCCGGTGGAGGTCGGGATCATCGAAAGCACCGCCGCGCGGCCGCGATAAAGATCCTTGTGCAGCCCGTCCAGTGTCGGCTGATCGTTGGTGTAGCTGTGCACCGTGGTCATGAAACCTTTTTCGATGCCGAAGGCCCGGTGCATGATTTTCGCTACCGGCGCCAGGCAGTTGGTGGTGCAGGAGGCGTTGGAAACGACGATATGTTCCTTTGTCAGCTTGTCGTCGTTGACGCCGCAAACCACCGTCAGATCCACGCCGTCGGCGGGCGCGGAGATCAGCACGCGTTTGGCGCCCGCGGTCAGATGCCCCGACGCTTTCTCCTTCGAGGTAAAGATGCCGGTGCATTCCAGCGCGATGTCGACGTCCAGTTCGCGGTGCGGAAGCTCGGCCGGATTGCGGATCGCGGTGACCCTGACGCGGTTGCCGTTGACGGTCATGTGGCCGCCATCGATCTCGACCGCGCCGGGAAAGCGGCCATGCACGGAATCGTAGCGCAGCAGATGGGCATTGGTTTCCACCGGGCCCAGATCGTTGACGCCCACGACGACGATGTCCTTGCGCTGCGATTCCGCGATCGCGCGCAGCACCAATCGTCCGATGCGGCCGAAGCCGTTGATCGCGACGCGGATGGCCATGATTCTCCTCCTGGTTCCTGCCGTTGGGGCCGGGAAGGGGCAGTCCGTCGCCGCTTCGGCCGCGAGTCCGATTTAATGCGCGAAGAGGGTCTTGCGAGCCCCAAAGAGGCCCGAGCCCTTAGGTGCGGCGCGCATGTCCGTCAAGGGTTGTCGTTGACCCTGCTTCCGCCCCCGGCTTAAGTTCGCAACGATTTGCAGGATGAGGTGGGCATGGACGCGCTTGACGCAGCCACGTCGCGTTTGATGGCTGCGCTCGAAATTATCGAGCAACACGGAGAGGCCATGGCCCAGGCCAAAGACGAGGCGAAGACCTGTTCGGATGAGCTGGCCCGGCTCAACCGGGAACGCGAGACCCTGCTGGCCCGCATCGCAGAACTTGAAGAAGAAACCCGCTCTCTTGCCGGAATTACCGAAGAAGTGGAGACCAGGCTGGACGGCGCCATCGCCGAAATCCGCGCCACCCTTGGACAGGCTTCGACCGGCCAGGCATGACGACGATTGCCGACGCCACCTGCAAGCTGAAATGCATCATCCGGAGACCGTAAATGCCGCTCGTGAACATCATGGTGAACGCCCGCGCCTATACCATCGCCTGCGACGAAGGCGAGGAGGATCATTTGCGCGAGCTGGCGGCCCATGTGGACGGAAAGGTTCGCGAATTGCTGGAAAGTGTGGGTCAGGCGGGCGATGCGCGGTTAATTCTGATGGCGGCCCTGCTGGTTACCGACGATTATTTCGACGCCGTGAGCCGGCTCGAACAGCGCACCAAACAGGTCGGCGAGCTGAATTCCGCGCGGGAGCGGATGACCGAAAACCTCTCCACAGCGGAATCTGTTGCCATTTCGGCGCTGGAAACGGCCGCGACCCGCGCCGAGGATATTGCGGCGCGGCTTGAGCGCGCCTAAATTGGAGGCGGACGGGTACTGCTCCGCGCGTCAGGAACGCGATGCCCAGGGGCCTTAATGGTACTCACCGGGAGCTGTCCCTGACCGGGGCCGTGGTTTCGGTCATATGGCGCCCACCTGCACTTGCAGGCCCGTGAGGATCCGCATCCAACGGCGGGCGCGGTCCCGTCCGCTTTTCATCCCATGAGCCCGAAGGGGGCCTTTCGGGCCGAGGCGCGCGTGCTTCGAGAGACGCTCTCCGCCGCCTTGCCCGATTTCGCAACGACGATCGCGGGTTTTGCGGGCGAGATGGTGTTTGCCGACGCAGCGATAGTTGCCGGCTATTTGCCCATCCGCGAGGAGGCTGATCCGCGCGCGCTGATGGCGGCGCTGGCGAAGCGGGGCCATCGGCTTGCATTGCCCTGCATGGCTGAGGGAAAGCGACTCGTCTTCCGCGCCTGGCGCGAAGGCGACGCGACACAGCTCAATGTCCACGGCATCGGGGAACCGGCTTCGGGGGGTCCCGCCGTGACGCCGGAATTGGTGCTGGTGCCGCTGCTGGCTTTCGATGCGCATGGGCATCGGCTGGGCTATGGCGGGGGCTATTACGATCGTGCGCTGGATCGGCTTCGCGCCGGCTGCCGTGTAACGGCCATCGGCATCGCCTACGCCGGCCAGGAAGTGGACGCGCTCCCGCGCGAACCTCACGATCACCGGCTCGATCTGGTGGTAACGGAACGCGGCATCCGGCATTTTGAAAGTTGAAGCGTGCTCTATTGCGCGCGCAGACGCGCGCGCGCTGGGTTCTCGCTTGCGCGAGAATGACATGCGTGGTTGACGGCAGGTTCTACGTCAATAAATTCCCTGTCATCCTCGGCAAGCGTCGCTTGCGACGCGCAGACCGAGGACCCGGTCGCCGCATGAGCTTGCCCTCGCGAAAGCGAGGGTCGGCGCGGCGAGTAGCGAACTTGGTAAGAGAGAAATCCGCCCCAACCACGATCTCGCCAGAAATCCCGTCTGGCGCTTTGTGCAGCCTGGCACCAGCTCCGCGTTCTCCTCATCTCCGCGTGAGCAATTTCCGAGGGGAACCGCAACCCGCAATGCCTGCGGTTGGTCGCGAGAGTGCCATCCGATACAGAATACGACATATTCCGGTTTCCCTGCCACTGCGCGGGGGCGAGATCTTTACGCAGTCAGGCACCAGAGCATGCGCATACTTTTCATCGGCGATATCATCGGGCGTCCCGGACGCGAAGTGGTCGGCGCCGAATTGCCGCGTCTGAAGCGCGAGCTCGCGCTCGATTTCGTCATCGGCAATGGGGAGAACGCGGCCGGTGGCTTTGGCATCACCCGCGCCGTCGCCAACGAATTGTTCGCCACCGGTGTCGATGTCATCACGTCCGGCAATCATTGGGCAGACCAGAAGGAAATTCTGTCTTTCATCGGCGACGAGGACCGAATTTTGCGGCCGCGCAATTATCCGGCCGGAACGCCGGGCCGGGGCGCGGGACTGTTCCAGTCGCGCGGCGGCCTGCACATTCTCGTCGTCAATGTGATGGGCCGCACCTACATGGACCCGCTTGACGATCCCTTCGCGGCCGTTGCGGGCGAGCTTTCCGCCTGTCCGCTGGGCGAAGGCGCGGACGCGGTCGTTATCGACATGCATGCGGAAGCCACCTCGGAAAAAATGGCGATGGGCCATTTCTGCGATGGCCGCGCCAGCCTGGTGGTCGGCACCCATAGCCACGTGCCGACGGCGGACGCGCAAATCCTGCCTGGGGGCACCGCCTACCAGACGGACGCCGGCGCCTGCTGCGATTATGATTCGGTGATCGGGATGGAGAAGTTCGAGCCCCTGCAGCGCTTCACGAAGAAACTCTCGTCGTCGCGCTTCTCGCCGGCGACGGGACCGGCCACGCTTTGCGCGGTGTTCGTCGAGACGAACGCGAAAGGCTTCGCCGCTCGCATCGAGCCCGTACGCGTGGGTGGACGATTGAAGCAGAGTGTGCCGGAGGGGTGAGGCGTTTTATGTCTTCGTCCCTTTCTGTTAGAGTGGATGGCATGGCGATGACGCTTGACGAAGCCTTGGGAATTCTGCGCGCCAACGCGGGCGCCTTGCGCGCCCGGGGGGTCGTGCATGCGGCGGTATTCGGCTCCGTTGCCCGGGGCGAGTCGAATGCCGAAAGCGACGTTGACATTCTGGTCGATCTGGAGCCGGGCAATCCGTGCGGCGTCTTCGAATATGTCAGGCTTCGCCACGATGTAGCAGCGCTTTTTGGTACGCCGGTCGACCTCGTGGAGCGCAAGGCGCTGAAACCCCTTGTACGCCAGGAGGCGCTCAAAGAGGCTGTCGATGCATTCTGACCGCGTCCGCCAGCGGCTGAGCGACATTCGGGAAAACATTGCCCGCGCCCGCGAATTTACCCGAACCATGACGTTTGAAGAATTCGTCGCGGACATAAGAACCTTTTACGCAACGATTCGCGCCCTCGAGATTGTGTCGGAAGCCGCGCGTTTTCTGCCCGACGATTTGAAAGCGAAGCACCCCAACGTCGATTGGGTGGCCGTGCGAGACGCCGCAATGTTTACCGGCACAGCTACGAGATGGTGACGGAAGAGCGCATCTGGGACACCGCGACCAAGCGCCTCGATGCGCTCGAACAGGCCGTCGTCGCGGAACAGCTTCGCGGCGAAAGGCCCTAAGTATCGGCTTGCTTCGCCAATCCGACGTTCCGAAAGTTGAGACAACGTCCGCGCAATCCCGTTCCGATGAAATGCCGGTTGCTCGCGCGCCTGAATGGCGGATAGAGCGATTGCTATGTGCAGAAAGTGATCTTCCTTTGGTTGAAGATTGGTTCCCTGTTAGCTGTCGCGAAGATACGGGCATGGAAACGTCGAACGACGTCGATATACGCGCGTCTATGCGGCGATTACACTGATTTTGCCCGCGGATCGGGAGCGGGGCTTCTTGCGGATTGAGATCTCGATATCCCGGTCCAGCGCCGTCAGAAATATCATGAGCCGCTCGACGGAGAAGCCGTCTAGCTTGTAGCGCAGCAGCGCCGATACTTTGGGCTGGTTGACCTTGAGAATATCAGCGGCCGCCGCCTGGGTCAGATGGCTCTCCCCAATAATCCGGTTAATGGCGTAGGCCAGCCGCAATTTGGTCTGGCGCTCCTCGGCGTCGGCAAAATCCAGATCGGCAAACACATTGCCGGTGCCATGAATAACCTTCTCGTTCTCTGGTCTACTTGTCCTTGCCATGGCGTGCTTCGTAATCCTCTCGTGCCGAGTTCAATCGCCGTCCGACCAGTTCCACATCGCCTCTGGCCGTACGAATTCCCTTCGGCGACTTTTTTCTGGAACGCGTGGAGCACATAAACGACCTCCCGAAACCGTACTGTATAGACGGCCCGATAGGTATCGCCGTCGAAATCCTCCACGATCTCGAACACCCCGGAGCCGCGCCCTTTCCAGGGTTTTGCCGAAGGGTGTTTGCCGCCAAACTGGGCAACGCCCAAGGCATTTCCCATCTCGCCGATAACCGGTCTCGGGAATCCCAGGAAATCGCGCTTGGCGGAGCCGACCCACGCAACGGGCTTCTCGCCCTTGACCGATTGACGTGCCATAGATATCCCAGAATTAGGATGAAAGCAAACCGGAGGAGGTCGCTGCCTTGAACCGATTCAAGCGACCTGTTCCGTCCTCCCAAAGACAAGAAAGATACGGCGACACAGACCAAAGATTGCAGTTCTGTATCCCCTCGCCGGAATGATCAACTACTGTGGTCCACGAGCATCTGGGCGGTCGCGGCTCAGGCGCGCGCCAGTGTGGAAGGCGGCCCCAACTTGCGCGAGCCAGAATTGCTCCGGTCCTGACTGCGTGTCAGCATTGCTTAATTTGCAATCAATGATTACAGGGAGAAATTCCTGGCCAGCATTACGATCCGCAATCTCGACGAGGTACTGAAGCGCAAATTGCGTCTGCGCGCCGCGCTTCGCAACACGTCCATGGAAGACGAGGCGCGCGACATCCTGCGCACAGCGCTCGCCAGGGGGCCCGCGGAAGCCGGGACTCTGGCCGATGCCATTCGCGTCCGCATCGCGCCGCTTGGTGGCGTGGAGCTTTCGCTGCCGCGTCGCGGGCCCATGCGCGATCCGCCGCAATTCGAATGATCGTTCTCGACACCAATGTGCTCTTGGAGTCACTGCGTCCCAGGCCGTCGGCGCGGGTCCTGGGATGGCTGGGTTCCCATCCGCGACAGCATTTTTTACGACCTCGATCACGGAAGCCGAAATCCATTTCGGCCTCGAGCTGCGGCCGGCAGGCAAGCGGCGCAACGCCCTGAAGGACGCCATTGCACTGGTATTCGAAGCCGACCTGTCCGGTCGCGTGCTGCCGTTCGACAGCTCCGCCGCCCGCGAATACGGCATCCTTGCTGCGAACCGCCGGCGCATCGGGAAACCGATGTCCCAGGCCGACGCACAAATCGCGGCCATCGTGCGCTCGCGCGGCGCGGCACTGGCAACCCGCAACGTCACGGATTTCGCCGGCTGCGCCTTCGAGGTGATCGATCCTTGGCAATAAAGTCGCGCGCCGGCAGGTCATGGATTTTCCAGCCTCGCGGCTTGCGTGCATCGTGCATTGAGCGGCGTCGGTGAACGAATCTCCTGCCGCGATGCAAACGGATCACGCACGAATTGTGGCAACAGGGAATAAATTCGCTGTTCTTTCTCGGCCTCGCGAGAGGACGCACAGGCGTCGATTTTCACGCCGCGGGCGCATCGGATAGAATTCAAATCCGTCTCCGGTGGATACGCGTGCGTTCGGACTTGTGCCGAACACACGGCTCTTTGACATTGTGATTTCTATTTTGCTGCCCCTGGGACCGCGGGCTTCCAGCCCGCATCGATGGTGCGGCAACAGCATGCGGCCAGGATGGCCGCGCTCCCAGGGGACATTCGCAAGAAAAGGAGGCGAGATTGTCCGGCGCCTGTGATTTCATTGACAGCGGCGCCCCGGAGAAACGCGGTTTGCCCGGCGCCCTTGATTGTCTCTCATTTGAGATACATAATCGACATCCGACCAAGAGGACTGGATTATGACTGCCCGCACCTCGATGCTGCATGTGCGTATTGACGACCGGCTGAAGACGCAGGCGTCGGAGACGCTTGCCCGCGTTGGCCTCACCATTTCTGATGCGGTTCGCATCCTGCTCGCCCGTGTCGCCAGGGAAGGCGGATTGCCGGCCGGACTCGCTACCGATCCGGCGGCCCACGACGAATGGTTTCGCGACAAGGTTCGCGAAGCTCTGACCGACACGCGCGCCACCGTCCCGCATCGAAAAGTGGTGGACGAGGTACAGGCGCGGATCGACAGGAAGCGACGTGGCCGAACCGCCGCCTGAATGGCGCGAGGCAGCGCGGGCCGACTTGCTGGCGAATATCCCGCGGCGATGCAAACAGGTCACGGACGAATTGGGCAGCAGGGAATAATTTCGCTGTTCTTTCGCATGCTCGCCGCGAGGGCGCGCGCGCGTCAGTTTTCAAATCGTGTGCGCATCGGATAGAATTCAAATTCGTCTCCGCTGGATACGCGTGCGTTCGGACTTGTGCCGAACACACGGCTCTTTGACATTGTGATTTCTATTTTGCTGCCTCTTCCGGGACCGCGGGCTTCCAGCCCGCATCGATGGTGCGGCAACACCATGCGGCCAGGATGGCCGCGCTCCCAGGGGACATTCGCTGCTACATTCGCTGCCGGGTTGGCGCGGAGAAAGCGCGAAAAACGCCATGGAATGGGCATTTCCGCGCGCAAACGGAGCCGCGCGCTGGGCGCCTATCGCTGATATTCGCTGCGAAGATCGCTGTTACCAGCGAATGGGCCCACGCGCCCCCGAGCACGGGACTCCCTTGAAAGGGCACGGACGCCCCGGCTATCTCTCCCCGCCGAAAGCTGAAGCGCAAACCATGGCCGGTCATTCGCAGTTCAAGAACATCATGTTTCGCAAGGGGCGCCAGGACAAGGAACGCTCGAAGCTGTTTTCCAAGCTGGCGCGGGAAATCACCGTCGCCGCCAAACACGGCCTTCCCGATCCGGCGCATAATCCGCGGCTGCGCTCGGCAATCGTCGCGGCGCGGGCGCAAAACATGGCGAGGGACATCATCGACCGCGCGATCCGCAAGGCCCAGGGGGGCGAGGCGGAAAACATCGAAGAGATTCGCTACGAAGGCTATGGCCCGGGCGGCGTCGCGCTCATTGTCGAAACCCTGACCGACAACCGCAACCGCACCGCGGCCGATCTGCGCGCGGCGTTTTCGAAATACGGCGGGGCGCTGGGCGAAACCAACTCGGTTTCGTTCCTGTTCCATCGCGCGGGCGTCATTGTCTATCCGAAAAACGCGGGGTCGGACGACGCGATGCTGGAGGCCGCGATCGAAGCCGGCGCCGACGAATGTGCGTCGGGCGAAGAGCTGCATGAATTCCTCGCCGGCATCGAAAGTTTCGGCGCGGTGCGCGAGGCGCTGGAGCAGAAGTTCGGAGCGGCGCAATCGGCGAAGATCGAATGGCGGCCGCAGACCATGACGGCGGTGAGCGACGAAACCGGCGAAGCGCTCGTCAAGCTGCTCGATACGATCGAAGACCATGACGACGTGCAGAACATCTACGGCAATTACGAGCTGTCCGACGCGCTGATGGCGAAGCTCGCGGCGTAATCTCAGTGTTCGCTGTCGAGCATGCGCATCTGCTCCGCGGCGTAGCGGGTGCCGGCGATGGCGCCTTCCGGCGCCACGGCGTCGATGGCGCGCAGTTCTTCGTCGGTCAATTTGATGGCGAGCGCGCCCAAGGCTTCGCTCAGTCGTTCGCGTTTGCGCGCGCCGACCAGCGGCACGATGTCGTCGCCGCGGCCAAGCGCCCAGGCGATGGCAAGCTGCGCGACGCCGATGCCCCTTTTGGCCGCGATATCGCCAAGCGCGCGCACCAACGCCTCGTTGCGTTTGAGGTTTTCTGCGGCAAAGCGCGGGAAATGCGCCCGCTCCTTCATCCTGCCTTCGACGGTCGCCGTCGAGATCAGCCCACGGGACAGTACGCCATAGGCCGTCACCCCAATGCCGAGTTCGCGCAAAGTGGGCAGCAACCGCGTTTCCATCATGCGCGTGACCAGCGCATATTCGATCTGCAGGTCCACGACCGGATGCACCGCGTTGGCGCGGCGCACCGTTTCGGCCGAGACTTCGCTCAAGCCCAGATGGCGCACATAGCCTTTGCCGATAAGCTCGGAGATCGCGCCCACGGTTTCTTCGATGGGTATGTTTGGGTCCAGCCGGGCGGGGCGATAGATGTCGATGTAGTCCGTGCCAAGCCGCTTCAGGCTGTAGGCGAGAAAATTGCGGATCGCGGCGGGGCGCGCGTCGAAGCCGCCAAAGCCGCCGTCCGGACCGCGCAGGGCACCGAATTTGACGCTCAGGACCACTTTCTGCCGCAAGCCGCCGCTCAACGCGCGGCCGATCAGCATTTCGTTGTGGCCCATGCCGTAGAAATCGCCGGTATCAAGCAGCGTGATGCCAGCCTCTACCGCGGCCCTGATGGTGGCGATGCTTTCCCCTTCGTCTGCCGGGCCATAGAAATCGCTCATACCCATGCAGCCGAGGCCGATGGCGGACACCGATGGGCCATTTTTCCCGAGCTTTCGCTGCTGCATGGCGGTCGGTCTCCCCTGTGAGAGGCTTCGATAGCGATTGCGCAAGCGAGGTTCAATCGCGGACACTGGGGCCAAGCGATTCTTTCGGGCGTCAAATGGCGATCAACCGCATTCTGGGTCTTGATCCCGGGCTTGCGCGCATGGGCTGGGGCATCATCGCGGTCGATGGCGCCCGCCTTTCCCATGTGGCGCACGGCGTGCTGACGAGCGATGCGAAGTGCTGTCTGGGCATGCGGTTGCTTGTGCTCCACCGGGCGCTGTCGCAGATCATTGCGGAGCTTTCGCCTCGCTCCATCGCGGTGGAGCAGGCCTTCGTCCACAAGGATCCGTCCGCCGCGCTGAAGCTGGGCCATGCCCGCGCCGTGGCGCTGCTGGCGGCGGCCCAGGCGGGGCTGGAGATCGCGGAATATGCGCCGAACCACATCAAGAAATGCGTTGTCGGCGTGGGCCATGCCGGAAAAGAGCAGGTTCTGGCGATGGTGAGACGGCTGTTGCCGACCGCGCAGGTCGAAGCCGTGGACGCGGCCGATGCGCTGGCGGCCGCCATTGCGCATGCGCATCTGTCCGCCACGCGCGCGCGCATCGAGGCGGCGCTCGCATGATCGGCAAGCTGGCCGGCCTCGTGGATTCCGTTGGCCCCGATCACCTCATTCTCGATGTCGCGGGCGTGGGATATCTGGTGCACTGTACATCGCCCACGCTTTCGCGACTGGCGGCCGGCGCTCCCGCGGCACTGATGATCGAGACCCGCATTACCGACGAGGCGATCCGTCTTTACGGGTTTTCCAGCGCTGAAGAGCGCGAGTGGTTCCGGCTGCTGCAGACGGTGCAGAATGTCGGCGCGCGCGTGGCGTTGAATGTACTTTCCGCGCTTTCGGCCCGCGAACTGGAGCGCGCGATCGCCTTGAGCGACAAGGTCGCCATCGGCCGCGCGCAAGGCGTCGGCCCTAAGCTCGCCACCCGCATCGTCACGGAACTCAAGGACAAGGCGCCCTCCATGATGCTGCGCGGCCATGGCGAAGAGGCAGCGCTCGCACCTGTTTTCTCGCCGCGCGGCCCCGAAGCCGATGCGGTCGCCGCGCTCGTCAAGCTCGGTTATTCTCAAACGCAGGCGGCGGAAGCGGTGGCCCGCGCCGCGCGCGGTCTGGGCGATGCGCCGGTGGATGTGCTGATCCGCGAATGCTTGCGGGCCATAGGGAAGACATGACCTGCCGATCACGAATTGCTTCGGCGCGCCACGTCCGCAAGATGTCGGTATGGTGGGCGTCCGCGCCCAAAGTGCACGGCTTCGTCATTCCTCCTCGCGACTGATAAAATTCATGGCCGCTTCCAGCCCAAAAAAAAAACCCAACCGTATTGTTGTGCCGGAGCGCGGCGAGGACGATACGCTTGAAGCGAGTCTGCGGCCGAAGCGGCTCTGCGAATTCGTGGGCCAGAAACAGGCGCGCGAAAATCTCGGAATCTTCATCGAGGCGGCGCGTCAGCGGGGTGAGGCGCTGGATCATGTGTTGTTCTCGGGTCCGCCGGGTCTGGGCAAGACGACCCTGGCGCAGATCGTGGCCCGCGAACTGGGCGTCAATTTCCGTTCCACTTCGGGGCCGGTGCTCGCGCGCGCGGGCGATCTCGCCGCCATTCTCACCAATCTCGAGCCGCGCGATGTGTTGTTCATCGACGAAATTCACCGCCTCAACCCGGCGGTCGAGGAAATCCTCTATCCTGCAATGGAGGATTTCGAACTCGATCTCGTCATCGGCGAAGGCCCCAGCGCACGTTCGGTCAAGATCACGCTCGCGCCGTTCACCCTTGTCGGCGCCACCACGCGCGCCGGGCTGATCACGACGCCGCTGCGCGACCGTTTCGGGATCCCCGTAAGGCTCATTTTTTATTCGCCCGAGGAGCTTCTCTCCATCGTCGAGCGCGGCGCGCGGGTTTTGCATCTGGAATTGACCAGCGATGGCGCGCGCGAAATCGCGGCGCGGGCGCGCGGCACTCCGCGAATCGCGGGAAGACTTTTGAAGCGGGTCAGAGATTTTGCCGCCGTCGCCGGCCACGCGCGCATCGACGCAAAGCTTGCGGACGCAGCACTAACAAAGCTGGAAGTGGATCAGCGCGGACTCGATGCTTTCGACAAGAGGTATCTGCGGCTGATCGCGGAAGCGTTCGGCGGCGGACCGGTCGGGATCGAGACGATCGCGGCGGCACTCGGCGAAGCGCGCGACGCTATCGAAGAAACCGTTGAACCCTTCCTCTTGCAACAGGGGTTCGTCCAGCGCACGCCGCGCGGCCGTTGTCTCACAAACGCCGCCTTTGGACATCTGGGACTGGCGGCGCCCCCGCGCGATGCGGCGCAGTTCGCGCTGTTCGGCCAGGAGAAAGGCGACGATGCCTGACAATGGTGGATTTGGTCGCTTCGAAGGAAAGGTTCATGTCCTACCACTCAGGGTCTATTACGAAGACACCGACCTTTCCGGCATCGTATATCACGCCAATTACCTGCGCTTCATGGAACGGGGCCGCTCGGAGTTCTTCCGTTGCGCCGGCATCACGCGGCTGGCGGGGTGCGAAAAGGAAGAAACCTGGGCGTGGACATTGAGGAGAGTCGAGATCGACTATCTGCGGCCTGCCCGCGTCGACGATCTGGTCGAGGTGCATACCGCCGCCGTGTTGCTTACGGGCGCACGCATGACGGCCGATCAGCGAATCTTTTGTGACGGCGAGCTTCTCACCCGTGCAACAGTGCAAGCCTGCATCATTGCGCTGTCGGGCAAGCCCAGGCGGATACCCATAGAGATGAGCGAAAAACTTGCACCTTTGCTTAGCGCAACACTCGCATAATGGTCGCGCCAAAATTCGGCCACGTTCCAGTGCGCGATTGGCGCCCGCCGTTCGGCTGCTTCGGCGCGCAGTGGCTGCAGACGGAAGAGGTTGACAAATGATGGGCAGACGCTTGGCCGCTCTCATCGCGGCGGCGGGATTTTTTTTGTTGAGCTCCACTTGGGCTTTTGCGCAGTCCACGCCGCGCGCGGCGCCCACAGGTCCCGATGCGCAAACCCAGGAACTGGCCGCGCCCACCGGGAGCACGGCGGTTCTCGCGGACGCAAGCCAGACCGACACCGGTTTCGGGCCGCAGATTAACGGCATCTCGGTCTATGGCCTCTTCATGCGGGCCGATCCCATCGTCAAGGCAGTGATGGCGCTGCTCATTCTTGCCTCGCTGTGGTCCTGGGCCATCATTTTCAACAAATGGCTTGCGCTCGGCACCCTGCGGCGACGGGCCGACAAATTCGAAAAGACGTTTTGGTCCGGACTGTCGCTGGACGAACTCTACCAGCAGTTCGCCCAGAAAGCGGATCATCCCATGGCGTCGGTGTTCACGGCCGCCATCCGTGAATGGCGCCGTGCCTTCGAAGCCGGGCCCCCGCGTGACGCACTGCTCCCGGGAATTCGCGATCGGGTGGAAAAGGCGATGTCCGTCAGCATTCATCGCGAAACCGACAGCGTGGAGGCGCAACTCGGTTTTCTCGCGACTGTCGGCGCTACTGCACCGTTTGTCGGTCTCTTCGGTACCGTGTGGGGCATCATGAATGCGTTCTCCGCCATCGCGGCGCGCCATGATACGACGCTCGCGGTTGTCGCGCCCGGCATCGCCGAAGCGTTGTTTGCCACGGCAATGGGTCTGCTAGCAGCGATTCCGGCCGTGATTTTCTATAACAAATTCGTCAACGACATCGGCCGTTACGGCAATCGCCTGGAGAATTTTGCCGACGAATTTTCCGCGATCCTGTCGCGCCAGCTCGATGAAAAGGCGAAGTAATGGCGGCGACGCTCAGACATCCGGGAGGCAGCCGGCGTGGACGGCGGCGCACCCGCCCCATGTCGGAAATCAATGTCACCCCGTTTGTGGACGTGATGCTCGTGCTGCTCATTGTTTTCATGGTGACGGCGCCGCTTCTCACCGTGGGTGTTCCCGTCGACCTTCCTAAAACGAAGGCACAGGCATTGAGCCAGGATCGCGAACCTCTCACCGTGACTCTGAAACGCGACGGAGACGTCTACCTGCAGAACACGCGCGTGGCGGAAGACGATTTGGTGCCTCGCCTCACGGCCATCGCCTCCAATGGATACGACCAGCGCATTTTCGTGCGGGGCGACAAAGCGGTGGATTACGGTCGCGTGATGGAAGTGATGGCGCTGATCAGCGCGGCGGGTTTCACCCATATCGGGCTCGTGACGGATGTTACCAGACCACACAAAAAGTCCGGCGAGAACTAGAATTTCCACCGCCTCGCTGGCGGGAGACCGGCAATCGCCAATGGGCGTCGTCGGCTCGCTGGCGCTTCATGGCGCGATCATCGCAGCCACGCTGTTCACCTTCAGCCATCGCCTCGACATCATCGACCAGTCTTCGCCGGTCGTGCCGGTCGATCTCGTGAGCCTGAGCGCGAAGACGAACGTCACGGCGACGGTGCGACCGGCGCCTAGAATCGAGCCGCAGGTGAGCCCCGCGCCGCCTTCGCCTGCTCCTGCTCCTGTTCCGGTACAGGCCCCGCCGCCCCAACCGGAAAGCGAGGCAACGCCTCCTCGCGACGCTGCCGAGGCAATTGAGAAGCCGCCGACCGCCGTGCCGAAAGCGAGACCGCAGCAAGCGATGAAGGACGAAAACAAGAAGTTCGACGTCGACAATGTGCTGGCGCTGTTGAACAAGGTTGCGCCCGCAGCGTCGCGCACGAACGCGCGCACGGCAGAGCGCACGGTTCGGGGCATCGGCGACCAAAATGCGATGACGGCCGACCTTCAGGCATTGCTGTTGAGCGAGATCAGGGCTTGCTGGAGCCCGCCCGTAGGAGCGCCGCACCCCGAAGATCTGGTTGTGGATTTCGACGTCTTTCTCAATCCCGACGGTTCGGTCGCACGGCCGCCACAATTGCTTGCACAATCTTCGTCCTCCTCTGGCGATCCCTACTTCCGGGCGGCGGCAGAGGCGGCACGTCGCGCGATCTACACCTGCGCACCTTACAAATTGCCGGGAGATCGCTACAGCCAGTGGCGCGAGATCGGCGACTTTCGCTTCGATCCGCGCCAGATGATGGGAGATTAGACCTTGCAAAACGCACTGCGGACCATTGGAGCCGGAATCCTTGTGCTTCTCGCTTTCGTCGCACTCATCGCGCCGGCATCCGCAGCGCTGCGCGTGGACGTGACTCAAGGGAACATCCAGCCGCTCCCCATTGCGATTCCGGATTTCAATACCGCCGAGCCGGGCGAATCCGCAGGTCAGAATATTGCCGGCGTCGTGCGCGCCGATCTCGGTCGCTCCGGCATCTTTCGGCCGCTCGATCCCAAATCCTTTCTGGAACAGGCCAAGGACATCAATGTACCGCCCGGTTTCGCCAACTGGCGGGTGATCAATGCCCAGGCTCTCGTAACCGGCCAGGCCCTCATGCAGCCGGACGGCAGGCTGCGGGTCGATTTCCGTCTGTGGGATATTTATGGCGAAACCCAGATGCTGGGCCTGCAATACTTCACCGCACCGGAGAACTGGCGGCGCATCGCCCACATGATCTCCGACGCGATCTATCAGCGGATCACGGGCGAGAAAGGTTATTTCGACACGCGTATCGTGTTTATTTCGGAAAGCGGCCCCCTGACGAACCGCAGGAAGCGGCTAGCGGTGATAGATGAAGACGGCGCCAATCCGATTTTCCTCACGCGTGGCGACTATCTCGTGCTGACGCCGCGTTTCAATCCCACCGCGCAGATGATCGCCTACCTATCCTATATCGGCGGCAAGCCGCGGGTCTATCTGTTCGACCTTGAGACGGGCCGTCAGCAGATGCTGGGCGATTTTCCCAACATGACATTCTCGCCGCGCTTTTCGCCCAACGGCAACAAGGTCGTCATGACGCTGGAGAAGAACGGCAACTCGGACATCTATGTGATGGATTTGCGAACCCGCGCCGTGACCCGGCTCACCACCGATCCTGCCATCGACACGTCGCCCTGTTATTCGCCCGACGGCAGCCAGATCGTATTCGAATCGGATCGCGGCGGGGCGCAGCAGATTTATGTGATGAATGCAGACGGCAGCAACGTGCGCCGCATCAGCTTCGGCGGCGGCAAGAACGGCACGCCGGTCTGGAGCCCGCGCGGCGATCTGATCGCGTTCACGAAGCAGGAAGGTAGCACGTTCCGCATCGGGGTCATGCGTCCCGACGGTTCTGGCGAGCGACTGCTAACCAATGGCTGGGAAGATGAAGGTCCCACTTGGGCGCCGAACGGTCGCGTGCTCATGTTCGGCCGCACCTTGCGCGGCGGTCGCGGCTCGCAGATATGGTCGATCGATGTTACCGGCAGGAACGAACAAAAAGTCATAACACCGGGCGACGCATCGGATCCGGCGTGGTCGCCCTTGATCCAGTAGAAACTAGGTTTATACCCTTGGCGGCTCTGCCGCAGAACTCTCGGGCCTATCAAACATTAAGCTGACGGTGCGCACGTCTTTCCTTTTCGCGTCCTCCCTCGCGCACGAACGGAGCGCGCTTTTCGCGGAGTCCGGATTGATGCTCAAATTTTCGAGTGCCCTGAAATTCACGGCCGTCGCGGCAGTCCTCGCGCTCGCTGCATGCACGACCAAGCCCAAGCCGACCGAGGAAGCGCCGCCGGTGGCTCCTTCGGGCGCAACGAGCCAGCCGATGATTCAATCGAGCGTGGTGCCCGGCAGCATTCAGGACTTTCGGGTCAATGTCGGCGACACGATCCACTTCGCTTACAACAAGTATGACATCGGCGACGAAGACAAGGGAATTCTCCAGCGCCAGTCGGAATGGCTGCAACGCTATCCGCAGATACGTGTGACGGTCGAAGGCCATAGCGATGAGCGCGGCACGCGCGAGTATAATCTGGCTTTGGGCGCGCGCCGGGCCAACTCCGTAAAGGAATATCTTGTGAGCCTTGGCGTATCTGCCGCCCGTGTTGACACAATCTCCTATGGCAAGGAACGCCCTATCTGCACGGAATCCGACGAAAGCTGCTGGGCGCAGAACCGCCGTGGCGTCACCACCATCGTCAGCGGCGCTACGTCCTGATTCTCCAAATCGTTGCGCAAAGAAGGGGCGTCCTTCGGGGCGCTCCTTTTGCCGTCTCCCGCTCGCCTGGATACGAATGTCCCAATGAGTCTAAGCCCGCTTCCTTGCGGCTCGTGTCAGCGACAACAGCCGATAATTCTGTGCGACGATTTCCCAAGGCGAAGCCAGTCGGCAAATGTCCGCGACCATACCAAATTCGGCCACGGTTCCCTTCCACAGACCGATCTTCTCGAACTTGCGACTGTTGAAGACGTTCTCCCATCGCACGACTTCGACGCGCAATTGCCTTTCGAGCAGCAGACGATTGAACCACGCCTCAAACCCAAACGGGGGCAAATCGGCAATTTCGCCGAGCTTGCCGGCAAGCATCGCGCGGAGGAAAACGCGCTCGCCCGTTACAAAATCAAGCCCAATCAGACGATAAAGGGGGAGGCTGTTTCCCCGCAGGCTCACGGTGACATCGGCGTTGTCAAGGAGTACCGGAAGAGCGAGCTGCTCGATATTGTTGTGCGATAGTCCAACCAGATCGGCGTCAAGCAGCATCACGAGATCGTGCCGCGCCGCGGCAATGCCCGAAGCAACCGCGGCGCTCTTTCCGCGGTTTGTCGCATGCGTCACCAATACAATGCGATCGTGACTGTGAACGATTTGCGCCGTGTCATCGGTGGATCCGTCGTCGACCACGATGATCTCCGCGACAAGGGCGTGCGTCGAGAGTACCGACAGCAATCGGTTGATGGTCTTTTCTTCGTTAAGGGCGCAGATGACGCAGGATATCCTTGGCACGCCGATCATCGTCTATTTCACCTTTGGACGGAATGCCCTGCGAATCGCCTATCGCCGCGAACACCATCTGAGATTCAGGACATGGCGGCGACCGCGTCTCTCACAGTATGCGCTGTTCCCACGCCGCCAATCAACTCGCATGGACACCCGCCAGGCTCAGTCGAGAAGCAACAGCAGGCGCGTCAGGTCGGGGTGGGACGAGGTACGAATGTCGCGGAACCTCAGCGATTGCAGCGAAGTTGTTGCAGCTTCGCTGATGCAGCAGGCGATGAGAGCCACGCAACAAGATCGGAGACCTTCGTCGATTATGCGGTCCACGAATGTTTGCGCCGTTTGGGGCGAGAAAAACAAGACCGCGTCGAGCACTCCGGCCAGCAGAGCCTCACGCGCTGTGTCGGGCAATCGTTGCACCGGTACGGTGTGGTAGAGTGCGCAGGTTTGCACGCGATAGCCTCGGGCAGCCAGATCCGAGACAAGCTTGCCCGGCCTCCCGCTGCCGGCAAGATGCATCAGTGCTCCCCCTTCCGGGTCGGCCCACCCCGGTATGGCTTTGCAAAGCGCGCGTGCATCACCATCGGCACTTTTGACGTTGCAGAAACCTTGCGCCCTGGCAACGGATGCCGTTTGCGCGCCAACCGCGAAAAGCGGCAAATCGCGTCGCGCGCTTCGTTGCGAAAACGCACGCACGCCGTTGGAGCTGGTCGCGAGGATCGCCTGCACGCCGTCCAGCGCGAGCGGCGCTCCCTCGAAAAAGCGTATTTCCAGCAGCGGTGCGATGACGCTCTGGTGGCTACGTGAAGCAAGCTGCGATGCGGTTTCGATCGCATCCTCGATGGGCCTGGTGACGAGCACGCGCATGTGTCAGGGCTCGAGCCACGCGCGCACGCGCGGCTTCAGTGCCTCTCCGGCCGCATGGCCCGCGGCGACAGATTCCGCGAGCGCATGGGTCGTAAGATCGGCTTCGAATGAGATGTCCACGAAATCGCTTCCGTCAGGTGCCAACACTTCGCCATGGAACGCAAGTTTTCCTTGCGCAAAGGTCGCCAGGCCGGCAATCGAGCTGTGGCAGGAACCGCCCAACGCCGTTTGAAACGCCCGTTCGCAGCCAATCGCAATTTCCGTTGCCCGGTCGTTCACCTTGGCTACCGCGCGCGCGACATAGTCGTCCGTCTGTCGGATCTCGATTCCGATGGCGCCCTGCGAAAGCGCGGGCAGCCATTCGTCTGCCGAGAGAACACAAGTGGCGCGATGCTGCAGTTCCAGCCGTTTCAAGCCGGCATAGGCGAGGATCATCGCATCGAAGGCACCCGAATCCAGCTTTGTCAGGCGCGTATCGACATTGCCGCGAAGGGGCATGATTTCGAGATCGGACCTTAGCCGGGCGATTTGGGCTGCCCTGCGGACCGAACTGGTTCCGATACGCGAGCCTTCGGGAAGTTCCGCCATAGATGGCGCGGCACGACTGAGAAACGCATCTCGCACGTCTTCGCGCGGCAATACTGCGCCGATCCCCAGATCGGAAGGAAGCCCAACAGGTACGTCTTTCATCGAATGCACGGCAAGATCGATTTTGTCCCCCAAAAGAGCTTCCTCCAGTTCTTTGGTGAAAAGCCCCTTTCCGCCCAGATCGGCGAGCGACCGATCCAGAATCCGGTCGCCGGAGGTTTTCAGAACAACCAGCTCGCAGGCGACACCGGCCTCGGCCGCAAGCGCGGCACGCACAATTTCGGCCTGCGCGAGGGCAAGCCGCGAGCCCCGGGTACCGAGCCGGAGAACGGGTGGGGAGGGGCTTTGCGTCATGCTCCGGGTCACGTAAGACCCTCACGCTATCATGTCCGCTCCTTCAAGCGCATTCACCGTCCTCGGATTGGAAACGAGCTGCGACGAAACGGCTGCGGCGGTGGTGCGCGGCCGCGCGCCGGGCCCGGGCGAGATCCTGTCGAACATCGTCCGCACGCAGTTTGACGAACACAGGCCTTATGGCGGAGTGGTGCCGGAAATTGCGGCACGGGCGCATGTCGAAATCCTGGACGGAGTGATCGAGCGGGCCTTGGCACAGGCGGGGCTCGGGCTGGAGGCAGTCGATGCCGTCGCTGCCACCGCCGGTCCGGGATTGATTGGCGGCGTTATGATCGGCCTGACAACGGCAAAGGCTCTTGCTCTTGCTGCCGGCAAGCCATTGGTTGCCGTCAATCATCTTGAGGCGCACGCGCTGACGGCGCGGCTGACGGAAGGGGTAGAGTTTCCATTTCTTCTGCTGCTGATTTCCGGGGGACATTGCCAGCTATTGGCCGTGGAGGGCGTTGGGCGGTTTCGGCTCTATGGCACGACCATCGATGATGCCGTCGGCGAAGCATTCGACAAAACCGCCAAACTCCTGAATGCCGGTTATCCCGGCGGCCCCGCTATCGAAGCCCTGGCAGTCGGCGGAGACGCGCGGCGCTTCGCATTGCCGCGCCCGATGGTGGGGCGCGAAGGTTCGGACTTCTCACTTTCCGGACTGAAGACGGCGGTTCGTCAGGTTGCGCGGACAGTGCTGCTTGATTCTTCTGCCAAATCCGACCTTGCGGCCGGTTTCCAGCAGGCGATTTGCGATGTCTTGACGGATCGCACGCGCGCGGCGATGGCGCGATACGTGAAGGAAATCGACGGCAACCGAACCCTCGTAGTTTCCGGAGGCGTTGCGGCAAACCATGCAATCGGCAAAGCACTTAGCGGACTCTGCGGACGCGAGGGCTTCGCGATGAAAGTGCCGCCGCCCAAACTCTGCACGGACAACGCCGCCATGGTGGCGTGGGCAGGAATTGAACGAAGTCAGCTCGCCCTTTTCGATGATCTTGCGACAGCGCCGATGGCGCGTTGGCCGCTTCAGGAGACAACGAGGGGAGAGCCTGGCCCGCCGCGCCATCCTGAAGCCGTGAAACTTGGATGCTCAGGTCGCGAACTGGCCAAAAAAAATGACGGCCGATAGCACCAGGACCAACCATCAGCGCATCGAACCACATAAGCGTTGATCCGCGATTCCGGCGTTGCCGCATGAATGGACAATTGTGGCATGACGAAAGTATTATATTACAGTGATATATGTGTGAAACACGGTAAGTGGGTTACATGAAAATCGCAACTTGGAATATCAACTCGGTGCGGTTCAGATTGCCGCTGATCGCCCGTTTCTTACGCGGTGAAATGCCGGATGTCCTTTGTCTGCAGGAGACGAAGGTGGTCAACGACCTGTTTCCGGCCGACGCCTTGACGCGAATGGGTTACGTCCACCAGGCCGTGAACGGCCAAAAAGGCTATCATGGAGTCGCCATTCTTTCCCGGTTGCCGTTCGCGAGCCAGGTCGCGCGGGGTTTCTGCGGCAAGGATGATTGCCGACATGTCTCCGCCATCTTTGAAAACGGGGTAGAGCTCCATAATTTCTACGTGCCAGCTGGCGGTGACGTCCCTGACCCCGTGCTGAACCCAAAATTCGCCCACAAACTCGATTTTCTCCGTGAGATGTCAGACCTGTTTGAGCGGCGGCGCGAACGGACGAGCCCTGTCATTCTGGTCGGCGATCTCAACGTGGCGCCCCTGGAGAATGACGTCTGGAGTCACAGACAGCTTCTTGACGTGGTCAGCCATACGCCGGTCGAGACGGAACTTTTGGGGCACGCCCGTTCGGCTTTCGACTGGATCGACGTGACCCGCAGCTTCGTGCCTGAAAGCGAGAAAATCTATTCCTGGTGGAGCTATCGGGCCTTCGATTGGGAGACTTCTGATCGCGGCCGCCGGCTGGATCACATCTGGGCAAGCCCGGCACTCAAGGGCGCGGTGCACTCCCATGCCATTTTCCGACACGCGCGGGGCTGGACACAGGCCTCCGATCACGTGCCGGTGGTCGCGACCTTCGCATTGTAGCGATTGCCGAACACTCGTTCCTGCCATGCCAGTCTCCCAATTACGAAGGATGGCGCAAAAGTTTTGTGCGGGCGACGGGCGTGAGATTCGGCCTTTTGCTTTCCTTGGGACGGAAAGCTGATATTCTCTTCCTGAAATGGGCATCATGCCCCAAGGGGAAATCAATCGATGTTGCGTCGTATCGTTCTCGCGGCCGCTCTGTCCGCGTTGCCTGGCCTTGCGCAAGCGCAAACCGTGCAGGCGTTGAAACACCAGGCACCAAACGGTGCCCAGCTGACCTTTCAGCTGACGGACGGCACCGTGCTGGCTCAGTCTTACAACGACCAGCAATGGTACAAGCTCACGCCGGACAACACCGGAAGCTATGTCAACGGCACCTGGACACAGGTTGCCAGTCTGGAATCCAGCTATTCGCCGGACGCCTTTTCGTCGCAGGTCCTTGCCGACGGTCGCGTGCTGATCGAAGGCGGCGAATACAATTTCGGCAATTTCGCGCTCACGAACCTGGGCGAAATCTACGATCCGCTCGCAAACACCTGGACCAGCGTCAAGCCGCCGAAGGGTTGGCAAAACATCGGCGATTCGCCTTCGGTCGTCCTGCCCGATGGCCATTTTCTTCTCGGAGACAAGTTGCACAAGCGATTGGCCGAACTCGATCCGTCGTCGATGAAATGGACGGCAGTCGGCGCCACCGGAAAGGCAGATTTCAACGCCGAAGAAGGCTGGGAGTTGATGCCGGACGGCACGATCCTCACGGTCGATGTCCAGGATCATCCCAATTCGGAAAGCTATTCTCCAAGCGGCGCCGCCTGGTCGAGCCTGGGCAGCACGGTTGCCGATCTGCAGGGACCGCCCTGCTGCGGCTGCATCAACTATCCTCCCAAGAACAAGTGCTATTACCCGCCCGGGGAAACCGGCCCCGCCATGTTGATGCCGAACGGCAAGGTATTCGCCACCGGCGCGCTGCATCAGGGAGCGTCGGCAGGGCATACGGCAGTATATTCTCCCGGAAGCGGCTGGGCGGCCGGTCCGGATTTTCCCAACGGCGACGACGCTGGCGACAATTTCGCTTCGCTTCTCCCCAACGGCCATGTGCTCGTTCAGGCAACAAGCGGAACCCTTTACGAGTTCGACGGCAAGAAGCTGACCGCCGAACCGGTTAATGGCGGATACAATAGCCTGATGGTTCTGCCGACGGGGCAGGTGCTTTTGGGCGGCAGTGAAGTCTACAGCAGCGCGGGCACCTATAAGGCCGCGTGGCAGCCCACGATCACGACGTCGCCGGCGACAGTGACTCGCGGGTCTACCTATTCGATTTCAGGCACGCAGTTTAACGGTCTGTCGCTGGCCAATGCGTTCGGTGACGAATACCAAACCTCAACCAACTATCCACTTGTGCGCATCACCAACAACGGCACCAGCCATGTGTTCTATGCCCGCACCCACGACCACAGCACGATGGGCGTGGCAACGGGCAGCCAAACCGTCTCGACGAATTTCGATGTCCCGAG
>Ga0208849_1000873_pt1 | contig 24635 bp, 26 predicted proteins | sample NGESurdeep072012_10_FD_184470 | JGI IMG/M metagenome (GOLD analysis project Ga0208849, IMG submission 184470) | Arctic peat soil microbial communities from Barrow, Alaska - NGEE Surface sample 53-3 deep-072012 (SPAdes) | ecosystem: Environmental > Terrestrial > Soil > Wetlands > Peat ... | reverse complement strand
CGGCGCGAGAAAAAGCGCCGCGCCACTTCCCCCAACGGGGGAAGAGCTGAACAAGAGACGCTTCATCAACTGAGCCAACCTGATCGGAAAGTGCTCTAGATGCGGCGGCGCTAGCCGGCGGCGATTCTGATGCGCGCCCGTCAACGGTTTTGTGACAGCCGGGCCCCTCACCCCTCCAGGGAATATCCCGCCGAGCGCACCGTCCTGATCGGGTCGGGGACGTCGGCGCCCCCGGCCAGCGCCCGGCGCAGGCGGCCGATGTGCACGTCCACCGTCCGGGTTTCGACATAGACGTCGGAACCCCACACCGCGTCCAGAAGCTGCTCGCGCGAGAACACCCGGCCCGGATGACGCATGAAGTGGTCCAGCAGGCGAAACTCCGTGGGTCCCAGATGGATCTCCTGCCCGCCCCGGTTCACCCGATGGGCGATGCGATCGAGGGTGATGTCGCCTCGTTGCGCCCGGTCCTCGGCCAGGCCCGGCCGGATACGGCGCAGGACGGCGCGGATTCGGGCGCTAAGTTCGGTCATCGAGAACGGCTTGACCACATAGTCGTCGGCCCCGGTGTCGAGTCCGCGGATGCGGTCGCTCTCCTCGCCGCGCGCGGTGAGCATCACGATCGGCAGGTTTCGCGTCTGGATCCGCTGGCGCAGGCGGCGGCAGACCTCGATCCCGGAGACCGTGGGCAGCATCCAGTCCAGCACCACCAGATCAGGCTGCTTCTCGTCGATGATGAGGAGCGCCTCTTCGCCGTCGGCGCAGAGGCGGACGTGAAAGCCCTCCTTGTCGAGATTGTACTGCAGCAAGGTGGCGAGCGAGTCCTCGTCCTCGACCACGAGAATGTAGGGACCCATCGCCGCGCTCGCCGGTTCTACCGGGGGTTCTGTTCGAGAGAGTCCGACTTCGGCCGGCGCTCGGTCAATTCCACGCCGGTGATTTCATAGTGGAGGATTTCGGCGATGTTGGTGGCGTGGTCGCCGATCCGTTCGAGATTCTTGGCCACGAACAGCAGGTGCGCGCAGGCGGTGATCATGCGCGGATCGCCCATCATGTAGGTCAGCAGTTCGCGGAAGATGGCGTCGTAGTGCTCATCGACCTCGTGGTCCGCCATCCAGACGGCGATGGCGCGATCGACCTCGCGGGAGGCGAGGGCGTCGAGCACTTCCTTGAGCCGGTCGGTGACCAGTTCGCCCATCCGCTCGATGGAGCGGGTCAGGGGCGTCACCGGTTCGGCCTCGGCGATCACCAGGGCCCGCTTGGCGATGTTCTTGGCCAGATCGCCGCAGCGCTCGAGGTTGTTGCTGATCTTGATCGCCGCGATGGTGCGGCGCAGGTCGTCGGCCACCGGCTGGCGCAGGGCGATCAGGCGGATGGCCTTGCGCTCGATCTCCATCTCCATGGCGTCGAGGCTCTCGTCGCGGCCGATCACGCTCTCGGCCAGGCCGACATCCCGGCGGGTGATGGCGCGGATGGAATCGGCCACCTCCGCTTCCGCCAGCCCACCCATGCGGGAAAGTTCGGCGGTGATGGCGTCCAGTTCGATGTCGTAGGCTCTGACCGTGTGGTCCATGGTGCTCACTCAGGCAAAAGTGTTGATGGCGGGAGAGGCCCGGAAACGTAGCGCGGGCTTCCAGCCCGCTCTTTTCAGCGCCGCGCAAGGAAGAGCGGGCTGGAAGCCCGCGCTACGGAGGGCGGACGCCTCGCCCCTCATCCGAACCGCCCGGTAATGTAGTCGGAGGCGCGCTTGGTGACCGGCTTGGTGAACATGCCGGCGGTCTCGCCGAACTCGACCAGTTCGCCCAGGTACATGAAGCCGGTGTTGTTGGAGAGCCGCGCCGCCTGGCCGAGATTGTGGGTGACGATGACGATGGTGTAGTCGGCCTTGAGCTGGGTCACCGTCTCTTCGAGCTTGGCGCTGGAAATCGGATCGAGGGCCGAGGTCGGCTCGTCCAGCAGCAGGATCTCGGGCTTCACGGCGATGCACCGGGCGACGCACAGGCGCTGTTGTTGGCCGCCGGAGAGGCCCAGGCCCGAGGCATGGAGATTGTCCTTGACCTCGTCCCACAGGGCGGCGCGGCGGAGCGAATCCTCCACCCGTTCGTGCATCTCGGCCTTGGACAGGGATTCGTAGAGCTTGACCCCGAAGGCGACGTTGTCGTGGATCGACATCGGAAACGGCGTCGGCTTCTGGAACACCATGCCGATCTTGGCCCGCAGCATGGAGAGATCGACGCCGGGACCCAGTATATCCTCGCCGTCGAGCATGATCCGTCCCGTCGCCTTCTGGCCGGGGTAGAGGGCGTACATCCGGTTGAGGGTCCGCAGGAGCGTGGACTTGCCGCAACCCGACGGGCCGATCAGGGCGGTGACCGCGTTGGCCTGGAACGGGATCGACACCCCCTTGAGCGCCCGCGCCTTGCCATAGAAGAAATCGAGCTCCCGGACGTCGAGCTTCACCGTCGCCGGATCGACCGGTGCGATGGAGGCGTCGAAGGCGTCCGGCGCCATGGTGTTCATGACCGCTTCTGCTCCTGGGATAGAATGCGGGCGACGATGGTGATGGCGAGCACCGAGGCCGCGATGATCAGCGCCCCGGCCCAGGCCAGACGGCGCCAGTCGTCATAGGCCGACAGCGCGAACTGGAAAATCACCACCGGCAGATTGGCCATCGGCTTGCGCATGTCGAGACTGAAGAACTGATTGTTGAGCGCGGTGAACAGTAGCGGCGCGGTCTCGCCGCTGATGCGGGCGAAGGCCAGCAGGGCGCCGGTGAGGATGCCGCTCCCCGCCGAGCGCCACAGGACCGTGCGGATCACCCCCCACAACGGCGTTCCCAGCGCGACACCGGATTCTCGCAACGACGTCGGCTGAAGCTTGAGCACGTCCTCGGTGGTCCGGGTGATTACCGGCGCCGCCAGTAGAGCCAGCGCGACGCCGCCGGCGAACCCGGAAAAACCCCCGAACGGCGCCACCAGCAACTCATAGACAAAGAGGCCAATGAGGATCGAGGGCGCCGAGAGCAGCACGTCGTTGAGAAACCGCACGGTCGAACCGTAGCGGCTCTGGCCGGCGTATTCCGCCAGCCAGGTGCCGGCGAGTATGCCAACGATGAGCGCGATGGCCATCCCCAGAAGGCAGAGCATGATCGAACCGACGATGGCGTTGGCCAAGCCGCCGGAGGAGCCGGGCGCCGGCGTCGACTTGGTGAACACGGCGAGGTCGATGCCCCCCAGGCCCTGGCTCAGCAGCGACCATAGGATGGCGGCCAGGGCGGTGAGCGCGACGGCGGTCACCAAGTAGCAGAAAGCCACGAAGACGGCGTTGCTGGCGCGGCGGGTAGCGATCCGGGCGGCGGAGACGGCCATCGCCTAGAGCCTCGCCTGGTTGCGCAGCAACAGGCGCGCCAGGGCCAGCACCATGAAGGTGATCAGGAACAGCACCAGCCCCAGCGCGATCAGCGAGGCGGTGTGCATCGGGCCGGTGGCTTCGGTGAATTCGTTGGCGATGGTCGAGGCGATGGTCGATCCGGAATCGAACACTCCCTTGGGAAAGCCATGAGCGTTGCCGATGATGAAGGTCACCGCCATGGTCTCGCCCAGCGCCCGGCCCAGGCCCAGCATCACCGCGCCGATCGCCCCGCGCCGCACGTAGGGGAGGGTGACCTTCATCACCACCTCGCCCATGGTCGCGCCCAGGCCGTAGGCGCTCTCGCGGACCTGCGGCGGCACGGTCATCAGCAGTTCCCGCAGCGTGGCGGCCATGAACGGCAGGATCATGATCGCCAGAATGATCGACGCCGACAGAATGCCCGATCCGTTGGGCACGCCCTGGACCAGCGTCTCCATCAGCGAGCCCGAAGGCGCGGCGGTCATCAGGGGGATCTGCACGTGCTGGGCGAAGAACGGCGCGAAAACGAACAGGCCCCACATGCCGTAGACGATGGAGGGTATCCCGGCGAGGAGTTCGACAGCGGTGCCGATGGGGCGCCGCAGGATCGGGGGGCAGAGCTCCACCAGGAAGAAAGCGACCCCGCCGGCGATCGGCAGGGAGAGCGCCAGGGCCACCACCGAAGTGATCAGAGTGCCGACGATCGGCCCGGCCGCGCCATAGATGTCCCTGACCGGATCCCATGTCGAGGTGAACAGGAAGCCTATGCCGAACCTGGCGAACGCCGGCCAGCCACCGATCACCAGCGCCACCAGCACCCCGCCGAGCGAGGCGAGCAGGGCGGTGGCGGCCGCGAAGCAAAGGCCCTCGAAGACTCCTTCGAAGCTGGCGCCACGCGGTGACGATCGGCGGCGAACGGTCCTGGCGTCCAGGGTGGCGATTTGCGTCATGCTTCCCAGCCACCCTTCTCCCCTTGCGGGAGAAGGTGTCGGCGAAGCCGACGGATGAGGGGTCGCGCAGGCGACTGGAGGGTGGGGTCGGCGAATCGGCGGGGGGGTCCCATCGACCCCTCATCCGAGCCGCTCTCGCGGCCCACCTTCTCCCGCAAGGGAAGAAGGGTACGAGGAGCGCCAACCGAGATCGGGGCAGCGAGCCCTTGCACAGCCGACCCGTTCACCCGACCCCTGCCTTCTAGTGATACACCGGCTTGCCGTCGGACCCGGTGATCTTGAGCCACGACTTGCGCACCAGGGCTTTGACGCTCTCCGGTAGAGGCACATAGTCGAGAGCCTCGGCGGCCGGATTGCCGTTCTTATAGGCCCAATCGAAGAAGGCCAGGACGTCGTGGCCGTTCTGAGCATTGGTCTGCCTGGCGTGCATCAGGATGAAGGTCGCGCCGGTGATCGGCCAGGAGCCGGCCCCGGGCTGGTCGAGCAGCAGCAGGTAGAAGCCCGGCGCGGCTTGCCACTTCGCGCCCGCGGCGGCGGCGGCAAAGGCCGTCGCCGTCGGCGCGACCCAGGCCCCAGCCCGGTTCTGCATCAGGGCGTAGGTCATCCGGTTCTGCTTGGCGTAGGCGTATTCGACATAGCCGATGGCGCCGGCGGTGGTCTTGACGTAGGCCGCCACGCCGTCGTTGCCCTTGCCGCCGATGCCGACCGGCCAGTTCACCGAGTCGCTGGCCCCGGGACCGGAGGCCCAGTGCGGCGCCTTCATGGCCAGGTAGCTGGTGAACAGAAAGGTCGTGCCCGAGCCGTCGGAGCGGTGGACGACGGTGATCGGCAGATTGGGCAGCCTCACCCCCGGATTGATGCGGCCGACCAGCGGGTCGTTCCACTTCTTGACCACGCCGCGATAGATGTCGGCGACCAGGGCGCCGGAGAGCCTGACCTGACCTGGCCGGATGCCTGGAAGGTTCATCACCGGCACGACGCCGCCGACCACGGTCGGAAACTGGACGAGGCCGCCGGCGGCGAGATCGGCCGGTTTCAGCGGCTTGTCCGAGGCCCCGAAGTCCACCGTGCCGGCATTAATCTGCTTGATGCCCCCTCCCGAGCCGATCGCCTGATAGTTCAGGGAGTTGCCGGTCTGCGCCTTGTAGCTTTCAGCCCATTTGGCGTAGACCGGGGCGGGGAAGGTGGCGCCGGCGCCCGACAGGCTGGCGGCCACGGCGGCGCCGGCCAAGGTGGCGACCGCGACGGCGGCGACGATCGTCTTCAGCATCATCTTCTCCCGAGGGTAAGCGCGCGGTTGCGCCGGCTGCGCGGTCTCTAGCGGCGCTCCTTATCCCTTTTGTGACAATCGATCCACGCGGGGCGGGCGCCGCCCTACACACGACTGTCACATAGCGCTGGTATCGCCCCATGAACCCGCCGAAGCCGCCGGGACAACGAGGGGAATTCGAAAAAATGACGATCAGAAACTCGCTGGCCCGCAACGCCGCGATGGGCGTGCTGTTGGCCGCCGTGGCCGCGGGCGCCGTCCAGGCCAAGACCGTTCGCCACCACCATCGCGCCGCGGCGACGACGGGCGAGTCCTCGGCGGCGGTTCAGAGTGAGATCAGCGAACTGAGGGCCCAGGTCGAGGCCCTCAAAACCTGGCGCGAATCGCAGGCGGCCAATCAGGCTCAGGCCGACGCCCAGCTCGCCCAGGTCAAGGCCCAACTCGCCGACGCCCAGGCGCGGGTGCAGGCGACCCAGGCCAGGCTCGACGCCCAGATCGACACCATCCCGGGAACCGTCCAGACCGCCGTCGCCGCCGCCGCGCCGAAGACCGACAAGCTCTATGTCAAGGGCGTCTCGGTGACCCTGGGCGGGTTCGTGGCGGCGGAATCGGTGACCCGCAGCCGGAACGAGGTCGCCGACATCGCCTCGAGCTTCGGCGCCATTCCCTTCGGCGCCAGCACGGTCGGCCACACCAACGAGACCCATCTCACCGCCCGCCAGAGCCGGATTTCAGGACTGGTCCAGGGCGATCTCAGCGACTCGATCCATCTGGCCGGCTACACGGAAGTCGACTTCCTCGGGGCCGCCCAGACCGCCAACTCGAACGAGACCAATTCCTACACCCCGCGCATGCGGGTGTTCTACACGACCATCGACTGGGACCGGGACTTCGGCGGCCTGCACCTCCTGGCCGGTCAGAACTGGTCGTTGGCGACCATGAACACCAACGGCATCACGCCTAGGAGCGAGAATCCGCCGCTGAGCATCGACGCGCAGTACGTGCCCGGCTTCGTCTTCGCCCGCCAGCCGCAGGTGCGCTTCACCGCCGATATCGACAAGAAAATCTGGTTCGCGGTGTCCCTGGAAAACCCCCAGACCACCTACTACAACAGCGGCAAGTTGCTGCCGGGCGTCAGCGTCCTCACCAACGGCGCGGCCGGCTCGGGCTACAACTCGGCCAACAGCCTTTCGATCAATCGCGTGCCGGACGTGATCGGAAAGGTCGCCCTGCAGGGGGACCTCGGCGGTCACGCCCTGCACATCGAGGGCTTCGGCATCTACCGTGATTTCTACGCCCGCGTGAACAACGGCGGGACGAGCGGCAACGAGAGCACCTCCGGCGGCGGCGTCGGCGGCGGGGTGGAGTTCGCCCTCCTGCCCAAGGTCCTCGATCTGCAGGCCTCGGGCATCTGGGGGCGCGGCGTCGGCCGTTACGGCGCCTCCCAGCTCCCGGACGCCACCCTGAGCGTGGACGGCACGCTGCATCCCATCGACGAATGGGCGGCGCTGGTCGGCGGCACGTTCCACGTCAATCCGAACCTCGACATCTACGCCTACGCCGGCGAGGAGCGCGAACGCCAGACCGCCTACACCTCCGGGACGATCTTCAACGGCGTCGGCAACGAAGGATACGACAATACCGGCTGCGACACCGAAGGCGCCACCAACTGCGTCGGCAACACCCGCCTGGTCGAACAGGCGACGGTCGGCTTCTGGGACAAGCCCTATATCGGCCGCTTCGGCAAGATCCAGTGGGGCGTCCAGTATTCCTACACCGAACGGCACGCCTTCGATGGCAAGGGGGCCGCGCCGGTCACCAACGACAACATGGTGTTCACCAGTATTCGGTACTATCCGTTCTAGCGGGCAGGCTTCGTTCCGCCGGGTTGTTCGGAAATGAACTTTGGCCACACCGTCTCGGGCGGAACGAAGGTCGGGCGATGGGGATGAGGTAATCCTAGCCCGGGTTCTCAGTCTCTCCTTAGAACCTCGGAGGACCCCTGCTCCAAACTCAGTGACGCCTTAACCACGGGCTGCTATGGTCGCCGGTGATGCGTCTGGTTCTCTCCCTCTTGGCCGTCCTCGCCATGCTCGCCAGCCCGGCGATCGCGAAGGCCTGCTGCAATGAGGCGGTCATGGCGGCGCCTTTCAGTGCGGATATGCCAGGGATGGCGAGGATGAGCCTCGTCTCGCGAGACCAGTTCGCGGCCCCGTGCGGCGGCAAGGTAACGAACCAAATGCCGAGTCCGCGTAAGGTTTGCGCCCAGACATGCGCCGCCATGGCCAGCGCCGCCGTCGTGGCGATGCCGGCCGACCACGGCGTCGTCCCGACATTCACGCGCGCTCGTCTGGCGGCGTCTCCGTCGGACATGCTGCCATCCCACGAGCCCGGCAGGCTCGACCCCCCTCCCAAACTCTTCGCCTAGCGATCGCGGCCTCGGGGCCGCTTCGCCGAGGCGTCCGCGCGGCCTGTTCGACATGGCTCCGCCACTGGCGGGCCGGTTGAACGGCGCGTCGCGCTTCAACGCCTCAACCCCTTTTCAACCCAATCCTGGATGGAGCCCCCATGCGCTCTGCCTATCTGCTTGCGCCCGCGATCCTGTTCGCGAGCCTCGTTCACGCGACGCCCCTGACCTATGACGGGGCGCTGAAGCTGGCCGACCAGACCGCGCCCACCCTGGAGGCGAAAATCTCGGACGTGAAGGCCGCGCGCTCGGCCGCCATCGCCGCCGGCAGGCTTCCCGATCCGAAGGCTTCTCTGGGGATCAACGATTTTCCGATCTCTGGGCCGCTCGCCGGACGGCCCGACCTCGACAACTTCAGCATGGTGACGCTCGAGTTGTCCCAGGATGTTCCGAACGGCGCCAAGCGCCGGGCCGCTCGGGAGCGCGCGACCGCCGATATTGGGGCGGCGGAGGTCGGCCGGGTCGGGGAAGCCCGCAACGTCCGTCTCAACGCCGCGCTCGCCTGGATCGACCTCTACTACGCCGAGCGGCGAGTGGCCACGCTGGACGAGATCGACCGCTCGCTCGCGCCGTTGCGGGGGACGGCGGCGTCCCGGTTGGCCTCCGGCGCGGCGCGCCCCGGCGAGACGCTGGAGCCGGAACAATGGACCGCCGCGCTGGCCGACCGCCGCGCCGCTCTGGTCGCGGAAATCGGCAAGGCGCGAGCGGAATTGACTCGATGGACGGGAGAGAGCGCTCCCGAGGTGTCTGGGGCGCCTCCCGACTACACGATCGACCCGGTAGCGCTTCGAAATGGCCTCGACGAACTTCCCGCGATCCGGGACTACGACGCCAGGGTCCGACAAGCCGACGCGGATCTAGACGCCGCCAAGGCCGACAAGCATCCCGATTGGGGTTTCTCGGTCGGTTACAGCCATCGGGACCCGCGCTTTGGGGACTACCTCTCCGCCAAGGCCACGGTAAGCCTGCCATTATTCGCCTCCACGCGGCAGGATCCGATCATCGACGCCCGCGCCGAAACGGCGTCTCGCGTGCGAATCGAACGCCAGGCCGCGCTTCGAGAGATGCTGGCCGCTCTCGATTCGAGCCTCGCCGACCACGTCATGCACCACGAACAGCTGTCGCGCGCCAGCGACACGCTCGTGCCCCTGGCCAGTCAGAGGGCGGATCTCGAGACGGCGAGCTACGGCGCCGGAACCGCGGGTCTCATCGATGCTCTGAGCGCATTCCTCGCGCTTGCCGAGGCTCGGACGGCGGTTATCGACCGCCAGGCCGACGTCGAGCGCGATTCTGTCCGCATCGTTTTGACCTACGGAAGAGACGCCCAATGACCACCCCATCTGCTTCCCGCGCCCGGATCATCGCCGGAGCGGCCGTCATCGCAGTGGTCGCGGCGGGCGCCGGGTACGGCGTGGCTCGTCTCAAGAAGCCAGGTCCGGCGACTGGCGGGAGTACGGCGACCGCGCGCCCCGCGGTCGCCCGTAAGCCTCTCTATTGGTACGACCCGATGGTTCCGGACCAGCATTTCCCTGCCCCGGGCAAGTCTCCCATGGGCATGGACATGGTTCCCCGGTACGCCGAAGGCGGAGCGTCCGGCGGCGAGAGCCCGGGCGTTCGCATCAGCCCGGCCGCCGAGCAGAATCTTGGCGTCCGGCTGGCTACCGTCCGACGTGGCGATGTCGCTTCGGCGGTCGATGCGGTGGGCGTCCTCGATTTCAACCAGAGGAACGTTGCGATCGTCCAGGCCCGATCGGCCGGCTTCGTAGAGCGCGTCTACGCTAGGGCGCCGGGCGATGTGGTGCGCGCCGGCGCGCCGATCGTCGATCTGCTGATTCCCGCATGGGGTGGCGCGCAGGCCGAGTTCCTGGCCGTGAAACGCACCGGCGACGCGGCCCTGATCGCGGCGGCGCGTCAGCGCCTGCGGCTCCTCGGCATGCAGGACGGCCTGATCGGGCGCGTGGAGCGAAGCGGTCGGGCCCGCGACGTCGTCACCATCTCGACACCGATCGGCGGAGCGATCCAGACCCTCGACGTGCGGGCCGGCATGAGCGTCGCCGCCGGCCAGACCCTGGCGCAGGTCTCGGGCCTCTCCAGCGTCTGGCTCGACGCCGCCGTGCCAGAAGCGCAGGCCGGCCAGGTTCGCGTTGGCGAACCGGCCACGCTCGACATCACCGCCTTTCCGGGCAAAAGCTTCACCGGCCGGGTCATCGATATTCTCCCGACCGCCCAGGCGCAGAGTCGCACCCTGACCGTTCGCGTGGAGCTTCCCAACCCCGGCGGCCGGCTTCGGCCGGGGATGTTCGCCACCGCCCATCTGAGCGGCGAGAGCCAGCCCGCTCTTCTGGTTCCTTCCGAGGCCGTCATCCGCACGGGAACGCGCAACCTCGTCATGCTCAGCGGAGCGGACGGCCGTTATCGTCCGGTCGAGGTTGAGCTCGGCCGCCAGGCCGGCGACCAGACCCAGATCCTGGCCGGTCTTTCGGAAGGCCAGAAGGTCGTCGCCTCGGGGCAATTTCTTCTCGACTCCGAAGCCAGCCTCGCGGGCATCCAGGCCCGTCCGCTCGACACGGCGCCAAGCCAATGATCGCCGCTCTTATCCGCGCGTCAGTCAGGAACCGCGTTTTCGTCATCCTCGCCGCGCTGGTCCTGCTGGCCGCCGGAGTCTGGGCGGTGAAGAACACCGCGTTGGACGCCCTGCCCGATCTGTCCGACGTGCAGGTGATCATTCGTACCCCTTATCCCGGACAGGCCCCCCGCCTGGTGGAAGATCAGGTCACCTATCCTCTCGCCACCACCATGCTTTCGGTGCCTGGCGCCAAGACCGTGCGGGGCTATTCCTTTTTCGGCGACAGCTTCGTCTATGTCCTCTTCAAGGACGGCGCCGATCTCTACTGGGTCCGCTCGCGCGTCCTGGAATACCTGAGCCAGGCCCAGAGTCGGCTGCCGGCCGGTGTCACGCCCGCCTTGGGCCCGGACGCGACCGGCGTCGGCTGGGTCTACGAATACGCACTGGTCGATCGCACGGGGCGACACGACATCAGCCAGCTGCGCGGCATCCAGGACTGGTTCCTGCGTTACGAACTGAAGACCGTCCCCGGCGTGGCGGAAGTCGCCAGCATCGGCGGCATGGTTCGCGAATACCAGGTGGTCCTCGATCCGCAGAAGCTGGCCGCCTACGGCGTCACTCAGCAGGCGGTGGTGGAGGCCTTGCAACGCGCCAACCAGGAGACCGGCGGCTCGGTCGTCGAAATGGCCGAGGCCGAATACATGGTCCGCGCCAACGGCTATCTGAAGACCCTGGACGACTTCCGCGCCGTGCCGGTGAAGACCGCGCCGGGCGGGGTTCCCGTGGTCCTAGGCGATGTGGCGACGGTCCAGGTTGGGTCCGAGTTGCGGGTGGGCGTGGCGGAGCTGAACGGGCAGGGCGAGGTCGCCGGCGGGGTGATCATCCTGCGGTCGGGCGAGAACGCGCGCGCCACGATCATCGCCGCCAAGGCCAAGCTCGCCGAACTTAAGCGGAGTCTGCCGGCGGGGGTCGAGATCGTCCCGACCTACGACCGATCCGAGCTGATCGACCGGTCGATCGACAACCTGACCCACAAGCTGATCGAGGAGTTCATCGTCGTCGCCTTGGTCTGCGCCCTCTTCCTCTGGCACGCCCGCTCGGCCCTGGTGGCGATCGTGACGCTGCCTTTGGGCATCCTCATGGCCCTGATCGTCATGCACGCCCAGGGGGTGAACGCCAACATCATGTCCCTGAGCGGGATCGCCATCGCCATCGGAGCGATGGTCGACGCCGCCGTGGTGATGATCGAGAACGCCCACAAACAGATCGAGCGATGGGGTCACGACCACCCCGGCCAAGTCCTCGGCGGCGACGAACGTTGGCGGGTGGTCACCGACGCCGCCGTGCAGGTCGGCCCGGCCCTGGCGCTCAGCCTGCTGATCATCACCTTTTCGTTCATCCCGGTGTTCACCCTGCAGGGCCAGGAGGGGCGGCTGTTCTCGCCGCTCGCCTTCACCAAGACCTACGCCATGGCGGGGGCGGCGATCCTGTCGGTGACCCTGGTTCCGGTGCTGATGGGCTACCTCGTCCGCGGGCGGCTGCCCGCCGAGACGGCAAACCCCTTGAACAGGTTTCTGATCGCCCTCTATCGGCCGGCCATCGCCTGGGTAATTCGACGGCCGAGGCTCACCCTCGGTCTGGCTGTCCTGGTGTTCGCCACCACCGCCTGGCCGCTTACTCACATCGGCGGCGAGTTCATGCCGGCGATGAACGAGGGAGACCTGCTCTATATGCCCTCGGCTCTGCCCGGCATCTCCATCGATGAGGCCGGGCGGCGGCTCCAACAGACCGACCGGATGATCAAGACCGTGCCAGAGGTCGCGAGCGTCTTCGGAAAGGCCGGGCGAGCCGACACCGCCACCGACCCGGCGCCCACCGAGATGTTCGAGACCGTGATCCAGTTCAAGCCGCGCGATCAGTGGCGAGCCGGCATGACCCCGGCCAAGCTGGTGGCGGAACTCGATCGAACCGTGAACATCCCTGGCTTGGCCAACGTCTGGGTCCCGCCGATCCGCAACCGCATCGACATGCTCGCCACCGGCATAAAGACACCGATCGGGGTGAAGGTCTCCGGGCAGAACCTGGCCGATTTGGACGTCGTCGCCCGCAGGATCGAGACCGTGGCCAAAGGTGTGCGCGGCGTCAGCTCGGCCTTCGCCGAACGCCTCACGGGCGGTCGCTACATCGACGTGAGCATCGATCGGGCCGCCGCCGCCCGATACGGCCTCAACATCGCCGATGTCCAATCCATCGTCTCGGGCGCCATCGGCGGCCAGGAAATCGGTCAGACCGTCGAGGGCCTCGCGCGCTATCCGATCATCGTCCGCTATCCGCGCGAGGTGCGGGATAGTCTGGAAACCCTCCGGGCGCTTCCCATCCTGACCCCGGCGATGCAGCAGATCACCCTGGGCACGGTCGCCGCCTTGAAGATCGACGACGGGCCGCCCATGCTCAAGAGCGAAGACGGCCAGCCCACCACCTGGGTCTATGTCGATGTTCGCGGCCGAGACCTCACCGCGGTGGTCTCCGATCTTCAGAAAGCCGTCGCGTACCAAGTAAAAATGCCGCCAAGCGTGAGCATCGTCTACTCCGGCCAGTTCGAATATCTTCAGCGCGCCGTCGCGCGTCTGGAACTGGTCGTGCCCGCCACACTGGCGATCATCTTCGTCCTTCTCTACATAACCTTCGGCCGGTTCGACGAAGCCGCCCTGATCATGCTCACCTTGCCGTTGGCGCTCACCGGCGCGTTCTGGGCCCTCTATCTGCTGGGCTACGCCCAGTCGGTGGCCACCGGCGTGGGGATGATTGCGCTGGCGGGCGTCTCGGCCGAGTTCGGCGTAATCATGCTGATCTACCTCAAGCAGTCCCTTGAGGAGCGTGGGCGCGGCGAAGTGGAGATGGCAATCCGCGACGGGGCGGCCCTGCGCGTGCGCCCCCTGGCGATGACCGTGGCGGTGATCCTCGCCGGCCTCCTGCCGATCCTCTTCGGCCACGGGGCCGGATCGGAGGTGATGAGCCGGATCGCCGCGCCGATGATCGGCGGCATGATCACCGCGCCGCTGCTTTCCATGCTGGTCGTCCCCGCCGGCTATCTGCTGTTGCGGCGGCGACATCCGAAACGGGCCACCACCCCTGGAACCTGAAGGAGACCAATCAGGAGAGCCATCGCCCATGCCCTGGTCGGAACCCTGGCCGTCAGCCTGGTGAATCCGCCGGCCACCGAGATTCCGAGGTCGGAGCAATCCAATGACCCGGGAGGCGCGAACGAAAGCCGCCGATAACGTCGGAAGCCGGCAATCAGGTCCCCGATGTTCCAGAGAATCCGCCTCTACGACAATCATCTTGAGACCGCCGAGAGACCATAGTATCTGCCTTCGATATAGAAATCAGAACTTCGCCGAACTTTCCCGCGAACCGGCGCGCGAAGGGGAAACCTGGGGGATGACCGAGAACGCGGGCCACCAGCCGGCCGCGGCGACGATCCGCGGTCATTGCCTCGGGATCGCGGCTCTGTCGGCATGCTTCGGCCTCGCGGTTTCGAGCCCGGCGGCGGCCGGACCGCCATTCATCACCGACGATCCAGAGCCGGTCGATCTGGGCCACTGGGAGGTCTACGGCTTCTCGTCCGGAGCGATCGGCGCGCGGGACGCGAGTGGCCTGGGGCCGGCCATCGAGGTCAACTACGGCGCGGCCCCAAATCTTCAACTACATCTGATCGCCGACCTCGCCTTCGACGACCCCTCAGGCGACCGCTCGCAAATGGGGGTCGGTGACACTGAACTCGGCGCCAAATATCGCTTCATTACGCCGGGAAAGGACGATTGGTGGCCTCAGGTCGGGGTATTCCCGCTCATCGAGGTCCCAACCGGTGACGCGAAACGCGGGCTAGGCGCGGGCTACGCCCAGGCGTTCCTGCCGGTCTGGGTTCAGAAGGATTTCGGAAAATGGACCACCTATGGCGGCGGCGGATATTGGATCAACCCCGGCCCCGGGAACCGGAACTACTGGTTCACCGGCTGGCTCCTGCAGCGCCAGTTTACCGACAAGCTCGCTCTTGGGGCGGAGGTCTTTCATCAGACCTCCACGATGGTTGGGCGCGATGGAACCACCGGCTTCAATGTCGGCGGCGTCTATGATTTCACCAAACACTATCACCTGCTCTTCTCAGCCGGAAAGGGTGGCCTGCTTTACGCCGTCGATGCGGCGGCGGTGACCAGCCCAGTGACCTATTACCTCGGCGTCCAATGGACGTTCTGAACTCGCGACGGGTCTATCTCCCCTGAGCCATGTCCATGAATGGCGGGAATGTGAGCAACAGCGCCGCGAGGAAGATCACGATTGCCGCCCAATTGACCCGGGCCATGTTCACGGCGCGCCGGGCCCACCGCCGCGAGAGCAGGAACCACGCCGCCAGCCAGACGACGATGGCGCCGTCCGTGACCCCGGAAAGCGGCCCGGTCGGCTTCCAGACGTCGATCGCCGCGGCGACGCGAGGGACTGCGTCCGCCACCAGCGCGAGCACGCCAAGGGTCAAGCAACCGATCGCCGCCGCGAGCACCGCCGCGGCGCCGGGGCCATTGGCGGGCGCGTCTCGTAAAGCGTCAGCCACGCGCTCCACCGTTCATGATCACCAGGTCGGGGCCGCCGCGAACCGGCGCATACTTGTTGAGCATCGCTCCGAAAGCGCCCGCGACCGCGGCGGAGAGGAACGCAAGGCAGGTCAGGGCCATCACCGCGTTCCTCAGCCCCCGGAAGTGCGGCAGGCGCTCCTGATATCGCACGAATATGTACGCCACGGCGGTCAGGGTGATCGGTGCGAACCAGGCGATGTGTTCCTTCCATTCCATCCCGATGTCGTGCCATTCGGCCGTGGCCGGGTTCGCCAGGAGAAGTCGCTGAGGATATCCGCCGAGATCTGTGGTTCCGGCGGGAGCGAGCGCGCGATACCACGGATAGACGAGATATGCGCCGGCCAGCACCGTAGCCCAGGCGAGCAACGCCATGACGATGAGATAGAGCGCCGCTGCTCGGCGGCCTGCGGGCGTCCACGGGTGGCCAGTGATGGACGTCGAGTACAGCACCGCAAGGGCGCCGGTGAAGCCGAGCAGGAGAAGGGCGCCAAATCCCATGCCGTGCAGCATGGTCACCGCGTCGCGGAAAGTGACTTCCATTTTCGAGATCCAAAACCGGACGCCTGAAAACGCGCCGGCGTGTTCCGGGGTTGTCGGTCGGTGATCGTCCAGGCCGAACCGTAGCCCAGTCCCCAGCCACCGGCAAAGGGTCGCCGTTCGCCTCCGGTCGGAGACGATCAACCCCTTGAGCCCTTGTCGCCGGATTGACCGTGGCCATCCAAACCGAGGAAACATGGCAGGACCCCACTGTCGTACTCGGCATCCCGAACCTTCCGTCGATCCGATCTTTCTGGTGATGGCCGGCGCTCATGTCCTGTTTGGCTTGGCGGCCGTGACCGCCGGCGCACTCGCGATGCTCAGCCGGAAAGGGCGCGGTCGCGCTCGAATCGTGGGACCGTGTACTTCTGGCGCCTGTGCGGCGCCTTCGCCGCCCTGAGCGCGCTGTCGTTCCTGCCGTTGGAACCAAGACTATCCGCCGTTCATCCTGGGTGCGCTTTCATTGGCGTCCGCGTATCTGGGGCGTAGCGCCGCGCTCCGACAAGGTGTCGATCAACGGACAACCCGTGTCGCTCCCGGCGTCACAGGCTCGCACTGCACCGGCCAGAACCCCCTCCATTCGTCGCAGGTCGGCGATCCGGGACCGCACGTCCCGCAGATGTGACGCGGCCAAATCCCGCGCCTCGGCGCAGGAGGCATGGCCGCCCGCCGCCAGAACCAGTAGCGCGCGAACCTCGGCAAGCGTGAAGCCGAGTTCCCGCGAGCGCCGGATGAAGCCGAGCCGGCCGACATCATCCGAACCGTAGCGGCGATAGCGCCCGCGACGCGGCGGCTCGGGCATCAGGCCGATGCGCTCGTAGTAGCGGATCGTCTCGATGTTGCAGGCGGCCCGTCGGGAAAGTTCCCCGATGGCAATCGATGGCGCGAGCATCCGGGTGGCCAAAAAAAAGTGCTTGAGTCTGTAGCGGCTACAGACGCTAGCCTCCGGGCCGGCCAGTCGCAAGGAGCTTGTCGATGTCGGACGCGTCGGGGATCGGAAAGAAAGCCGGAGATGGGCCGGTGATCGCGGCGACCGGCGGCGCTGTTGGTTTGGGCGCGTTCGCGGCGGCGCTCGGAACCTGCTGCGTCGCGCCTTGGGCGGTGAGCGTCGTCGGCGTCGCCGGCGCGGTGGCGCTCGCCCGGCTGGCGTTTCTCGAACCCGTCCTGCTTGTCGGCGCTCTCCTTCTGCTGGGCGTCGCGTTCTGGTTCGCCTATCGGCCCCTGCCGGTCTGCGTGGACGCAAGCTGTGATCGGGCCAGCCAACGTCGCCTGCGCTGGATCGCCTGGATCCGCGCGTGCGTCATAGCGGCGATGCTCGCTGCTACATTCAGTCAATACGCGTGAGCAAGCCAATGGATGTCGTGATCTCGCGCCGGACCTCGCTGATGCTCGCGGCTGGCGTGACGGGTTTGTCGCAAGCGCGGGAGGCGTAGCCCAGCCTCGTGCATGCGCCCGTCCGCCACTACTGGAGCCCGAACGGCTCGTTCGGGCGCGTGGCGGGAGCGGCGCTCGATCTCCGCCACGACGGCCGGCCCGTCTACGCCTGGGACGTGTGGGCGATCTATGGGCCCGATGCGATCTGGAGCGCCGGCCCGCCGCCGCCGCCCCGATTGCTGATGCATCAGCTTCCGGCCCTGGTCGGCGAGCCGCGGTTCCCGCATCTCGACAGCAAGAGGTTCGCGGCCGAGGCCCGGATCCTTCTCGCTTCGGCGCCCCGGACGAGAGGCGCGTCGTAGTGGCCCCGACCTCCGTCGGCGGGCCGATCCTCACATCCAGGCTGACCTGCCCGGTCTGCGGGCATCAGTCGATGGAGACCATGCCCACAAACGCCTGCCAGTACTTCTACGACTGCAGGGGCTGCGGCGCGGTCCTCAAACCCAAGCCTGGTGACTGCTGCGTGTTCTGCTCGTTCGGAACCACGCCGTGCCCGCCGATGCAGACGTCCGGGCAGGAATGCCGCGCATGAACGCCGACCCCGCCGCCGGACCCTCGCGCGACATCCTGTCCAGCCCATGGTTGGCGGGGGTGGTGTTTTGCCTCCCTGTCGCGGTCCTGGCGTTGAGCGGCAATCTCGACCTCACCAATCCATCGCGATCGGTCGTCTGGGCCGGCTGCCTGGGCGTCATGGCGGCCGGGTGCCTCGCCAACGCTCGCCGGTGCGGGCGCGTGCACTGCTATTTCACCGGTCCGTTCCTGGCCCTGATGGCGCTCGCGAGTCTGTCGTACGGCTTCGGGGCGCTGCCGCTGGGGACCTGGGGCTGGAACTGGATCGGCGGCGCGACACTCTGCGGCGCGGTCGTCCTGACTTGGGTTCCGGAGTTTCTGTATGGGAAGTACCGGCGAGGCTGACGAGCGCGTGGCTTGACTCAAATCAACATTTCCACGACATTGGAAATATGGATACGAATTCGGCTGTCAAACGCCTTTCCGCGCTCGCCCAGGATTCCCGCCTCGCCGTTTTCCGCCTCTTGGTGAAGGCCGGCCGGGATGGCGTCCCGGCCGGCGAGATAGCCCGGGCGCTGGCGATCACGCCCAATACTCTCTCCGCTCAGCTGACCGTTCTGGCCAACGCCGACCTCGTCACCAGCCGGCGCCGGGGGCGGTCGATCATCTATGCGGCCAACTACGACCGGATGAGCGCCCTTCTCCTTTTCCTGATGGAGGACTGCTGCCAGGGGCTTGCCGAAATCTGCGCTCCCCTCCGAGCGGTGGCGAGCCGTTCCGCCTGTTGCGACCAACCCGAGGGAGCTCTGTCGTGAAGCGCATGCACGTCCACGTCGCCGTCGAAGATCTCGCCAAGTCGATCGGCTTCTACTCAAGCCTGTTCGGAGCGCGCCCGACGGTGGTGAAGGGCGACTACGCCAAGTGGATGCTCGACGATCCGCGGGTCAATTTCGCGATCTCGGATCGGGCGCGGGCGCCGGGTGTCGATCATCTCGGCATCCAGGCGGACTCGGGCGATGAGCTCGAGGAACTGGCCGGCCGGTTGAAGGGCGCCGGCGAGACGACCCGCGATCACGAGGGCGCCACCTGCTGCTACGCGAGGTCGGACAAGGCCTGGGTCAGCGACCCCTCGGGCCTGCGCTGGGAAACCTTCCATACCTTCGGCGAAGCCACCCAGTACGGCGAGGATGAGCCGACTGCGGCGACCGCTCCGGCCGCCGCCTGTTGCGGTTGAGGACGCCTCGTGCCCGGCGAGACCCGAAAGCCTCTCAACGTCCTCTTCCTGTGCACCGGCAATTCGGCCCGGTCGATCATGGCCGAGGCGATCATGAACCGGCTCGGCGGCGGGAAATTCACGGCCGTCTCGGCCGGCTCGGCGCCCAAGGGCGCGGTGCACCCGATCACCATCGAGATCCTGAAGCGCAACAACTTCCTCACCGAGGATTTCCGTTCCAAGAGTTGGGAGGAATTCGAAGGCGACGGCGCGCCGGAACTCGATTTTGTCTTCACCGTCTGCGACAACGCGGCCGACGAGGTCTGCCCGATCTGGCCGGGCCAGCCGATGACCGCTCGCTGGGGAGTTCCCGATCCGGCCTCCGCCACGGGCAACCCGGCGGAAATCGCGCTCGCCTTCGCCGAGACCTGGCGGATGCTCTACAATCGCATCAGCCTTTTCGTGAACCTGCCGCTGGCCAGCATCGATCGGCTATCGCTCCAGAAGCGGCTCGACGAGATCGGCAAGACCACCGACTTATCCAAGCCGGCGAGCTGAGCTTGCCGCCCAGCTCCGAGACCGCACGGGCGAGTCTGGAGCCGCCGCTGCACGCCTTCTCCACATCCCGGCGCATCGCCGGCGAAGCGCTCGGGACCGCCTTCCTGCTTGCCATCGTCATCGGATCGGGGATCATGGGCGAGCGCCTCTCGGCGGGCAACGCGGCCATCGCGCTGCTTGGCAATACGCTATCGACGGGGGCCGGTCTTGTCGTGCTGATCACGATTTTCGGACCCCTGTCGGGCGCGCACTTCAATCCGGCGGTGACTCTGGTCTTCGCCCTGCGCCGCGAGATCGGCTGGGGCCTGGCGGCGGCGTATGGGGTCGCGCAGATCGTCGGGGGCGTCGGCGGGGTGTGGGTGGCGCACGCCATGTTCGCCGAGCCCATCCTGCAGGTTTCGATGAAGCTCCGCGACGGGCCGGCCCAGGTCTTGGCCGAGTTCGTCGCCACCTTCGGCCTGATCGCCGCCATACTGGGATCGATCCGTTTTCGCCCGGACGCGACGTCCCTCGTCGTCGGCCTCTACATCACCTCGGCTTACTGGTTCACGGCCTCGACCTCATTCGCCAACCCGGCGGTGACCATCGCGCGCGCCCTAAGCGACACCTTCGCCGGGATCGCCCCGATCTCGGCCCCGATGTTCGTCATCGCGCAGTTCGCCGGGGCGGTGACCGCGAGCATTCTATTCCGGTGGCTTCTGCGTGAACGTGTGACGGCATGAGTGACCACGTCCCCGTCATGGCAAACGCTCCGCCACGAACTGAAAATGAGAAAGTTTTCATTCGCGGGAGGGTCTCGCCGGTCCTATCCACCGCGCAACCCGACCGGACCTTTCCTCAGGGACGGCCCAGCCCATGGCGCCCGATCAACGAACTTCGACGCAGGCTACATCCGGCGCGATTGGCGTTATCGCGGGCCTTGACGTTCATCGTCATGGCGGTGCTGAACGTCGTCATCGGTCCCCTGGCGGCGATGCGCACGCCGACCGACATTTTTGGCGACAGCAAGATCCCGGCCGGTCCTGGCCCAGTCCGCCAAGCTCGACACCGCCGCCAGCCGGCCGCCGAGGCGCCCAGGCTAGACAGGCTTGCGCATCGCCAGCCATTGTTGGCAATCTGGAGCTGGAAACCTCGAGGAGCAGCGACCATGCCCGATCCAGCCGAACGTCCCACCACCGGGATCACCCCCTTCCTGGCCATCGGACAAGGGCGGGCGCAGGAGGCCCTTGAATTCTACCAGCGGGCGTTTGCGGCCGAGATCATCGAGCGCAACCTCGCCCAGGACGGACGCCGACTGATGCAGGCCAGCGCCAGGATCAACGGCGGCTGGATCATGCTGTCCGACGACTTTCCCGAGATGGGCTTCACCGCGCCCCAGCCGGGCGCCGTCACCATGCACCTGCAGGTCGATGACGCCGACGCCTGGTGGCGCCGCGCCGTGGACGCCGGCGCGACCGTGAAGATGGATATCGCCGATCAGTTCTGGGGCGACCGCTACGGACAGCTAGGCGATCCGTTCGGCCACAGTTGGTCGGTCGGATCGCCCTTGAAGGCGGGCTCATGAGGACAAGTGATGTCGGCGGCGCCTCACCTCTATAGGCTGCGAGGGCTGGAGAGGACCTTTCGCACCGCCGGCTCGAAGAATTCGAGCGGCAGGGTCTCGTAGTTGGGATCGAAGGCGGGCGCGTCGTAGCTTGCGCAGAACTCGGCGGTTCGCTCGTAACAGGGGTGGCCCGCGAACCGGTCGCGCGCGTCGCGGTCGCGGCCGATGAAATGGAAGAAATAGTACCCTGAAAAGTGTCATGGTTCTCCACCAACCCTCGAAGGCTCTCCCATTCCTGTCGCCGCCTGACCACCCGGGCGGGGCGTCAACGCCGAGCTTGACCCTACCGACCGATCACGAACAGAGGGGTGAGCAATTACGCCATTTCCGGCCTGGACCCATTAGCCTTAGAGAAGAAGGGCAAGCGGGTGGACCACGGCGATTATGGTTCGGGTTCTGACGATCGAGGACGATGCGACCACCGCTCGGGAAATCGCCGCCGAGTTGGCCAAACATGGCTTCGAGGTCGACACGGTCGTCGATGGCCGCGAAGGTTTGGTGCGGGCTGTGAGTGGCGACTATGACATCATCACGCTCGATCGGATGCTTCCTGGCCTGGACGGGCTCGCGATCCTGAGAGTCATGCGGGAAACGGGCGTCGATACGCCAGTCCTGATGATCAGCGCCCTTGGCGACGTGGACGAACGCGTGAGAGGATTGCGGGCGGGAGGGGACGACTATCTGACGAAACCCTTCGCCGCCGACGAAATGGCCGCCCGTTTGGAAGTGCTGCTACGCCGTCAACGGGGCCAGTCACGTCCGACCGTGCTTCGCGTGGACGACCTGGAACTGGATCTCATTACCCGAATCGTCAAGCGTGGCGGCCGAACGCTGCGGTTGCTCCCCACCGAACTCAAGCTGCTGGAATTCATGATGCGCAACGCCGGGCAGATTCTCACGCGCACGATGATTTTCGAGAGCGCCTGGGGCTACCATTTCGATCCTGGCACCAATCTGATCGACGTGCACCTTGGACGCTTGCGCAAAAAAGTCGATCCAACCGGTTCGAAACCCCTGATCCAGACGATCCGGGGATCGGGATATTGTCTCCGTGCGGATTCCTGACCTCTGGAGAACGACCCGGTTTCGACTGACCGTGCTCCACGGGGCGCTGTTCGCCGTGGCCCTGGCGGTGTTGCTCGGCCTGATCTACTGGCAGACCGCTGGATATCTCAGCCGTCAGGTCGATCAGATTCTCCGCGTTGAGGCGAGCGCCTTTCAGGGCATCGACGCCGAGGCCCTGCCCGGCCGCATTCGCCAGGAGATCAATGGCGACCCTCGCCACGTGGACCTCTATGGCCTGTTCTCCAGCGATGGCGTGTGGATCACCGGCAATGTTGAAAGCCTGCCGCGCGGCATGCCGATCGACGGCCAGCCCCATGAACTCCAGGCCCAGGGTGGCATTCCGCCGGATGCGCGGGCCCTCGGCGAAAGGCTGCCATGGGGCGAAATCCTCATCGTCGGCCGTGACGTCACCCAATTGGCCGAAGTTCGTTGGATCATCCTGCGCGCCTTGTTGTGGAGCGGCGCATTGGTGACCGTGATAGGCCTTGCCGGGGCGACCGTGCTGAGCGTCCCCCCGCTTCGCAGAATCCGGGCGGTGCAGGACGCCAGCACGGCGATCATGCGCGGCAACCTGGCCGTAAGGCTCCCCAATGCGGGGCGACGTGACGAACTGGACATGCTCGCGGCCATCGTCAACACGATGATGGATGAGATTCAAGGTCTGATGGCCGACGCCAAGAGCGTCGGCGACAGCATCGCCCACGACCTGCGCACACCGCTCACTCGCCTGCGGTTGCTACTTCATCGAGTCCAGCAGGAATCCCATCTGCCCGCTCATCATCGCGCGGCGCTGGACGATGCCTTGAGTGAAGCGGACGCCCTGCTGAGCCGCTTTCACGCCCTCATGCGTATCTCGGAGATCGACAACCAGCGCCGGCGAGCGGGATTTGCCAACGTTGATCTGCGCGCGATCGTCGAACAGGCGAAGACGCTCTATGAACCTCTGGCCGAAGACCGCGGTCTCACTCTCGACACCATCGCCGAGGCGAGAGGTGAAATCAGCGCCGACGCCGAACTGCTGTTCGAGGCTTTGAGCAACCTCATCGACAATGCCATCAAATTCACTCCTGCGGGTGGCCACATCGTACTGCGACTTTCCCGCACCGTCGATGGATTGCTGCTGGAGGTGATCGACGATGGACCAGGCATCGAATCGGCGGAACGCGGGCTCGCGGTGCAGCGATTCTATCGCAGCCAACGCGATCAGCGCAGCCCTGGCGCCGGGCTGGGCTTGAGTATCGTGGCGGCGATCACGCGTCTTCACGCCTTCACGCTGACATTGGAAGACGCCGGCCCGGGCTTGCGGGTCGCACTGCAATGCTGGCCCAAGGTGCTCAATTATCAAGGTGGCGTCCGGCTGGTCTGAAAGGGACGTTGGTGCGCATTCTCTACGCCACGGCCCGACGCGTTGATCGTTATCTGATCAATGCGCTCAAGGAGCTAAACCACGTCGTGGACGTGTCCGGTCGAGTCGAGGACGCCACTGCGATGGCAGCGCTCAACATCTATGACGCCATCTTCTGCGACACGGCGTCACCGTACCCGGACTGGGTCGCGCGACTTGCCTCAGTTCGGCCGAACGCCTTTGTGATCTCCATCTTCGACGCCGGTGGGCATGATGGCCGCGCGGCGACCTTGCGCGCCGGAGCGGATGCCTGCTTCGCGCGCCCTCTTCATATTGGCGAAGTCGCGAGCAAACTGGTCGCGCTGGCGAGGCGAGCTCACCGCGCCGCGCCAGACGGGCCGGTCAGGTTGCTTCCAGGCCGTCGGGCCGTTCTCGTCAATGGCCACACCATCCCGCTGTCGCGGCACGAGTATGTGGTTTTGGAGATGATGTCGGCTCGCCCCGGCGAAGTCTTTTCCACGGAGCGGATTTCGCACGCCCTGTGGGGGGCTGACGAAGAGCGTGACCCGGTCGTGGTCCGCGCATGCGTTTCTCGGCTGCGGACCAAAGTCGAAGGGAAGTTGGGACGCCGGCTCATCTTTTTGCGCCGCGGGCGGGGCTATGTCTACGAGATCGATGACAATCTCCCGGAGGCCGGCGCGCCGGTCTGAGAGCGGTGCGCCCGTCGCCCCAGATGAAGATATCTTCATGCTGCGGTTGCGCGCCATTTAGTTCGGCGCCGCCATAGTGCCGCAGCGCGACAGAGATGCCGCGCCGTGCCCGCGCGCGCCATCGTCCCCCCGGTTCGGCGCGCGCGGCGCTCCCCGATGGAATTCAGCTGCAGTGGCGAGCAGCGACCGTGTAGTCCTGGACGAGGCGTCTGATGCTCGCAATTGTTCGGCTCGCTTTACGGCGTCCCTACTCGTTCATCGTCCTGGCGCTATTGATCCTGATCTTCGGCCCGCTGGCGGCGTTGACGACGCCGACCGACATTTTTCCGGACATAAGGATTCCCGTCATCGCCGTGGTGTGGACCTATCGGGGTCTGCCGCCCGACGAC
>Ga0208849_1000872_pt1 | contig 24649 bp, 24 predicted proteins | sample NGESurdeep072012_10_FD_184470 | JGI IMG/M metagenome (GOLD analysis project Ga0208849, IMG submission 184470) | Arctic peat soil microbial communities from Barrow, Alaska - NGEE Surface sample 53-3 deep-072012 (SPAdes) | ecosystem: Environmental > Terrestrial > Soil > Wetlands > Peat ... | reverse complement strand
CGCGAGCTTGGCGAGATCCAGATACGGCCAGCCGAGCGTGGCGGCGAGCCGCTGGAGAAAAACGTCATCGGCCAGGCCGCGTTCGCGCGCGACGAACGTCAGCAACGGTTCGGCGGAACCGGCGTCGGCGGCGGCGCGCCACGACTTGCGCCAGTCGTCGAACTGCGCCGGTGACGCTTCCGCGACCGTGGCAACGAGATGTTTTACCGAATTAAAGGCCATTCAGGTTCAAGTTCAACAATTCGAGGCGCGAAAAGTTGCGGAAAATCCCAAAATTCACCAATGGAGACGCTCACGGCGCAAGTTGCTTCCCCGCTTTTGCCATTCTAAAAGCAAGGACGAGGCGGGCGATGCAGCCAACGGAAATTTGAACGGCGCACCCGGCGATGCCGACCTGCGACGCCGACGGCTGCTAGATTTGCAGTTTTGAGAACGCGTCGTTAAGCCCGTTCAACTGCGGCTCGCTGACGACAGGAGTTTTTTCTTTCCCCGACGCGGGCGGTGCGGGCGGTTTTCCCGGTTTGATTTTTTCCGGCGCACTGCCGGGTTCATCAGCCCCGCCTTCAGCCGCGTGCGGGTTTTTGCCGCGTTTGTTGCGCGGAAGCGGGCTGATCATCAGGTTGATGGCGCGGCCCACCAGCTTGGGCTGGAAATCGGGATGGCCATAGGACGCGATCAGCTCGATGAACTTGTTGATGACTTCAAAGCCGACTTCGGTGTGCGCCATCTCGCGGCCGCGAAATTTGAGCGCGACCTTCACCTTCATGTCTTCGCAAAGAAAATCAATGGCGTGCGTGACCTTGATGCCGAGGTCGTGCGGATCAATGCGCGGACTCAACTGCACTTCCTTGACGGTCGAGGCGTGCTGGTGTTTCCGGGTCTCTTTTTCCTTTTTGGCGAGTTCGTAGCGGAACTTGCCGAAGTCCACGAGCCGGCAGACGGGCGGAACGGCGTTGGGCGAAATTTCCACCAGGTCCACGCTGTGGTGCCGCGCGAGGTTGAGCGCCTCCGTCAGTTGAATGACCCCGAGCTGCTTGCCGTCGGGTCCAATGACGCGGACTTCACGGGCGCGAATCTTGCCGTTGACCCGGATGAACGACGCGGGAGAGTGATTGCGTTGCGGAGTGAAAGGGCGACTCAAGCGACCCTCTCCGGTTGTGGCTGAACGATGATATAGTGCATCAAAACTGTCGTCGGGCTAATTCTTACAATGGCTCCTAGTTAAGCTCCCGGCGTTACAAACGCAAGCAAATAATCGCAATAAATGCCTGGCGCTGGCGGAGCGCCGGCGCACCCGCTTTGCCTTCGTTGAAAATCTGCGGACGCAGGGAACATGGTTCAATGATGGTGATGCCGGAACAGCCAGTGCCGGTTTTTCAGAAGATACCAGACGATCAGCACATTGAAGGCGAGCACGCCCATGACATACCAGCTTGGATGCCGCACCAGTTCATGCACCTCGATGGGGATGAAAAAAGCCGATTCGCCAATCGCCAGCCAGCCGGCCCACGGCACACGGAAAATCAGGCCGGTGCCTTCCACGAGTGAAAACAGGCTGTAGAGAAAAGTGCCCAGCGCGACCCAGCGCACATTGGCGGCGGTGATCTGGTCCAGCCGGTCGCTGATCTCCGAGAGAAAACGATTTTCCGGATCAAGGTGAACCCAGTTCAACAGTTCATTGAACAATTCGGGCAAATCCTTGTTCGCCAGTTTCAAAATGCCAAACGCCAGCGCCAGGGCCAGAATGCCCTTGATCAGTTTGGCGACGATGATGAAATACAGCGTCGGCGCGCGCCGTTTTGGAGGCGTCGGAATTTTTGCGTTCTCAGTCATCAGCGGATTTTAGACAGCAAAAAATCCAGAAGTTCAGAAATTTTCAAGCGCTCCTGCCTGCCGTCGTCGCGGTAACGGATCGTCACCGTGTCGAGCAATTCCGGTTTTTCGCCGAGCGTGTCGAAATCAATCGTCACGCAAAATGGCGTGCCAGCCTCGTCCTGGCGCGCGTAACGGCGGCCAATCGAACCGCCATCGTCGTAAAATACATTCATCCACGGACGGAGCAGATCGCGCACGGCTTGCGCTTTCTTCACCAGCTCCGGCTTGTTTTTCAAGAGTGGCATCACGCCGGCTTTGATCGGTGCCACGCGCGGATGAAATTTTATCGTCACAGTCGTCTCGCTTTTGCCCTTGTCGTCGGTTTTGGTGGCTTCGGAATAGGCATTGGCGATGAGCGCGAGGATCAAACGGTCCACGCCCGCGCTTGGCTCGATGACGTGCGGAATGTATTGGCCCTTCGTCAGACCGTCCGCATCCGCCGTCGCCTGCTTTTGGATTTGCTCGGGCGTTTCATCCGGCTTTGCCGTCTTGGTCAGATAATTTTTCCGGTTGTCGTAGTAGCGCTTCCATAGTTCCTTCTGCTTCTCTTCGGGAAGTTTGCCCCACGCTGCGCGCAGTTCCTCGTCAAACACGCCCATCGGCTTGCCGGAAAAACGCTGGTGCTGGCTCAAATCAAAATCGCTGCGCGCGGCGATGCCTTCCAGTTCATCGCCGGCCACATTGCCCTGCTCGTCCTTTTTGCTGAACGGGAACTTGAACAAAATATCGGTGCAGGCGCGCGCGTAATGCGCGAGTTCTGCCGGCGTTTGATGATGAAAACCGAGCGTCTCTCGCGACAGTCCGATGCCCTCGTAAAATCGCACGCGTTCCTCGACCCAATATTGATGCCACGCCTGCCAGCCCCAGTTTGGTTGAGGAGTGGTAGGGACGCGCTGCGGCGCGTCCTGGCCGACCGGCAGGTCGGCCCTACCAGTTTCGGCTGCGCTCGCCACGCTGCCGTAAATCGCCTCGATGACTTCATCCGGCTTGATAAAAAATTCCAGTTCCATCTGCTCGAACTCGCGCGAGCGGAAGGTGAAATTGCGTGGCGTGACCTCGTTGCGGAACGCCTTGCCGACCTGCGCGATGCCGAACGGGACGCGTTGCCGCGACGTTTCCAAAACATTTTTGAACTGCGCGAAAATCGCCTGCGCGGTTTCGGGGCGGAGATAAGCAATGCCCTCTTCGCTTTCAACCGGACCGACGTAAGTTTTGAACATCAAATTGAAAGGACGCGGCTCAGTGAGTAATGCCCCATTTTCGGGATTGAAGCGAGTTGAGTTTTCTACCTTTTCTATTTGTTCAAGTTGAAGATGGGTCACTTCAACGCCGCGTTGAGCATAAAATTGCGAAGCAATTTTTCGCGCGCTTTCCGGCGGTTTGCCCGGAGCCACCAAAACGGAGAACGACTCCTCGCTTGCGGCGGATTTGTCTGCTCTAATCAGCCGAAGAACCTCAATGGCAATCGTTTTAGAGTTTTGATTTTCGTTCTGTTCGACATCTCGCTGCAGCCTTACAAATACGCGGTTTGCGTTGGCACGAATCGTTTCAATTTGATTATCAGGAGGGTTGTCGTTTGCCTTGTGAATCTTTTCCTCGACTTTGCCTAATTTCACCGCGCCGCCCCATGAATATACAATTCCAGATTGCGGTTCGATTTGATCCGCGCGAAATCTTTTTTTCGTCAGCAAGCAATCGCACATCGGATCGCTGAACGTGTCCACATGACCGCTGGCTTTCCAGATTTGCGGCGACATGATGATGGTCGCTTCGAGGCCGGCGACATCGTCGCGCTGGCGGGTCATGGCGTGCCACCAGAGTTCCTTGACGTTGCGTTTGAGTTCCGCGCCGAGCGGGCCGTAATCCCAAAAGCCGTTGATGCCGCCGTAAATCTCCGACGACTGAAAAATGAACCCGCGCCGTTTGCACAGCGACACGATTTTTTCCATGAGCGGATTTTCTTTTGGCTCGGCCATAATTGAGCCGGGCAGTGTTCGCCAATCGCGCTGAAAAATCAATCCCGAACGGTTTCGACCGGGCAGCGGACGAGTGGCGGCAAACTGTTTTAAGACTTAAATCCGCTTCTCATCCGCGTCAATGGAGTCCACGAAGCAGGTAATGTCGTCGCGGTGGGCGATGCCGGCCTCTTCCTTGCGCATCTTAAGCCGGGCGACGGCCTTGGTGTCGTCCGCCAGCGGACGGCTCAAGACATCCTGCCAGTGCGCGGCTTTTTCGGCGGGAGATTTTTTGACGTGCTGGCGCACCCAGTCGCACACTTCGCCGTCGGTGATGGAGTTTTTTACGACCTCGACAAACTGTTCATGCGTCAAGCCGGCGGCCTTGAGCCAGAAACCGTCAAAACCTTTGCCGAGATTGTCCGTGTAATCGGAGTGCAGTTGGCCCGCGAGGGACAGGCGGATTTTGTCAATGTAACGCGGCAGGTAATGCCAGCCGGCCATCGTTTCGCGCGGGCTGCGGGGATAAATGATTTCGCTCATGGGCAGATCATCCGGCAACGCGCGGAAAAATTCAAATTTCAAATTTGCATTTTCACCGGGCGCTTCCATCTTTTCCAACATGAAACGATTCGATTTCGACGTGGCGGTCATCGGCGGCGGCAGCGGCGGCTACGCGGCGGCGCGCACGGCGGCGGGCGCGGGGCTGAAAACCGTCGTCATTGAAGGCGGCCAGGAAGTCGGCGGACTGTGCATCCTGCGCGGCTGCATGCCGACGAAGGCCTTGCTCTACGCGGCGGAAGTGAAACATCTGGCCGGACGCGCTGAAACGTGGGGCGTGCGCGCCGGAAAAGTTTCCTTCGACTTTGCCAGGGTCATGGCGCGGAAAAATGCGCAGATAAAAGATTTTGCCGGTTTCCGCGTGCGGCAGCTCAACGCCGGAAAATTTCAATTCATCCGCGCCAACGCCCGGTTTCTCGACGCGCACACGGTTGAAATCGGTAGGGCTGACCTGCCGGTCAGCCGGGACGCGCGGCAGCGCGTCCCTACCACCCTCACCGCCAGACATTTTGTCATCGCCACCGGCTCCAGCGTCGCGCCGGCTCCCCTGCCCGCGCTTGATAACGTCGGCTACATCACGAGCGACGATGCGGTGGCCCTGAAAAAACTGCCCAAGTCGCTCATCATCCTCGGCGGCGGTGCGATTGCGTGCGAGTTTGCGCAGTTCTTCGTGCGCTTCGGCGTCAAGGTCACGCTCATCCAGCGCAGCGAGCGCGTGCTGAAGGAGTTTGATGCGGATGCGGGCCAGACGATTGAAAAAGTTTTCCGGCGCGAAGGGGTGCGGGTTTTCACCGGCACGAAGCTGGTGGGGGCAACGCGGCGGGGAAAATCAAAATCGGTTTCATTCGAGCAAGGCGGAAAATTGATTTCCGTTTCCGCCGGGGAAATTTTATTCGCCATGGGCCGCGTGCCGAACACGGCGTCGCTGGGTTTGGAACAAGCCGGCGTGAAGACCGAAGCGAATGGCCGCATCATCACGACCGGCGAAATGCGGACGAGCGCGCCGCACATTTTCGCGGCGGGCGACTGCACCGGGCCGCACGAGATTGTTCACCTCGCGATTCAGCAGGGCGAGACGGCGGTTCACAACATCGTGAAGCCAAAGCTGCCGCGCCGGATGGATTACCGGCTGCTGATCTCCGTGGTGTTCACCGAACCGCAGGTGGCGACGGCTGGCCTGACGGAAAAGGAAGCCTTGGGGCGCAAGATTCCGTTCCTCACGGCAAGCTATCCGTTCAATGACCACGGCAAATCGCTCATCATGGAGGCGAAGGACGGTTTCGTGAAACTGCTGGCGAATCCCCGGACCGGTGAAATTCTTGGCGGCGCGTGCGTCGGGCCAAGCGGCGGCGAACTCATCCACGAAATCGTCACAGCGATGGCGAAGCGGATGACCGTCCACGAACTCGCGGCGACACCGCATTATCATCCCACGCTGGCGGAAATCTGGACCTACCCGGCGGAAGAACTGGCGGAGAAAATCATTGTCCGCTGATTTGTTCTGGAGCGCTGTTTCGTTTGGAAATTTTTGTGCGCCCGGCCGCCGGGCCGGTTTAATGGCCTCCTGCTGGCCGGTCTTCGTCGAAGAGAATAACCTTCATTGATCCGCCACAAACAATTCAAACAGTTGCTGAAAGCAAACTGTCACTTCTGAAAAACGCTCACGCGCGCGGGCGGCAGGTTGAACCAGACGATTTTTGAGGCGCGCAGGCGGAAGGTGGATGACCCGCGCAAACGCCGCTTGTGGATGCGGTAGCTGTATTGCACCCAGTTGCCGTGCGGGTCCAGGACGGACCGGATCTTCTGTGCGAGTTTCTCGGCCTCCTCCAGTTTGAAATTCAGCAGCGGCAGGCTGGAGATGACGGCTCCGACGCTGGCGACCGGTTCGGGCAGGTCGCGAAGCAGGCGGTCCAGATGCCAGGCGTCGCCGGCAATGATTTGGGCGCGCGGAAAACGCTTGCGCAGCAGCCGGGCAAGATTGGCGTTGTGCTCGATGGCGATGAGCCGGTCTTCGCGCAGGCCGTATTTGAGCAGGGCGTCGGTGACGGCCCCGGTGCCGGGGCCGAGTTCCAGAACATAACTCTCCGCATCGCGCGGCAGCCAGCGCGCCATGGCGGCGCCAAGCTGGGGCGAACTCGGCGCGACGGCGCCCGTGCGCTGGGGATTGGCGATCCACTCGCGCAGAAACACCGTCGAATCGCTCAAGGCCGCAATGATTTTCCGAGCCATGCAGTAATCTGAATTTGACGGCAGTCTAGTTCATCCGTTCATTATTGCACGAACGAAAATTGTTGCATTCAGGGAACACGCTTGAATAAAAATTGAAATTCCGCCCGGGCCGCTGTGCGCCGGCTTTTCCAGTCGCTCCAGCTTTGCTCCCAGAATTCGCCCGTCAGCTTGGTCTGCGCCGACGGCCAGATGGCGTCGAGCTTCGCCAGGGTTTTTTCCGCATCGTCGCGCTGCCGCCACTTCAACTGTGACTCGGCCAGGTTCAACTGGTTTTCCGGATAGTCCGGCGCGAGGGCCGCCGCCTGTTCCAAAAACTCGCGCGCCTTGCGTTTGCTGCCGATGCTGACGGGCCAGCCCGGCGCGTCGCGGTAAAGCAAACCCAGGTTCCGCGCCGGCCCGGCAAAATCAAACTCCGCGTCCAGCCGGGCGGCGATCTTGAACTCGCGCTCGATCTCCTTGATCAGCTTGTAGGCGGCAATGGACGGCTCCTCGGCCTCGGCAAGCTGGCCGTAATCCATCGCCAGATAATAATGCGCCGGCACGGACTCCGGTTCCCGTGCGATGAGCTGCTGGCAGGCGGCGATGCCAAGTCTGGCAATGTCTGCGCGCTGGGTTTTGTTGGTGGAAAAATCCGCGAAATCAAAACACGCCCGCCCAAGCTGCCAGCTGTTGGTTGGATTGCCTGAGTCCGATTGAAACAACGCCTGCGTCCGGCGGAATTCGTTTTCGGCCCGCGCGGCAAAAATTTTATTCGTCACCGTTTGGGCCGAGAGCTCTGCGGCCGCAAATATAAAGACCAACCAGATAGCAACTTTTCCAGCATTGGCGGGTTTCAAAGGCATGATCTGGTCAATTAGAAGTTGCCATCGTGGCGGAGTGATTTATACTCGGCAAGTGAGATTAAGCTGGAATTTTTTGTGGCTGGCAATGCTGGCGGCCGTCGCGCTCTTTGGTGCGGGCTGCGGCGGCATCAGCGCTTCGCGGACTTTTTCCCCGCTCGATTTAATCATGCCTGGACTGATAAAAAACGACGTTTCGCCGGCGACAAACGCGCCGGTCGCATTCATCCAACAATCCGACGACCTCGCATCCGCCAAATAAACTATGCGTTTCCCATTCGCGCTGACGAAGAAGATTGCCAGTCACATCATCAAGCACAAACTGCGCAAGACGCCGAAATTTGCGATGGTCTTGCAGCTCGAACCGCTGCACACCTGCAACCTCACCTGCACCGGCTGCGGCCGCATCCGCGAATATTCCACGAGCCTCAAGGACATGGTGCCGCTGGAGCAATGTCTGCAAGCAGCGGTGGAATGTGATGCGCCGATGGTTTCCATTTGCGGCGGCGAACCGCTCATTTACCCGAAAATCGAAGAGCTGATCAACGGGTTGCTCGAACAAGGCCGCGTGCTTTACATCTGCACGAACGGAATGTTCATGCGCAAAAAAATGCGCGATTACCTCGCGGCAGTTTATTCGCCAGCGCTGGAGCCGAAACTGAAAAAATTGCTGGACGGAAAATTGATTTCTGAAAAGGAAGCCGAAGTCATCCGTAAATCCGACGACGCGGCGAAGAAAAAAACCGTCATCCGTCCGACGAAATGGATGTATTGGAATGTCCACGTTGACGGTTTGGAATTCACGCACGATTTGATCGTGGAGCGCGAAGGCGTCTTCAAGGAATGCGTCGAGGCGATCAAGATGGCGAAAATCATCGGCTACCAAGTCGCGACCAACACGACGGTTTATCGCGAGACCGACGTGCAGGAAATCGAGGACATGTTCAAGTATTTGAGTTCGCTCGAAGTGGACGGCCACACGATTTCGCCCGGCTACGATTACGACGCCGCGAAAAAAGACATGGTCAAACGCCTCGGCAAAGACCCGAAGCAATTTTTCCTCACGCGCGATATGACGCGCCAAAAATTTGCGAAGATTCTTGATTGGGGCAAAATGTTCACAATTTTTGGCACGCCTGGTTATTTGGAGTTTCTTGCCGGCAAACGTGAATTGCCGTGCAGTGCGTGGGCGATTCCCACTTACAATGTTCGCGGTTGGAAAGCACCATGTTATGTGATGACCGACGGCCATTATCCGACTTACGCGGAAATGTCGGCCAAAGTGGATTGGAATAAATATGGCGTTGATGAAAATGGCTGCGGTCGCGATCCGCGCTGTGAAAGCTGCATGATGCATTCCGGCTTTGAACCCTCTGCGGCGCTGAATTCCGGGCTTGCGGACAGTTGGAAAAATTTCAAACACAACTTCGGCCCAAAACCGAAGCCGTATCCGGCATCGCCCGAACTGGCGAAGCGCGCTTACAACGGTGTGACCATCGGCAAAGGCCATCTGGCCGAGGCGAAGGCCGCAATCAATTCGCCTGCCGCCGGCGCGCGCGGCGCGTTCGCGAATGAAGTTCATCACGAAGCACACGTCGGCAGTTCCTGTGGCACGACCGATACATCTGAACGCGATGAGTTGCTGGCGAAGATTAAGGATGTGAAGAAAACTGACGCGCGCACGGAGTAAGCCATCATCATTATGTCCGTGGATTATCAACAGCTAGAAAAGGTAAAGCCACTTTTTGATATTATTTCGTCAATAAGTGCTTTGGTTTTAGCGATTCTGACTGTTCGTGCAATTTATCTTACTAGAGAGGCCTTGAGTGAATCCGCGCGACCAGCTATTCGAATTATTCCATTGCTTTCGTCAGACCAAAAACGTCTTAGGCTCAAATTATGTAATGATTCAGAGCATCATGCAAACCGACTAGAAATCAAAACCAAACCACAAAGCATTTTAGCTCATTTGCCCGCTTTAGGACCTAAAGAAGAACATACTGTCGATTTGGGAGAACTTTCAAAATATTCGTCAGAATCCCCTCTGGTATTGAAAATAAAATTTCGGAACACAAGGGGCGATAAATTTGTTGCAATTTATGAATCGTCCCTTCCAAACTTATAGTAATGAGACTTTGCGAAGAATCCGAATTTAAGAACCAGCGCGTTGCACCAAACAGATGTTGGAACGAGTTGACGGGAGATTTTCTTACAGAAGCGATGGGCGACATTTACCACAACCGCGAAAAACTACTTGCCTGTTATGCTGCGGCTCGTCAGCTTCAAGAAGACGAAGACGACTATCCAAAACAGATAATTCAACATGTATTGAGTTCTCAAAGACAATCAGCTGAACGAAAATTATTTATTATTTATGGACCACCAGGCATCGGAAAAACTACATATTTAGCAAATGTTTTTCGCCAGCGAGCGGAAGCGGAGGCAGCAAATCATGCAATTGTTCCGATTTTTTTCGATCTTCGTAATACGAGTGATTTTGATAAGCTGCCGGAGAGATTTGCTGAACACGTTTTTGAGGAGTTTATCGACGTGCATCCTTTATTTAAGGAAGATGCAGAAGAAAACACACGTTTGCGAGCTTATGCCGAAGTTTTTAAGGATCGGTTAAAGCAACAGGTCGTTGGTTTTGAGTGGAAACGCTTTTCGAGCTTTGTGAAACAGACAGGAAACCGAGATAAGCTCCAACGTGTAATTGAAGAACGATATCTTGCTAATCGTCCATTCTCCGCACAACTGCTTTCTCGCTTTATCGCATCAAAGAATTCACTAATACCCGTATTTATTATCGACAATTTTGACCATCAGGAAGGTAATCTTGGAAATCACGCTCGCGTGTTCGCGTTTGTAAAACAAATCCTTTTTGACTACGGATTTCCTGTTTTCATGCCCATGCGGAATTATACATATGCCGATTCCTACGATAGATATGGTTTTATTGAAGCTGATCGTGTGCGAACAAAGGCGCTATCTGTTCCCAAACTCGAAAAGGTTTTCCAACGTCGGAAGGAATATATTTTGGCCAACATCGGCAATAACATTGAAGTTAAAATGGCTGGAAAGCGTTTTGAAATTAGTCCTGATAGTATGCGCTCCACAGTTGAAGAGACTCTGGCTGGCGTTTTCAACACGCCAGAAAATATGCACTTTTTGCAGGGTATTTCTGGAGACAATTGTCGCGTGTTTCTGGACATGGTGGCGAATGTGATTTCATCTGGTCATATTACTGTAAACCAGAACACAACCAAAGTGCCATTTAAGTCCTTTTTGCGGGCATCTATGTGTGCTAATCATCTTGTCTTTCGTCCGCAAGATCGTCGTGTTCCTGTCATCAATGTTTTTGATAACGAAGGGCCTGTTGGAAGTAAAAACACGTTGGTGCGAATACGCATCCTTCAATTATTGCGAGATATTTCTAGTTCGATGACTGTGGCAGATATTTGCAATGAACTTTCCTTGCTTCAATACTCATCTGAAATTGTGAAGCTCGCTCTTCGCCGAATGTTGGAGCAGGGGCTTTTGAAAGAAACGCCTTACTACCAAGGGGCAAATAAAATGACCGCTCACACAGAACTCGAACTTGATCCAATAGGAATCTATTATTTAGAGGAATTGGCGGTCAACCATGTATATTTTGAGATAATGACTGGTTCAATAAATTTACCGATAGTTATGAAGCGACACCTTGTAAATTTAGCACCCACAAATTCCGAAACAAAAGTTCAGCATGATAAGCGATTTAGTTCGTTACGGGCAGTCGTAGATTGGGTTCGCGAATTTGAGATTCAGGATGAAAAACAGTTTCCACAGCTTGATTATTCAAAAAGATTTTATCGCATTTCAGATTCCATAGAATCGCGTATTTCTGATACATATATCGAAGGTTAAAAAAATATGAGCAAAACACTTTATCTTTCACCTCCAAGTTTCGACGGTTTTGACGGCGGCGCGGGCGCGCGTTATCAGGCGCGGCGCGAAGTCACCAGCTATTGGTATCCGACATGGCTCGCGCAACCCGCCGCGCTCACGCCGAATTCCAAATTGCTCGACTGTCCGCCGCACGACATTGACTTGAAAAAGTGCCTCGCCATCGCGAAGGATTTCAATCACGTCATCATCAACACCTCCACGCCGTCGCTGAAAAACGATTGCAAAGTCGCCGAAGCGATCAAGGCGCAGAAGCCCGACACGAAAATCGGTTTTGTCGGCGCGCACACGATGGTGTTGCCGACGGAAACTTTGAAGGCGTCGCCGGCGATTGATTGGGTTGGCCGCAAGGAATTTGATTTCACCTGCAAAGAAGTCGCCGAAGACCGCGAGCTTTCAACCATTGCCGGTTTGTCTTACAAAGACAAGGACGGAAAAATTAAACATAATTCCGAACGCGAAATGATCCAGGACATGGACACACTGCCGTGGGTGGCGGATGTCTATAAGCGCGATTTGCAGATTGAAAAATATTTCATCGGCTACCTGCTGCATCCTTACATTTCAATGTATACCGGACGCGGCTGTCCGGCGCAGTGCAGCTTCTGCCTCTGGCCGCAGACCATCGGCGGGCACAAATACCGCGTCCGTTCGCCGCAGAACGTCGCGGACGAGATGGCCTACATGAAGAAAATTTTTCCACAGGTGCGCGAATTTTTCTTTGACGACGACACGTTCACGGCAAATCTCCCGCGCGCCCGCGAAATCGCGAAGAAGCTTGGTCCGCTTGGCGTTCACTGGAGCTGCAACAGCCGCGCGAACCTTGATTACGACACGATAAAATCTTTCAAGGACCACGGCCTGCGGCTGTTCCTGGTCGGCTACGAAAGCGGCAACGACGACATTCTCACCCGCATTAAAAAAGGCGTGACAATGGACGAGATGCGCCGTTTCACCAAGGCCTGCCACCAGGCGGACGTGGTGATTCATGGCACATTTATTCTCGGCCTGCCGGTCGAGACCAAGGAGACGATTGAGCGGACGATCAATTTTGCGAAGGAGCTGGACGTGTTCTCGCTGCAAGTTTCGCTCGCCGCGCCGTATCCGGGCACGGAGCTTTACGAGCAGGCCAAGCTCAACGGCTGGTTCGTGAAAAAGGACAAGACTGACCTCGTTGAGTCTGACGGCCTTCAGCAAAGCACGCTCGAATATCCCGGCGCGTCGAAGGAGGAAATTTTCGAGGCCGTGGACCGTTTCTACCGCACCTATTACCTGCGGCCAAAACCAATTCTGCGCATCATCAAGACGATGCTCGAAGACAAGGACATTCTCGTTCGCCGCTGCCGGGAAGGCTATGAATTTTTCAAGAGCCTTAACCAGCGGAAACATGACTTGGCGGCGGCAAAGGCGGCGGCAGCGTAAGTCGTTTCAGAAAGTGAGAACCGTGTTTGGCAAATTAACATCCTGCAGACCCTGACGACACAGGCCTGCAATCTTAAACGCAGGCCGGACTTATGGCTTCCAAAAAACTGATGGCATGGCGGGTTAAAAGCCCGGCGGCAACGCCTGAACTCAAGGCGCGTCCGTCCGACCCAAAGCCAAAAGATCACCCCAGTGTTTCAACAGATTGACATCCGTTAAACCGGGCAGGACGCTAAAACAAAAACTCCTGCGCCGATCCCGCTTGCTGTTGCAAGGGAGGCAGTCGAATGGGACGGCTGCGTTTGAATTCCGCAACAACCGTGACGGCGGAACCGCCGCGACCACGGCGGCTGGCACGGCGAAACTTTTCGATCCGATGAGTGTTGCATTATGTAGCGCATGAGTGAACAGTAATGATACATTTTTATGAAAAATTATTTTCATCGCAAAACCTGTCTCGGCGTCGCCGTCGCCATTGCTGCCCTTGCCGGAACGGTCTGTCTGGCGCAAGACCAGCCCATGCCGCCGTCGGCGGATGACAGTGCGCTGCCGGTCAACATCACGCCCGGCAGTCCGCTGGCGGAAGTGGCCAAACTGGTCCAGGCGGGCGTGGATGCGGACACCATTAAAAGCTACATCGTCAATTGTTCAGGCGCGTTCAACCTGGACGCCGACACGATCATTTTCCTGAAAGATGAAGGGCTTCCATCTGACCTGATCAACACCATGATGGAACACGACAAAGATTTTTCCGCTTCATCCCAGTCATCTGCACCGCCGCCGGTCACCTCTGACGCAACGTCTGACGTCGCCGACACCGCGCCGCCGACCGCGCCGGTGACGGTGAATTATTTCTACGACACGCTGTCGCCTTACGGTTCGTGGGTGGACATCGCCGGTTATGGCCGTTGCTGGCGGCCGACCGTGGTGATTTATGATTCGAGCTGGCAGCCCTATGGCGACCGCGGCCACTGGGTTTATACCGATTGCGGCTGGTATTGGGACTCGGATTATTCGTGGGGCGCCACTTTCCACTATGGACGCTGGTTCCGCGATTCGCGCTGGGGCTGGTGCTGGTGGCCGGACACGGTCTGGTCCGCGTCGTGGGTGACCTGGCGTTACAGCGACGACTACTGCGGCTGGGCGCCGCTGCCGCCGTTCACGGTCTTTCAGCCTGGCGTGGGATTCTATTATCGCGGTGCCGCCGTTGCGGCCGGATTTAACTTTGGGTTGGACGCGGATTTTTTCCTGTTTATCCCGGTCGGCCATTTTTGTGACCGTCGTCCGCGCAGCTACTGCGTGGCGCGCCCGCAGGCGGAGCAGATTTACCGGCGCGCAACCGTCATCAACAATTTTCACGACCAAAACCACCTCGTTGTCAACGGCGGCATTCCGGTGGAACGGATCAACAGCGTCACCCACCGCGACATCCGCCCGGTGGACGTCGGTGAAATTCGTGATGCCCGCCGCCAAGGCTGGCGCGGGGATGTCTCCAGCCCCGGAACGAGGAACGTGACCGACCGGCAGCCGGGCTTCAACCAGCCCTCACCCGTGCGCAACCGGGCTGGAAATGACACCACGCCTTCACGCCCGCAAACTTTCACGCCGCCGGACAATCGTTCAGGCAACCGCAATTTCAACCAGTCCGATACGGCACGTCAAAACATGAATCCGCCGGCCAACAACAATAACCCTGCTGTCGGCTCGCCCTTCAACCGTGGCCGGCAAAACGACCAGTCACCGGGCAATGCCGGACGCAGCCAGTCGCCACCCGCAGTCAGTGAACCGTCGCGACGGGCCGAATCGCCTTTTACCACCACCCCGCGAACTCGTGCTGATGCGCCGGCAGCGCAGCAACCACAAATGACACAACCCGTCAGACCGCAGGCCGTGCCCGACCAGCCGCCGCGCAACTTCAACCGCCAAAACAACACCGATGTTGCTCCGAGATATTCAGTCCCGGCAAGTCCGCCGACACCGCCGGCACAAACCCAGCCGTCGCAAAGCCAGCCACGCAACGCAGACCGTGGCGGAGACCAGAATGGCCGCAGTGGAGGCAGGCAGAATAATAACTGAACAGAGGTTGACAGCCTGACGCCGCAGGGACTCGGCCTGGCGTTTTTGCTTTTGCAACTTCGCCGCCGCTGGCAAAGTTTCCGCGTGGGCATTTCTCTCCGCCAGTTCGAGCAAATGAAAAACCGCGTCGCCGGTAAAACGTCGCGTGAATTTTTCCCACCGGTCGCGCGGCAGTCGCCACGCATTATGCAAACAATTTTGGGCGTTGACCCGTCGCTGCGCGGCACCGGCTACGGCGTCATCCGCACCGGCAAGCCAAATCCGGTGGCGCTTGCGCAAGGAACGATTTCCTGCCCGAAGGACTGGGAACGCTCGCGCTGCCTCGCCAAAATTTCGCAGACGCTCCGCGACGTGCTGTTGGCATACAGCCCGGAAGTGTGCGTGATGGAAGGCCTGTTCTTTGCCCAAAATTTTAAAACGGCCATCGTCATGGGCGAGGCGCGCGGCGCGGCGATGGCAACCATTGCGGAGGCCGGACTCGATATTTATGAAATCGCCACGCGCAAGGTGAAGCAGGCCATCGTCGGTCATGGCGCGGCGCAAAAACTCGCCGTTGCCAAAATGGTCCAGCGGATGCTGAACCTCGCCGAACTGCCCGCACCCGACGCGGCGGACGCCCTGGCACTCGCGCTCGCCCACGCGCAGGAAAATTCGCGAAACGGCCTGACACCGTTGAAGAAAATTTAGGATGATCATGGCAACGACTTTTATGATTCCTTGGTGGATGGTTATTGCGGCGGTTACAGCCGTGCTTTTGATTGTTGCTTTGATCATTTGGTTAATCCAGCAGTTCAAAGATTAGACATGATCACCTTTCTCAACGGCAAACTCGTCGAGGCGCTGCCCACGCAGGTCATCGTGGACGTGAACGGCGTCGGCTACGAGGCGCTCATTCCGTTGTCGTCGTTTGACAAGTTGCCCGCGCCCGGCGGCGACGTGAAGCTGCTCACGCAGCTCATCATCCGCGAGGACGCACACACGCTTTACGGATTCATGTCGGCGGCGGAACGCGACTTGTTCCGCCTGCTCATCAACAGTGTCAGCGGCATCGGCCCGAAAACGGCGCTGAACATTTTGAGCGGCATGAACGTCGTGGTGTTTCGCGGCGCGGTGGCAAATGGCGACGTGAAATCGCTCTCGCAAATTTCCGGCGTCGGCAAAAAGACCGCCGAGCGCATCGTCGTGGAACTGCGCGACAAAATCGGCGCGGCCGGCGCGCTGGAGGCCGCGAGCGCAAAGCACGCGCTGTCGCCTGCCGACCAGAAAATGAACGACGCCATCCTTGCGCTCATGGCGCTGGGCTTCAAGCAAGTCGAGGCGCACGACGCCGTCCGCGCCGCCCAGACGATGCTCGGTGCGGCGGCGTCCGTCGAGCAACTGGTGCGCGCCTGCTTGAAAAAAGGAGCGTGATGTCCGCCGAAAATCCGCCAGCCCGGACGCCGGACGCCGGACACCAGACCCGCAAGTCCGGTGTGATAATCCCCCATTCTCCGAAGTGGCGTCAGCAGCTTGCGGCGTTCCTGATCTGCCTCGTGATGAACCTGATTGCGGCGACCGTTCGTTACCGCGTGAACGACCCGCATGGCTTTCTGGCACGCAAGGAAATTGGCCAGGCGATTTATTGCCTGTGGCACAACCGGCTGGCCTTGAGCGTGAAAATTTATTTCGCGTTCGGCCGCCGCCATCACGACGCGCCGGGCGTGGCCGGTCTCGTCAGTGCCAGCAAGGACGGCGCGCTGCTAGCCGCGATTTTTGAACGCTTCGGCGTGCTGCCCGTGCGCGGTTCCAGCAGCCGGCGCGGGCCGCAGGCGTTGCGCGAACTGACGACGTGGGCCGGACGCGGCTACGATCTCGCCATCACGCCCGACGGCCCGCGCGGGCCGCGTTACGTCGTGGCCGACGGCGCGGTGGCGCTTGCGCAAATCACCGGCCTGCCGATTGTGCCGTCGTCGTATCATCTGAACTGGAAAATCCAGTTGAAAAGCTGGGACGGTTTTCAAATTCCGCTGCCGTTCGCGCGCTGCGAAGTCACGGCGGGCCGGGTCTTCTTTGTCCCGCCGGAGGCCGGCGATGAAGAACGTGAAAAACTGCGGCAGGAACTGGAAGCCGAACTGCGCGCCATCACGCGCGATTGAAAAATGATCGCCCGCGTCAGTCTTGAAATTGCCCTGCGCAAGGAATTTGATTATTCGATTCCTGCAAGCTTGGCCGGCCAAATTGACGTGGGCAGCCGCGTGCAGGTGCCGTTCGGCCCGCGCAAAGTTCTGGGCGTCGTCACCGCCGTCGCCGAGGAGTCGGCACACGCCCGGCTCAAACCGATTTTGAAAGTCATCGGCGCGCAAACTTTGGTGACGCCGAAGGTTTTGAAACTCGCGCGTTGGATTGCCGACTACTACTGCTGCGCGCCGGAGACCGCACTGAAATCCGTCCTGCCCGAAGCCGTCCGCAAGGAAGACGCCGGCTGGCGCGAACGATTGTTTGTCCGCGCCCTGCCGGCCGGCGGCGAACTTCCCAAGCTGCCCAAACGCCAGCGGGATGTCTGGAACATTGTCGAAGAGCGCCGGGAGATTTTATTGGCGGAACTCGTCGAACTGGCCGAAACGACCGCCGCCACTGTGCGCAAACTGGAAGATCGCGGCCTGATTGAAATCACCTCGGAAATTTCCGAGCGCGATCCTTATGCGCGTGAAACCATTTTGCCGTCGCAACCGCTGGTTTTGAATCCCGCGCAAGCCGTCGCGCTCGAAAAAATCAAAGTGGCGATGAATCGCGGTGAAGATGGCCGACACCTCACCCCGACCCTCTCCCCATTGCTCGCAGACTCGCAACGCGGAGAGGGAGAAAAACCATCCTCCATCTTCCATCCTCAATCCTCGACTTTTCTCTTGCACGGCGTGACCGGCTCCGGCAAAACGGAAATTTATTTGCAAGCGCTGGCGCACGCGCTGGAACAAGGCAAAGGCGCAATCGTCCTCGTGCCGGAAATTTCGCTGACACCGCAGACCGTCGAGCGGTTCAAGGCACGGTTCAGTTCGGGAAAATTGCAGACGCTCGTCGCGGTTTTGCATTCGCATTTGAGCGCAGGCGAACGGCACGACGAATGGCACAAGATTCGCCAAGGCCGCGCGCGCATCGTCATCGGCGCGCGTTCGGCGATTTTTGCGCCGGTCGAACCGCTCGGCCTCATCATCGTGGACGAGGAACACGAGACGAGTTACAAGCAGGAGGAAGCGCCGCGCTATCATGCGCGCGACGTGGCCATCATGCGCGGGCAGATGGAAAATGCCGTCGTCGTGCTCGGCTCGGCCACGCCGTCGCTCGAAAGTTTTTACAATTGCAAACGCGGCAAGTTCACTTTGCTCGAATTGCCGGAGCGCGTGGACAATCAAAAAATGCCGCACGTCCGCGTCGTGGACATGCGGCAGGCGGCGCACAAGGAAAAGGGCGCGCCGCTGTTTTCGCCGCAGCTCAAGGAAGCGATTAACCAGCGACTTGATCGCGGCGAGCAGACGATTTTGTTTTTGAACCGGCGCGGCTACTCGACTTCGTTGCAATGCCCGAAGTGCGGTTACGTTTGCAATTGCCCGAATTGCAGCCTCGCGCTCACGTTTCACCGGCAGGAACAAAAACTCGCCTGCCATATCTGCGGCCACGTTGAAAAAGTTCCGTTGGTTTGTCCGAACGAAAAATGCAAAAATCCCGCGATCCGTTTTTCCGGCACGGGCACGCAACGCGTCGAGGAGACGCTCGCCAAACTTTTTCCGAAGGCGCGTATCAAACGCATGGACGCCGACACGATGAAGCGCAAGGATGATTACCGCAAAGTCCTCGGCGATTTTCGCGCGGGCAAAATTGACATTCTCGTCGGCACGCAGATGATCGCGAAGGGTCTGCATTTTCCGAACGTCACGCTCGTCGGCATCATCTATGCCGACCTCGCGCTGCATCAGCCGGATTTTCGCGCGGGCGAACGCACCTTTCAGTTGCTTACGCAAGTCGCCGGTCGCGCCGGGCGCGGCGACGTGGAGGGCGAGGTGTTTGTGCAGGCGTTCGCGCCGTTTCATCCGGCGATCCAATACGCGCGCCGCCACGACTTCAACGGTTTTTACGAACAGGAAATCGAATTCCGCGAACAACTGAAATATCCGCCCGTCAGTCGCGTCGCGCTGCTGACACTCAAGGGCCGTAACGAAGAAAAGGTGAAATTCTCCGCCGAGCATTTAAGGAAAGTTCTTGAGTCCAAAGTCCAAAGTCCAAAGTCCAAAGTTGCTGCGGGCGAAACGACTTTAGACATTGGACATTGGCCTTTGGACTTGATAATCGCCGGGCCGGCACCGGCGCCGTTGCTGCGCGCGGAAACTTTTTATCGCTACCAGATCATGCTGCGGACGCGGGCGATGAGCGCGTTGAGCCGCGAACTGGCGCGCATCATTCAATCGCTGGCGCTGCCCGAAGACGTCACGCTGGCCGTGGACATTGACCCGGTGAATTTGGGGTAGGAGAATGTAAAATCCGGTTGACAAATTCCTTAAATGAATACAAATTGTATTCGTGCGCATCATCAAGGAAAAGTTTCTGGTGGAGATGGGAAGGAAATATCCGAAAGCTGCCAGCCACTTGGAAGCGTGGCGCAAAATTGTCAGGTTGACGATGTGGCGAAATTTGGTGGAAGTGCGCCGGATTTATCCTGACACGGATTCGGTGAAAGTCCGCAGCGGGCGGCAAGTGCTGGTGTTCAATATGCGGCGAAATGATTACCGGCTGATTGTCGCGGTGCATTTCAACCGCCAGATTGTTTATACTTTGCGTTTTTTGACGCACGCGGAATACAGCAAAGATCGCTGGAAATCTGAATTGTAAATTACTTCGCAACAAAACAAAAGATTATGAAAACAGCAACTCGACTCAACTTTGCAGCCCTGCCAAAAAACTACGCCGGACTGTGCCAGATTCTCACGCCGCGCCCGATCCACGACAAGGTGGATTATGAGAACGTGACAGAGATTACTGACGCAATGGCCGGCCACAAATTGACGGCGGACCAAGATGATTACTTTGACCTGCTCTGCCAATTGATTGAGACCTACGAAAAAGAACACGCGCAACTGGACGCGCCAAAAGTCACCGGGCTGGAAATGTTGCAGCATCTTTTGGACGCAAATGACATGAGCGCGGCGGATTTGGCGCGATTGCTGAATGTTCACCGGACACTTGGTGCGATGATTTTGCGCGGTGAACGGCAACTCACTTTAGCTCACGTTCAAAAGCTGTCCAATCACTTCGGTGTGTCTGCGGATTTATTTCTGCCGTAGAAAACTGGTTCGCTGGCTGCCCGAAGACGTCACGCTGGCCGTGGACATTGACCCGGTGAATTTGGGGTGAAATTAGAAATTGAATTATCCCGTTCTTTGAGGCACACTGGAAATGTGAAAGCGACAATTAAGCAACCCGCTAAATCCGAGGCTGAATTGCTGGATCACGCCACGAATAATCTTTTGCGCGGACTCAAGCGCGATATGCAGAAGAAAGACGGTCGCGTGAACTACGACAAACTTCGCAAAGATGGTTACAGTGACCGTTTGCTGGCCAAGCTGGAACAGGCTTGATTTCTACTCATTCTTGCGCAGTCGCATAAATTCCGAAACGGTGATGTCGAGCAATGGCGCGGCTTTGCGTGCCTGATTCATGGCATCCGAATAGGCCAATCCTGTGGACATCTGACGCACAATCCGTTCCGTTGTCCAACCGCGCGCCTTGGCCATTTGAATGCTCGCTTTCAACTCAGTGTAACGCAAAATGTTTTCTTCGCTCATGGCTGTAGGTTTTGGCTCGTCAGATATAAATTTCCGCAAATCTTTTCAGTTGAGGTTTTATATCTGCTGGCACAAGTTGGAAAAGTTTCTCATTTTGCATAATCGGTCGAATAACATTAACCGCGAGTGAAATTTCATGCTTAATTTCTTTTAAGTCCTTTTCTGCATCTTTCAATTCAGCTTCGCGGAGTTCAACATCTTTAGAAAGCATCTCCATTTCTGATGCGCTAATTTTGGGACGAGAAACAGAAGCTCGTTTTTGTTTTTTTCTTTTTAACTTCATCGCAACTCTTTCCGGCTTGCAATAGAAGTCTGGATTTTGATCTGGGTGATATTTCTTGCGAATGTCTTGATGAAGTTTTCCGCCTGATAGTTTTTTGAAATCAGCTTTCTTGTCACGCCAGATGCGCTTCTGTCCTGTGTCCGTCATGCCATCGAACACGCGAGCAGAATGTTCAGTTATTTGACCGCTATCAACCGCCTTCTGGACTTCAGGAATAAGTTTGCCCACTACCAACCAATTATGGATGGTTGTCGCGTCAACACCGAGATATTCGCCAACTTCCTTATTGTTCATTTTGAAGTTTGCCATTAGCGTTTTTATCAAAGAAGCGCGTTGACTCGGGAATAAATCTTGCCGGTGTTCATCCAAAATGAAACGGATGCGATCACGATATTCTTCCGGTGGAACTCCTTTGGGCAAATCATCAATGACACACGGCACTTGGAGATGTTTCAAATATTTTGCAACCTCTAATCGTCGGAAGCCATCAATAAGCACAAACTTTCCGTCATTTAATTTTGAAACAACCAAAGGTTGTTGAATTCCAGTCCGTTCAATCGAGTGTCGCAATTTGTCATCTTCGACAACATCGCCTGAACGCCGGTATTTATCCGGCACTTGTATTTGAGTGATTTTGATCGATTCTGCTTGGCTAACATTTTTCATCTTGCCTCCATTGTTTGAATTACTTGTGCGAATTCAGAGAAATCAACGCCTTCTTTTTTCAAAGCTAGTTTCATTTCAGGCATTACGAGCAATTGCTTAAGATTGCTCGGTCCCAACGCCCAATGAAGCCGTCTTAATTTCAACAAAGTGCGCGCTTCGCTCAATGCTTTGTCGAGATCACGAAGTGAAGATCGAAGCGTATTCTTTGAAAGATTTCCTGTTTGCCTCAAATCCTTTGTCTTTTTTACGAGAGCTCTAATTTGGTCAGAACCTAAATTTTCCTCTTTCAATACTTCCACGACAATTTCTTGGTCTTTCGCGTCGAGAGATGCCAATGCTTCGGCATCATTCATGGAAAGTTTCTGAATTTCTCCTTCTTTCATTAACTTTGAAGAGGCATGCCCTAAAGTCCGCAGATATTTATAAACGTGTCCCGTAGTGACGAAATATTTTTTCTTGATCTCTTCAACTCCGATACCGCGTTCGATGTCCTGTTTAACTAATTGAGCACGCTCAAACCAACTCAATCGTTTTCTCATCACGTTTTCTGCCAAAAACCGGCCAACAATTTCTTCCTCTGGAACATCAATTATCATTGCAGGGATTTTAGGCAGTTCAAGTTCACGAAATGCCTGTAGACGTCCCTGCCCGCATATTAATTCGTAATTGTAAAGCCCTCCATCATTTCGCCGGCGATCCGAATGAGACCACTTTGTAATGTCTCGGACCTGAATCGGCTGCTTCAAGCCGACAGCGCTGATGCTTTCTTTCAAGCGCGCGTATGCACCTTGGGCGCGACTGCGCCTGACAAAATATTTTATCTCATCAATCTTAATTTCAACAACTTCAACTTTAGTTGATTCATTAGTGTTATGGTTCATATTTGTCCTTTCGCTAAAAACTATCCGTTTTCACGAAGCAAGTCAAGCGCCCTTTCAAACAACTGACTGACCCGCTGCTTGCTTACACCGTAACTTTTTGCAATTTGAGAAAATGACTCGCGTTCACCATCAAAACCCAAATGTCTGATTACAACATTTCTTTCCCGATTGGGAAGAATCGTTAAATCCTTTGCAAGTTTCCGAGACAATTCTTGATTGCATATGTCAGAAAATGGCGTTTGTTCATTTGTAAAAGCATCTTCGTTTTCGCGCACAACAAAATCACCGTTGGCTTTATACACAAATAGACTTTCAATAATCGCGCGCATAAATTTCCCATTGATCATGCGTTCGCAAAAACAATTACCTGCTTGAGACGAGGCCAAGTTTTCCGGTAAGTTCTGCATAATCTTTTTCGGGTCTTGTCGGCAAAGCCATAAGCGACCTTGGTTGCCAGTTCTTCCGATTGGCACGCGCGCAATTTTTTGAGGAAGATTTTATCTTGAAACGCTTCCACGATTAAATCCTGCCGAATGTCATCAGTGCTTCTCTGGCAGACTGCACCAATCCTGCGATACGCTTGCACAGCAACCTTGTTCGCTATAGCGATTAGCAAACTTTCAGTCTCGTTGTTTGTCATATATTTCTGTTTCCATTTAATACAGCCCATTTAATCACATGCCGTCAAGAGGTTCATGATTCATTTATCATCACTCATTTGAGCTTACAAGGTTTTAAGTTTTGTTCAAATCTATTTTGTCATGTTTCATTCGATTAAAAACTACCTGAAAATGAACGCTTTATGCCGTTCTTCTATTTTTCATTTGCCGATGGCGCGAACGCTGTGTTTTATTTTTTTAATTCCACGTTGCCACAAATCAAAATAATACAGCGCGACGACGACGAGGGAGTGGCCGGTTTTTTCGTCGGCGACGAGTTTCGGGATTTCCGCGACGGGCACGAGGTGCGTGATCAAATCTTCGCCGCTGTCGAATTCCACGCCGTGTTGCAGGCGGCAGTTTTCAACCAGCACGGTGCAGGTGACGTTGCTCAAGATCGCGGGATTGGAATGGCCGCTTCAACGTTTTGACAATTCAGCTTTTCGAGTTACAGCGATTTGACTTTTTTCACAATTGCGGGGGCGTCAATGCCGAACGCGGCCATCAGTTCCGCCGCGTGGCCGGAGCGCGGCAGGCCGTTGACGGCGAGCTTGTGGACTTTGATGCCTTCGCTGCTCAATTCGCCGGCAACCGCGTCACCGAGTCCGCCTTCAGTGTAATGATCTTCAACGGTGATGACGGTGTTGTTCGTCTTTTGCGCGGCAGCGAGAATTTCCTTTTTGCCGAGCGGTTTGATGCTGTAGGCGTCAATGACCGTGATGTTGATGCCTTCGACCTTCAACGTGTCGGCTGCTTTCAAGGCTTCAAACAACGTGACGCCCGCCGCGACGACGGTGACTTTGTCGCCCGTGCGCAGAACTTTTGCGCCGCCGATGGGGAACTGTTCGTCGTTGCCGTAAATGACCGGCGTTTTCGGACGCGAGGTGCGCAGGAAGCAGAGGCCTTTGTGCTGCGCCATTTGTTCCAGCAATTTTTCGGTGGCCACGGCTTCGGCGGGATACAGCACCGTGCTGCCGACGATGGCGCGCATCAGCGCAATGTCTTCCAGCGCCATCTGCGACGGGCCGTCTTCGCCGATGCTGATGCCGACGTGCGAGCCGACGAGCTTGAGGTTCGACTGCGAAATGCCCGCGACGCGAATCTGGTCGGCGGCGCGGGTGAAGAACGTCGCGAACGTCGAGGCGAACGGCACATGACCGCGCGTGGCAAAACCGACCGAGACGGCGACGAGATTTTGTTCCGCGATGAAACATTCAATGGAGCGTTCGGGAAATTTCTTGAAAAATTTTTCCGCGTAGGTGGAATTTTTCGTGTCGCCGTCCAGCGCATTGATGCGCGGATCGGCATCGCCAAGGCGGACGAGCGCTGTGCCGTAGGCTTCGCGGGTGGCGATCTGGTCGCCGAGCTTGTAGCTGATGGCTGCGTAGCCTGCGGGTGCGGTGAGATTTGGCGCAGGCAATGGCGTCGGTGCAGGAATCGCCACG